>Ga0187778_10002478_pt1 | contig 12594 bp, 12 predicted proteins | sample 1015_Q2_SP5_20_M_FD_132418 | JGI IMG/M metagenome (GOLD analysis project Ga0187778, IMG submission 132418) | Tropical peat soil microbial communities from peatlands in Department of Meta, Colombia - 1015_Q2_SP5_20_MG | ecosystem: Environmental > Terrestrial > Soil > Wetlands > Peat | place... | reverse complement strand
GTGTGCGCCGAGCCGTAGCGCGCGATGTGGGCGATCGCCCCGTCGACCCCGTCGACCACGCGTGCGGCGATGATCGCATCGAGGTACTCGGTGTACCAGTCGTCCTCGCTTGCGGGGCGCACACGGGGATCGGCTTGCTGCACCGCGGCGTCGCCGCGGACTTCGCAGCCGGCCTCGAGCAGATCCCGTACGATCGGGACGAGGTGGGTGGCGACACAACCGCTGTCGACCAGCAGCGTCTCCGCCGCACCGCAGATTCCGGTGCGGCGCATCTTGGCGTTCACGGCGATGGTGCGCGCCATCGCCAAGTCGGCATCGCGGTCGACGTAGACGTGGCAGTTGCCTTCCAGGTGTCCGATCACCGGTACGCGCGCCTCTTTCTGCACGCGCTCCACCAGGCTCCTGCCGCCGCGCGGCACGATCACGTCGAGATATTCGCTCATGCCGGCGAGCAGGTAGCCGACCGCGGCGCGATCGTCGGTCGGGACGAGTTGAACGCATGCAGCTGGCAGCTGCGCAGTGGCGAGTCCGTGCGCCACGCACTCGTGGAGCGCCCGGTTGGAGTGCTGGCACTCCGAACCGCCGCGCAGGATGGCGGCATTGCCAGACTTCAGGCACAGTGCCGCCGCATCCGTGGTGACGTTGGGTCGGCTCTCGTAGATGATGCCGATGACGCCGAGCGGCACCGTCACGCGCTGGATCCGCAATCCGTTCGGCCGCTGCCATTCCGCGGTCGTGCGCCCGATGGGGTCGGGCAGCGCCGTCACGGCGTCGATACTGGCAGCGATCGCCTCGATGCGCCTTTCATCGAGGCGCAGCCGTTCGAGCCGCGGCCCGGACAGGTGCCGCGCGCGCGCCGCAGAGACGTCACGCTCATTGGCGGTGAGGATGCCCGCAGCGCGCCCGCGAACCGCCTGCGCCGCCGCGGCGAGGGCTGCGTTTTTCTGCTTCGTCGGTGCGTGAGCCAGCACCGCCGCCGCCGCGACCGCGGCACGGCCGAGCTGCTCCATCAGTTGAGCGATCTGTGCGGCGCTCACGCTTCAGGAGGCCGTCTGCGGGGCGGCAGCGGCCCCGGCTGCGGGCGCGAGCTCCTGGCGCATCAGCACCAGGTCATCGCGGTGAATCATCTCGTCGCGACCGCGAAACCCCAGCAGGTCGGCGATCTCCGAGGACTTACGCCCCATGATGCGCGCGGCATCGGCATCGGAATACGCGATGATGCCACGCGCGACCTCCGTGCCATCGGCTGCGAGCACGCTTACCGTATCGCCGCGATCGAAGCGTCCGCGGGCAGCCGTGACGCCTGCCGGCAGGAGGCTGCGACCCTCGAGCAGCGCGCGCAGGGCGCCCGCGTCGATGGTGATCGCACCGGCCGGCCGCAGGGTGCCGGCAATCCACTGCTTGCGCGCTGCCGCAGGGGTCGCGGTGGGAATGAACCAGGTGCAGTCGGCACCTTCCTCGATGCGCCGCAGCGGATGACGGTAGGCGCCGGCGGCGATGCACATGTGGCAGCCGGCGGTGACCGCGATCCGCGCGGCGACGATCTTGGCGGTCATTCCGCCCGCGCCGACCGCGGAGAGGGATCGGCCCGCCATTGCCTCGATCTCGGGGGTGATCTGGCGTACCTCGCGAATGAAGCGCGCGGTTCGCTCGCGGTTCGGGTCGGCGCTGTAGAGCCCCTCGACGTCCGACAGCAGCACCAGGCAGTCCGCGCCGATCATCTGCGCGACCCGTGCCGCGAGGCGATCGTTATCGCCGTAACGGATCTCGGCCGTCGCCACCGTATCGTTCTCGTTGATGACCGGCAGTGCGCCGAGCTCGAGAAGCGACTCGAGCGTCGCGCGTGCGTTGAGGTAGCGGCGGCGGCGCTCGCTGTCCTCGAGGGTCAGCAGCACTTGGGCCACCGTGACGTCGTTACCCTCCAGCAGCTCCTTGTACGCATGGGCGAGGCGGATCTGCCCGACGGCCGCGGCTGCCTGGCTTTCCTCGAGCCGCAGCGTCCCGTGCTTGAGCCCCAGCCGCCGGCGGCCGAGCGCGATGGCGCCGGATGAGACCAGGACGACACGCTGGCCGCGCCGGCGCAGGCGCAGCAGGTCCTCTACCAGGCTCTCCAGCCAGGTGCGGTTGACGCGGCCGCTGTCGGCATCCACCAGCAGTGCCGAGCCCACCTTCACCACGATCCGCCGTGCCTGCGTGAGGGGCGTCGCTGATTCGCTTCGTCCGGCCATGAAGAAAATCATACGCAAACGCAGCCGCGTTGCCCAAGGCGAGCACAGCCCCTACACTTGTCCGCGGCGAAAATGACAGGGTGGCTTTCGCGGTGAGCAGAGACTACGAACCGGTGCCAGGCCAGTGGTACCGGAACCTGGAGGAAGAGGAATCGTTCCGCGTGCTGTCGGTGGACGAGGATTCGGAGCTCCTCGAGATCGAGTACCTCGACGGTGACATTGAGGAGATCGACCTGGAGACCTGGCACGAGATGGATCTGGAGCGTATCGAGGAGCCGGAGGGCTGGTCCGAGTCCGACGACGAGGACGAGTCGGAGGACGACGAGGACTGGGAAGAGGAAGAGGAAGAGGAAGAGGACGATGAGGACGACTGGGAAGAAGACGAGGACGATGGCGACGAAGAGCGGGATGAGTATTGACTGCATCCGGCGTCGATAGCTGGTACCACGAAAAAGAATCGGCCTGGCTATACCGCCAGGTGGCGGCCGCGGAGTCCGACCCCGAAAAGAGCGACCTGTTCCTGAAGCTTGCCGCGGCCGCCGAGGAACAGGCGATTAGGTGGCAGGCCGTTGCGGCGCGCGCACCCGGGGCCGGCGCTTACCGCCCCTTCAGGCCGTCGCTGCGCGCCCGCATCGTGGCGCGGCTGCTGTCGCGATTCGACCCGCGCTCGCTCCGCCCGGTGCTCGCTGCGATGAAGCTGCGCGGGCTGTCGATCTACAGCGCGCCACTCGGTGTGCCCGGCCACGCGATGCCAACCTCCCTGGCGCAGGTCGGAGCGCGCCACCGCAGCGCCCTCGGCGGGAGTCTGCGCGCCGGCGTGTTCGGCGTGAACGACGGGCTGGTGTCGAACGTGAGCCTCACGCTCGGCGTCGCCGGAGCCGGGGCGGCCACGGGCTACGTTCTCACCGCGGGAGTCGCCGGGTTGCTCGCCGGCGCGCTCTCGATGGCGGCGGGCGAGTACGTCTCGGTGCGCTCGCAGCGCGAGATGTATGAGTACCAGATTGCGCTCGAGCGCGAGGAACTCGCCGAGTATCCACAGGAGGAGGCCGAGGAGCTCGCGCTGATCTACCAGGCGCGCGGCGTGGAGCTTTCACAGGCGCGCGCCGTGAGCCAGGCGTTGCTCGCCAACCCCGCCAAGGCACTCGACGTGCTCGCGCGCGAGGAGCTCGGCCTCAATCCGGACGACCTCGGCTCGCCCTGGCAGGCGGCGGCGACGTCTTTCGTCGCCTTCGGCCTCGGTGCGGTCATCCCGCTGACGCCCTTCCTCCTGGGGGCGAGCGGCAGCGACGCCATAGTGAGCGCCGCGGCGATCACGCTCGTCGCACTGTTCGCCGTGGGGCTTGGCCTGTCGCTCTTCACCGGGCGGCACGCGGTGCGCGGGGCGCTGCGCATGGTGCTGATCGGCGGCGGCGCCTGTGCGGTCAGCTTCCTCGTGGGACGGGCGCTCGGAGTCGCGATCGGCTGACGCCGCGCCGGCGTGGGCGCACCTGCGCCCCTACCCGCACGGCGCCCTTGATAAGGAGCCCGCCGGCCCCATATGGCGGGTGTCGGGCGGTAACGGTAGAGTGCCCGAGGCTTTTCCCATCACCCCTCAAGCAGGCTGTCATGAAACGCATCGTGTTGTTCCTGGCGACCAACCTGGCCGTGCTGCTGGTGCTGACCATCGTGGCGCACCTGCTCGGACTCGACACGTACCTCGCCGAGCGTGGCAGCAGCCTCGACGGGCTGCTGGTGTGGGCCGCGCTGTTCGGCTTCGGCGGCGCGTTCGTCTCGCTCGCCATGTCGAAGATGCAGGCCAAGATGTTCATGGGCGTGCGCGTCATCGGCCAGTCGCCGGACCCCACCGAGCAGTGGCTGGTTTCGGTGGTCGAGCATCACGCCCGCGCCGTCGGGGTCGGCATGCCGGAAGTGGGCATCTTCGACTCCCCCGAGCCAAACGCGTTCGCGACCGGCGCGAGCCGCAACTCGGCGCTCGTGGCAGTCAGCACCGGGCTCCTGCAGCGCATGAACCGCCAGGAGGTCGAGGCGGTGGTCGGTCACGAGATGACCCATGTGGCCAACGGCGACATGGTGACGCTTACGCTCATCCAAGGCGTGGTGAATACCTTCGTGCTGTTCCTGGCGCGCGTCGTCGGCAACATCATCGACCGTGCCGTGTTCCGCTCCGAGGACGGCCGCGGCTTCGCCTCGTACCTCACGTTCTACGTTCTGCAGGTGGTGTTCGGTCTGCTCGCGACGCCGATCGTCATGTGGTTCTCGCGGCAGCGCGAGTTTCGTGCCGATCGTGGCGGTGCACAGCTCGCCGGCACCTCGAACATGATCGCGGCGCTTGAGGACCTCAAGCGTGTACACCAGCCTCTGCCTTCGCGGCAGTTCGCCGCTTTTGGCATCGCCGACGGCGCCGTGGCGAGCGGGCTGCGCAGACTCTTCATGAGTCACCCGCCGCTCGATGAGCGCATCGCCGCGCTGCGCACGCTCGGCGCCCATTGACGACCGAACTGCCGGATCTTCCGCGCCGCCTGCGGGAAATTCTCGGCGACGACGCGGTCCTCACCGGCGCGGCGGAATGCGCGCCATTTCTCACCGATCACCGCGGGCTCTTTGCGGGCCGCACGCCCGCCGTGGTGCTGCCGCGCACCGTGTCCGAAGTCTCGCGGTTGCTCGCGCGGTGCGACGCGGAGCGCATCGGCGTCGTGCCGCAGGGCGGCAACACGAGCTACTGCGGCGGTGCCACCCCGGATGCGTCCGGCCGCCAGCTCGTGCTGTCGCTTAAGCGGATGAACCGCATCCGCTGCGTCGACGCAGCCAATTACTCCCTCACGGCGGAGGCCGGCTGCATCCTCGCCCGCGTGCAGCAGGCGGCGGATGAGGCCGGGCGCTTCTTTCCACTGAGCCTCGGCTCGGAAGGCAGCTGCCAGATCGGTGGCAATCTCTCCACGAACGCCGGCGGAGTGAGCGTGCTGCGCTACGGGATGATGCGCGACCTGGTGCTGGGCCTCGAAGTGGTGCTGCCGGACGGGCGCGTCCTCGAGACGCTCTCGGGGCTGCGCAAGGACAACACCGGTTACGACATCAAGGGGTTGTTTCTCGGCGCCGAAGGCACGCTCGGGGTGATCACCGCGGCAACGCTCAAGCTGTTCCCGATGATTCGCGTCCGTGCCACCGCGCTCGCCGCCGTGCCGGACGTGCACGCGGCTGTGGCGCTGCTCGCGCTGCTGCGCGACGCGAGCGGCGACTGCATCAGCTCCTTCGAGCTGATTCCGCGCATCGGCATCGCGCTCACCACGCGCCACATCCCCGGCGTGAGCGATCCGCTCGGCACGCCCTACCCGTGGTACGTGCTGTGCGAGCTGTCGTCGGCGCGCGCCGACGAGGCGCTCGACGAGCTGCTCGAGGAGGCGCTGGGCGGCGCGGCGGCGCAGGGAACGGTGCTCGACGCGGTGCTCGTGCGCAGCGAGCGCGAGCGTGACGCGCTGTGGAAGCTGCGCGAGAGCATTCCCGAGGCGCAGCGTCGCGAGGGTGCGGGCCTCAAGCACGACATCTCGGTGCCAGTGAGCGCGCTCGCGGACTTTGTCTCACGGGCCGCGCAGTGGCTCGACGCGCACGTCGCCGACGGGCGCCTGGTCGCCTACGGACACGTCGGCGACGGCAATCTGCATTTCAACCTCACCCAGTCCGCCGGCACCGATAGCGCAGTGTTCCTCGCCCGTGAACCGCAGGTGCGCGGCGCGATCCACGACCTGGTGCGCGAGTTCGGCGGCAGCTTCAGCGCCGAACACGGTATCGGGCGGCTCAAGGTCGGCGAGCTCGAGCGCTACGCCCCCGCGGTCGAGCTCGAGCTCATGCGCGCCGTGAAGCACGCCTTCGATCCGCACGGCATCATGAATCCCGGCAAGGTGTTGCGCGAGCGATGACGGCGCGCCGGATGTCACGGGCCTACGGGCTGAGCGAGCGCGGCACACGTGCGGGCCTTTGTGGCCTGCTGCTCTCGCTCGCCGCCTGCGGTCAGCATCACCCGAGCGCGCCTGCGGCAGCGGCTGCGGGCAACGCCGCGACCGGCGCTCGGGCCACCGCGGCGTCGCCGCGCGCCGCTCCCGGCGAAGGGCCGCGCATCACCATGTCGCCCGACTACGTGCACATCGAATACCACGTCTACGGGCAGGGTGAGCCCGCGGTGATCCTGGTGCATGGCTGGGCATGCGACGCCAACTACTGGAATGCGCAGATCGCGCCGCTCAAGGCGCACTACACGGTCGTGGCCATGAATCTGGCCGGCCACGGCGCCTCGGGCAGCAATCGCAGCGACTGGTCGATCGCCAACTACGCGCAGGACGTGGTGGCGGTGGCGCAGCAGATTCCCAACCCGCAGCTGGTGCTAGTCGGGCATTCCATGGGAGCGGCGGTCGCGCTGGCAGCCACCCCGCTGCTCGGCAACCGCGTGATCGGTGTCATCGCCGTCGAGGCGCTGCGCTCGGTGGGCGAGCCGCAGCTCGCGCCGCGCGACATCGAGCGGCGCGTCGCCCTGTTCAGTAGCGACTTCATCGGCGAGACCCGCAAGCTGGTGAGCGACTCGCTGTTCGAGAAGGGCGCAGACCCGCTGCTGGTGAAGAAGGTGGCCTACGACATGTCCCTCGAGCCGCCGGCGGTAGCCATTCCCAGCATGCGTTCGCTGCTGTCCATGGACCTCGCGGTGCTCCTGCCGGCGATTCACGTGCCGGTATACGCGATCAACTCCGACATCGCGCCGACCGATGCGGCGCGCATCCGCAGGTCACTGCCGGACTTCACGCTCGACGTGCTCGATCACAGCGGCCACTTCCTCATGCTGGAAGCTCCGCAGCGCTTCAATCCGCTGCTGCTGAAGGATGTCGCCGCGATTGCGCAGCGCGCGCCTCACTGAGCGAGCTCGTCCGAGTCGGGCGCGATCGAACCACAGCGCACTTCGAGCCAGCCGAGCTCGAGCGTGATCTGCTGCGCGTCCATCTGCGCCCACGCCGTCGCGAGCGGACTGTCCGCGCCCTGCTGGCGGATGGAGAGCAGCAGCGCATCACGCTCGACGCTGAAGGGCCAGTCACGCCCGTGGAGCGTGAGCTCGAACGCACGTCCGTCGGGCGTGACGAAGCGGCCGTGACCGCCCTCCTCATGAAGGTCGAGCGTCAGCAGGGGGTGCAGGTCGCGGTGCGCGCCGCTCGCTGACCAGGCGATACGGCAGGCGTACAGGCGCGCCTCGTTCGGCTCGAAGCGGTTGTAGCCGATCACCTCCTGCTGCAGCTCGCCATCGGCCTCGCGCAGCACCCGCCGCCGATACCAGTAGAGGTCCTCGCTGATGAGCAGCTGGTAGTCGAGATAACGCGCAATGCGCGAACTCTCATCGCGACACCCGTGCCCGCGCGTGCCGCCGCGGAACTGGTCACCCGCGCGCGTCAGGACGAGATCGCAGCCGGCCGACGGCACGATGTCCTGCGGGCCGAGAGTCGCGGCGAGCGACGGCCGGTAATTGAGGTGCATCCAGCGCGCGGGACTTGCGAAGGCGTAGAGCGTTGCGCGCACCGCGTGCGCCGGTTCGGCGGCCGGCTCGAGCCGCACCAGCAGCTGGCGTCGTGGCTGCTGCGGGTCGTCCTCGATGAACTCCTCGAGATACAGCACGTGCGCGCCGAGGAACGGCACGCTTACGGGAGCGACGATGGTGCGCACGCGCAGCTCGCCGGTCTGCGGCCAGAGCGCGGCGCCGCGGTCGAGGCTCATCACGACCTGCTCGCTGGAATCCCGTACTCCGGACCACACCCGCTCGAGGGCCGCCACGTCGCCGGCCTCCGCCGTGACAGCCGCAACTACCGCGAGCACGGATGTGAGCATGGCAGGCTCGAGCTGCGGGCTCTCCGTCAGGAATCCTTTCTCATCCGCACCAACCCCTCCTGTGCCGCACTCGCCACCAGGCGGCCGTCGCGCGCGAATACGCTGGCACGTGCGAAGCCGCGCGCTCCCGAGGCGCTCGGGCTGTCGATGGCGTACAGCAGCCAGTCGTCGATGCGCAACGGCCGGTGAAACCACATGGCGTGATCGATGCTCGCCATGACGAGGGTGGGACGCAGGAACGAGGTGCCGTGGGGAAGCGTCGACGTATCGAGCAGGAAGAAGTCCGACACGTACGCGAGCAGCCGCCGGTGCAGCATCTCGTCGCCGTCGATCGGCGCCACGGCACGGAACCAGATCTCGCGCACCGGCGCCGCGCGCCGCGGACGCAGATACTCGATCGGCTGCACCGTGCGGAATTCGAACGGCCGCGGTTGCTCGAAGAAGCGGCGCACGCGTTCCGGCAGCCGCGCCACGACCTCGGGCGGCGGACCGCCCGACTCCGGCAGCTCCTCGGGCGGCGGCACCGGCGGCATCGCCACCTGGTGATCGAAGCCGCTCTCGTCCACCTGGAACGAGGCCGCCATGTTGAAGATCTGCTGCCCGTGCTGGATGGCAACCACGCGACGATTCGCGAAGCTGTGGCCGTCGAGGCTGCGATCCACCTCGTAGACGATGGGTGCGTTGCAGTCACCACGGCGCAGGAAATACGCGTGCAGCGAGTGCACCACGCGTCCCTCGACGGTGGCGGCGGCCGCCGACAGCGCCTGCCCGAGCACCTGTCCGCCGAAGACCTGCGGACTGCCGATGTCACGGCTCTCGCCGCGGAACAGATTGGTTTCGAGGCGCTCGAGCTCGAGCAGTTGCAGGAGGTCAGCGAGACGCTGATCCATAGCGGCTCAGTCCGGCACTCCCAGACGCTGGTGCATCACGGGGCTGGTGGTGGTGTATTGCAGGAACTGCTTCTTCTGTGGATAGAGGTGGTGCTGGATGCCGAACGCGGCGAGCGCTGCCTCGTGAAATCCGGACAGGATCAGCTTCTTCTTGCCCGGGTAGGTGTTGATGTCGCCGACGGCGAAGACCCCGGGCAGACTCGTCTGGAATTTCTCGGTGTCCACCCTGAGCGCGCGCTTCTCCAGCCCCAGCCCCCACTCGGCGATGGGTCCGAGCTTGGGATGCAGCCCGAAGAACACCAGCAGCCGCTCGGCGGGCAGCGGCTGGATCGACCCGTCGGGGTGGCGGATGTTGACACCGCGCAGCGTGCCGTTCTCGAGCAGCAGCGAGTGCGGCAACGCCTCGTGGCAGTGCATGCGCCCGGCAGCCACCTGCTCGCGCATGCGTGCCACCGAGGCGGGCGCAGCGCGGAACTCGCTCCGGCGGTGCACCAGCGTGAGGCTCGCCGCCTTCGGCAGCAGCTCGAGCGTCCAGTCGAGTGCCGAGTCGCCGCCGCCGAATACCACCAGGTGCTTGCCGGCGAGCTCGGCGGCGCTGCGCACGCGGTAGAGGATGGCGCTGCCCTCAAAGCGCTCCGCGCCCTCGATGCCGATGCGCCGCGGCTGGAACGAACCGAGACCGGCAGCGATCACCACCGTGCCGGCGTCGAAACTGACGCCGCCCGAGGTCGCAAGGTGAAAGCGTCCATCCTCGCGTCGGGCGAACTCGACCACCTCCTGTCCGAGATGCAGCTGTGGCTTGAAGGGCTTGATCTGCTGCAGCAGACGGTCGACCAGCTCCTGCGCACCGCACACCGGCAGCGCCGGAATGTCGTAGATCGGCTTGTCGGGGTAGAGCTCGGCGCACTGACCACCGGGATGCTGCAGCGAGTCGACCAGGTGGGCGCTGATGCCGAGCAGCCCGAGCTCAAAGACCTGGAACAGCCCGCACGGGCCGGCGCCGATGACGACGGTCTCGGCAACGATGGGCGTTGCGCTGCCGTTGGCAGTGGGAATTGCACTCAAGGCAGTAACTTTCGCATCCTTCGGTTGACGGCCTGCGCATTGTAGAGGGTCCGCTGCGCCCCCGCATGGCACGCAGCGGGTGCCGAAGATGCGCGGCACTTGCAGGGGGCCGTATAGTAGGCGGCGTGCCCGATCGAGGAGAGCAATGATCAGCTTCAATCTCAACGGCACCGATACCCGCGTCGATGTCGATGCGGACATGCCGCTGCTGTGGGTGCTGCGCGATACGCTTGGCCTCACGGGCACGAAGTTCGGCTGCGGCATGGCGCTGTGCGGCGCCTGCACCGTGCACCTCGAGGGTGCGGCGGTGCGCTCGTGCGTCACACCCGTGAGCGCGGTGCGCGGCCGCAAGGTCACCACCATCGAGGGCCTCTCCCGCGACAACAGCCATCCGCTGCAAAAGGCCTGGATCGAGCTGGACGTGCCACAGTGCGGCTACTGCCAATCGGGGCAGATCATGTCGGCCGCGGCGCTGCTCGCGCAGACGCCGCAGCCCTCGGACGCGGACATCGACGCGGCGATGTCCGGCAACATCTGCCGCTGCGGCACCTACCAGCGCATTCGAGCCGCGATCCACCGCGCCGCGGCGCTCAAGGGCGGCGGCTGAGCCGCCGGCGTCCGCAGCGACGACTCCCGAACTCCACCACCCAAGATAAGGAAACACACCTTGACCTCCAATGCCGAACTGCACGCCCGTCGCGAGCAAGCGGTGCCGCGCGGTGTCACCAACTCGCTCGCCGTGTACGCCGAGCGCGCTGTCAATGCCGAGCTGTGGGACGTCGAGGGGCGACGCTACATCGACTTCGCCAGCGGCATCTCGGTGCTGAATACCGGTCACGTGCACCCCAAGGTGCGGGAGGCGATCGCGCGGCAGCTGGAGAAGCTCACGCACAGCTGCTTCCAGGTGACCCCCTACGAGAGCTACATCGCGCTCGCCGAGGGTCTCAATGCGCTCGCCCCCGGGCCGGGTGCGAAGAAGACCATCTTTCTCACCACCGGTGCGGAGGCGGTGGAAAACGCCATCAAGATCGCACGCTTTCACACGCGCCGTTCGGCGGTCATCGCCTTCTCCGGCGGCTTCCACGGCCGCACGCTCGCGTGCATCAGCCTCACCGGCAAGGTGCAGCCCTACAAGGCGGGCTTCGGCCCGATGCTGCCGGAGGTCTACCACCTGCCCTTCCCCATGCCGTATCACGGCGTGACCCTCGAGCATTCGCTCGAGGCACTCGAGCAGCTCTTCAAGGCCGACGTTGACCCGGCACGCGTGGCCGCCATCATCATCGAGCCGGTGCTCGGCGAAGGCGGCTTCTACGCGGCGCCTGCCGAGCTGCTGCGGCGGCTGCGCGGCGTATGCGACAGTCACGGCATCGTGCTCATCGCCGACGAGATCCAGTCCGGCTTCGGCCGCACCGGACGGATGTTTGCCATCGAACACTCGGGCGTGGTGCCCGACCTCATCACGATCGCCAAGAGTGTCGCCGGCGGTGTGCCGCTGTCGGCCGTCACCGGCAAGGCCGAGATCATGGACGCCCCCGGTCCCGGCGGGCTCGGCGGTACCTTCGCCGGCTCCCCGCTCGCATGTGCCGCGGGGCTCGCGGTGCTCGACATCATGCGCGAGGAGCAGCTGCTCGCGCGCGCGCAGGAGATCGGTCGCTTCATGAGCTCGCGCCTGAAGGGCCTGCAGGTGAGCTTCGCGTGCGTCGGTGAGGTGCGCTCGCTCGGTGCGATGGTCGCCGTCGAGATGGTGAAGAACGGGCGCGCCGATGCCCCCGACGCCGGGCTTACCAAGGCGCTGGTGCAGGCGGCGGGACGACACGGATTGATCATCCTCTCGTGCGGGGTCTACTCCAACGTGATCCGCTTCCTCGCTCCGCTCACCATTCCCGAGGCGCTGCTGAAGGAAGGGTTTCGGCTCTTCGAGCTGGCACTCGCTGAGGTCGCAGGCGGCACCGCCCGAGTGAAGGCCGCTGGCTAAAGCCGCGAGCAGCGAGCGCGCTGCCTCAGGCGCGGCCGGCGTTGGCGTCGGTCGGAGTGTGGAAGTACTCGCTCTCGGAAGCGAGCTGGCCGATCAGGCGGTTGAGCTCGGCCATGCGTCCCTGCGCCGTGCTGATCGGCATGCAGTCCTGACAGCGCGGATCACCGCACGGCTGACGCGAGTACAGCCAGTACTGAATCGCACCGGCGAGCAGCCCGTCGGCGATGTCCCAGAGGTCAGCGTCCTTATCCTTGTCGGCGATCCGGTTCCCCAGATCCACGGCCTTGGAGAAAGCCGCATCGAATGTGTCAGCGAGCTCGGTCATTGCTTTCCGCCGCCCTTCATCATTGAGCCGTAGTATAGGGCAAAGCGCCCGACCTCCGGACAGCGACGCCTCCCCGTTCCGCGGGCGTTGCGCTCCCCGCGAAGGTCGCTGCAGCGTTCAAGCACGCTCGCCCGGGAGCACCAAGACGGTGATCGGTCACGCCCTGCGTAACCGTAATGCGATACCGGCCACGGAAGGGTGCCCGCCCGGGCGCGCATCATGGCTCAGGGAGCCGCTCGGGGCTTATGTCGCATG
>Ga0187778_10002475_pt1 | contig 12596 bp, 6 predicted proteins | sample 1015_Q2_SP5_20_M_FD_132418 | JGI IMG/M metagenome (GOLD analysis project Ga0187778, IMG submission 132418) | Tropical peat soil microbial communities from peatlands in Department of Meta, Colombia - 1015_Q2_SP5_20_MG | ecosystem: Environmental > Terrestrial > Soil > Wetlands > Peat | place... | reverse complement strand
TTGGCGACAATGCGACGGAGCAGTTATTGCGCAACTTCGTGGAGCACCGCGCAGACTGGTGGTGTTTTTCCGAGCAAGCGCCGGAGGCGCACGCGCGAGCGTGCGCGCCCATGCGCGCGCGCCTTCGGGCGCTGGCGGGGCGCGACGATTGCCATCCGGCCCATCTGCTGCAGGACCATCGCATCCGAGAAATGTTGGAGCAGATCCGGCAAAGTTGGTGTTCGGTCGCGGCATCCGGCAAGGTCTTCGACGACCTGCGGCACCGGCTCGAGACTTGGCTCGCGGCCTGCCCCGAAGATCCCGATCAGCGCCTGGACCGCCTGGCAGAAATCTTTCTCACGCAGCAAGGAACCGTGCGCCAAGCGCTCGATCCCAACGTGCTGGGCAAAAAACTCGCCCCAGGACACCAGCAGAACTATCACGAAGAGCATCGCCGCATCGTGCACTGCCTGCAAACCGCCCAAGCGGCACGCGAGGAGTGGGAGGCGCTCGAACTAACGGCCAATGGTTTGCTCTGCGGCCAGGCGCTGCTCGACGCCTTTCAGCATCGCAAGGCGCGCGCCGGCGTTGTGGACTTCACCGATCTGGAGTGGCACGCCCACCGCTTGTTGTCCGACTCGGGCGTGGCGGCGTACATGCAGTCCTGGCTCGACGTACGCTACCGGCATCTGCTGCTCGACGAATTCCAGGACACAAACCCCTTGCAGTGGCAAGTGTTGCAGTCGTGGCTTGCGGCCTACGAGGTCGACGCGCAGCGTCCAACGGTTTTTCTCGTGGGCGACCCCAAGCAATCCATCTATCGATTTCGAGGGGCCGAGCCGCGGGTATTCGAGGTCGCGCGGGAGCGCTTGGCGCGGGAATTTGGTGCCGTTTGCCTTCGCACCAACATGACGCAGCGTAACGCCCCCGAACTGGTACGCGTCTTTAACAGCGTCTTTGCGGATGTCAACCCCTTGTACCAGGAACAGAGCACGCGGGTCGCCCCGGGTGCACCGGGGGCGGGTTTTTTGCTGCTGCCACGCATCGCGCGCAATGAGTCGAACGCGGTTTCTCCGGATGCGCCGCGCGACGCCCTGACCGATGCGCGTGCCGAGGCGGTACGCGATGAGCGCTACCGAGAAGGCTTGCAGCTTGCCGGCTGCATCGCCCGTTGCCTTGCGCAAGTCCTGGTCGACGAGGACGGCGAGCGGCGGGCCGCGCGCTGGTCGGACGTGGCCGTCTTGGTGCGGCGGCGCACCCACCTTGCCGACCTGGAGCGCGCCTTGCGCGATTGCGCGATTCCGTTTTTGAGCGCGCGGCGGGGCAGCTTGCTTCGTCAACTCGAAATCGAGGATCTGGTAGCGCTGCTGGCGTTTGTCTGTGACTGTGACGACGACTTGCAACTGGCGCGCGTACTGCGCAGCCCTGTGTTTGATTGCGACGAAGAAGACCTGATTGCCTTGGCGAGCGCGCCGGGCGCTTCGTGGTGGCAACGCTTGCTGGCGCTCGAGCCGCTGAGCTTGGCCTTGCGGCGCGCGCGCGAGCTGCTGGCGAGCTGGTTGCCCAAGGTGGGAATACTGCCGGTCCACGACCTGCTCGATGCGATGATCTTCGAGTCGGATGCGCGCGCGCGCTATGCTGCCGCGGCCCCCGAATCGGCCGGCGCTCAGGTGCAGGCCAATATCGATTCCCTGCTTGAACTTGCGCTCACGCTCGATTCGGGCCGATTTCCCAGCCCGATGCGCTGTGTCCAAGAGTTGCAGGAGTTGCGCAATGCCGACGACTCGGACGCCGATGAGGGACTTGCGGCCGACGAAAACGCCGTGCGCCTGCTCACGATTCATGGGGCGAAGGGGCTCGAGGCGCCGATTGTGGCGCTGCCCGACACCCACTTTGGCGACTGGCAGGAAGATCGCAACGACGTGCTGTTGGGGTGGCTGCCGCAGCAACCTGCGCCCGAGCACTTTTCGCTCGTTGCGCGTTTGTCGCAATTGGGAGCGGCGCGCCAGCGTTGGGTCGACCTGGATCGAGAGCAGCGCGCACAGGAGGACTGGAATCTGTTGTACGTCGCCATGACGCGCGCCAAGCAGGTGCTCATTGTCTCTGGCGTCGATGCGGGACGCCCCACTGTGGACAGCTGGTACGAACGCATCGCGATTCGGCTGCCCGCCCCGGCGCACGATTTCGTAACGTCGACGAACTGGGCCGCGCAGACGGCGAATGGGCGCACCGCATCCAGTGGTCCGGCCATGCGCGCGTATCGCGATTTTCGGCCATCAGCGATTCCGTTGGGCAGTCGCCTCGGCGAGCCGTCGACCGAAGCCATGCGACTGGGTATTGTTTGGCACGCCTTGCTGCAGGGCATGGACGCGGTGCCAGGGGCCAACCCGCCGACGGCGCGGCTGGACCGCTCGCTCTTTCTGTCGAGCGAGCGTGCCGCCGAGGCCCTGGAGGCGGCGCAACGTGTTCGCACGTCTCGCGATCTGGCGAGATTTTTTCGGCCCGGGGTCCGCGCCGATAACGAAGTCGAGCTTATCGATGGCGACGGCAGCGTGCTGCGAATCGATCGACTGGTGGATCTGGACGATGCTTGCTGGATTCTGGACTACAAATGGCACTTGCCGCACGATGCCCTGCCCGGGTACCGCGAGCAACTGCGACGTTATGCTTCCGCGCTTGCGCGCGCTGGGATCCACAAGCCGATTCGCATGCTGCTCATCGCAGCCGACGCGACCGCCGTCGAGGTATGCGCTGGTGAGCCTGCCGAGCGAGGCTCCTAACGATTGCTCGGCGCTGCAAAGTGCGTCGGCCTGGCGCGCTTTGGGCCGCGCTTCGAGCTGCGGGGTGCCGGTCCCCGGCTGCTAAGATTCTTTTTGGCGGGCCCCCTCGCATCGTGGTGCTGTGAACCTGGTCAGGTCGGGAACGAAGCAGCCATAGCGGATTTCTGCGAGTGCCGAGGATCGGGCTCGCCTGCGTACCCGCAAAACGTCGCGGCATGCTGGCGGGAGGGCCTTTTGGCACGACGGGGTGCAAGCGACGGCGAAGGTCCTTTAGGATTTTTCCATGTCATATCAGGCACTGGCGCGCAAATGGCGACCGCGGGATTTTTCCGCCCTGGTTGGGCAGGACCACGTCGTTCGGGCGCTCACCAATGCCCTCAGGAGCAAGCGCTTGCATCATGCGTACTTGTTCACCGGCACCCGCGGCGTGGGCAAAACGACGATTGCCCGAATTCTCGCGAAGTCTTTGAATTGCGTCGGACCCGATGGCGCCGGGGAGATCACGGCCACACCGTGCAACGTGTGTTCGGCTTGCACGGCCATCGACGCGGGCAGCTTTGTCGATTACATCGAGATGGATGCTGCCAGCAATCGAGGCGTTGACGAAATGACGCAGTTGCTGGAACGGGCGGCCTACGCGCCGAGTAACGCCCGCTTTAAGGTTTACACCATCGACGAAGTGCACATGCTCAGCGCGCACGCGTTTAACGCGATGCTCAAGACATTGGAAGAGCCGCCCGAATACGTGAAGTTCATCCTGGCAACGACCGAACCGCAGAAAGTTCCCGTGACGGTTCTCAGCCGCTGCCTGCAATTTAATCTGAAGCAAGTCGTACCCGCGGCGATCGCAGAGCGCTTGGCGCAGGTGCTCAAAAGCGAAGACTTGGTGGCCGATGGGTCCGCGCTGCGGGCCCTGGCAATTGCGGCGCGCGGCAGCATGCGCGATGCCTTGTCTTTGCTTGACCAGGCGATCGTTTTCGGCGCGGGACATCCGACGCTCGAGAGCGTGCAGCAGATGCTGGGTTCGACGGACGCGGCACTGATGGTGCGAGTCCTCGATGCGGTGGCCGATAACCAAGCCGAGCGGGTTCTGGAGCTTGCCGAAGAGATGGCCGAGCTGGGCCTGGCCTTTTCCCAAGCACTGCGCGATATGGCCAGTCTGTTGCACCGCATCGCGCTATTGCAGGCCGTGCCCGAACATTTCGAGGAGAATTCCGAGGGCGCCGAACTGCGGCGTCTTGGGCAGAAGATCTCCCGGGAGCAGCTACAACTGTATTACCAAATTGCTTTGCACGGGCGCAACGACTTGAGCTTGGCACCCGATGAGTTTGCCGGCTTTACCATGACCTTGTTGCGCATGCTCGCGTTTGCTCCGGAGCTCGCGCAACCCGTGCCGACCGCGTCGCGTAGCGCGGCGCTCGTTGCCGCAAAACCCCTGCGCACTTCGGTGCCTTCGCCGGCGGCCGCGCCGCCGACGGCGGCGCCCGCCGGCGCCGAGCCCGTGCCGGGGCTCGACTGGCCCGCCCTTGCGGCAAGCCTCAAGCTCTCAGGACTGGCCCGGGAGTTGGCGCTGCGCAGCGAGCTGGTGGCGCACTCGGGGGACCACTTTACGCTGCGCGCTCCGGTCAAGGCGCTGCTCGAGGCGGGCAACGAAGCAAGGGTGCGGGCCGCCTTGACGGAACACTTTGGTCGGCCGATTCGCTTGACAACGCAGGTCGGCGCGACGAGCGGCGAGACCGCGGCAAGTCGCAACGAAATTGCCCGGGCCGCACAACAGAAAGAAGCCGAGGACGCAATTTATGCAGACCCATTCGTGCGAGAATTGATCGAGAATTTTGGAGCCTCGGTCGATCCGCGGTCGATTCGCCCGGCCAAACCGCCGACGTGAGCCAAGGCGCGCGGGGCTGGGAGCCGCGAAGCCGAGCCGGGACGGCGGCCACGGCAAGGCGCGAGGCGATCATTTGGGAAAAACGGCAGGTGTCTTGATGATGAAAAATCAGCTGGCGGGCTTGATGCAACAGGCGCAGAAGATGCAGGAGAGCGTCAAACGCCTCAACGACGAGCTCGCGGACCTGGAGGTCGAAGGGCAGTCCGGGGCAGGCTTGGTCAAGGTGACGCTTACTTGCAAGTTCAAGGCACGGCGCGTGGTCATCGATCCGAGCCTGGTCGGCGAAGACAAGGACATGCTCGAGGATTTGGTGGCCGCTGCGTTTAACGATGCCGTTCGCCGAGCCGAAGAAGCCTCCCAGCAGCGCATGGCCACGCTCACCGCGGGCATGGCGCTGCCACCGGGCTTTAAAATGCCGTTTATGTGAACGCGCTTGACGGGGTTGCACCAGATCGTTGATGAAACTCGGACGCTCGCTCGATGGACTCGTCGAGGCCCTCAAACGCCTCCCGGGCATCGGGCCTCGTTCCGCCCAGCGCATCGCGTTTCACCTGCTGCAGCACGAGCGCGATCTTGCGGTTGTCCTGGGCCAGGCACTGTTGACGGCCGCGGAGCGCGTTGGGCGTTGTGCGCGCTGCAACACGCTCACCGAACTGGAAATCTGCGAAACCTGCGCCGATCCCCGGCGCGATCCGTCCTTGCTGTGTGTGGTCGAATCGCCTGCCGACCAGATGGTAATCGAGCAGTCCCTGGCCTATAGCGGCATGTACTTCGTGCTGCTTGGGCGCCTGTCGCCGCTCGATGGCGTCGGTCCCAAGGAGATCGAACTCGATCGGCTGGCGGCGCGCGCCCGCGACGGAGTCGTGCGTGAGCTGATCGTGGCAACGTCCTTTACTCCCGAAGGGGATGCTACGGCGCACTACATATCGGAGATCGTGCGCACCCAGGACGCGCAGATCAAAGTGACGCGGCTTGCGCGGGGCGTCCCGGCGGGGGCCGAGCTCGAATACACCGACGTCAATACGATCGCGCAGGCCATGCTCGATCGGCGCGCGCAATAGGAGGTGCTGCGAGTCGTGAACGAAGCCGCGACCCAACCCAACGCCGCCGATTCGACGGTTGTGCCGTTTTGGCAGCGCATGCCGCGCTTTTTCCTCTTTCCGTTGCAACGCGCGCCGCTTACGCGCAATGTCGTTGCAGCCGTGGGATTTTGCGTGGTCGCCTGGTTTGCGTACCCGGCGCTGGTCACGGCGCCCCTGCGCGCGGGCCTGACCCTGCTTCTTGCCTGGTGCGCGGCGGCCCTGTTCATCGCCCATTACGCGTTTTTGATTATCGAACGAACGGCCTTTGGGTATCTGGATTCGCGCATCTATCCTCGCAACGAGGGTGCCGTTGATTGGCGCCGCCCCGTAAAGATGTTCGTGGTGATGGTGCTGGTGCCCGCGCTGATCATCATCATCGGGCACCTGGTGCTGCCGGGACTCTTGGTGGTGCTTTTGTTGCTCGTCTTTGCGATGCTGTTGCCCGCCTCGGTGATGGTGATGACCATGACCGACAGTTTTTCCGATGCGGTCAATCCGATGCGATGCGCGCAGACGGCCTTGCAAATTGGTCCTCCCTACCTGTTGCTGTGCCTGTTTTTGCTCATGCTCCTCATCGGCTCGCAACAGATGTTGCACGTTCTGTTGCCTGGCCCCGGGGCGGCGCACGCCGCTTCGGCCGCTGCGCCGGGGGCACCTGCTGGCGCATTGGAATCGACCCTATCCCTGGCGTTTACCTGGCTCGTCGTCTCCCTGGTTGGAAACTATTTTTTGGTGCTGATGTGCGTGCTCATCGGTTACGCCATGTACCAGTACAGCGCCGTCCTGGGTATCGCGGTGGTCGGCCCGGGCGATTCCCGGGTTCGCGGGTCGATGAGCGCCGCGGCGCATGCCCGCCGTGTGCGCGAGGCGACGATCGGCAAATTGGTTGCTGCGGGGGAGTTTCGCGAGGCCACGGAGCTGCTCAACGAAGATCTTCGCGAGCGCCCGACGGATCTGTCGCTGCATGTTCGGCTGCACACCTTGCTGCTCCACGAAGGCAATGCGCCCCGCATCCAGGAGCACGCCGAACGCTACTTGGAGTTGCTGCTGGCGGCCTCCAATCTCAAGGCCGCTTTGGAGCTGTTCGAGAAAATGCGCGAGCGCATGCCGAGCTTTGCGCCAAGGGAGGTGGGCCGCCTGCCGCAGCTCGCGGTCGCGGCCCTCGACGCGGGCAAACCCGCGCTGGCCGCCGAACTGATCCGAGGTTTTGATCGCAAGTACCCGGGGCATCCGAAAATTCCGGACGTGTACGTTGTGGCCGCACGCTTGATGCTGCTGGCGGGCCGCTCGTCCGAAGCGAAGGGCTGGCTCGAGCACGTCACAAAAACCTACGCGAACACCGCGGCCGCATCGGAGGCCAAACGCTACCTGGCGCGGTTTGAATCGGCTGCCAGTGCGGCACCCCCGCCGGAGGCCCCGGCCGGCGGTGCAAGCGCGGCGGCGGCCACAACTTCGAGTGCCCAGGCGACAGCGCCCGCGGCTTCGGTACCGCCGGCTGCCGGGACCGCGAGCTCCTCGGACCCGGCGACTCCCGCCGGTTCGTGATCGCCGCTAGATGTTGAATTTGTCCGAACGCGACGTCGTGGGGGCCAGATGCGAGTCGGGTGTGGGCATCGAAAAGTTGCCCGCCGTCGGTCGCATCGAGCTCAGCAGCGTGGAGGGCGCGCGCTTGCTTGGCGCCACGCCACCCAATTGGTCGGCCGTAGGAAAATACGCGGTCAGCCGGGCGGCGACCTGCTCGACTTGCTTGTGCAAGCCTTGACGCGTGTACGCAGTGAACAATCCGAGCAGGCAGTCGGCGAGTTGTCGGCCGTAGAGCTGTCGCAAATGGTCGTCGCGTAGCAGCGCGTCGATGACCCGGAGCGCGGCCGCGTCCTCGCGAAAGCGCACCAAGCGTCGCGCCAGGCGCAGATGCTCATCGACAGGCAGCACCTTGAGAATCTTCGGCTGGGTGAGCTGCAAGAAAGTCTTGCGCAGATCGTCCGTGGGCGTTCGAAGCTTGGACCAAAGCAGGCGCAACGCGGCGTCGTGCAAAACCTCCTCGTCCGCGCCCAGCAGTGCCACGTTCAAGTAGGCGCCCAGGTATTCCGTGCGCTTGGGTTCGAGTTCCACCAGCTCGCGGTATAGGCGGGTTGCACGACGGATATCCAGGCGCGAGGCCGCGTCCTGCGCCTGCGCCGCCAATGCCGAAACGGCATCCGGACGGCGCCTTTCCGCGGGCGCGGATGCGGACAGCACGCCGCCGCCCGCGCTGCCACGCGGCCGCCAAAAGTGCGCCAGAATTGCGCCGGCGCACAGACCTCCCACGTGCGCGCCGTAGGCGATCGTCGTATCGGACAGCGGTCCGTGAGCCTGCAAGGACCATTGATAACCCTCGTTGATCAGCCAGATGGGCAGCAGGGCCAGCGCCGGGATCTGCGCGGTGCCAAAAACGATGAAAACCCAGTAAAAAACCGGAACCTTGCGGGTTCCGTAGAGCACCGCAAGCATCCCGACGGTTGCGGCGATCGCGCCGGAGGCGCCGATTACGCCCGAATCGGAAACGAGCACATGCAAGGCGCCGGCCGCCGCACCGCCGGCAAGGTAGGCAAGCAAGAAGCGCAGGCGGCCCAGGGCCGCCTCGACAAACGGCCCCACCAGCACCAGCACCACCATGTTGCCGAGCCAGTGGCCGATTCCGCCGTGCAGGAACGAGTAAGTCAGAAATCGCCATATTTCCTGGACCTCGGATCGCTCCAGACTAAAGCGCGCGACCAGCGTCGAGTTGACCAGGCTGTCAAAACGCTGGCGTTTGGCGCTCCACGCCGCATAGCCGGGTTGGTCTTCGCGAATAATGTGCTTGGCGTGCAGGGCGCGCAAAAACTGCGCATCGCGTTGCAACAGCTGCGCCGCAGCTAGGCTCCCGGGTTCGGCATGGTGCAACAGGCGCAAGCGCTCCGTCGCATCGGCTTCGTTGCTTGAAGCCAGGTACTCCTCGTAGCGGGGCAGCTCGATCTTGTCCAGGCCGCTTTCCAGATAGAACTCAAAGGCGTGCTGCTCGCGCAGCGCGTCACGGCTTTGAAATGCGAAAAGCACCAAGGTGCAAGCCACGACAAGCAGCGTCGTCACCACCGGGAAACTGCGGGCCACGGACTTGTCGCTATAGGGTAGTAGCAGCATGCTGCAATTTTCCGCTTCCTACCGCATGGGCGATCACCCAAAGCGGGCGGTGCAAAGGCGCTTTATCGAGCCAGCGTTCCCGCACGGACCTATAAAGCCGGCCGACAGGGCGCCAGTGCGCCCGGATACCGCTATAATTCAATAGTTTAACCAGCATGACCATCAGGCTTTCGGAGGGTCCCGGGAATGTGGACCGCGTTCGACCGAGCCACGGAGCTGCCCGCCGAAAAAGTGGGCGTACACCCCCGTCATGCCGGCTCGTCCAGGAGTTTTCGTGCCCAGCCTGCTCGATCGTTCGCGCCCCGCAGCGGTGCTTGCGCTTGCCGACGGGACGGTTTTTCATGGCGAATCGATCGGTGCCGCTGGCACGGCGATCGGCGAGGTTGTCTTTAATACGGCACTGTCGGGGTATCAGGAGATCCTGACCGATCCGAGCTACGCGCGACAGATCGTAACCTTGACGTACCCCCATATCGGCAATGTGGGCACGAATTCCCAGGACGACGAATCCGACCGTGTTTTCGCCTCGGCCTTGGTCGTACGCGATCTTCCACCGCGTGCCTCCAATTTTCGCTCGCGGTGCGACCTCTCGACCTTTTTGCGCGAGCGCTCGGTGGTCGCCATCGCGGGCATCGATACGCGCAGTCTGACGCGCCGGTTGCGCGATGGCGGTGCCCAAGCCGGAGCGGTCGTGGTCGGAGACGATGCCGCGGCCGCCATCGCGCTGGCCCGGACTTTCCCCGGAATGAGCGGTCTGGACCTGGCTTCGGTCGTCTCCGCCAAGAGCCCGTATGTCTGGGACCAGACCGAGTGGAGCCTGGAGCACGGTTACGGCCGGCTGAGTTCACCGAAGCATCACGTAGTGGCTTTCGATTTTGGTATCAAGCGCAATATTTTGCGCATGCTGGCCCAGCGCGGTTGCCGGCTCACGGTTGTGCCTGCGCGAACCGGTGCGGCCGAGGTGCTACGACTGCAGCCCGACGGGGTGTTCCTCTCGAACGGTCCGGGGGATCCGGAGCCCTGCGACTTCGCCATCGCGGCGGCGCGCGAACTCATCGATCGGGGCTTGCCGACCTTCGGAATCTGTCTCGGGCACCAGATCATGGCCCTGGCTTCGGGAGGCCGCACCGTCAAAATGAAGTTCGGTCACCACGGAGCCAATCACCCGGTGCAGGATCTGCAGACCGGGCGCGTGCTGATTACCTCGCAAAACCACGGCTTTGCGGTCGATCCGGCGACCTTGCCGGCCAACTGTCGTATCACGCACGTGTCGTTGTTCGACGGCTCTTTGCAGGGATTTCGACGCGAAGATCGCCCGGCGTTTTGCTTTCAGGGCCATCCGGAGGCCAGCCCCGGCCCCAAGGACATCGGCTACCTTTTCGATCGCTTTATCAATTTGATGCAAGAGCGCGTCCGCAGCCGGCCGGTCGCCGCCTTTGGATAAGGGCGCAAGTCTCCATGCCCCGCCGCACCGACATCCATTCGATTCTTATCATCGGCGCCGGCCCGATCATCATCGGGCAGGCCTGCGAGTTCGATTATTCGGGCGCGCAGGCCTGCAAGGCGCTGCGGGAGGAGGGCTACCGCGTCATTTTGGTCAACAGCAATCCGGCGACCATCATGACCGATCCCGAGATGACCGACGTTACCTATATCGAGCCGATAACTTGGCAGGTGCTCGAGCGCATCATCGCGCGCGAGCGCCCCGATGCGATTCTTCCCACGATGGGTGGCCAGACCGCGTTGAACTGCGCCATGGACCTGCATCGCAACGGCGTGCTCGAACGTTACGGGGTACGGCTGATCGGAGCATCGCCTTCGGCCATCGCGAAGGCCGAGGATCGCCAGCAATTCAAGGAGGCGATGACGCGCATTGGCTTGATCTCGGCCAGGTCGGCCGCGGCGCATTCGCTGCCCGAAGCCCTCGCGGTGCAGGAGTTCGTCGGTTTCCCGGCGGTGATCCGCCCGAGCTTTACTCTCGGTGGAACCGGAGGCGGGATCGCCTACAACATGGAGGAATTCGTAACGATCTGTCAGCGGGGCCTCGAACTGTCGCCCACGCGCGAGTTGCTCATCGAGGAGTCGCTCATCGGTTGGAAGGAATACGAGATGGAGGTCGTGCGTGACGGCCGCGACAACTGCATCATCGTCTGCTCGATTGAGAATCTCGATCCAATGGGAATTCACACGGGTGACTCGATAACGGTAGCGCCCGCGCAGACCCTGACCGACAAGGAGTTCCAGCGCATGCGCGACGCCTCGATCGCGATCTTGCGCGAGATCGGCGTGGATACGGGCGGATCGAATGTCCAGTTTGCGGTGCACCCGAGTGACGGCCGCATGATCGTGATCGAAATGAATCCCCGCGTATCGCGTTCCTCCGCGCTCGCATCCAAGGCAACCGGTTTTCCGATTGCCAAGGTGGCCGCCAAGCTGGCGGTGGGCTATTCGCTCGACGAATTGCGCAACGAGATCACCGGGGGTGCAACGCCGGCTTCCTTTGAACCGACCATCGACTACGTGGTGACGAAGATCCCCCGCTTTGCGTTTGAGAAGTTCCCGCAGGCGGATAACCACCTCACGACGCAGATGAAGTCCGTCGGCGAAGTAATGGCGATCGGGCGCACCTTCCAGGAATCGTTCCAAAAGGCCTTGCGTGGCCTTGAGACCGGGGTCGACGGATTAATCCAAATGTCGACCGATCACGACGAGATCATCGAGGAGATCGGCGAACCGGGACCAAACCGGATTTTGTACGTCGCCGACGCCTTTCGTCTGGGAATGTCGCTTGAGTTGGTGTTCGAGGAAACGGGGATCGATCCGTGGTTTTTGGCCCAAATCGAGGAACTCGTGCGGATGGAAGGGCGGCTGGCCCACTGCAAGATCGAGGGCCTGGATGGCGGCGACTGGATGCTGCTCAAGCGCAAAGGTTTTTCCGATGGCCGCCTGGCGACGCTGCTGGGCACGAGCACTACCAGCGTGCGCGCGGCGCGGCGGGCACACGGCGTGCGTCCCGTCTACCGCCGGGTCGACACCTGCGCCGCGGAGTTTGCGACCTCTACGGCCTACCTGTATTCGACTTACGGCGAGCAGTGCGAATCGGCGCCGACCGAGCGGCGCAAGGTGATGGTCCTGGGCGGTGGCCCCAACCGGATCGGCCAAGGCATCGAATTTGACTATTGCTGCGTGCACGCGGCCCTGGCACTTCGGGAAGACGGGTTTGAGACCATCATGGTCAACTGCAATCCGGAGACCGTATCGACCGACTACGATACGTCCGACCGGCTGTACTTTGAACCACTGACGCTCGAAGATGTCCTGGAGATCGTGGACCGCGAGCGACCGCTCGGGGTCATCGTGCAATACGGCGGGCAGACCCCGCTAAAACTTGCGCGCGATCTGGAGGCAAACGGCGTGCCAATCGTAGGCACGAGCCCGGATTCGATTGACGTGGCCGAGGACCGGGAACGCTTCCAGCGACTGCTGCAGCAATTGGGCCTGCGCCAGCCGCCAAATCGTACCGCTCGCACCGAGGACGAGGCCTTGCGACTGGCCGAGCAAATCGGCTTTCCGCTCGTGGTACGGCCAAGCTATGTCCTGGGCGGGCGCGCCATGGAAATCGTCCACGAGACGAGGGATCTGGAGCGCTACATGCGCGAGGCGGTCAAGGTCTCCAACGAATCGCCGGTGCTGCTCGACCGCTTTCTC
>Ga0187778_10002474_pt1 | contig 12602 bp, 8 predicted proteins | sample 1015_Q2_SP5_20_M_FD_132418 | JGI IMG/M metagenome (GOLD analysis project Ga0187778, IMG submission 132418) | Tropical peat soil microbial communities from peatlands in Department of Meta, Colombia - 1015_Q2_SP5_20_MG | ecosystem: Environmental > Terrestrial > Soil > Wetlands > Peat | place... | reverse complement strand
GCCGCACTACACAAGAGTTCATGAGATGCCGGACCGGCTCTTTTTTCGCGATGAATTCTTCACGGTGGTCCAATGTGATCGGTGCGGTTTGGTGTTCGTCAATCCCCGGCCAACGCGGTCTGAAATCCAGAAATACTACCCGCCAGAATACTTTCAGAATCCGGCGCCTCGGAACTTTGACCGCTATCTCCGGCGCCGGTTCGCTGCGGAAGCAGAGTTCCTAAAGCCACTCGAAGGGCAAGGCGCGCATCCGCGCCTACTGGATGTCGGCTGCGCGAATGGTGAATTTCCGCGATTCATGGCCGCGCGCGGCTGGGATGTGGAAGGCGTCGAGGTTTCGTCGTCGACTCAACCGATCCGGGACTTTCGCGTCTTTACCCAAGAGTTCAATGCGATTCCCTTGGACGAGCCATGCTATGAAGCCATTACCGCCTGGGCTGTTCTCGAGCACGTCCACGATCCTATGACGTACTTTCAAAAAGCAGGCCAACTATTGAAGCCAGGCGGCTTGTTTGTCTTTCTCGTTCCCAACTTCGTCAGCGTGGCTTCGCGTTATCTCTTCTGCGAGGACGTTCCCCGCCATCTTTATTTTTTTACTCGCGAAACGGTTTCTGAATATCTGCGCGCCACCGGTTTCGCACTCGAGAAAGAAGACAACGGCCGCGCGATTTACAAGCTGGCACCGATGAACTGGCTGGGTTACATGGTGCGTACGCGGCTGCTTCGAAAACCTTACACGTTTCAAGATGTGCCGCTCTCGAGCAAGGAATTCCGCCGATTGCGCAAGCTGCCCGGCGGACACGGGAGCGCGCTGAAGTACGCGCTCTATTCTCCGGTCTCGGTGATCGACCGCATGCTCTGGCCGTTCATTGAGACGGCGCAGATTTGGAAGAAGACCTATGGCGTGAGCACCTTCGTGGCCCGGAAGCTGTGATAACGCCAGTTCACATGTTCTCTCCCTTGGGCGCCTGGAAGCAGAGATTTCGCTGATCCAAATCCCCTTAACTGTTTCGAAAAACTCCGACTTGCGCAAAACGAAAGGGTTGCGAACCAGGAATTTGTAGAATACCCTAACGGCACCGCATGGGCTGGCTCTCTCTTCTGGATTCGTCCGCTCGGTGACGAGTGTGGGGTGTGAAGAGAGACTCGCGAAGCTGGAAAGAAACAAGCGGCACAATGTTCACGCATCCGATAGAGTCCACGGGTAGCAATGTGTGGAGTCCAGGCGGGGCGTGAATCACTCGGATTTGTATATTCAAGCGAGGACCGGAGGAAAGCGATGGGCAAGTGGTGTGTGTTCGCAGTGGGGGCACTGAGCATGATTCTGGCGGTGCCTTGCTCCGCCCAACAAAGAACCAATGCTTCGGGTGACGACAACAAATCTTCGGACTCCACCGTGGAGAATTCGTCGACCGCGGCCTCCCCTGACGTTAAGATCGTGCCCATCCGGGGCACTTTCGCTATGCCCGCAGCCTCGCGCGCCACTCCGTTCCCCGGCCCTTCCGACGCTTCGAAAGACACCGCTCCGGGGTTGCTGACACCTAAGTTCGAAATCGCCGGCATGTTCCAGTATATCAATTTCGCGCCAGGCAGCCCTTTTGCGAACTTCAAAAACTACGGCTCGACGACGTCGCTCACCTACAACCCATCCAAGTGGATCGGTCTCGTCGGGGAGTTCGGCGGATACCACTTTAGCCGCAACCTGCAACCGCTTACGGGCACGACCCAGGGCGCCAAAGGGAATCTCTACTCGTACCTGTTCGGTCCGCGTCTGAATCTGCGAAAGTTTGAGCACTTCGTGCCCTTCGCGGAATTCTTGGTTGGCGGCGCTCATGGCGATCAGGCCATCGAAGGCACGCAGAGCCAGAGTACGTTTGCTATCGCTCCGGGCGGCGGCGTGGATATCGTGCTCAACAAATATCTCGCCTGGCGTTTCGCCGAGCTGAACTACTTCATGACGAATTTTTCCGGCCCTGGTGTCGGCGCGACGGGAAGGCAGAATAACTTCCGCGCGGGCAGCGGCCTTGTCGCGCGATTTGGGCTTCCGAAGGCTCCTCCACCTCCCGCGAACCGTCCCCCTGTTGCTGCTTGCTCGGCGAATCCCACGTCCGTCTACGCTGGCTCAGGAGACACGGTGGCGATTCATGTGAACGCGAGCGACCCGGACAACGATCCGCTTACCTATTCGTACACGGCTACAAGCGGCTCTGTCGACGGGACCGGCCCGGATGCGCGCTGGAATTCTTCCGGCGCCCCCGTCGGCACCTACACCGTGAACGTCAAGGTCGACGACGGCAAAGGCGGCATCGCCACTTGCGCCGTGGACATTACGGTTGCGCAAAGACCGAATCGTCCGCCTACCGCTTCGCTTTCGATCGAGAAGAATTCGCTTCTTCCGGGCGAGCGCACCGGAGTGACCTGCAACGGCAGCGACCCCGATGGCGACCCGCTGACCTACACCTACAAGACCACCGGCGGACAGATCATCGGTACTGGTTCAAAGGTGCAGTTTGATTCGACGGGTCTTGCGCCGGGAACCTACACAATTACCTGTACAGTGGATGACGGCCGCGGAGGGACAGCGCAGGCTTCTGGCAACGTGGAAGTCAAGGAACCGCCGCAAGTCAAACAACTCGAAGTTAGGTTGGCGCTCCACAGCATCTACTTCCCGACCGCGCAACCCACGGTCGAAAAGCCCATGGGAGGCTTGCTGGCCAGCCAGGCTGCCACGCTCGATGCCTTGGCGACGGACTTCCAGCAATATCTGAAGTACCGTCCTGCCGCTCATCTAATTCTTGAAGGCCATGCCGACATTCGTGGCGCCAAGGACTACAACATCAAGCTCTCGGAACGTCGCGTCGAACGCACGAAGAGTTACCTGGTCGAACACGGCGTGCCGGCCGATCATATCGAAACAAAGGCCTTCGGTTTCGAAAAGAACATGACTGAGGAAGAGGTGAAGGCGCTTATCGATAAGGACACGCAATTGAGTGACGTCGAGCGGGCGCAGATTCTGAAGAATCTGCTGACGGTCCGCATGGCCAACAACCGGCGTGTGGACGTGACCTTGAGCACCACTGGCCAACAATCCATACGCCAATACCCCTTCAACACTAAGGATGCATTGACGCTGCTGAGCCGGAAGGGCGGCGAACCTGCGAAGTCCAAAACGCCAGCTCCGACACCCAAAAAGCCAGCCAAGCCCTAACAGGGTCAAGCAACGAGCCCAAGAAGCTGAACCGGGCCCTTCAAGATTGCTTGAAGGGCCCGGTTTCTATTTTGGGGACCGTTGTGGGGCCAAAACATACCGAGATTTTCCCAAAACGGAATAGAGACGTTCCCATATCGGCAAACTCCCGAAGACAAGTTCTTTATTCTGAGACTCGCCGCTCTGAGCGTTTACAGCGGCTTCCACCGTCGTTTCATTCCGGAACTTGCCAGGACGGTTCTAGTTTAGGTAATGTATTGATTTATGAATACTGTGGCACCTTATTCCGAAATGGAACCCCGGGTGCGAGTGCTTCTCCATGTAAAGTCCCCAAAAGGATGCACGCCATGACCGAAGAAGCTGCTGTACGCCGCGAGGTGGTCCCGATGAACGTGCTCATCGTGGATGATGAACAATCCGTTCGGGAGACCTGCGCCACGGTTGCTGAGCAGTGCGGTATGAAAGCTATAGCGGTAGCAACCGCAGAAGAGGCCCTCGAAGTTCTGGAACATTCTGCAGTGGACATCCTCCTGACGGACTTGAAACTTCCACAAACGACGGGCGTGGAGTTGCTCAAGCAGGTCCACGATCTCCATCCGCAGGTGGCCACCGTGGTTTTGACGCAATATGGAACGATCGAATCAGCGGTCGAAGTGACGCGTCTTGGGGCCGTCGACTATGTCACCAAGCCCTTCCGCATCGAGGAGCTTCGTTCCCGGCTTGAGCGTGTGGCCCGTGCTGTCGAGCTCCAGCAGGAGAATCGCCTACTCCGCGAACAATTGCGGACGCGGCCAGGATTTGGCGGGCTCATCGGCGTTTCCATGAAAATGCAGCGTGTTTACAAAATGATCGAGAAGGTCAGCCTGCACGAATATCCGGTGTTGATCCTGGGTGAAAGCGGAACAGGCAAGGAGCTGGTAGCGCGCAGCATCCACTTTTCCGGGCCGCGCAAGGACCGTCCGTTCGCTCCTGTGGACTGTTCTTCGCTGGTGCCCACGCTGATCGAGTCGGAGCTTTTCGGTTATGTGAAAGGGGCGTTCACCGGCGCCATGCAAGCCAAACAAGGGCTCCTCGAGGCGGCTCAGGGTGGGACGCTTTTTCTCGACGAGATTGGCGACATGCCCGTGGATCTGCAAGCCAAGCTGCTCCGGGCGCTGCAGGAACGCGAAGTCAAGCCGGTAGGCTCTACGGAACGCCGCCCCATCAACGTGCGCGTGATTGCCGCGACGAATCGCGACCTCGAGACCGCCATCCGCAATGGGACTTTCCGGCAGGATCTCTACTTCCGCTTGAATGTCGTGCAGGTAAAACTCCCGGCGCTTCGCGATCGCAAGAGCGACATCCCCATTCTGGTTACAGCTTTTCTTGAGAAATTCTCCAATCCGCAAGGTCCGGTTCGCACCATTTCAGAAGACGCCATGCGCCGCCTGATTGCCTACGATTGGCCCGGGAACGTGCGCGAGCTCGAAAATGCCATCGAACGGGCCGTGGCTCTGGGCTCCGGGCCGATCGTGCACGTTGCTGATCTTCCTTCGAACCTGCAGTATCCCACGACCGAACGTCCGCCAGAGAAGGACGAGATACTCCCACTGGAGGAGCTTGAACGCCGCGCTATCTTGAGGACTTTGCGCGAAACCGGAGGCGACAAGCTCTCGGCCGCGCGCATGCTGGGCATCGGAAAAACCACTTTGTATCGCAAGCTCAAGCAATATCACTTCGAGCATGCCGAGTCATAAGTTCGTTTGCTCGTGGCAGAAACCCACTTCGGTTTTTTTCTTGTGCTCCCGAAGCTGTCTTGGGAGAAGTTGCGCAGGCGGCTTTCGGTCCACTCTGGGAAGAACCTTTCGGAAATTCTCGACATGGAATAAATTCGGCTATTCTCACATCCCGCTCTTCCCTCTAACCGTCTCATTTGTAAATATTTATTGCACGCCTTGGTTGGGCCTGCCCATGCAATACGCATGGCCGTAGCATTCCACCCTTTCGGTCCAGCGCCCCGCTGCACATTGGGCCGAGAGAGAAGCTGGGAGCCAAGGCTGCGGGATGAAGGTCTGGAGAATACGAACCAAACGAAAGCCGCTGCACCATGGAATATCTCGCGCCGCGCTTGCCGGAACCTCCCGAATGGAGCTTCTTCGTGAGGCTGTGAAAGAGCTTGCCGATCTCGGAGCAGCGGAGCGTCTGGGAGCGTGGCTGGAGCAGGATGTGAATTCCGCGGCGCCGGAAGCCAGTCCGGGGATTTTTCATGGAGTTGTATGGGATGCCGAGAGCTCCGAAACGCCCGTCGAATGGACTCATCTCTCCCTCGAAGCGCCGCTCCCCGAAGAACTTTGGATGGGGTCAAAGAGGGTTGAGCAAAACCTGGAAGACTCTCCTGACCGGCCCGTCGTTGGTCTCCTCGTCGGGCTGCGCTCGGTCTTGTGGGTTCCCATCGCGCCAATGGGGCAGTTGCGCGGCGTGATTCTAGCGGGCAGCCGGCGAAAGCTCCCGGCGGTTTCCGGGGAACCCATTGAGTCCGTGGCGGCTGAGCTCGCACTAGCCGTCCAGTTCGAAGAGGAACAAAAGTGGGCGCGGGCCAGGAAAGCGGACCTGGGAATCGCGCGCCTTGTACTTGGCGCACAGGCTGGAAAGGACTCGGTGGATTCGAGGCTATCGAGCTTGGCTGAGCACTGCACGCGGGAAGATTCCAGCGGTGCGATCCCTGTTGCCGCGTTTGCGGCGATCGGAGTCGTCCCCGAAAAGACCGCCGGTTCAAATCGAGAAGCTTCGCTGGAATTCCGCTGGAAGAGCGGAGATGCCGAATGGACTCGCGCCATCGAGAAAGAACCGCTTGCCAGTATCTGGCGGAAGGCTCTGGAAGAGCGGCGCGTGATGGGAAGCGCGCCCCCAGGGGCTTGGACACAAAACGCGGTGGCCAGGATCCTGGCTTTTCCCCTGGAGCACGAAGGAGAAATTCTTGGAGCGATGGCCGCGGGAATCTCCCAACGCTCGACCTCGCTGACGACACTCGAGCGGTTGGAACTGCGAGCGGCGCTGGCTGCCGACCTGTTGTGGCAAAAGAAATCCGTCGCACGGGAGTCCCGGCTGCAAGAGTGGCAGCACGAGTTGGTCCATAGCAGCAAGGAAGCCGTCTTTTTGCTGGACGAGGCTGGCAGGATTCTCGCACTAAGTCATCCCGCAAAAGACCTGGCGTCGCAAACAAGCAGGTTTGACCAAGCAAGTCCGCCGGAAATCCAGGCGGGCACCTTTTTCCCGCTGCTCTTCCGCGCGCGGCATCGGGAATTAACGGAATCCTGGCTGCGCAGGATTTCTAAGGACGCGGCAGGCGCTTCCGCCGCGAACGATCCGGGCATGACCGCCGAGCTTCGCGGCGGCTCAGAAGTACGGCTACGATTGGCCGCCTCGCCAATGGGCAAAGCGGTGGCCGTTGCCGCGGAGCCCTTGACCGTGGCCGCAAGCGCTGCGGATGCCAGCCACGCGGAAACGGAACTGCATTCCGTCATCGAGTGGCTTGAAGAAGGCGTCGTGCTATTTGACGCAAACGAAAATGTACGCGCGATGAACATGCGTTTTCAGCAGATCGCTGGCCTTCCCCCGGAAGAGGCCGAAAATCTCAGGACCCTGGATGATTTGATTCGGAGGCTGGAAGACCAGGCCGCGGAGCCGCAACAGTTTGGGGAGCGCTGGCGCCAGCTTGCCCGTGGGTTGGAGGGCGGCACTCGGGACGAACTGAAACTCGTGCGCCCGGCTATGAGGATTCTGGAACGCGCCGCGCGCCCCGTGCTGGATAGCATTGGACGCCAATTGGGCCGCGTCGAGATTTACCGCGACCTGACGGCCCAGCGCATGTTTCAGTCCAAGCTCCTGCAGACCGAGAAGCTGGCCGCGCTTGGACAGATGGTCAGCGGGATTGCGCACGAATTAAGCAATCCCTTGACCACTATTCTCGGGAACGCGCAGCGCATGTTGTCCCGCCCGGAGAATGAAGGAAACCGTGAGGAGTCGCGGCGCATTTTTCAGGAAGCAGAGCGCGCCAGCGGCATCTTGCGGCAACTCCTCTTGAATGCCAGGGATACTCTGCCGGAGCGCCGACTGGTCTCTTTGAATCAAATCGTCCTGCGCGCCATGGAGCTCCAGCGTTTTACCCTGGCCGTGGAAAAGACACGCGTGGAACTGGACCTCGATCCCGCTTTGCCGTTTGTCCGGGGCGATCCCGGTCATCTTCAGCAAGTCTTGCTGAATCTCGTGGGTAACGCGCAGCAGGCTATCGAATCCCAAGGCACTGGGGGAACGATCCGCTTACGAACGCGGAGGACTGCCGAACGCACCGTGCTCTTGGAAGTGGAGGACAACGGTCCGGGAATCCCGCAGGCAATTCTCCCGCGGATTTTCGATCCCTTTTTTACGACAAAACCCGCGGGAGTGGGTACCGGGTTGGGATTGGCGATCGTTTTGAGTGTCGTTCGCGAACACGGTGGTCAGGTCCACGTGGTGACGCCCCCGCAGGGTGGAACGAAGTTTCAGATCACTCTGCCCGTGGCCGCGGAAGCTGCCCAGGAAGTCCCCAAGGAGGCAAATGGTTCGAGCGCCTCGGAGAAAATCGTGCCCCGCCGTCGCGGCTTAGCCGTCCACACCCTGGCGCGCGAGTCTAACGCTGCCCCCACGTCAGCGGACTGGAAGGGCTGCCGCGTGCTGGTCGTGGAAGATGAACCGACGGTGGCGCGGCTGATTGGTGACGTCCTGGAAGATGAAGGGATGAAAGTGGATGTGATCCCGGATGCACGCCAGGCGCTCGAGCGCGCCGCGAATGTGAACTACGATTTGGTCATTTGCGATATGAAGATGCCCGGGCTCGACGGACAGAATTTCTATAAATCCCTTTTGCGCGCGGGTAATCCCCTTCACGAGCGCTTCCTGTTTGTGACCGGGGACATTGTTGCCGCGCAAACCCGCGAGTTTTTGGAACGTCATCACCTGCCGCACGTGGCCAAGCCCTTTCGTGTGGAAGAGTTGACGGAAAAGGTGTTCAGCGTGCTTGGAAATAAGCTGCCCCAGTCTCCAAACCCCGCTGGAGCCGAAAAACAAAACGCAGCGAGAAATGGATAAGGCTATGGGAAACCGGGGAAATACTGTATTGCTGGTGAGTAATGACGCTACTTTGTGTGCTGCGGCACGCCGCGGGCTGGAGAGGAGAATGCGCGGCTTACGCGTGGCCGCTGTCAGCAGCGTTGCGGCCGCGCAGGGGATCCTCGACAAAGATCCTCCTGCGGTGATCCTGTTCGAAGAAGAATCCATCGTCGCAGCGGCGGTTGGCGGAGGAGAGCGCCTGGCGAGGTTGGACGAGGTCGTCAACTCGCTTTCGGTTTTTGCCCCCGTCATTGTCCTGGGAACCGGCGATCGTCATCCGGAACTCGACGAGATGATCGCTGTTGGCACAGTCGACTACATTCCCCGCGATCAGGCGCTTTCGCCCGCCGGGCTGGAACTAATCGAGCGCCGCTTGCAACGGTTTCCGCCTGCAGAGGAAGTTCCTGCTGAAGCATTCGAGACGGCGACTGAAGATTTTGGAGAAATTCTCCGGCACGAATTGAACAATCCGCTGACGGGCATTTTGGGCAACGCGGAGCTTCTGCTCACGGAGATTCGCCGCAAGAGCGACGACCGGCTGCCACTGGGCGGGCAGCAACGGCTCGAAACCATTGCCTCTCTTGCCGTGCGTTTGCGGGAAACGGTGCACCGCTTGAGCCAGGAATGGGAGGCGCGGCACCATCCTGTGCAGTGAGAGAGAAAATCGAAATTGGAAAATTGAAAATGGGACGGCTGGAGACCTAAGTCTGAAATATTGGTGACTGAGCAATAGAGATCAGAGAACAGAGATCAGAAACCAGGAACCCCACACGCGAAAGCGACCCAAAGACTAACTCTCAGAACGCAAAGACGAAAAATCAAAACCTGAGCTTCCTCGAACAGGTATTGTGCCTGCCCGTTTTGTTGATTGCTTCTGGGTATCGATTCTGATCTCCGTTCTCTGATCTCAGTTTTCTTTTGAACTGACTGCAGAGGAAGGGTCAATCGCTGAAGCAGGCGTGTTTGAATACGTAGCGAAGAAAGACAAAACACGGCGTCGAAACTCCTCGGGCTGGAAGCCGAGCGCAGCCGTGTGATACGCGCCGGGCACCACCCAGAGCTGCTTGGGTCCGCGGGCGGCCGCATAGATCATTTCCGAATGCCGGCAGGGCAATGCGACATCATTTTCATCGCAGATAAGAAGCACGGGGAAGGGGCGAGCCGCGACGGCTTCTTCCGGCGAAACTCCTGCTGCTGAAAAACCCGCAGCCGTCTCTCCGCGATACACCAGCGTCCAACTGAACGGCGCAAACCAGGTTTTTCCCAAAAGCGGCGACCAGCGCAGTCCGGCGTAGTCGTAGGAAGCTTCGCGGAGATTCGCGAAGGAAGCCTCCGCCACAACTGCTTCGATGCGCGGATCGACGGCCGCGGATTGCAGTGCAATGCCCGCGCCCATCGATTCACCGAGCGCCAAAATGTGAAAGGGGCGCGGCGCAGGCAGGGTCATTCCGGGCAGGCGTGGCGGCAAGATCATCTGGACGTTGATGTGGGATGGAAACTCGACGCGGAGAAGCGCGTCAATGATGGCGCGCGTGTCGTTGCGCTCGAGCCAGCCGTAGGTGGCGATTGGGCCCTCGCTGGCGCCATGCGCGCGGGCGTCCATCATCACGACGCTATAACCAGCGCGGAGAAGAAGTTCGGACTGCCCGATGGTGCCTACGCGATTGTCAGCAACACCATGGAACAGGAGCACCCAGCTTCCGTTGGGATTTGGCGGACGAACAAGCCAGCCTCGGAGTAGCACGCCATCGGGAGCACGCACGTTGAAATCTTCGCGGCGCGAATGCGTCACGGCAAAAGAGGTGTCCGCTTCGCGAATGAGATCGGGTGTGAGTTCGCGGCGGATCGGATGCAGATAAGCGGGGCCAACCAACCAGCCGGCCACGGCGGCTGCGAGTGGTGGAAAGAAGAGAAGAATAATGGCAATGCGAATGAGGCGCCGTCGCATGGGTTCCACTTTAGGATACGAAAATCGCGCCCGCAGAGTTCCTCAAATCCTCGCAGAAGAGTTCCACAAACAAATCTATTTACTGACTGGGAGCATAGAGAAAAATGAGGCCCCGAGAGACACGCGCAGAGCGATGATGGAGGTACAGCCCGAAAGGCAGGGGAGCCATGGACGACGAGACCAAACCGCCACAGTCTGCGTACTCGGGCGAACGGATCGAGATCACGGGACCGAATTCACTGCGAGGCGCAACCGCCACGGCGGAGGCCGAAAAATCCGGGAAACCTGAGTCGCTTTCAGATGAAAAGCAAAACGCGGTCAAGCCGGAATCAGCGCAGACAGCGCCCAAAGAAAAATCATCGCCGGAGACCCCCGTGGCTTCTTTACCCTTGAAGGTCTCGGCCACGAACACAGCACCTGCAATCGCGACAACTGGCGAATACTCTCCGTTTGCGGACCTTTTTGGATATCTTGAGCGAACCAAATACATGTGGCTGGGTCTGTTGATCGCGGTGATCGCATACATGGCTGTGACCTCAGTGATGAAGGGAAGAGCCGAGCGCGAGAGGGTCGCTCTGCTGAATCGGCATGAAACAGCCGCTGCGACGATTACGCCAGAGAACCTCCTCGCGCGATGCGGACCGGCCGTGGAAGACGTGACCAAGCAGATGTTTCCGATGGTGATGCGGACGATGAGCTACCGCTCCCAGGATTATCAGAAGATCGTTTTCGAATTCAGCCGCACCGCCGAAGAAAAAAGTGATTGGGTGTTCTTGTCCATGAAAGACGAAACCGGCGCCAAAAGTTACGAAACGCCCGAGGCAAAAGTCGCCGCCCTCCCCTGTCTCGATTTGAGGAAATAGGAACTCGGGCGGTCAGAGCAGTTTGATAAATTCTTCAAGGGAAAGTTCCGTGTCTCGGAGGATAGCGCGCAATAAGCCCGGTCCAATGGTTTCGCCCGAATGGACCGGCACGGCGGTGGCGCGACCGTCTAGATGCTTCAGGAATACATGGCTACCCCGAGTTCGATCCACGGAAAAGCCAGCTTTTTGCAGCGAACGGACGACTTCCTTTCCCGTGACGCGGGGAAGACGCGTCATACGGAGATCTGCTGGATACCCACGAGTTCGAGGGAGCCTGGCTCCCCATTCTGTTCCTCTAGGCAGAGATGGATCACCTCGCGCACGCGCTTCATGAGAGTGTCCAGATTTTTGGCTTGGGTGTGACAACCGCGAAGAGCAGGAACGGTGGCAACGTAAAAGCCATCCTCGTCCTGCTCGATTAGCACTGTGAATTTTCTTTTACGTTTCAAGCGGCTGCCCCTTTGCGAAAGTGTAGCACGGACCAACGCGCGCCAGACACCTACGAGCGGAACAGCACCGATTCGCGCTGGAACATTTTGATGGCCAGAAAGAGCGCGATTGCGGCGTAAACGCACGTGGATAGGAAAATGATGGCGATGTAATTCCAATGATAAGTCCCGGTGACCAGCTCCTTGCAGAGCAGGCTGGCGTTGAGGATGGGCACCAAGGAGAGCTTGAGGGTGAGGTCAATGGGAAGCATAGCCGCTACGGCCGGGATAATCACCAGGAACATGAGGGGTGTGACGTAGCTCTGCGCTTCCTTGTAGGTTTTGGCGAAGAGAGCGATGGTCATTAGCGCGGCTGAGAAGAGAACCGCAATCGGAAGAACCATGATAAAGACGGAGATAACGGTGCCCAGTCCGATGTGCAGCTGCATTTCCGCGGCGTCGTTGCCCGCCTTTTCGAAGCTGTGAAGACTCCCGAGCACCCAAAAGGAAAGACCCATAGACGTAACCGATAGCGCCGCGGTAGTGAGTGCAGTCGTGAGGACGAGCAAGAATTTTCCGAGAACGAGGTGCATCCGTGAGATGGGGCTGGAAAGAATGGTCTCTATGGTGCCGCGTTCTTTTTCGCCTGCAGTGAGGTCCATGGCCGGGGCCATGCCGCCAGTGAGGCAGAGCAGAATAACCATATAGCCGATTACGCCTCCAAATGCGGTTCCCCCCACTTTTTCGGGAGGCGCGACATTTTCTTGCTTCACTTCGAAGGGCTGCAATACCGTTACGGGAAGATTCTTGGCGGCCAGGCGCTCTTTGACGACGCTATCGCGATAATCTTTCAGATATTTTTCCACTTTTTCCGTTGCAAATTCAGACTTCATCTCGCCTTGATACTTTTCGATGTTGACGGTGTCTGATTTCCCCATAGCGAGGTCGGCCTGGAATCCGCGTGGTATCTCGACAGCGGCCCGAACTTCCTTGTTGATGATTTGTTCCTTCCAGTCGGGAGTCTCAGG
>Ga0187778_10002473_pt1 | contig 12603 bp, 10 predicted proteins | sample 1015_Q2_SP5_20_M_FD_132418 | JGI IMG/M metagenome (GOLD analysis project Ga0187778, IMG submission 132418) | Tropical peat soil microbial communities from peatlands in Department of Meta, Colombia - 1015_Q2_SP5_20_MG | ecosystem: Environmental > Terrestrial > Soil > Wetlands > Peat | place... | reverse complement strand
TGCTCTTTGCCAACTCATCCAGTGCTGCTAGAACCTCGTCGCTGTGCCGCTTCACATCAACATCTGTCCAGACCCTGCGCACAATTCCGTTCGGATCGATCAAGAAGGTGTGCCGCGCGGAGAGCTTTGCCACACCCAGGTTGATCACCGAGTAGTATTTTTGAGAAACCTCTTTGTCCGTGTCCGCCAGCAGCTTAAACGTGAGGCTTTCTTTGGCGCAGAAATCTCGGTGCGATTTCTCGTCCTGCATGCTAACGCCAAGGATTACGGCGTTCACCGCGCCGTATTTTGCAAGGTCGCGTTCAAAGTTGTGTGCCTCGATTGTGCACCCGGGAGTCATGTCCTTGGGATAGAAGTACAGAACGACCCAGTTGCCTCGGAAATCGTGCAGGCTGACCGGCTTTCCTTCTTGAGAATTGGCCGTGAAGTCGGGCGCCGGCGATCCCACCGGCAGATTCCCCTCGCCCGGCCGCAACCACATCGCAAGGAGCGCCAGACTCCCTGCCATCACCACCAGCACACCCAGCGCAAGCATCATTCGGAGGCTCATCCCTCACCTCGGCAGACAATAGCAGAGTCTCCTTCGATTTGACACCAGCTTGGGATGCGACGAGGCGCGGCGAGGTAACTTCTCTGCGGCCAAGGGTTCGCCCTCGAATCTACTTCTTTGCCAAGGACGGCTCCACGGGTTCCGCCTTTCCCGCGTAGCGTTTTGCTTCCGGACTTCGGTGGCTCCAGTCTGACGGCGGGAACGAGACTCGCCAAAAGCGCGGGCAGGGTTCATTAAACGCGACTCCAATTTCTGGACCGTCGTTTTGGCCGGGGTCGATATCAACCACCTTGCAGACCAACTCCTCATTTGTTGCTAGATTTTTTATGCGCAGCTCCTGCCCAACAAGGATAGCCTCCCTCAACTTGATCAGCGCGCCGTGTGCGTTGACCACGATGGTGTGGGTGGATTCCGAGAACGGGGCTCCATTCGCGCGCTCCCCGGATATTCGAATGGGAAGGGACAGCAGAATCCGCTGGCTGCGCCGCTGGTTAGTAAGGGGACCGGGCCGGGTGTTTGTTATGCTCACAGGAATCTCCTCCTGCCTGTGGTTCGTCATGAGCATGAGAGGAGCCATCTGGAAGCGAAAAACGCATCCGGAATCGGCACGCGGCTCACATGAGAGAGTTCTGACCCGCCCTTTCAATCCTGCTTGCCTACTGTGCAGTTCTTTTCCTTTGTTCCTCAACTCATTGAAGGAACTATCCTTGGCGGTCGCTCTGTCCACGTCCATCAGCGAGGTCTACCCGGATCATCTCCCAACCAGCTTCGCACTCTGCCTGCACTGATCTTCTGGCCCGACCGGAGAACGGGAGCGACCGTACCGAATCGGAACTGATTGTGCCGTCAGGACCATTCACTCCAGGCCTCAAATCCTCCACGCTCGGCGGTCTTCCCGTTCTTTACTCAGACGGCAAATCCAGCACTTCCGCATTCTCTCTTCCCGTTCACCGTTGCTATCATGCCTAGCGGGTACCTTCACCCTCCTATGATTGCCCCGGAGCCTCAACTCGATCCGGCCACGAACTGGGGACTGCCTGCTTTGCAGCAAGTTCGCGAAACGCGCCGCCGCCACCAGGAATCCCTCGCTGGCCAGCGCTCCAAATGGATTCGTGCCAACAAGTACTTCTACGGCCGGGTGCAACGGCTGCTGCGGTTCATCGTCGAGCCCGGCAAGCGTGTCCTCGAATTGCGTTGCGAGACCGGCGATTTCCTCGCCAGTACCAAGCCGAACTACGGCGTCGGCGTCGAAATCAGCGATGCCATGTTGGCCTGCGCGAAGGCGGAGCACCCCGAACTCAATTTTGTCAAGAGCGATCCCGAGGAACTCGATCTGCACGAGTCCTTCGATTACATTGTCTTCGACCACATCTTCGATACGGTGGACATCCTGCGCGCCTTCGACCGCGTCCGCGCCCACTGCACTCCTGATACGCGGCTCATCATCATCAACTACAACCAATTCTGGCAGCCGATTCTCGAGTTAGCTACCAGACTCCGTCTCCGCTCGAGATTCGTCGAGCCCAACTGGGTGAGCGAAGACGACATCCGCGGTTTCCTCCGCCTGGCCGGATTTCGCCCCGTGCGGAAGCATCGCCTCTTACTCTTTCCGAAGTACTTTCCGCTGCTTTCGACTTTCTTTAACGATTTTCTGGCGCGCCTGCCCGGAATCCGCCGCCTGTGTCTAATGCAGGTGATGGTGGCGCGGCCTGTCGCCCAGCCGCAACAAGCATCTGATGTCACCGTCTCGGTCATCGTGCCCTGCCGCAACGAAGCGGGAAACATCCGCCACGCTGCGGAACGCATCCCCGACATGGGCCGCCACACCGAAATCCTCTTCTGCGACGATAAATCAACCGACGGCACCGCCGATGAAGTCCGTCGCATGCAGCACCTCTACCCGGAAAAGGACATCCGCCTCGTTGACGGGCCCGGGATTTGCAAAGCTGAAAACGTGTGGGCCGGTTTTCGCGCGGCTCGCGGCGACGTGCTCATGATCCTCGATGCCGATCTCACCGTTATGCCGGAGGAGTTGCCCTTTTTCTTTCGGGCCATCGTCGAAGGGCAAGGTGGGTTCATCAACGGCAGTCGGCTCGTCTACCCGATGCAGGAATTGGCCATGAAGTTCGCCAACATCCTCGGGAACAAATTCTTCAGCCAGGTTTTTTCCTTTCTCCTCGATCAGCGCATCAAAGACACACTCTGCGGCACAAAGGTTCTATGGCGAAAGGATTGGCTCCGCCTCCAACCGCTGATCGGCAGTTGGGGCATTCGGGATTTATGGGGAGATTACGAGCTTCTCTTCGGTGCCAGCAAGCTCCATCTCGACATTGTCGAGATTCCCGTCCATTACCAGGAACGCATCCACGGCGTCACAAAAATGACCAAAGTTTTTTCCAACGGCTGGCGCATGATGCGCATTTGCTGGCACGCCTGGCTGCGGCTCGGAGGCTAACTCTCCTTGGCCGCCTCGTTACTTCGCCGTTTGCTGGCCCATCCGCTCACCGCCACGCTGGATCTTGATGACCCAGCCACTACTGCGCTTCGCCGGCGAATCATCGCCTCGAAACCTTTCTTGAAAGCCATCTATGATGAGTGGTATGCCGCGCTCGCTGCAGGCCTACCCCAAGGCACTGGCGTTGTGCTGGAATTGGGTTCCGGCGCGGGCTATTGTGCCGACTTCATACCCGGCCTCATCACTTCAGACGTTTTTCCTTGCCCCGGCGTGCAGCTTGTCATTAACGCAGTGCATCTTCCTTTTGCGGCTGGCTCGCTCCGCGCCATCGTGATGACCAACGTACTCCACCATCTTTCCGACGTGCGCCAGTTTTTCCGCGAAGCCGACCGCTGTCTGCGTCCTGGTGGAAAAATTCTCATGATCGAACCGTGGATGACGGCGTGGTCGCGCTTCGTCTACCGCCACTTGCACCACGAGCCATGCTTTCCCGCAGCCAAAGAATGGACGTTTCCCGCCGCCGGGCCACTCTCGGGCGCAAACGTAGCTCTTCCCTGGATTCTTTTCGAGCGTGATCGTGCAAAGTTCCATGACGAATTTCCGCGATTCGCCGTGGAGCAAATCCGCCCACTTCTTCCAATTCGCTATTTGCTATCCGGGGGAGTGGCGTTGCGCAGCCTGATGCCTGCTTTCACCCAGCCCGCTTGGAGAGCATTGGAAACTGCCTCGCAGTCTCAAATGTCGCGCCTCGGCATGTTTGCCTTTATTTCTCTGGGGAAAGACGGTCATACTTCCTGAAGATGCTGACCACCAAGACAAAAGTCGCTCTCGCCGGGCTCGCCTACAAGTTCATGGCCTTCGGTCGCGGCGTGTTCGGAAAAAGCGATTCCGTGATCGTGGAGCGTCACGGTATCCGCTACCAACTGGATCTCAAGGAAGGCATCGACTTCTCCATTTATCTCCTTGGCGCATTCGAACCCGGCACGCGGAAAACTTTGCAAAAGCTTGTCAAACCTGGCGACACCATCTTCGACATCGGCGCCAATATCGGTGCCCACACGCTGACTCTTGCGCAGAGTGCCGGTCCCTCCGGCAAGGTCTTTGCCTTTGAGCCGGCCGACTTCGCTTTCGAAAAGCTATGCCGTAACCTGGCGTTAAATCCCGGACTCCAGGCCTGCACGTTTCCTCAGCAAATCCTTTTCGCCGCGAAGCCCTCCCAACAACCGGAGCAGGAGATTTATGCGAGCTGGCCGCTCGAGAGCGATGGTTCCGTCCATCCTAAGCATCGCGGTCGGCTCGTTTCTGCCGCCCGCGCCGCCGTGGACACGCTCGACGCCTTCGTTGAGCAGCGGGCCCTGCCTCGCCTCGACTTGATTAAGATCGACGTAGATGGAAATGAACTCCCCGTCCTTCAGGGCGGCATAGACACTCTTCGTCGCTTCCGTCCAATCCTCGTGATGGAGATGTCTCCCTACATCCACGCCGAACGCCACCACAACTTCGCCGACTTTGTCGCCCTTCTCAAAAGTGCTGGCTATGGGCTGACCAACGCGGACAATGGCCGACCTGTGCCCCTCGACGCAACACAACTCGAGCGCCTCATCCCCGACGGCGCCAGCATCAACGTCGTGGCACGCTGCCCGAAGACGGACGTCGCCTAATCGCAGCAGAACATGTTTTCGATGTTGGGACAAAGGCGGCTCAGGACTGCGTTTCGGAGGACTGCCTCCCTATCTTCCGCTCCACCACACGATGGTCACGCCGATGCAGACCACGGCGATCCCGACCCAACGGTTCCGGCTGATCCGCTCGCCAAGGAAAGCTCTGGCGCCGAACGCTCCTGCGGCATAGCTTAGCGCGCTGACTGGCACAACGAAGCTCACTTCCAGGATAGAGAGAATCGCCAGCAAAGAGAAGAATCCCAGCGCCATGAGTGCGACGCCGAGCCACATCCAGGGCAATCGCACTGCCTGGAGCAAAAACTGCATAATCGCCTTTGGCCGGAAGTCGTGCACCTCTCCGATGCTCTTCATGGCACGGCTCACGCAAAGCTCGCCTCCTGTGCCCGCCACGACAATGAAGAAGAACAGGAGGACTTCGAGCATTAGGCGTGTACTCCCGTCGTCCTTGGTGCTGTGCGTCCCACGAGAAAAACTCCGAGGCAGATTACCAGAATGCCGAACCACCGCAGGGGTGACACATTCTCGCCGAGCAGAAAATAACTCAGCAGGGCCACGGTTGCGTATGCCAGCGAGGTAGCCGGCTGAACGTAACTGTAATCCGCCCACGTCAGCAGCAGCATGTGCACGATCATGAAACCCAAGAGGCAAGCGATTCCCAACCACACGAAAGGCGAAGTCAACGCAGCGGCGGCCATCGAGACAATTCCGCCGAGATTATGCAGGCCCGCCGGCGAGATGTTCTTCATGCCTTTACCTAGCAGCACGTTCCCCATCGGGCCCAGCACGATGCTGAGCAGAATCATGGGGAGGGATTTGAGTTGCAGGCGTCGAGTGTGAGTCACTTAAACCAATCTACTCTGCGATGTGAAGGCGCAAGCGCCCAGAACCTGTTTCACAATAAGGGATGACAATCAATTTTACGCGAATCGCCGCTGCATAAAAAGGCGAGTATAAGCTCCTCGTACATTCAGCACTGCCGCAATCGAGAGTTCGGCTATGCTAGTATCACGGGGCGACCCATGGTCGGGACCCGGTGAGGCCCATTTGAAACCTGTCGAGTATCTTCTCCTCTTCTTGGGAACTGTTCCGTTTATCTATTATTTTCTCGTCATCTGGAGTTCGAGCCGCTATTTCCTCCAGGCAAAAAAATACTCTTGGGAAAATCCGGATTTCGCGCCGCCAATCAGCAATCTGAAGCCCGTCCGTGGCTTGGACCCCGAAGCCTACGAGAATTTTGCCAGCCTGTGCCGCCAGGACTACCCGGAGTACGAGCTGATCTTTTGCACCACTGATAGCACCGATCCTTCTGTCCCGGTGATTGAGAAATTGATGCGCGACTTCCCCGAGCGCAACATTCGCCTGCTGTACAGCCAGGGGCACTCGGCAATCAACGATAAGGTTGCCAAATTGGGCTTGATGTTACGCGAAGCGCGACACGACCACATCGTCATCAACGATTCGGACGTACGCGTCGAGCCCGACTATCTTCGAAAAGTCATCGCACCGCTGCGCGATCCCAACGTCGGTGGCGTTACCTGCTTTTATGTTTCCACAGAAGACAAGAATTTCGAGGAATCCCTTCAAACGATCGGAATGATCTCGGATTTTTATGCCGGGATTTTGGTGGCGTGGCAGCTGGACGGCGTGCATTTTGCACTGGGCCCGACAATGGCTTCCACCAAAGAACGTATCCGGAGCTTCGGGGGTTTCCAGGTGCTGGAAGGCCGCCCGGCCGATGACCTCTTGTTCGGGCGCTTGATTGCGGAGCAGGGATTCGAGATGAAGTTGCTCCCGTACGCCGTGCAATCTGTGCCCGACTATGAGGGTGTAGGCGCATTATTCTTGAAACGTCTTCGCTGGATGACCGTGATGCGGAAGATGCGTCCGGCGGGCCACATTGGTTTGCTGTTTACTTGGGGCTTGCCGTGGACCATCCTGGCCGTCGCGATTCACCCCACGATTGCCGTCGCAATTGCCTACTGGGGTGGCTACCTGGCATGCCGTTTTCTTATGACTTGGCTCATCGGCGTATATGGGCTGAAACAGAACAGTATCTGGCAGAAGCTGGCTTTGATTCCTGTCTGGGACTTGATGGCCTTCCTTGTTTGGCTGACGAGCTTTACCCGAAGGTCCATTCGCTGGCGTGGTGTGGATTACCAGCTGCAAAGCGGCACCGGAAATTTTGTCGTTCCCACCGGCGGCACCGCTGCCGCGTCCAAACCCGGCACGATGCAGTGAGAATTGCCAAACGGCAAAAATGGGCGATAGAACTGGCTTGTTCCAGCCTTACTGAAAGCTGCTCTTCTTCGCTGCTCCGACCGCCGACAAAACGGGCACGGCAGTGCGGTTCTGCAAACTGCGATCATTGTTGGGCTCCCGCCAATTCACCGTCGGCATAATGAGCGAAGTATCGGCGCGGTGCCGATACTTGATCGCGATGTTCATCAGCGAATCCAGGAGCGATTCGGACAAGAAGTGAGGCTGCAAACCAAGATCAATCAGCTTCGAGTGTTTTGCGTTGTAATAGTGCTCCTCCGCCTCGACGCGGGGATCGGGAAGATGATTGATCTCCACTTGAAGACCCAGATGATCTCCGGCCACTTGAACTCTTCGCGCCAGGTCCAGCACCGAGAACCGTTCCGTGAACTGGTTATAAACGCGGCACTCTCCTCGGCCAGCCGGATTCAGGCAAGCGATCTCGATACATCGCACGGTGTCGCGGATGTCCAGGAAGCCGCGAGTCTGTCCGCCCTTGCCGTAAACGGTCAGCGGCAAACCGATGGCCGCTTGTACGCAGAAGCGGTTCAGCACTGTTCCAAAGACGTCGTCGTAGTCAAAACGGTTAATCAACGTTTCGTCGAGCAGAGTCTCGTCGGTCACCGTGCCATAGACCACGCCCTGATTTAGGTCCGTGGCCCGCAGTCCCCAGATCTTGCAGGTGAACATCATGTTGTGGCTGTCGTGCACTTTCGACAGGTGATAGAACGAACCGGGCTGCTTCGGGAACGGCAGCACGTCCTTCCGGCCGTTGTGCTCGATCTGGATGTAGCCTTCTTCGATGTCAATGTTGGGAGTGCCGTACTCACCCATCGTCCCCAACTTGATCAGGTGGCAGTCGGGCAGCGCTTCGCGAATTGCAAACAGCACATTCAACGTGCCCACGACATTGTTCACTTGCGTGAACACCGCGTGCTTGCGGTCAATCATCGAATAGGGAGCCGACCGTTGCTCGGCGTAGTGGACGATTGCCTCGGGCTCGAACGCCTTGAGCGTGGGAAGCAGAAAGTCGTAGTCGGTGATGTCCCCGATGAAGGCTTCGATGGTCTTCCCGGTAAGCTCGTGCCAGGTGCGCAGCCGGTCGCTTAACGGCGCAATGGGCGTCAATGTCTGGGCGCCGAGCTCGTGATCCCAAAGCCTCCGCACGTAGTTGTCAATGATCGCGACAGAATGCCCCTTGGCCGAAAGGTAGAGTGCCGTGGGCCATCCGCAGTAGCCGTCGCCGCCAAGAACGATGATTTTCATGCTTCTCCCCTGAGTCTGTAGAATCCCTCGGAATCATGCGGGTCGAGCGGAAAGATCATTCGCAGATCACCCGGCCATGCTCCTGAGACGCAGTACCATGGGCCTTCGTCGCAGGAGTGTACCCCGAGGATTAAAGGATACCCGGGACCTTACTTCAAATTCCGCCCGAACTCGAAGTTAGTTCCCGAAAGCCCACAGCTGACATTCCATAATGCCAGATTCCCGGCCAGTTCTGCGAATCCGCCTCTCCCCTAAGCTCGAACAGAGCGTCAGATACACCCTCTCTTTCAGAGAGGAGACTCGCTGGGCTGGCTCGGCACGTTGGTCACCAGCATCTTGCCGCCGCTGGCCGCCACGGTCTTGACATTGTCGTCACCTACGAGCCCCGTCGCTCGCCGAACTCCCTTTAGCGTGCCCACCAAATAAAAACGTTCCTTGCCCTTCCAGAGAGTCTCGAATTCAGCGTCACTCAGGAACACTGCGGGCGCACCAGGAGCGGCGGCGCCGTACTCCATGTTATGGAGCTTCCCGTTCAACAAGAGCGGCTCCACCCCCGAATAAAAAACGACGGAAGAGAAAGTGTAATAGTGATGGTCAAGAATCAGCTTTCCTGGTGGCGCCTTGCGGTACGCCTCCGCCAACGGCCGGGTAGTAAGGAACGGATCAAAGACAACTAGGGCCAGCCGGGCCGCGTGAAAGAAGACAATCATCATCGCGGCGGTCATCAGGAATGCGCGCAAGCCCGTGGCGCGGAGATTCCCGATCGCTCCGATAAGAAACGCCACGCCTGCGAGAACCAGCGGCAAGCGCAAGTAGGCAAAGGAATCGAAAGTGAGATCCAGCATGTGGCCGAGCGACAGAGTATAAGCGGAGGGGTGGCTCGAGAGAGCGTTGGAGATGTCACCGGGAGTCGGCAACGAGCGAACCTCGTAGGCGATTGCGAGGGCAGCAATCGCGGCCACGGCACACAAAACCCCGAGCACGCGAGTCCCACGCCGCACCCATGTGTCCTCCATTGCCATCGCTGAGCCAATCAGCAACGCCAACGCGGGATAGCAAGGCATGGAATAGTATTCCTGGGTGGTCGAGAACGTGAAGAACACCAGCAAAAAGCCCGTCCAGCAAAGCGCCAGAAGCCGGGCTCGCCCGGCCCGGTCCACGGGCTTGAAGGCAAGCTTCGCGACCGCCGGAAGATAGACGCTCCAGGGGAACAGCCACAGGAAGTGGAACAGCCAGAAATACAGGCGCGGAACCGTGTTGTAGTCTCGCGGATACCTCAGGTTCAGGAATCGCAGCACTTGCTCGTTGATGAAGTAGAACCACAGGAATCCGTGATACTGGCCGGGCCCGCTGTGCAGCGTCCAGACAAAGTACGGCGGATTCCGCAGCGTGGCCATCACATGCCACGGAACTGCAATTATCGCGGCGATGAGCGTGCCGCTGAACGGTCGCAACCGCTGCCATGTGCGCCGGAGAAAAAGCTGCCTGGTGAGGAGAAGATAGACCAGCGCGCCCCCCACCGGAAACACCACCGCGATCAAACTCTTCAAAAGCAGACCGGTGCCCAGGCTAGCTGCGAGAATTGCGGCCCAAAGCCGCGGATGCGCTTCCTCCTCATCGAGCGCCCGCAAAAACGCGCACATCGCCAGGGCGATCGTGAACGTCAGCATCACGTCGGGAATCTGGACGCGCGTAAACAAAAACAGGCCCACGCAAGTTCCCATAACGATTCCCGCGTACGCTCCGGCGCGTTTTCCAAAGGCCCACATGCCGAACGCTGCGGTAAGCAGAGCCAGTCCGATCGAAGAAAGAGCCACGGGCAGGCGCGCCACCCAGTCCGAAATGCCAAACAGCTTGTAGAAAATCGCGATGAGCCAGTAGATCAGCGGCGCTTTTTCCAGGTACACCACGCCATCGAGCCGCGCCGTCACCCAGTCTCCGCTGGTCAACATCGTCTTTGCGATTTGAGCCTGCACGGCGTCCACGTCATCCATCAAAGAAGGCGGCGACACCACGCAGCCCAGATAAATTGCGCCGGAGATGATTCCGACCAGAGCAAAAATAAGCCAACGATTCTCCAGCAGGCTGTTTATCTGACCGCGGCCGCTGGAATCCCGACCTTCCACTTTTTCATCCATAGAAATAATGTGAGCAGTCCCCAGAGGTGATATCCAGCGTTGATTTTCCGTTGCTGATGCTGATTCTTGAGCCGCTCAATCCCCGTCTGATTGAAAATCTCACCGTACTCCCTAAGTCCAAACCGCAGGGCGTCTTCCAACATGCCGCGAAGGATCCCGCGCATCCATTCGTGCGCCGGAATGTCGAAACCCGATTTCTTCCGGCGAATGATCGCTGGAGGCAGCTTGCGCTTCATTGTCTCCTTCAGAATGACTTTCTGCCGGGACCCACTGATTTTCATTTCCGCCGGCAGCCTCGCGGCAAATTCGACAATGCGATGGTCCAGAAACGCCGGGCGTACTTCCACCGCGTGCGCCATGCTCATCCGGTCGCTCTTGGTCAGAATGTCGTCCGCAAGGTAATACTTCTGATCCAGCCAAAGAAAAGGGGCCAGGTCGTCGCTGTTCTTGGGAAGGCTCCTCAGCTCACCGAGAATCGCATTCAGGGAGGCAGGCAGCGGCCGCTTCACAATCGCGCCCAACTCTTCCTGCGCAAATGTTCCGTTCCAATAGACGTGGGCCTGCTCTGGACTCAGCCGCGAGCCTTCAAGTAGCCTTTTCGCCTTGTAGTCGAAGCCCATCTTCTCATCGGAAACGGGAATGAGCCGCAACATGGAAAGCCCCAACGAAGCCGCGCCGGGTATCGCGCGGATTGTCCGCGCCATGCGATTGGCCCGATAAGTCAAATATCCGCCGAACAGTTCGTCAGCCCCTTCACCGCTCAGTGCCACCGTCGTTTTCCGCTTGCAAAGTTTGGAGAGGAACCACACGGGCAGCGCGCCCGCATCCGCGCTTGGCTCATCCGAGTAGTACGCAAATTCCTCGATGGCGCTCTGCAGATCCACCTGAGGATTCAAGTCCATTTCATCGTGGTCGGTGCCGTAGTGCTTTACCGCTTCGCGAATGTACCGCGTCTCATCGAAGCTCCGCCCTTGAAATGAAATTGAAAATGTCTTGAGTTGCGAGGAGCAGGCGTTGGCCGCATAATGCAGAATCGTCGTCGAGTCCACGCCGCCGCTTAACCACACGCCCAGCGGCACGTCCGATAAGAGATGTTCCTGCACGGCCTTCCGCATCAAGCTATCGAGTTCGGCCTTGGCGTCCTCTTCCGATATCTTCAGCGTGTTCCCGAATGGAAGCGTCCAGTAACTGCCGGTGGTGATCTTTCCGTCCTGCCACTCCATCCATTCCCCGGGCGGGACTTTCTTGATGCCGTCGATCAGCGTCCAGGGGCTGGGAACGTAGTTCAGCGAAAGGTAACAATCGAGGCCATCGAGACTGAGATTCCGCTCGATTTCGGGATGGATGAGGATGGACTTGAGTTCCGAGCCAAAGAAAAGGTCTTCGCCCTTCCGGACGTAGTAGAGCGGTTTGATGCCCATGCGATCGCGCGCCAGCACAAACCGCCTTGTCGGCACGTGCCAAATGGCGAGCGCAAACATGCCGCGCAATCGCGCGAACGAAGCCTTATCCCATTGCAGAAATGCCCTTAGAACGGTTTCTGTGTCAGAGTGCGACGTGAAGCGATGCCCGAGGGATTCCAGTTCGGCGCGTATTTCGAGGTGATTGTAGATTTCGCCGTTGAAGACGATGCCCCATTCGCCTGCGTTTTCCAGAATGGGTTGATTTCCCGTTGCTAGGTCAATGATCTTCAGCCGCGCGGCCCCAAAGGAAAAAACGTCCCGCGCAAAGACGCCCTGCTGGTCGGGACCACGGTGCTTCAGCGTTTCGGTTGCCTCCCGGATCCTTCCCTCAGGTGGGCTCCACCCTTTATGTGTGAAGCCGGCAATGCCGCACAAGGCAACCCACCTCTCGCCATTTCAAGAAATTCAAAGTATCCGTGTCCCCCAAACTAATATTCACTCCCCGTTCGCCGAAACACCTTTTTTGCGCGAAGTCGAATGGTGGAGGCGGGGGGAGTCGAACCCCCGTCCGAAAAGCGCTGCGCCGCGGAGCCTACATGCTTATCTCAGTTCGTTTGGTTCGCCCTCCGCGCTTGGAACGAGCAAGAAACGCAGCCGGCTAGTCCGATGAATCTCGCCCGAACCTTACGGACCGAAAGGCCCGGACCAGCTCACTGTGTGACGCCTCTTGCCGGGCCCATGAGCAAAGCCCGGGGAAGCGTGCGCTTAATTAATTAAGCAGCAAGTGCCAAGTTGTTGTTGGCAGTTCTAGTTTCCATCCAGTTACGGGCGGGTGGCCCCCGGCATGCCTCCG
>Ga0187778_10002472_pt1 | contig 12606 bp, 11 predicted proteins | sample 1015_Q2_SP5_20_M_FD_132418 | JGI IMG/M metagenome (GOLD analysis project Ga0187778, IMG submission 132418) | Tropical peat soil microbial communities from peatlands in Department of Meta, Colombia - 1015_Q2_SP5_20_MG | ecosystem: Environmental > Terrestrial > Soil > Wetlands > Peat | place... | reverse complement strand
ATGAATAAAGTCCTCCGGCAAAGAGCGGTTCTGGAAGTGCTGCGTCAGGGGCCGATCGCCAGCCAGGAGGATTTGCAGCGGGCCCTGCGCAAGCGCGGCTTCAAGGTGGGACAAGCGACGCTGTCGCGCGACATTCGAGACCTGCAGCTGAGCAAGACGGCGAGGGGTTACGCGCTGCCTCAGGGGGAGACGGCGGGGACGGCTTTGCCGCCGGTCGCGCGTTTGGTGCGGGAATTCGTGCTCGATGCCCGACCGGCAGGAAATCTGCTGGTCATTAAGACCATCGTGGGCAGCGCCCAGCCGGTGGCCGCGGCCCTCGACGAGGAGGAGTGGCCGGAAGCGGTGGGCACGATCGCGGGCGACGACACGATTCTGATTGTCTGTCCCAATCAGGGGGGTGCGAGGAAGTTGGCACGTCGGATTGAGGAGATGCTCGCGTGAAACCAGGAAAGCTTCAGACCGCGATCGTAGGCGCGACCGGATATGCCGGGCTGGAACTCACTCGCATTCTCCTGCGCCATCCCCACCTCGCTCCGCCTGTCCTCGTGCAGCGCTCGGCTCCCGGCGACGCTCCTCGCGATCTGGCCGAGATGTTTCCCGCGTTATCCGGCAATGGAGGCTATCCTCTCCAGGCGCTTTCTTGGCCGGCCTTGAAGCGGCAAGGTGTGGAATTGCTTTTCCTGGCCACCCCGCACGAGGTGTCGCGTTCCCTGGTGCCGGAGGCCCTGGCACAGGGACTGCGAGTGATCGACTTGAGTGCCGCCTGGCGTCTTCAGCGCCGCGAGCATCGCGCCGTCTATCGGTTTCAGGATGAGGATTCGGTTTCCGCCGCCGAACTCACCGAACTAGCGGTCTACGGCTTGCCGGAGTTGCATAGCCAGCACATTCGCGAGGCCAGACTGGTCGCCAACCCGGGGTGCTATGCGACCTCGGTGATCTTGGCCCTGGCACCTCTGGTCGACGCCGGCCTTGTCGATAAGCAGCGGGGCATCATTTCCGACTCCAAGTCGGGAGTCTCCGGAGCCGGCAAGGAACCGACAGCCCGAACTCATTTCGTTTCCGTGGCCGACAATTTCTCTGCCTACGCGGTGTTTAACCACCGCCACGTAGGCGAGATTCTTGAGCAATTGAACCTGGAAGCCTCAGTGCTTACCTTCACTCCCCACCTGCTTCCCATTCCCCGGGGCATTCTTTCGACGATTTACGTGTACTTAAATCGGCCGGTCCACGCCAAAGACCTCGAAGCGGCCTTGCGGAGCTTCTACGGCGGGCGCCGTTGGGTACGAATCTTTTCCACTCCCAACCTCCCGCAAATCCGGTCCTCGCTGCACACCAATTATTGCGACATCGGCTTCTGCTTGGCCGAGGACGGCCGTCGCCTGGTGCTCGTTTCCTGTCTCGACAACTTGCTCAAAGGCGCCGCCGGACAGGCAGCCGAGAACCTGAACCTCATGTACGGATGGAGCGAGGAGGCAGGCTTGGCATGAAAATCGTGGTCAAAATCGGAGGCGCGGCGCTCGACGATGCATCCACCCGGCGCAAGTGTGCCCGGGCCGTAGGCGAGCTCGCCGGCGATGGTCATCAGGTCACGGTGGTGCACGGTGGAGGGCGGGCGCTCACGCGGACGTTGCAGCTCCTGGGACAAGAGAGTGAGTTCATAGACGGTTTGCGGGTTACCGATGGCAGGACCCGTGACGTCGCCCTCATGGTGCTGGCCGGCCTCGTGAACAAGAATCTGGTGGCGGCCATTCAGGGCGAGGGATTTCCCGCGCTGGGACTCTCGGGCGGGGACGGAGTCTCCTTCCGAGCCCGCAAGAAGCAGAGCTTGGGCCGCGACCTAGGCTTTGTAGGGGAAATCTTGTCGGTCGACGCGCGCTGGCTCGAGCTCATCGCGAAAAACGGCGGGATTCCCGTACTGTCGTCGCTCGCACTCGGCTTTGACGGCGAATATTACAACGTTAACGCCGACCAGATGGCGGCTGCCTGCGCCGCCGCCTGCCAGGCCGACGCGCTCATTTTTCTCACCGACGTGCCTGGGGTGAAGAATCGGGAGGGCGCGGTGATTCGTTATCTGACGACCGCCGAGGTGGCACATCTGACCGCGGATCGGGTCATTGGCGGTGGCATGTTGCCCAAGCTTGAGGCCTCGAAAGAAGCGCTGCGCCGAGGAGTGAGACGAGTGCGTATCTTCCCAGCCGAACAGGCGGAAGTCTTGCCGCAGTTTTATTTCCGCAAACTGGAATGCGGTACGGAGGTGACTTCGGCATGAGCCTGACCAGTGTGATGCGCTCCGAACACGAGCTGCTTCTGCCCACGTATGACCGCCAGAAGGTGCTCTTTGAAAAGGGCCGGGGGGTTTTCTTGTGGGACGCGCACGGCGATCCTTATCTGGATTTCCTGAGTGGAATCGGTGTCAATGCCCTGGGTCACCGACATCCGGCGATTCAGCGGGCTTTGCGGCAGCAAGCGAGCCGCCTCATCCACGTCTCGAATTTGTTCTTCCATCCCTATCAGGCGGAGCTTGCCCGGCGACTGACCAAAATCTCGGGTCTCGACCGGGCCTTCTTCGCCAATAGCGGCACCGAGGCCTGGGAAGGCGCCCTGAAGCTGGCGCGTGCTTATGCGCGCAACCGGGTCACCAACGGCCACCGGCCGAAGTGGCGAATTCTCGCTCTCGATCACTCCTTTCACGGTCGCACCATGGGCTCGCTTGCGACCACCGGCCAGGCCAAGTATCGGGATCCCTTCGGCCCGCTCGTGCCGGGTGTCAGTTTCGTCCGCTTCAACGACGTCGAAGACCTGAAGCGGCAGTTCGATGCGAGTGTGTGCGCCGTTTGCCTGGAGACCATCCAGGGAGAAGGCGGGATTCGCCCCGTCCATGCGGATTTCCTCGAAGCTGCCCGGGAAATGACCAAGAGGAGCGGGGCCTTGTTGCTGCTCGACGAAATCCAGTGCGGCTTGGGACGTACCGGGCGCTATTTTGCTTACCAGCACTATAAGGTCGAGCCCGACATCGTTACCCTGGCCAAGCCTCTGGCGGCCGGTCTGCCCTTGGGAGCCATTCTCACCACTCGCCGGGTGGCCAGCGCGATCGATCCTGGCATGCATGGAACCACCTTCGGCGGCGGCCCACTAGTTTGTCGGGTGGCGATTGAGTTCCTCAGGGTGCTCCGGGGATTGCTCGACCACGTGGCCGAGGTCGGAGGCTACTTCCGCGAAAAACTCGAAGAGCTGAAGACCCAGGGCGGGCCGGTCGTCGAGGTTCGTGGGATCGGTTTGATGTTGGGCATGGAATTGAATTCTGCTGCCCTGGCCAAAGCTGTGGTGGCCGAGCTGTTGCGGCGCAAGATTCTCATTAATCGCACCAGTGAAACCGTGCTCCGCTTTCTTCCGCCCTACATTATCGAGAAAAAACACGTGGATCGGGTGATTCGTGCCCTGGCCGAAGTGCTGCCGGGTCCGAAGCCTGGTCTTGCGCCCAAAACGTCGGTCCCAAGGAGTCTCCGTTGAACCATCAAAGTGTCTCGACCGCCCGAGCGGCAACCGCGGTCGTTCCCAAAGTATTCCGCTGCCGCGATTTAGTTTCGACCCGCGATCTCGGACCGGGCGGGGTGAGAGCCGTGTTCCACCTGGCTCGCCTCATGAAGTCGCGGCCGGCCGATTTCGCCCGGGCCCTCGCCGGCAAGCGAGCGGTGATGTTTTTTGAGAAGCCATCCCTGCGCACGCGACTCACCTTTGAGTGCGGAATCTCAAGTCTTGGCGGCACGTGTTCGTTTGTTGATCAAACCCAGTCGCGACTGGATGCACGGGAAACCCTTAGCGATATCGCGCACAATCTCGAGCGTTGGTTCGATGCCATCGTTTTGCGCACCTTTCGCCAGGCAACGATTGAGGCCATTGCGGAGCACTCCTCGGTTCCCGTCATCAACGCGCTTAGCGATTTGGAGCACCCCTGCCAGGCTCTGGCCGACTACTTTACGCTCGAGGAGCGCTTCGGCGACCTGAAGCGCATCACCCTGGCCTTCGTCGGCGACGGCAACAACGTGGCTCATTCCTTGCTGCTCACCGCTGCCTGTCTGGGCTCGTCTATCCGTCTCGCTCACCCTGCCGGGTTTGGTCCCGATCCCGAAATCCTGGCCGATGCGCAGGAAATCGCCGACCAGACGGGGGCAACCCTAGAGTTGTTCGCCGATCCTGGGACCGCCGTGAGCGGTGTCGATGCGGTGTATACCGACGCTTGGGCGAGCATGGGGCAGGAGCAGGAAGCCGAAGCGCGGACGAAGATCTTCTCCCCCTATCAGGTTAATCCGGAGCTGATGGAGCAGGCCGCGCCGCACGCCGTCTTCATGCACTGCCTGCCCGCTCACCGCGGATGGGAGGTGACCGACGAGGTGATGGATTCGGAACGCTCCCTGATTTTCGAGCAGGCGGAAAATCGCTTGCACGTACAGAAAGCCGTTTTGCATCTGCTATTGGCCAGCGGAAGCCGCTTGCCGGCAAGGAGTGCTCATGCCTGAGAAAGTTGTGCTTGCCTATTCCGGTGGGCTCGATACGTCTATCATCATTCCCTGGCTGAAGGAGCATTATGCCTTCGACGTGATTGCCATGGTGGCCGACGTCGGCCAGGGGGACGATCTCGAAGCGGTCGTCCGCAAAGCCTACGCGACCGGCGCCAGCCAGGTCGTGATCGAGGACCTGCGGGAGGAATTCTTGCTCGGCTACGTCTTTCCCGCTTTGCAAGCCGGGGCGGTCTATGAACACAAGTATCTGCTCGGCACTGCGCTGGCGCGCCCCCTGATCGCCCGGCACCAGGTTGAGCTCGCGCTGCGGGAAGGGGCCACGGTGGTGGCTCACGGTTGCACCGGCAAGGGCAATGATCAGGTTCGCTTCGAATTGGCCTACCAGGCCCTGGCCCCGGATCTGAAGGTGGTGGCTCCCTGGCGGGAGTGGTCGCTGCGCTCGCGCGAGGACTGCCTCGATTATGCCGAGCAACACCGGATTCCCGTAGAGCAAAGCCGGGGAAAGATTCACAGCCGCGATCGCAATCTTTGGCACACCAGCCATGAGGGCGGGGAACTCGAGGACGCTCGCCGTGCCCCCTTGGCCACGACCTGGCAGATGACCCGTTCACCCCAGGACGCGCCCGATCGCGAAGAGCAAGTGACCATCGGCTTTGCCCAGGGGATTCCGGTCACCATCAACGGACTCGACCTCGATCCGGTGTCTCTGGTAGAGCTGGTCAACGAGATCGGAGCGAGGAACGCAATTGGCCGGGTGGATCTGGTGGAGAACCGGTTCGTGGGAATCAAATCCCGCGGATGCTACGAGACGCCGGGGGGAACTTTGCTGATCACGGCCCATCGCGAACTCGAAGGGTTGTGTCTGGAGCGCGACCTGGCCCATTTCAAACAACAGATCGCCTTGAAGTACGCCGAGCTGGTTTATTTCGGCCTATGGTTCACCCCCCTGCGCGAGGCGCTCGACGCCTTTGTCGAGTCCACACAAAAGGAGATGACGGGCACGGTCACGCTCTCCTTATATAAGGGCAATATCTCGGTGGTGAGCCGGGATTCCGAGTTTTCGCTCTACCGTACCGACCTCTCCTCGTTCACCATGGGGGATAGCTACGACCAGAGGGATGCGGCGGGATTCATCCGCATTTTGGGTCTGCCGTCGCGCTCGAGATTCGGAACCCGCATGGAGGTCGTGCGATGAAGATGTGGTCGGGGAGATTTCGCCAATCCTTGGATCCCGGGTTCGAGAATTGGCAACGGTCCTTTCCCTTTGACCGACGCCTCCTCGGTCAGGAACTGGCGGCCAGTCGTGCCCATGCGCGGGCGCTCGGAACGGGCGGGGTTCTCGATTCCGGGGAGCTGATCGCGATTCTTCGCGGACTCGACCAGATTGCCGAGCAAGCTGCAGCCTCTCCGGAATTCACGAACGACCATGAAGCCGAAGATGTTCACCATTTCGTCGAACGACAGCTGGTCTCGCTCATCGGGGAGACCGGCTACAAGCTCCACAGCGGGCGGAGCCGCAATGAGCAGATCGCGGCTGACCTGCGCCTCTATGTTCGGGAAGCGATCGATCAGGTGCGATCCAAGCTCGGGGAGTTGTGCGAGGCCTTTCTCGAGCGCGCAGAACAAAGCGGAAGCTCCGCCATGCCCGCCTATACCCATCTGCAGCGCGCCGAACCGGTGCTCGTGGCGCACTGGCTACTGGCCTATGTCGAAATGTTTTTGCGGGACGCCGGGCGCCTGGAGGAGGTTCGCCGGCGCGCGAACATTTCTCCGCTAGGCTCGGGGGCGGTGGCGGGGGCAACCCTGGCGTTAGATCGCGACGCCATGGCCGCCGATCTCGACTGCCCGGCGATCACCGCCAACAGCATTGATGCGACCAGCGATCGGGATTTCGTTCTCGAATTTGTCAATGCGCTTTCGTTCGTGGCCTTGCACTTGAGCCGCTGGGCGGAAGAGATGATCTTGTTCTCCTCCGGGGAGTTCGGATTTGTCGAGTTGCCCGAAGCTTACTCGACGGGCAGCAGTGCGATGCCGCAGAAGAAGAATCCTGATCTGGCGGAGCTCGTTCGCGCCAAGTCGGCCCGCGTGATCGGCCAGGTCACCGCCCTGCTGGTGACCCTCAAGGCTTTGCCGCTCGCCTACCACAAGGATTTGCAAGAAACCCAGGAACCGCTGTTTACCGCATTTGAGACCATCGATGCTCTCCTGCCCTTGGTTCGCGGCTGGATCGAGGCCGCAGAATTCAATTTCCAGCGCATGCGGGAGCGAGCGCAGTCCGGGTTTATGAACGCCTGGGCGGCCGCCACCTACCTGGTGAACCGAGGCGTGCCTTCCCGGCTGGCCCATGAGGTGGTCGGACGAGCGGTTCAGTTCTCGCTCGACACCGACCGCGAGCTCGAGGACCTGTCGCTCGACGAACTGCGGGCCTTCAGTCCGCTGTTCGCGGAGGATGTGTACGCCTGCCTTGGCTTGGAAGCGGTGCTCGCCCTGCACGACGTTCCCGGGGGGACGGCCCCCGCCCGGGTACGGCAAGCGCTCGAGGAGGCCAGGCGGAAAGTCGAATCCCTGCGCGAGAATGCTCATGCGCACGCGTAAGGCGATTCTGCCGGATGCCGAGCCGATTCATGCGTTGATTGCCGATTATGCCAGAGACGGCACGCTCCTGCCCCGCACTCTGGCCGAAATCTGCGAGAACGTGCGCGATTTCGTGGTCCTCGAAGACCAGGGACGCATCCTCGGATGTGGCGCTCTGCACCTCTATGGTATGCACTTGGCGGAAGTTCGCTCGATCACCGTTGCCCGCTGGGCCCAGGGTGGAGGCGGAGGCCAACGCCTGGTGAAAGCCTTGCTCGCGGAGGCCCGGAAACATCGCGTCAGCTGCATTTGCCTGTTCACCCGCACCCCGGAGTTCTTTCGCCGCCTGGGCTTTGAGCTGGCGCAGAGAGAAGATCTGCCCGACAAGGTCCGCAAAGACTGCTGCCTCTGTCCGCGTCTCAACAGCTGCGATGAAGTTGCCATGGTGCGGGGCGAGCTTCCGCGGTTCGCCATTCTTCCCGAACCGCCCTCCTGGCTGGTGAAGCTTCCGGCATGAAGCACTCCGACTCTCACCCCATCCACCTGCCCTTGGGTTTTACGTTTTCGGCCGGCGTGGCAGGAATCAAAGCGAGCGGCCGAGCCGATGTGGCGTTGGCCGAGGCTTCTCCGAGGACAACCGCCGCTGCCGCGTTTACCAAAAACCGGGTGGTCGCGGCGCCGGTCACGGTAGGGCGGGAGTTTCTGGCCCAGAGCCGCGGCCAGGTGCGCGCTCTCGTGGTCAATTCGGGAAACGCCAATTGCGCCACCGGCCCGGCGGGCCTCAGAAACGCGCGACGAGTATCTTCGCAAGCTGCCCGTCTGTTGAAGGTGCGCACCGAAGCCGTCCTCCCTTCCTCTACCGGGATCATCGGCGTGCCTCTGCCGGTAGAGAAGTTGCTCAGGAAATTGCCGGCGCTGGTCGCGGCACGGGCGAGTACTCGGCGGGCGGTGGCTCAGTTCGCCGAGGCCATCATGACCACCGATACCAAACCCAAGCTGGCATCCGCCTGTTTTCGCTCCCCGCCGGGCAGGGTGAATTTGCTCGGAATCGCCAAAGGTTCGGGAATGATTCATCCCCAGCTTGCGACTATGCTGGTCTTTTTGTTCAGCGATCTGGCGGCCCGGCCCCGGCAGCTGAGGCGACTGTTGCGAAGCGTGGTGGACCAGACCTTCCACTCGATTTCGGTCGACGGCGATACTTCGACCAACGACACGGTTCTGCTTCTGGCATCGGGCCGGAGCGGCATCCGCCTCGACAACCCCGGGGTCGAACCGCAGTTCACCCGGGCTCTCCGCGAGGTTTGCTGGTCGTTATCCGAGCAGATCATAGGCGACGCCGAGGGGGTCCACCACCGGGTGCGTTTGCGGATCGAACAGGCCAAAAGCCGCAAGGAGGCAATCGAGATCGCCCAAGCCATTGCCCATTCGCTGCTGGTGAAGACCGCGTGGGCGGGAGCCGATCCAAACTGGGGACGCATTCTGGCCGCGATCGGCGCCGCGAAGCGATCGATCGACAGCCGCCGGATTGACATCCTCATCGGCAACCAACTGGTCTGCCATCGCGGCATGCACCATCGCTTCGATAGCCGCAGAGCCCACGCCGAGATGCGAAAACCGAGCTATGAGATTCGCGTCAAACTCGGTCGCGGCCGCGCCACGACCGTCTTTTTGACCACCGACCTGTCTGTCGACTACGTACGTCTCAATGCGCAGTATTCCACCTAACTCTCGTTCCCCGAGGTACTTCTCGAAGGCGATCCGGGGCTTCTAAGGGTCGAGACCGACTCGCGACCGACGTGCCGAGAAGATTAGGGCCACGGGGCGGGAGAGCGGATTTAGGCTTGACATTCCGGGGCAGGCTGGGTAGCATATTTCAACCGACCGACCGGTCGGTTTTTAAATCTCATCTCCTGGGAGGCTAACCGGTGGCGACCATTTTCTACGAATCCGATGCCAATCCTGCCGCGCTGAAGAACAAGACGATCGCGATTTTGGGCTACGGCAGTCAGGGACATGCGCAAGCCCAGAACCTGCGCGACAGCGGCTACAAGGTCATCATCGGCCTCGAGCCCAATCGTCCCAGCGCACAACAGGCGGTGGCGGACGGATTCCAGGTTTTTCGGCCGATCGAAGCCGCCAAGCGGGGGGACTGGATTCAGATTCTCACCCCGGACGAGACCCAGCACACGCTCTATGAAGCCGCGATTCAGCCTTGGCTGACGGCGGGGAAGGTTCTCGGCGTGTCACACGGTTTCAGCATTCATTTCAAAACCATCACTCCGCCGGCGGACGTCGACGTGGTCATGATCGCGCCCAAGAGTCCCGGTCATTTGCTGCGCCGGGTTTACACGGAAGGCCGCGGGGTTCCCTCCTTGCTTGCGATTCAACAGGATGCCAGTGGCCGCGCCCGCGAGTACGCGCTGTCGTATGCCCACGGCATCGGTTCCACCCGCGCCGGGGTTCTGGAGACCACCTTCAAAGAAGAGACCGAGAGCGATCTTTTTGGCGAGCAGGCGGTACTTTGCGGCGGCTTGACCTCGCTGATCAAAAAGGGATTCGAGACCCTGGTCGAGGCCGGCTACCAGCCCGAGGTGGCCTACTTTGAGTGCCTGCACGAAATGAAGCTGATTGTCGATCTGATTTATGAAGGCGGACTCGGCCGCATGCGCTATTCGGTTTCGAATACGGCGGAATATGGCGACCTGACCCGCGGTCCGCAGGTGGTCGGAGACTCCACCCGGGCTGCCATGAAGGAAATCTTGGCGCGAGTTCAGGACGGCAGTTTCGCGCGCGAATGGATTGAGGAAAACCGGACCGGCGGAAAGAAATTTGCCGCCCTGCGGGACCAGGAAAAGCAGCACCCGATCGAGGCCGTGGGGGCGAAACTTCGCGGCATGATGTCGTGGCTTCCCCAGCCAGCACAGAAACCTGCTGTCAAACCGGAATCCAAGGGACGGCCCACGGCAAAGGTGGTGAATGCCTAGAGGAGCCGAAATCGTTCTCGCTTGTTTGCTGGGTGAAGGAGTGGACTTGGCCTTTGGCTATCCCGGGGGCGCGATTATGCCGTTGTATGACGCGCTTGAGGGCAGCGGAATCCGGCACATTCTCACTCGCCACGAACAAGGGGCGGTGTTTGCCGCCGAAGGGTACGCCCGGGCGACCGGCAAAGTCGGGGTGGCGATCGCCACCAGCGGCCCCGGTGCGACCAACTTGGTCACCGGAATCGCCGATGCCAAGATGGACTCGGTGCCCCTGGTCACGATTACCGGCCAGGTGCGAAGCCCTCTCCTGGGTACAGACGCCTTTCAAGAAACCGACATCTTCGGGCTGACCCTTTCTCTTACCAAGTGGAGCCGGCTGGTTCGCTCGATTGAGGAAATCCCCGCGGCGATCGCCGAGGGGTTTTACTGGGCGCGCAGCGGGCGACCGGGGCCGGTCGTGATCGACATTACCACCGACGCCTTGAAAGCCAACATGGAGTTTGCCGGCCCAGCGAAGTATCAGCCGGCACCCCAGGCGGTCGACGCCTACGGTGGCGAGAAATTTCCTGCCGCCGTGATCGCTCTGCTCGAGACCGCGAAACGCCCGGTAGCTCTGGTCGGGGCGGGAGTGAAACTCGCCGGAGCGACCCGCCCCTTGCGGGAACTGCTCGATCGGCTGCGCATCCCAACCATGGCAACCGTGCACGGACTTGGAGCCGTACCGGCGGAAGCGCCGTACTACTTGGGCATGGTGGGCATGCATGGCACGCGGGCAGCCAACCTCGCGCTCGACGAATCCGATCTTCTGCTGGTCTTCGGAGCGCGGCTGGATGATCGGGTTACGGGCGAGCCGACGCGTTTCGCACCCCATGCCCGCATCGTGCACTTTGAAATCGATCCCTCGCAACTGGATCGGGCGCGCACCTGCGATTTGCCGGTCGTCGGCGATTTGGCCGATACCATTCCGGCCTTCCTGGATGCCCTAGGCCGCGTTGCCTTGCCCGACTGGAAGGGGTGGAAGGCGGTTGCCGAAGGCCCGGAGCGGGCCGAAACCGATCCGCGGGGTTTGGCGCAGCCCACGGTGCGATTGCTCGATGAACTCTACCGCCGGCTGCCGCAAGATAGCGTGGTTGTGGCCGATGTCGGTCAGCACCAGATGTGGGCGGCGCAGCGTTATCGCGCGTCCTCACCCCGGGGTTTCATCACCTCGGGTGGGCTGGGGGCCATGGGTTTCGCCCTGCCTGCAGCCATCGGGGTGCAACTGGCTAAACCCGACACCACCGTGCTTTCGATCTCCGGTGATGGCGGGTTCCAGATGAACATTCAAGAGCTGGCAACCGTGCAGAGGCTTGGGTTGCCCATCAAGATGGTCATTATCGATAACAAGTACCTGGGCATGGTGCGGCAATGGCAGCAGCTGTTTTACAAGCGGAATTACGCGGAGACCGACCTCAGCGACAATCCCGACTTCGTTGCCATCTCCCAGGCTTACCGCATTCATGCGGAGCGTCTGGGGGAGGACGCGATGCGCGAAATCCCGCTCGGCGGTGAGGCCGGGGGATTGCTGGATGGCTTTCTCGCGTCGCGCGAGCCCGAGTTATTGGTCTTCGATTGCCATCCGGAGGCGAACGTATACCCGATGGTGCCCGCCGGGGCGGCGCTGTCGGAGATGGTGTTCGAGGAATAGCAGAAACACCGGCCAAGGCCGGTGCGACAGGGGGACACAATGCAAGTCTTCGGCATTCGTTATCGCAACACACAAGGCACCTTGATGCGGATCTTAAATGCCGTGTCTCGTCGAGGGATCGAGCTGCCCTATGTGCAAGCTACCCCCGCCGAGCACAGCCATACCGTGACCTTGTTGCTCGAGGTGGGCCCCAAGCAGATGGGGCAGCTGTGCCGTGACTGGCAGGCCATTGTCGATGTGACCGAGGTCCGTGTCGGCGGCCGCCTCAGCGTGATGGCGAAACCCGCGCCGAGTTGGACCCCGGCCTATCCTCCGGTTTCGGCCGGCGGCAGCGTTGAGGCTGCCAGAACCGCCAGCGCGTAAGTCTTCTCCGCACGGTCCGAATCGGGACCGCGTACCAGGAAGAACGCCCTTTGGCCTGAGGGGCGTTCTTTTTTTGCCGACGCTCCCCATTTTTCCCTTGCCTGTTCTAATCTTGAAGGCCTATGGATCTCAAACACCGCAGCTCCGCCATCACCGAGGGGCGCGATCGTGCTCCCTCCCGCGCCATGTTCAAAGCCATCGGGTTCACCGACGAGGATCTTGGCAAGCCGCTGATCGGCGTAGCCAACACCTGGATCGAAACCATGCCCTGCAACTTTCACCTGCGGCGGCTTTCGGCCAAGATGAAAGAGGGCATTCGCCTCGCCGGCGGCACGCCCATGGAGTTCAATACCATCGCCATCTCCGATGGGGAGACCATGGGCACCGAGGGGATGCGGGCATCGCTCGTCAGCCGTGAGATCATTGCCGACTCGATCGAGCTGGTCTGCCGGGGACAGTTGTTTGACGCGCTGATTTGTCT
>Ga0187778_10002471_pt1 | contig 12606 bp, 13 predicted proteins | sample 1015_Q2_SP5_20_M_FD_132418 | JGI IMG/M metagenome (GOLD analysis project Ga0187778, IMG submission 132418) | Tropical peat soil microbial communities from peatlands in Department of Meta, Colombia - 1015_Q2_SP5_20_MG | ecosystem: Environmental > Terrestrial > Soil > Wetlands > Peat | place... | reverse complement strand
CATGCGCGGTGGCGGCCGGCGCGGCAAAGTCCGGCGCACCAAAACGAACGGCCTTGACCCCGAGGGATGGGGGCCAAGGCCGTCGTCATGTCGGCAGGCACCCCCATCGCGGCACCCCCTCCCCGACACTCTGGCGATGATGCCGCAACGAGGTTGACCGATCGTTACGGGGCTCGGCGGCAAGAGCGAGCGCCGCAGCTCTCTCTCTGTTAGTTCAATTGGCTCGAAATGCTTGAGAATGTCGAGTTGAGGCTGGTGCCGACGGTCGCCACCACCGCGATGATCGCGCCGGCGATCCCGGCCGCCAGCAGGCCGTATTCGATGGCGGTCGCACCCTGTTCATTCCTGATAAAAGTCCAAATGAGATTGCGCATGGGTCTTGGTCCCTCAATCGGTGGAGTTGCAGTACGAGCCCTCAGCCATTCGCGCGCGAACGCAGCGGCATTGCGCGCCGTCGCTAGAAACACGTACGCGCTTTAAGAACTCGACCAATGACGGAGCAAAAATTATCGACAAAAACGCGCACAAATGCCGCGTCCGCGTTCGCCAGCGGTTGGGGAAGACCGCTGGTGCCGTCACCGCGAAGGCGGCGCGCGTGAGAGCTTTTTCTCGGCGAGCTCGCCGAGATAGTCGCGCCAGTATTTTTCGCGATTGCGGCCGAGCTCGAACAGGTAATCCCAGCTGAAGATGCCGGTCGAATGCATATCGTCGAAGACGAGCCGCACCGCGTAGTTGCCGACCGGATGGATCTCGAGGATCTGCACGTCTTCCTTGCCGGCGACGGTGCGGCGCTCGGCCGGCGAATGGCCCTGGACTTCGGCGCTCGGGCTGCGCACGCGCAGATACTCGGCCGCGAGATCGAAACGCTCGCCGCCTTCGAAACTGACCGTGAGCGTCTTGCGGTCCTTGTGCAGGCGCAACTCGGTCGGCCAGGGATCGCTCATCACCGATTGCTCATCACCGATTGCTCATCACCGATTGCTCATACCGATTGCTCATCACCGATTGCTCATGGCGGCGCCGCCGCGACGGCAGCTTGGGCGGCCGCGGCGCCGGCGATCTTGCCGAACACGGCGCCGGACATCAGCCCGGTGCCGCCCGGATAATTGAAATAGAACAGGCCGCCGACCAATTCGCCCGCGGCATAAAGGCCGCCGATCGGCTCGCGGTCGGTGTCGAGCACCTGCGCGTTGGCGCCGATCCGCAGCCCGCCGAAAGTAAAGGTGATGCCGCAGGTGACGGCATAGGCTTCGAACGGCGGGGTGTCGATCGGATTTGCCCAATTGCTCTTGTTGATCGCGAGCCCCTGCGTGCAGCGTCCGTCCTTCACGTTCGGATCAAACGGAATGTCGGTGCGCACCGCGGCGTTCCACGCCTTGACCGTGTCGAGGAAGGCGGCGGCGTCGACGCCGTCGAGCTTGTGCGCGAACTCCTCGATGCTGCCTGCCGCCACTTTGGTGACCTGCTTGATTCTATATTCGTCGCGCAGCAGGTGCTTCACCTTGCCGTCGAAGATCTGCCAGGCGAACTGGCCTGGCTGCTCGAGCACGGCGCGGCCATATTTGGCGTAGGTGTAGTTGCGGAAATCGGCGCCCTCGTCGACGAAGCGCGCGCCGGCGGCGTTGATCAGAATACCGAACGGATAGGAGTGCTTCTGGAACTGATCGCCCACGGCGAGATCGCCGAATTCGGGCGCGTTCATCTCCCACTGCACGGCGTGGCAGCCCGACCAGTTGCCGCATGACGCGGCGCCGATCGCGAGCGCCATCCGGATGCCGGCGCCGGTGTTGAAGCGCGAGCCGCGCACCTTGGCGAGGTCCCAGCCGGGACCGAGATAGCGGGTGCGCCATGCCGCATTGGCCTCGAAGCCGCCGCAGGCGAGCACCACGCACGGCGCGCGCAGCTCCTGCACGGCGCCGTCATGGCGCACCCGCACGCCCTCGACGCGGCTGCCGTCATAGAGGAGATCGAGCGCGCGCGTGCGGTAGCGGATCGCGGCGCCGCGCCGCACGGCGGCTTGCGTCAGCATCGTCATCAGGCCCGGCCCGCCGCCGACCGCCTCGACCGTCAGCCCGCCCCAGAACTTGAACTTGCCGCCGACCTTGAACGCCTGCCGGCCGTAGATCGGAATGAGCCGCACGCCCTTGCCGCGCATCCAGTTGAGCGTGGCGAAGCTCCTGGTGACCAGAAGCTCGACGAGATCGGGATCGGCGCGGTGTTGGGTCAGCCGCGCCATGTCGTCGTAGAATTGCGCCTCGGTGTAGGCGCCGAAGTCCGTGGTTTCGATTTCCGTCGCGGCGAGATCGGGGACCAGCGTCTGGATGTCCTCGACGCCGTCATAGACGACGCGAAACGCGCCGGCGGTGAAGCGGCTGTTGCCGCCGGATTCCGTCTCCGGCGCCGCCTCGAGCATCAGCACGTTGGCGCCCTGTTCCTGCGCCGCGAGCGCCGCGCAGAACGCCGCGTTGCCGGCGCCGACGACGATCACGTCCGCGATTTTGTCGGGCATTATCTTACCGAGCCGTCATTCCGGGGCGCCGCGCAGCGGCGAGCCCGGAATCCATATTCGCCATCATAGAATTTTCTGCACGGACTGTGGCTATGGATTCCGGACAACCACTCCGCGGTTTCCGGAATGACGAGCGCTCACTCCGCCGCCTGCGCGGCGCCACCATGCGCCTTCGACCACGCCGCCGGATCTTTCATGAACTTTTCCACTTCCTTGAGCTTGCCCTTGTCGAATTGGCCGCTCTTCTTCGCCACTTCGAGGACATCCCACCAGGTCGCGAGCGCGTGCAAGGTGATGCCGAGATCGGTCAGGATTCTCCTGCCTTCGGGGAAAATATCGTAGAAGAAGAACACGAAGCAGTGCTCGACCACCGCGCCGGCCTCGCGCAGCGCCTTGCAGAAATTGACCTTGCTGCGGCCGTCGGTGGTCATGTCCTCGACCAGGAGCACGCGGTCGCCCTCCTCGATCTGGCCCTCGATCTGCGCGTTGCGGCCGAAACCTTTGGGCTTCTTGCGCACATATTGCATCGGCAGCATCAAGCGATCCGCCATCCAGGCGGCAAACGGAATGCCGGCGGTCTCGCCGCCGGCGACCGCATCGAACTGCTCGAAGACGACGTCGCGCTCGAGCGTGGTGACGCCGAAGTCGATTAGCGCCCGGCGCACGCGCGGAAACGAGATCAGCCGCCGGCAGTCGGTGTAGACCGGGCTCGCCCAGCCCGAGGTGTAGATGAACGGCTTGTCGGTCATCAGCCGGACCGCCTCGACCTCGATCAACATCTTCGCCGTCAATTCGGCGATCACGTCCTTGTCGGGGAAGCCGCTCATTGTCCCATCCACATTCGCAGTCATTCCGGCGCCGCGCGGCACCGCGGAATGACGATACATTATAGCCTCACTTTGCTACTTGCCACGCGATGGTCTCGCCGCCGCGATAGACCAAGGCGCGCCCGTCGGGCCCCGCAACCTTGACGTCCTCCGGGACGGTCCAGGACGATTTCTCGAGCGTGATCGTGTCCGCATTCGCCGGCAGCCGATAATGCTGCGGTCCGTTGAGCGAGGCAAAGGCCTCGAGCTTGTCGAGCGCGCCCTCCTCCTCGAACACCTGGGCGTAGGTCGAAAGCGCGACCGGCGCGTTGAAGATACCGGGCACGCCGCTGACCGCGAGCTTCTTGGCAAGCGGATGCGGCGCCGAATCGGTGCCGAGAAAAAAGCAGGCCGCGCCCGAGGTCGCGGCCTTGCGCAAGGCGGCGCGGTCCGTCGCGGTCTTGATCACCGGCATCGCGTACAGCATCGGCTTGAGCCCGCCGCCGAGCCAATCGGTGCGCGTGCGGCTGAGGTGATAGGGCGTAATGGTGCCGCCGACCTGCGGCGCGGCGCTTTTGACGAAATCGGCGCCGTCCTTGGACGACAGATGCTCGAGCGTCATGCGCAGGCCGGGAAACTGCTTGACCCATTTCGACAGCCGCCGCTCGATGAACGCCGCCTCGCGATCGAAAATGTCGATGTCGGCGGCAACCTCCTCGCCATGCATGAGGAACGGCATGCCGATCTTTTCCATCCGCTCCAGCACGCCGGTGATCCTGCCATAGTCGGTGACGCCGGCCGCAGAATTGGTGGTGGCGTTCGCCGGATAGAGCTTGACGCCGGTGATGACGCCGTCGCGAAAGCCGCGTTCGACGTCGTTCGGATCGGTGTCGTCGGTGAGGTAGCACGTCATCAGCGGGGTAAAGCGCGAGCCTTCGGGCAGCGCCGCCAGGACCCGTTCGCGATAGGCGATCGCCTCCTGCGTGGTGCGTACCGGCGGCACCAGGTTAGGCATCAGGATGGCGCGGCCGAAATGCCGGGCCGTATAGGGCAGCACCGCCTTGAGCATGTCGCCGTCGCGGACGTGCAGATGCCAGTCGTCGGGCCGGCGGATGGTGATGCGCGTGGTCATCGGGAAGATGTGGTCATTGGGAAGATCTGCCCGCCAGTAATCACCGAACGGCGAGCGAGGCAACGCCGGTTGCAGGCCTCCCCGGTAGGCCTTATCCCGGTCAAGCCCGATGGTGGCGAGGAGGTCGGAAAGCGGCCGGGTGCAACGCCGCGAGCGATCGCGCGTTGACAGGCGGCCGGGTCGGGCCGGCAGGGCGGCGCCATGCAGATGAGCCACGTCGAATTTCTCAAGCGCGCGCTTATTGTCGTCGCCGCCGCCGCCGTTCCGGTCGTGATCTGGTACCTATCCGGCGTCGTGCTGATCGCCTTCGGCGCCATCATCCTCGCCATGCTGGTTCGGCTCGGCGCCCAGCCCTTCATGCGCTGGCTGTCGGCCCCGGAGCCGTTGGCGCTCTGCATTTCCGGGCTGCTCATCCTTATTGTCATCGGCGGCGCCGCCTATCTGTTCGGCTCCCGCATCGCCCACGAATTCCACGACGTGCTGCTGCGGGCGGAATCCGCCAGCGCGACAATCCAAGGTTGGCTCAAGGATTCGGATTTCGGCAATTTCCTCATCAGCCATGCCGCCGGCTCCGACGTTTCGGTGACCGGCATCCTCTCCGGTTTCCTGAAGCTCAGCAGCAATTTCCTCGAGGCGCTGGTGATCATGGTGATCAGCGCCGCGTATCTGGCGGCCCAGCCACGGCTGTACCGCGACGGCCTGATCTGGCTGTTTCCGCCTCGCGCACGCCCACGCCGCCGCGATCATCGACGGCGTCGGCGAGGCGCTGCGGCTCTGGCTTCTCGGCCAGCTCTTCGAAATGGTGCTGATCGGGGTGCTCTCGACCTTCGCGGTCTGGATCATCGGCGTACCGTCGTCGTTCGCGCTCGGCTTGATCGCCGGCGTCGGCGAGTTCATCCCCTATCTCGGGCCGCTCCTCGCCGCCATTCCGGCACTGCTGGTCGCGATCACCAAAAGCCCGGAGGCGACGCTGTGGACGGCGCTCGCCTACCTCGTCATTCATCAGGTCGAAAGCAACCTGGTGGCGCCGCTCGTTCAGCGGCGCATGGTGCTGATCCCGCCGGCGGTGATGCTGCTCGGCATCGTGTCGATCACCTATCTGTTCGGCGCGGTCGCAATCATTTTTGCGGCGCCGATCGTGGTCGTGATCTTCGCAGCAGTGAACCTGATCTATATCCGCGACACGCTCGGCGAGCGGACTGCGCTCACCCGAAAATTGCGGTGAACGGCCGCTTCTATTTGAGCATCGCGAAGTCCTTGGTCCCGGCCTGGCCGGCGGCGGCGAACAGCGTGTCCATGCCGGCTTCGAGGTCGGTGGTGCGGCCGGTCAAATTGCGCGACAAATCGAGCACCGCGGCGGCATCGGCCTGGGTCTGGCGCACCGCGTCGGCCACGGTCTTGAGCGCCTCAGCCACGGTCTTGGCGTTGGCGGCGGCGCGACTGGCGGTCCCGGCGATGCCGTCGGTCGCCGCCGCCTGGCGATCGACCGAGCTTGCCACCTCTTCCGCGATCCCGGCGATGCCGGCGATGGTCTCCCCGGTGCCCTCGATGCCCTCGACGGCGCGCCGCGTCGCCTCCTGGATCAGCGCGATCTGGCGGCCGATCTCCTCGGTCGCCTTGGCGGTTTGGGTGGCGAGCGACTTGACCTCGGAGGCGACCACCGAGAAGCCGCGGCCGGCCTCGCCGGCGCGCGCCGCTTCGATCGTGGCGTTGAGCGCGAGGAGGTTGGTCTGCGCCGCAATGTCGGAAATGAGCCCGACCACCGAGCCGATCTTGTCAACCGCCTGCGACAGCGAGCGGATCGTCGCCGTGGTGGCCTCGGCGTGGGAAAATGAATGGTGCGCCATCTCAGCGCTCTTAGTGGCGCGCCAGCGGATTTCGGCGATCGCGGTCAGGAGCTCGTTGGTCGCGGTTGCCGTGCCTTCGACGCCGCTTGCGGTATCGTCGGCTATGCTCGAGGCGGTGCGGGCTTGGGTCGCGGCGGCGTCGGCGACCGAGGTGAGCCGGCGCGAGGTCTCTTCCAGCGACTTGACCGCGACCGCGATCGCGGTGCGAACGTCGGTAACGGCGCCGCCGAATTCGGTGACGGCGGTCAGGAGCTCGTCGCTGCGCACCTTGGCGTCTTGCGCCGCCTGGTTGATGTGGCAGGCGATGGCGTTGGCAGTGTCGAGCAAGAGCACCCGCTGGGCGACGTCGCAGAGCCGCGCGACCTTGCGGCCGGTGAAGCGATAGCGGCGCGCGACCGCCTCGAACATGCCCGAGAGGATCGAGCGCGAAATGATCCCGCGCGAGCGCATGTCGATCTGGTGGTCGATCTCGAATTTGGCCCGCGCTTCGGCGTCGGCCGCCCATTGCTCGTCGAACGGATTGAGAAAGAGCTTGGCGGTGTAGGTGCGGTAGGCCGCCAGAAACGCGTCGTGATGTTTTCTGAAATTGTCGGCGTAGGCGGGCGCGCACTCGATCACGCGGGCGATGTGGCGCCTCATCATAGCGTCGAATTCGCGGTCGATCAGTCCCCAGATCTCGCGCCGGTCTGCGTCCATCGCGGCGGTAACGCCATAGATCGCGAGGCGGACCTCGAAGGCGGGAGGGATCGGCACGGCGAACACGAAGCTCCGCGAAAGGCGCGCGGCAATATAGCTAACAAGTCTTTACGAACTCTGAGTTCGTAAAGACTTGGTTCGTAAAGACTTGAAGACTTGGTTCGTAAAGACTTGCCTTTCGCATTGCAGCAATGGCGCGGATTTTGCCGCGCCGCCGCTCGAGAGCGGCGCGCCTCGCCGGCCTTTGCTCACGCTGCCGCGGCCGGTGCGGCACGCCGGCGGGCAATGTCGTCGGCCGCGGCCGTCGCCTCAATCGAGATTTGCCGCAGCAGCCCGGTTACCGAATTGCGGTAGCCGACGAAATAGAGCCCCGGCTCGGCGTTCGCCGCCTCCGCGGCGATGAAGCTTCGATAATTGGCGTGATACCCGGTGGCAAAGATGATGGCGTCGAACTCGCCTCTGCCGCCGCCGGTAAAGATGGCGCCGTTCTCGGTGACGACCGACAGGCCGGGCGCGATCTTGATCGCGCCCTCGGCGATTTTCCGCACCGTGCCGACGTCGAGCACCGGAATCTTGGCGGCCTCGCGGACCTGTTGCAGCAGTCCCTGCGGCGGCCGCTTGATGCCGTATTTGGTGAGGTCGCCGAGCGCGGCGTCGAGGATGATCGGGAACAGTCGGTCGTTGGCGCCCCCCGGCAGCACCTTGGTCGCGACCATCGCCACTAGTTGGATCGGAATGCCGAACAGGTCGCGCGGCACGATGTGGACGCCGTTGCGCAGCGAGATCGTCGGCCGCGCGCCTGATTCGGCGAGATCGAGCGCGATCTCGGCGCCGGTATTGCCCATGCCGATCACCAGCACCGATTGTCCGGAAAACGGCTTGGCGTTGGCATATTGCGCGCTGTGGATGACCTTGCCCTTGAATTTGTCGAGCCCGGCAACCGCGGGCATCGACGGCTCGGTGTTGTAGCCCGCCGCGATCACGACGTTGGCGGCGCGGATCGAAGACGAGGTGCTCTCGACAAGCCATTGACCGCCCTCGCGCCGGATCGCGCGCACGGTCACGCCGAAGCGCGGCTTGAGGCCAAAATGCGCGGCATAGCCGTCGAGATAGCGGATAAAGAGATCGCGCGGCACGTAGCGCGGATAGTCGCTGGGGAACGGCAGGAACGGCAGCGAGGAGAACTGCTTGACGGTGTGCAGATGCAGCCGCTCGTAGTGGCGGCGCCACGACGAGGCGACCTCGCGTTCCTTTTCCAGGATGATGAAATCAAGGCCCGCGTGTTTCAGGCAGGCGCCGACGGCGAGCCCCGCGGGACCGGCGCCGACGACGACAACCTCCGTGCTTTCGGCCATGTGCTCCTCCCGCTGACGATGCAGCCCGTCGTGAATTTAGAGCGTCACGGCGGCCGTGGCAAAGCTTGCGGTCTTGGCCGTGGGGAACGTCCGGGCCTAGAGCCGCAATCCGCTCAGCAGGGTCTCGATCTGCCGTTCCATGTCGGCGCGATCATGGAGGACGCGGATGACGCGATAAAACCCCTGCAGATAGGTGACGATGACTTCGGCGGCGATGACGGCGTTGACGTCGCGCGGCAGCTCGCCCGCCGCCTTGGCGGCCTCGAGCCGCTTGACCAGCACGTCCTGCAAAGTACGCATCTCCGCCAGGACGTGGTTCTTGAGATCGCGTGCGCTCAGCACGTCGCTCGACAGGCTCGCCGCCATCAGGCAGATATTCGGCACCTTCGGATCGTCGAGGTCGTCGAGCACCGCGGCAAAGAACCGGCGCACCGCCTGGCGCACCGAGGGCTCGGCCGCGAACACCTGCCAGCGCCGCCGCGTCACCCGCTCGTGGTAGTGCTTGAGACAGATCAGGTAGAGGTGCTGCTTGCTCTTGAAGCTGTTGTAGAACGAGCCCTCGCCGATCTTCATGACGCGGAGCAGCCCGCGCAGCGAGGTGTTGGAATAGCCTTTGGCCCAGAACAGGCGGGTCGCGCGGTCGACCGCGCCGTCATAGTCGAACTGCTTCTTGCCGCTCATATCCCGTTCTTGCCGCTCTTGTTTCGGCGCCTTTATCACAATCCTGTAGCGTCCGATACAGCTTGTTGACTTGCGCCCTGCACTGGCTTAAGCGATGTTGTATCGACTGCTACAACAAAGATGGTGGCGGCAAAGGGCGACGGCAACAACGGAGACGGCAAGATGGCAAAGCCGAAGATTCTGGTGACCGGCGCCACCGGCAAGACCGGCGCGCCGAGCGCGCGGATGCTGATCGAGAAGGGCTACCCGGTGCGCGCCTTGGTGCACCGAGCCGACGGCCGCAGCGAGGCGCTAAAGCGCGCCGGCGCGGAGATCGTGGTCGGCTCGCTCGAGGATCCCCTCGATGTGCGCGAAGTGATGCGCGGCGTTGGGCGCGCCTATTTCTGCCCGCCGCTCGAGCCCGGCGCGCTGCGGCGGGCGGCGATCTTCGCCGATGCGGCGCAGGAGGCGAAGCTCGAAGCGCTGGTCGTGCTCAGCCAGTGGCTCGTCGACCGCACCCATTTGTCGATTCACGCCCGCGAGAAATATCTGGCCGGACGGATCTTCGCCTGGGCGTCAGGTCCCGGCGTCGTCACCATCAATCCCGGCTGGTTCGCCGACAACTACATGGCCGCGCTCGAGCCGATCGCGCAGTTCGGGCTGATGGCGCTGCCGTTGGGCGAAGGGCTCAACGCGCCGCCCTCGAACGAAGACATCGCCCGGGTGATCGTCGGCGCGCTCACCGATCCCGCGCCCTATGTCGGCAAGACGTTCCGGCCGACCGGGCCGAAGCTATTGTCGCCGCAGGAGATCGCCGCGACCTTCGGCAAGGTGCTTGGCCGCAAGGTCCGCTACCAGAACGCGCCGATCGCGCTGTTCCTGAAATTCGCGAGATCGATCGGCCTGTCCGATTTCATCATGGTGCAGCTTTATTATTTTCTGCTCGACTATCAGCGCGGCTCGTTCGGCGTCGGCGCGCCGACCGGCACGGTGCTCGAGATCGGCGGCGCCGAGCCCGAGGCGTTCGAGGCCATCGTGCGGCGCTATGTGGCGCAATCGCCATCGGCCAGAAGGTCACTCGGCGGCACCGCCAAGGCCGCCTGGAACCTGGCGCGGGCGATGCTGACTGCTGCTCCCGATCCCGACGCGCTCGCCGAGAAACTCGGCATTCCAAAAATTCCGCACGGCAATCTCGCAGCCGACTCGCTCACCTGGCAGAGCGCGCATGCCTGAGCGCCCCGGCGTTTTCGCCTAAAGCATGATGATTTTAGATTGCGCAATCTGCATCGTCATTGCGAGCCAACGGGTCCGGCCCGAAGTGGCCGGCCCGATGACAGGCTCCGCGAAGCAATCCAGAAGCAGCGTTGCCCTTTTATGGATTGCTTCGTCGCTTCGCTCCTCGCAATGACGAGGTGGTGAATCAGCCTAAATTCATCCCGCTCTAGCCGTAGAGCTTGCGCGTCGTGCCGCTGCGCTCGACCTCGCGGGCGGGTTTGTAGGTGCCGCCGACGAAATCCATCGACGGATTGCTCACGCCGAACCAGAACTTCTCGCTGATGAAGTGATGGCGCAGGTGATATTGCTTGATCCAGCGGCCGAGGCGCGTGCACGGCTGGTAGGGGATGTGGGCGACGTAGTGCACCCACTCGTAGTGGAAGATGGCGAGCGTCACGCCGAACATCGCCGGGGCGACGGTCGCCCAGCCGAAGATGAGCGCGTAGCCGAGCGCCGTAATCGCGAGGTTGGGCACGAGGAACCAGACCGGCAGGAACAAGAGGTCGAGCCGCTCCGGCTCGGAATGATGATCGTAATGCAGCCGGTGCTGCAATTTGCGCACGAAGGCAAAGCGCGACGGCTCGGCGTGGAAGCCGAAGCGGTGGAAGCCGTATTCGCTGACGTAGAACGTCAGCGCGCCGATCACGGCCCAGAACAGCGAGAATGGGAAAACGCCGGCGACGAATCCGGCGACGAGCGCCGCAAGGGCGAGCGCGAGCCAGATATTGGAGCCATGGCGCAGGAAGGTGAGGATCATCGTCATTTGCAAATTCGGTTCTGCCCGGCGGCGCCACCGCAGGGCGCCGGACTATAGCTCAAAATTTTGGGCGCGTCGGCGGAGTTTAACAGCTTGCCGGCCATCCGGCCGCTCAAGCTTCGCCATCTCCTTGAATGGCAAAGATGGCTCCAATGCGCTCCGCTGCATCCGCCAGTTCGGCACTGAGGCCTTCCAGCCGGTCTGCGGCTCCGCTGTCGTCATTCTCGCGGCTCAAGCGCGTGTAGAGCATCGCGAGGTCACGCAGGCGTGGAGCGATGTCAACCGGCGACAGTGACCCCGATGATAATGATGTTTCGCTGTGGGGCTTCGGCCTTACCTGTTGCTCAGCCACGTCGAGAATTATGCTGCTCAACTGAACAACAAGGTTGCGCAACCGGTCATTCTCATTTCGCAACTGGTCACGCGTCGTATCGACCATCGTCGCGTCTCCGGCTACGCCATCAAGCCGGCTTCATCGGCGTGCCCGCCCTGAGGCCAGAGGCGGCGGGAGGCACGCCTCGCATATTGCGGCAAGTTCGCGATGGAGGAATCGGTCGAATAAGCACGATTCATCGGCCGCCTCGGAACGACCAATGTCCAACCGTGAGACATTCCCGGGAGAAACGAACACGACCTCGGGAGAAACGAACATGACCCCTAAGCGAGCGAGAACGGTATAGTCGGGTCGTCCGGACAGCATATTCGGGTCGTCCGGCGGCGCAGGCAGGAGGAGGCGTTGAAGAAGTTCTTTTCGACGGCCGACGTTCATTCACGCGATAGTTTTGACTACTGGCATGAAGTGCGGTGTAAAAAGATCATCGAGCACGATTGCATACCCGAAAGCCGAGAAGGCTTCCGAGGAGAGCTTGAAGGTGGGGCGGTCGGTGACATCTCTCTTGTCAGTTTTGAGAATTCGTCGGCGATGTATTGTCGTGCGACGCGACGCCATGTCGGCCATTCAACCCCGATGAGCTTTTGGTCGTTCGACAAAGAGCCGGAACCACGCTTCTTGAACAAGCCGGCCGTGAGGTGTTGCTGGAAACGGGCGATATCACATTAGTTGATCCGCGGCGGCCGGCATCGGCAAACCATCCGAAGGGCGCGAGGCTAATCCTCAAGGTTCCGCGCCGTGAGTTGGAAGCCCGTGTCGGCAAAACGCACCAGATGATGGCCGTTTCGATCAAGCCCACGGCGCCCGAGCACGCTTTGACATCGGCGTTTCTGGAGATGCTGGCGACGCACACGGACGCCTTGGATCCCGCGACTGCAGATATCGTCAGGGATCAGGCGCTCGATTTGATCGCGGTGTCGCTCGCCAAGGCGATGGATCGGAGCACGCCGCGGGTGTCGTCGGCGCGCGCGCTCGTTCTCGTCAACGTGCGTGCAGAGATCGAAGCGCGACTGACCGACCTGATGCTCGACTCTGATACCGTAGCCGGTGCGGCGGGCGTGAGCGTGCGATACGCCAACGCCGTAATCGCCGAGGCGGGCACCTCAATCATACGTCTCATCCGCGCGCGGCGTCTTGAGCGATGCCGACGCGCGCTGCAAGACCCCTCGCACGCCACT
>Ga0187778_10002470_pt1 | contig 12607 bp, 16 predicted proteins | sample 1015_Q2_SP5_20_M_FD_132418 | JGI IMG/M metagenome (GOLD analysis project Ga0187778, IMG submission 132418) | Tropical peat soil microbial communities from peatlands in Department of Meta, Colombia - 1015_Q2_SP5_20_MG | ecosystem: Environmental > Terrestrial > Soil > Wetlands > Peat | place... | reverse complement strand
TGCGCAGCGATCTGGTCGACAGTCTGCCCGAGATAGAGCCAATTTCCTCCATCGTAAAAATCACCGTCATAGCACGAGCGGATGTGCGCCGCATACCAATCGACGTTCAATGCCGTCGACTGAGCGGTGTCAGGATAACCTCCGTGAACGACCGTTCCTGAGCAATCTTCGTTCTTGATCTGCATCAATCCGTAGGAACCTTCGCCCGGTGGCCCACAGACGTCGCCGATGGTGCTCATGTGCCAGTACGATTCCTGCACCGCGTCTGCGCGGATAGTGTCTTCGTCAATGCCCCACTTACATGCTGCCCACTGAATGATCTCAGTGGTGGTTCCGGTGAAGTTGCCGGTCACTTTGTCCCGCTTGTCACGCCACAGCGTCCAATAATTCTCCACGGACCAGTTGTAGGGTGGATTTATTACGGTGTGGTTTGCCTGATTGTTGTCCGGCCTTGGTTCCCAGGAATTGAGAGTGACGGCGGATGCGCAGTATGAGTCTGAACGAGGCAGATAGGTGGCATGCGATGGCTCAGTGCCGAAATAGCCTTTAGCTGTGGGAGGCGTCGAGGGGGCGGCCGACATAGATAGCTGGCCACCGCAAGCAAGCAAGACGGCGCACAGCGCCAGGATGAATGAGACAGCGAGCAGTTGGCCCGCCCCGCGGCCCAATCGGATTTGCGAATGGATACCCAGCGAAGGAATTACCCCCTTTGGTATCAGGAAGCGACGATCTTCTGCTTAGGGTATGTCAGGGGAGGATGCCGGCCAAAGTCTCCAAAGGCCAGTCGGCGACAAGACCTGATTCGCTGTATGGCTCGGCTGCTTGGCCAAGCTTGAGAGAAGTGGAGACCACAGCCAGAATCGGGATGACGCAGCAAATTTTCGTGAAAAGTGATTAAAATTGGCTAACCTTATGGCTGACGAATCGCCAGCTCAACCCGAGATGAATACCCCTGCGCCGGGCCCTGAGCCCCCTACCAAATTTGAGATTGGCGAAGAATTTGGGACGGCAAAGAGGAACCTGCCGCCGGCCAAGATTGTCCTGATCGGAGTTGGCCTACTGGCGGTCGTCGCCGCAATTGTGGCCTTGCTACAGCGGCCCACATCTTCGGCGACCGGCTCAATTGACCAGATGGTGTCAGTCGAGATTCCGAATCAGGGTTCGGTCATGGTCGCGCTTAATGTTTCGTTCATCAACAACGGCGCGAAACCATTCTGGATTCACACCATTAACGCTGATCTTGAAACGGCTGGCGGAACGTTTTCGGACGTCGCGGCATCGCCGGTAGATTTTGACCGGTACTACCAAGCCTTTCCCGCCCTCAAGCAGTATGCGATTACGCCACTGCAAACCGAAGCCAAGATCAACCCCGGCGCGCAGATCCAAGGGACAGTCATCTTCAGCTTCCCCGTCACACCAGATGCTTTCGCAAACCGCAAAGTTCTGAAGATCAGCATCCAGCCCTATGACCAACCTGCGCCCCTTGTTCTAACCAAGTAACTTTTCTGGACAACGGATGACGAAGGTTCAGCCTTCGAAGCAAAGGGAATGAGCGTTCGTAGGACTTGCGTTGGAAAGTTGAAGGGATTTAGCGTATAAAAGTCAGTTGGGACGCGCACGTCTCCCTCTCCGCGCGGCCAACGAAAATCTCAAAATCCAGGTGAGGTTTCCATGTCCAGTTTGACCAGCGCGCACCCTTCGAAGGGCCTCGAAGGAGTGGTCGCCACCACGTCCAGCATCTGCTACATCGATGGGGAACGGGGTGTTCTGGCTTACCGTGGCATCGACATTCACGAATTAGCCGACAAATCGAGCTTTGAAGAGACTTGCTACCTCTTGTGGTTTGGACGGTTGCCCTCCCGGGAGGAATTACGCGAACTGCGCGACCGCCTGGCGGAAGAGCGGAAACTGGATGCCTCGATTTACCATCGCATGCACCTCGTGCCGAAGCACGCCTTGCCGATGGATGTGTTGCGAACGATGGTTTCCACGCTCTCGTTTTTTGATCCAGAAGAAAAGAACAATGATCGTGAAGCCAACATCCACAAGGCGATTCGTCTGACTTCGCAGATTCCGATGATAGTGGCGGCGTACGACCGTATTCGGAAGGAGAAAGCGGTAGTTGAGCCGGACCGTTCGCTCTCCCACGCGGCGAACTTTCTGCTGATGTTAAATGGTGAGTATCCTTCCAAGACGGCGGAGCGCGCGCTGGACATTGCGCTGATTTTGCATGCCGATCATGAGCTCAACGCTTCCACTTTCGCGGCGCGAGTCACCGCGGCTACGCTTTCGGATATGCACTCGGCCATCACGTCGGCCATTGGTTGCCTGAAAGGGCCTTTGCATGGCGGGGCCAACGAGGCGGTGTTCCAGATTCTGCAGGCAATCGATAGCGCCGGGGCCGATCCGGTGCAGTACATCAAAGGCATGCTGGCGCAGAAGAAGAAGATTCCCGGCTTCGGGCATCGCGTCTATCACACCGAGGATCCGCGGGCAACGCACTTGCGCCAGATGTCCAAGGAACTCGGAAGTTCCAGCGGTCAACCGAAATGGTTTGAATACTCTGACGCAATCGAGAAATTTGTCAAGGCGGACAAGAGACTAAACGCCAATGTCGATTTCTATTCCGCGTCAACCTACCGCGCCCTGGGAATCGACATGGATTTGTTCACGCCGGTGTTCGCCGTCTCGCGTATCAGCGGGTGGACGGCCCATGTGATTGAGCAGTTGGATGACAATCGCCTGATCCGCCCACGGGCCGACTATATTGGTCCCTCCTATCCGCAACACTATGTTGCAATGGGAAAAAGATAGGTTCTCTGCCGCGCCAGGCGAGGAACCTGGCCCTGGTTGGCGAGCAGCTTCCTGCTAAACTCATTCCATCCTTGGCGTTTGCCGGAGCGCAACCCTGAATGTCCAGCAACCATGTTCCCACCGCGCGCACGCGAGTAGTGCGCGAACCTCATCGTGGTGTTTACGATCGTGAAACTGCTTACCGAATCCTTGACGAAGGGCTGGTTTGCCACATCGGATTTGTCGTCGATGGACAGCCGTTTGTAATTCCAACCGGTTATGGCCGGGCCGGCGACAACTTGTACATTCACGGATCGGCCGCGAGCCGGATGTTGAGAAACCTCGATCAGGGTGTTCCGATTTGCTTTACGGTTACGCTTCTGGATGGTCTGGTGCTGGCCAGATCGATTTTCAATCACTCCATGAATTATCGGTCGGTGGTGGTGCTGGGGACGGCGGTCGCGGTCAACGACCCGCAGGAAAAGTTAGAAGCTTTGCGGTTGCTTTCAGAGCACATTGTTCACGGGCGGTGGGCTGAGTCACGCCAACCGAACGAGAAGGAACTCAGAGCGACGCTGGTCATGCGTCTGCCGATTGCGGAGTTCTCGGCGAAAGTGCGCGAAGGCCCACCGATCGATGACGATGAGGATTATGGATTTCAAACATGGGCGGGGGTAATTCCATTGCAAATGGTTCCCGGGCAGCCGATTCCTGATCCCACGCTGGATTCCCGGCTCAGTATTCCGGCGTATGCGGAACACTATTCGCGGAAAGAGTAATTGCGATTAGGGGACGAGCAGCAGTTTGCCGGTTGTTTTACGCCCTTCGAGATCACGGTGAGCTTGCTGGACCTCTGGCAATGGGTATGTGTGTTCGATATGCAACTTGAGTTTCCCGGCGGCAATCATGTCGAAAACGGCTTTGGAACGTGCCCGCAATTCTTCTGCGGTGGCGATATAGTGGGGAAGCGAGGGACGCGTAAGGTACAGCGAACCCTTGGCCGTAAGCTGGAGCGGATCGAAGGGAGCGACAGGTCCGCTCGATCCTCCGAACAGCACCATATAACCGCGGCGACGGAGAACGCTTAGCCCTTTCTCGAACGTGGTTTTGCCCACGCCGTCGTAGACCACATCGACACCTCTGCCGTTAGTCAGTCGCCTAGTTTCAACCTCGAAGGCCTGTTTTGTATAGAAGATGATTTCGTCGGCGCCGGCTTCGCGAGCCAGCTTGGCTTTCTCGTCCGTTGACACGGTCCCAATGACGCGCGCTCCGTTCTGATGAGCCATCTGGACAAGCAGCAAACCGACTCCGCCCGCGGCCGCGTGTATTAGAGCTGTGTCAGCTTGCATAAGAGGATAAGTGTCATGGCTCAAATAGTGAGCGGTCATGCCTTGTAGCATGGCTGCCGCAGCTTGCTGATCGGTGATGCCGGAAGGGACTGGCACCAGGCGATCGGCGGGGACGGCCGCGTACTCAGCGTAGGAACCCAGGACACCTGTCCAAGCTACCCGCTCGCCGACTTTCAGTGATTTGACATCTGCGCCAATTGCAGTGACAGAGCCGGCGCCCTCCTGCCCCAGGACAAAGGGCACCGGTACCTTGTACCGGCCTTCACGTTGGTAGATGTCAATGAAATTGATGCCGGAGGCGGAAACTTTTACGATAGCGTCGTTCGGCTTGGATTCCGGGACAGGGAGGTCTACCGTTTGGAGGACCTCGGGGCCGCCCGGGCGCTGGACCTGAACTGCTTTCATGTTTGCGTTGGATTCCCAGAAACTCCGATAGATTCACAGGCGCGGCAAACATTGAAAAACCCTGTTTAGATTTGGAGTCGGCCTGCGACATTTAGCAGCACAGAGGGCAACTTTGCCTGGCTTTCGATGAGCGTGCCGGCGGTGGTCGTTGGTTAAGCGGCAGCGGCGATCGCGACGAACCTTATGGCCTCGACTGGATTTATGGTAACCTTTCCGCCCTATGCCTGAAGTAACGGAGGCCACCGGAGTTGAAGATTGACCCGTCAAAAAGCGGGTAGTAGCATTGGTAGGCGCAAACCGTAAACGCTGATAGCGGTCCGTAACTAATAGAAAACATGAGTATTGGTCGATCACGGGTGTTCAGCATTGTGGCGAGTTTGGCATTTTTTTGGAGCATAGGGTGCCAAACTGCCCAGAGACCCGCACCGCTTCTGCCGACCAAGCAAGCCACAGCGCCACCACTGGCTCCGAGCGCAACACCAGTCGCGATGTCACCTGTTCAGCCAGCATCAGCACCCCTGGAACAACAAGTCGAACCCAAACCGGACCCGGTCGTGGATCTCATCACGCAGGTGGAGAAAGAATACGAGGCTGGCGAGGACAACTACAAGGCTGATCACCTAGAGGCTGCCAAGCAGAACTTCGACAACGCCTTTAACTTGCTGCTGGAAAGCCCATTGGAAATAAGGTCTGACGAGCGACTGCAGAGCGAGTTTGATCGGCTTCTGGACAGGGTTAATGGTCTAGAGCTTGAGGCCTTACAGCAGGGAGACGGCTTCACTGAGCAGAAATCCGAGCCAGCACCGATCGATGAAGCGAATGAGGTTACTTATCCCGTGGACGCGGGGATCAAGGCGAAGGCCGAAGCGGAAGTCAAAGAGACGCATTCCGATCTGCCGCTGATGATGACCGATCCGGTTGCCAGCTACATCAACTATTTTTCGAACCGCGGCCGCGGTACCTTGGAGAGCGCACTGGCTCGCAGCGGCCGTTATCGGGACATGATCCAGCGAGTCTTGAAGGAGGAAGGGGTTCCGCAGGATTTGATTTATCTGGCCCAGGCGGAATCGGGCTTTCACCCGCTGGCGGTTTCGCGTGCGGGCGCACGTGGCATATGGCAGTTTATGGCCATCCGTGCACGGGGCTACGGTTTGGAGAGGAACTGGTGGGTTGATGAGCGGCAAGACCCGGAGAAAGCGACCCGGGCGGCGGCACGTCACTTGAAGGATCTGTATAACGAGTTCGGCGACTGGTATCTGGCGATGGCGGCTTACAACTCCGGCCCCGGAACCGTGCAGAGTGCTGTGAAGCGGACGGGGTATGCGGACTACTGGGAGCTTTACAAGCGGAATGTGCTGCCGAAGGAAACGCGAAACTACGTTCCCATTATTTTGGCCGTGACTATCATGGCAAAAAATCCGCTTCAGTATGGGCTGGAGGACGTGAGGCCGGAAGAACCGATGCCCTATGACGTCGTCAAAATTGACTACCCCGTTGACTTGCGGTTGGCGGCGGAGTGTGTGGACGTTTCAGCCAGTACGTTACAAGATCTGAACCCAAGCTTGCTTCGCTGGACAACACCCAAAGACGAAAGTTTCGCACTCCATCTTCCCGCTGGAACGAAGGACCGCTACCTGGCCGCCATCTCGGTCATTCCACCGGACATGCGGGTGTGGTGGCGTTACCATAGCGTTGCGCCCGGTGACACACTGGCCTCGGTGGCACATCTTTACCGTACAAGCACGAGGGTGATCGCGCAAGCAAACGGGATTGGTCCCGATGAGCAGCTAGCGACAGAAAGTAAACTCATTATCCCGATCGCGCCCGGCCACCATACGGCTGGAGACGACGGAGCCAGCTACTCACGCCATGCCACCAGGTACAAAGTCCGCAAGGGCGACACCGTGCAGCGCGTCGCGGATAATTTTGGAGTTCCTCCCGTCATGGTACGGCGTTGGAATCACCTCAAGGGCAACAGCTTAAGCGGCCGACATATTTTGTACATTTACCTTCCGGTATCGCCCGGGCAGGGACAAACTGTGGCTTCCAAGCGACAAAGTCCGAGGGATTTGCATGAAGCGAAAGAAACCGGTACGGTGCGGCACAGGGTTCAGCCCGGCGAAACACTTTATTCGATTGCCAAGTCCCACAACACCACGGTGGCCGCTCTACGGCAAAACAACGGCAATCTGGCGACACTGCGTCCGGGGATGATCTTGCTGATCGCTCCCGACCCCAGATAAGGGTCGAACTTTCCATCCCAGCAACTCTCGAGAGCAGCTGCAAGTTCCGGTTCCCAGTTTCTTACCCGCCGGTGTAAGATGCGGCCAGTGGCGTTACTGCGATGCGAAAAACTGCTGTGCTATAATCGCGGCCCGTTCGGTCAAATAGAAGAAGTCGGTCTTTCTTTTTAATTGACGCGGAAGTGAGCAGCATCTGGCCACCGAGCGCAGCCGGAAAATTCAGGAGGAGAAATGACTTTTGATGAGACGCTTTATCTGCGGGACGACGAAATGGACGACTTTGGCGACAGCGGCGGCTATGGCGAGTCGCTAGAAGAAGATTACGAAGAGGAAGAAGAGGAAGAAGAAGCAGAGATGCCGGGCGGAGTTGAAGTGGAAATAGAACCAGCCACGCCAGCTACCCCTGAACCTGCACCGGCGACGGGCGGTGGTGGCGGACCCTCTCGGCCCGCTGCTCCGAAGAAGAAGGCAGCTCGAAAAGCTCCTAAAAAGAAGAAGGCGGCAAAGAAACCGGCCAAGAAGAAAAGCGCGCGGAAACCCGCGAAGAAAAAAGCTGCCAAAAAGACCAAGAAATCGGCGCGCAAGAAGTCAGCCCGACGCCGGCGTTAAGGCTAACGGAACTTTCGATGTTGGAGAACCGCAGCTAACGCTGCGGTTCTCTTTTTATGTCTTGGAAGCGTGCGGCAAAATCGTCATTTCCTGCTCTGCACTGCCTGCAAGCATTTGGCATAAAGCTCGAGCAGGTGATTGGCGTACTCTTCCGGTTTGGCGGCGGTTCCTCCGCCCTGAAAGCCGACGCCGGCAGACGTGGTCCGGCCGTAGCCGGTGGTCATGGCCACAAATTTCATTAAGTCAAGAGCAATGTCCTCATTACGGCGCGCGTTACTGGGCGCGGAACCAGTATCGTCCATGAATGCCTCCGTGGGAATACGAATGCTGGGAACTTCGTCATCCATCAGGAACTCTCGGCAGGTCTTTGATGATAGCAGATGTCTCGGAGACTGCGGCGGCAGATGTCCAGCGCGATAGCCAAGTCGCGGATAACGAAGACAGATATTTCCGGCAACTGATCCAACCAATCTGCATTTATCGAAAAACGTGCTATTTCCGAGGCACTTCACTCATCAACGCGAGCAGGTTATGTTCGGAATCGCGGAAGAAGGTCATCCAAAGATCGTGATCGGGCATTCTGGCGATAACGTGGGGCTCGTCTTCGAAAGCGACAGAATTACTTACCAGCAGACGATAGGCAGCGTTGATGTCGGGAACGCGGAAATAAAGAATCGAGCTGGGGTGATCGAACTCCGGTTTCTCGGCAACGTCCAGCATGAGACGGACCCCGCCGCAATCGAAGAAAGCCAGTTTGCCAGCAGTAAATAACAGGCGCAGTCCGAGTTTGTCCCGATAGAATGCAGTGGCGCGCTCGATATCGTGGGCATTGATGGCAATCTGCCCTAATCCGGTGATCCCGGGAGACGTGGTTGCAGCATTCATCGCGAACCTCCTCGAGCAAGATTTAGTTAGCATAGCTAACAATATTCAATGACCAAAAGCAAGAGAAAAATTAAACGCCGCCCAGGAACAGCAGAGACTGCGGACCGCCTGCACTCGGCGGCGATCCATCTGCTACGCCTTGTGCGCCGCGAGGACAGTGCATCCGGCGAAGGTCCGGCACGGTTATCGGCACTATCGGTGTTGGTGTTTGGCGGGCCGAGAGCGCTGGGAGAACTCGCAGCTGCCGAGCAGGTGAAACCGCCAACCATGACGCGTATCGTCGCTGGCCTGGAACGAAGTGGGTTAGTACGCCGGGTTGTCGACCGTGCCGACACGCGCAAATGTCGCATTCACGCCACGGCGAAGGGCACAAAGCTGTTGCAGGCAGCGCGCAAAAGGCGAATCGACCATTTGGCTCGCGGTCTCAGCGAACTAGATCAATCCGACCTGCGGGTCTTGGATCAGGCAGCCGAGATTCTCAACGATCTGCTGAACAAGTGGGCTTGAACTCAATGCTGCGACGACGGCGATCAGGTTTCGACTCCCACAAAGCAGATCCGCCCAACCAGGTAATCAGAAGCCCGTTTGCTCTCTTTCAGCGGGATGACCTCAACGGGATAAGCCGGGTTATGAGGGCGGAGCAGAAGCTGATTGGCGGTGACTTCAACATATGCGACTCTGCAGTCCCCTTTCTGGTTCACCGCATACATGTTCGCCTCCCCTTTGCGGTAAGGCTTGAGCGAGTTGTAATGCCGATCAATTAACACGGTGGCGCCGGGCAGCAGGCGAGGATACATGCTCATGCCGCCGCGCGCATCGACGTTGATAATCACAAAACGTTCCCATCCGCTGCGACTTCCTTCGGTTTCAGCGCGCAGACCACGGAGAAACTTTTTCCTGAACTTCAGAATCTGTTTGACGTTCATGCTGACGATCAGGGGCTCGGTAGCAGCCACGGCGCCCTCGACCAGGAGAATATTTTCGAATTCATCGTCGGCAGGCGGCACAATACTCGCGCGCTTGTTGATCTCATCCTGATCGAGGAGATCGAGAACAGAGAGGTGCTGTACGCGAAGAACTTTATCCATGCCTTCAAGGCTGAGCCCGCGTTTGCGATTGAGGAAGTTGGAGATATGGGCCTGCTTGAAACCGGTTTGCTCCGCCAGGCCAAGGCCGGTCAACTGGCCGTCGTCGATTCGTTGCCAAAGCGCCTTGCGGAGATTCTCCTGCAACTTTTTGAATTTCATAGGATGAAATATAGCACCTCTTGTATAGCACGATGCTATTAAGATTTGGACTGATAACATCTGAGAGTAGATCGATTTCCACAGGGTACAGCGGCTTTCTACAGGCATTTGGGTGCTCGCACTTGTGACCCCAATCACCGCAACCGCTGACAGAGGAGATATATACAGTATGTGCTCTTATATCTCGTGGCATAGTGAGGACTAATGGTCACTGAACAGAACGATCATATCGCTGAAAGGGCGTTTGGCGAATTTCGGCGCAAAGTACGGGCGGCCGAGGTGCTCTCAGCCGCGATGGAACATGTATTGCGGTTGCTTGACTTCACTGGGAAGATCAGCGTGGTTGTGCAGAATGGACGGGTGCTGAAGTCGGGCTATGAGGAAGGATATTTCCGGCAGCAATAAGCGGGAGATGCCGGGCAACTAAATAACCCAACCAGGTTCTCCGTAAGAGAAACGGGCCCTGTGCCGACGGATCGGCGCAGGGTTTTTGTTTTTGGGGATCTTCATCTGTCCGGGCGGTTTATGAGGAGGTGTTATGGAAGTCGATGACTTGAACATTGTGTTGTTGGATCTGAAATATTGCGAACGATGCGGGAGTCTGTGGCTGCGGCCGCGCGGCTCGGACGAAGTGCTCTGCGCATCCTGTGCGACCCAGATAACGAAACTACGGGTTGGTTGGGGAGAGAAGAACATGCCGTTGGTCTTGAGGACGACGATTCGAGCCGACGGGGAAAGCAGGGAAGTGGTGGTGATTTGCGGTGAGGGGGGTAACGCATGATGGCGGGCAGCAACCCAGATTTCCCGGCTGATGCCCTCCCACCCACAGCAAGAGAAGAGGAGATTCTCCCGTGCGAGCAACCGCTGTCAGAGTGCGCGGACCCCGATGTGTACGACGAATTGGTCGAAGGACATGACCGGGACTTGGGTGCACGTCCCGATCTTTGGCTGTATCGCGACCGAACTACAGGATTGCTCTGGCGATATACGCGACTAGCGGTAGAACTAGGGCGATTGCCTTCGCTGCTAGGGCGCGAGTTCTTTCGTGCTCGCGTCACTCGCTACGATGCGCAGACCTTTGAGGACTCTGTCATTTTCGTTCATGACCTAGAGTCTTGCCTGGACGCATTAGAGCCTGCGGATAAGATTGTGATCGCAATGTTGGCGCTGGAAGAATACACGCAAGAGGAGGCAGCGCGATATCTGCACTGCACGCAACGTACCATCATCCGGCATTTTGGAGAAGCTTTAGACCGATTAAGTGAGATTTTCCTGAAAAGGGAAATTTTGTGGCCGTTACCAGGCGAGAACACGATTCCGGAAAAATCTTGTCAAGAGGCAGAAACGGCCGGTTTTTCTGTAACTCATTGAGCAGAACGGAAAAATATTGGCAATAATATACTTGACACACACGAACAAAAGTAGTACATTTGTGACTATGAAAGCACCTGAGACTTTGGCCCAAGCGATTGTTTACTTTAGCGACCCTGACCGCGCTTTTGAGTACGCTAAGCAGTTGCGCTGGCCGGACGGCAAGATCACGTGCCCGCATTGCGAATCTGACAGGCACTCGTTCATTAAGACGCGCAGGCTGTGGTTCTGCTACGGATGCCAGAAGCAGTTCACGCTTAAGGTCGGTACGATCTTTGAAGATTCTGCTATCGGACTCGACAAGTGGATGACCGCTGTCTGGATGCTGGTCAACTGCCGCAACGGAATCTCCAGCTACGAACTTGCACGCGATCTGGGGATTACCCAGAAGTCGGCATGGTTTATGCTTCAACGCATTAGGCTTGCACTTCAGGAAAAATCGTTTGTGAAACTTGGTGGGCCGGAAGGCGGCCACGTTGAGGTTGATGAGACCTTCATCGGCGGCAAAGCACGGAACATGCACAAGTCGCGGCGTCAGAAAATGATGGCGATTGGACGCTATGCTGCTAAAACCGCTGTTATGGGAATGCTGGAGCGCGGTGGTAGGGTTCGCGCTCATGTCATCGGACAGCGGGACAAGAAACAGATGCACGATTTGATTAGGGAAGCGGTTGTCCCCGGCACTTGGGTTATGACCGATGAATTCCCTGCATACGATGGACTTTCGCGGGACTATACGCACTTGGTTGCGAATCATCTTGAGCGTTACGTTCACGGCAACGTACACACTCAGGGAATTGAAAACTTCTGGAGTTTGCTGAAGCGCGGACTTGGTGGAACCTATGTGGCAGTCGAGCCGTTTCACTTGTTTCGCTACGTAGATGAGCAAGCGTTTCGGTTCAATACGCGCAAAGATGACGAAGGCCGCAAGATCAGCGATCCTGTGCGGTTTGCTGAAGCTATGAGTCGCGTTGCTGGTCATCGTCTTACGTATGCTCATCTGACAGGTAAAGATCAATCGCCGCGCCACGAAGCGGCAGGGTCGGGGCCAGATCAAGTGCCCTTTTAGACCTTGCCATCATCGGCCTTCCTTGCTTTGCGGACGGTAGCAGCCTTACGATGCTGCTGCCGTTTTTGGCGTGCTTCGACTTTCTTTTTGGGAACTTGGAAAATAGCAGTCATGGCGCGTTCAAAGTTTTCGCGTGCCTTTGGGCCTTCGGTACATTCTGCTTGTTTCATTTATGGCCGACCTAAACCAACAGTTTATCGCGCTGATACAGGAGCTAAGCACGAAATTCGATGCGCTCCTTGGTGTCTTACGGGGAGTTCAAGAAGGCCTTAATGAACAAACCAAGGCTATAGATGTAGCTGCACAATCCCAAAAAAAAGAGGAACACGCCACACCAGCTTTTACGGAACTTCGCTTTCCCCGCTCCATATCCACAAAGGACTAAACTCGACAAGAAAGACGAGGAGCCATTTGAATGGCTCAAATTGTGGGTTGAGATTGCCGGTTTGTTGGTTGTCATCGCTTATGCTGGAGCTACGTTCCTGCAACTTAGGTTCATAACGGGATGGATCAACTGTCTCCGGAGCCGGTTGATATCGAAGCCGTACGACGCAAGATCGTGAGAGTGGTGGTCGGCCGGGCAGTCGAGTTGGTGGACGACGCCATCGCACACGTTAAGAACGGAAACGTTCAGGC
>Ga0187778_10002466_pt1 | contig 12609 bp, 11 predicted proteins | sample 1015_Q2_SP5_20_M_FD_132418 | JGI IMG/M metagenome (GOLD analysis project Ga0187778, IMG submission 132418) | Tropical peat soil microbial communities from peatlands in Department of Meta, Colombia - 1015_Q2_SP5_20_MG | ecosystem: Environmental > Terrestrial > Soil > Wetlands > Peat | place... | reverse complement strand
TGATGACGGGAGAGCGCTAGGTTTCGCAGGTCAGAGTCGGCTTCGATAGTACAGCTCAGAACGTGTACGACTCCGTCGGCCGTGGGCTCGAGGCAGAGCAACGTGATCTTGACTCGATGCGGGTGGCAGACAACTACGTGATTTGCCGCCATCGCACGAGCCGCGCATCCAGGTTTCCGGCACTATCCTCCACAGTCATCGTCCTGGAAGCGTTGCCCTGACCATCGCTTGGAGGACTTCGGAACCGTTAATATCAACTCCCTCCGTGCGCCGGGACGTGCTCAAGGTCCTCGTTCTCTCACCAATGCCTGAGGGCCTGATCAGACTGTTCTTCGCAGAGAGCATGGAGAAATACAAGATCGAGGCAGATTTCACCACCATAAACGAACCGGGCTCCGACATGCTGAAGAAGGAACTGGCCGAAGCAGACATCATAATAGGGGACTACACGTTCAAGGTCCCCATAACGGCTGATATGGTGGACCTGATGGCCAAGGTCAAGCTCATCGCGCAGCCCTCCACAGGGTACGACCACATCGACCTCGCGGCGTGCAGGAAGAAGGGAATACCCGTCACGAACATTGGCGGAGCGAACGCAGTCTCCGTGGCAGAGCACACGTTGGCTCTCGCATTGATGCTTCTGAAGAGGATATTGTACGGCCATCGGAGGATGGTCGAAGGCTACTGGGTGCAGGAGGAGCTGCTGAACGTAGCCGCCGAGGTCAACGGGAAGACGTGGGGGATAATCGGCCTGGGTAGGATTGGAAAGGAGATCGCCACGAGGGCGAAGGCCTTGGGTGCCAACGTCGTCTACACGGACTTGGTCAGGCTCTCCGACTCGGACGAGCAGAAGCTTGGGGTCTCCTTCCTTCCGTTGCAGAGGCTTCTCGCGGAGAGCGACGTCGTCAGCATTCATGTGCCTCTGACGGAGAAGACCAGGGGCATTATGGGCGAGAAGGAGTTCAGGTTAATGAAATCCTATGCCATATTCATCAACGTCGCCCGCGGGGAACTGACGGACGAGGGGGCACTGGCCAAGGCGGTCACCCAAGGATGGATAGGCGGCGCCGGAGTGGACGTGTTCAGCTCGGAGCCCGTGGGGCCTGAGAACCCGCTGTTGGCTGCTGCACTGGAGGGGGCCAACATCGTCCTCACACCGCATATTGCCGGCGCGACCAACGACGCAAGGCTCAGGATAATCCAGGCCACGGTCGAGAACGTCGTGCGAGTAGTGCGCGGGGAGCCACCCCTTAACGTCGTGAACCAATGAAGGTCTCTGAGCTCCTGATCCGGTCCCTCGAAACCTACGGGGTGAAGAGGGCCTACGGGCTTGTAGGAACCTCAATCCTGGAGGTGATGGACGCCCTCTACGGGAGCAGTATCAGGTACACGTCGACAAGGCACGAGCAGGTTGCCGTAAGCATGGCAGATGCCGAGGGAAGGCTGACGGGGAGGCCCGGCGTCGCTTTTGTCCACGGCGGCCCGGGGTTTCTGAACTCACTCGTTAGCGTCACGAACGCGTGGAAGGACTGCTCGCCCATGCTCCTCGTGGCCGGGGCCGTGAAGAGGAGGATGGTCGGAATGGATTCGTGGCTGGAACTGCCCGAGTCGGCGATGGTCTCCAGCATCGTCAAGAAAGCTTGGCGGATAGAGAGGGGGTCTGAGGCCGGGAGGACGTTTGCCGAAGCGTACTCCCTCGCGGCGTCTCCTCCTTTCGGTCCGGTTTTCGTAGAGGTCCCTGAGGACGTCTGGACCCAGGATGCCGGAAGGGACGTGGTAAGCCCTTTGGTCAGGCTCGCCCGGTCGGCAAGAGAAGACGAGGTGGGCAAAGTGGCAGACGCACTGGGGCGGGCGAAAAGACCCTTGATCGTGGTTGGAGGGGGCGTCAACAAGCCGGAGGGGGCGAAGGCGCTGGAGGTGCTGCTCTCCAAGGTCGAGGTCCCGGTGGTGAGCTCGGGCAACGGCCGGGGGGCCGTCTCCGAGGACGACTCCAAGGTGCTGGGAAAGATAGGGTTCGCGGGAGGTAATAACGTGGCGGACGGGGCCCTCGTCCGGGCCGACGTCGTTGTATGCGTGGGGTGCGGACTGTCTGATGTGTCGACCTACGGGTTCAACTTCACGCCGAAAGGCGAAGTCTATGTGGTAGACTTGGACCCTCTATGGGACAGGAAGCCCATCCCATGCGCGATGCACGTTGACTGCGATGCGACGGACTTCGTCTCTAAACTTGGGAAAGTAATTAGCGAGCTGAGAATGCAGGAAGACTGGAGGAAGTACATCGACGGTGAGCGGAGGGCCTGGAGCGCACTACTGGCGACGGCTGAATCAAGAAGCAAACAGGGGTTCGTCAACCCGGCTCGTTTTCTCCGTTCCCTCGACCGAAGTATGCCAAAGGACACAGTACTAGTCGTGGGCTCGGGCATCCACGTGCTCTACACTTACGCCTTCGTCAGGGTCAGGTCGAGCCGCTCGTTCCTGCAGGCCACGAACATGGGTTCCATGGGTTTCGTTTTTCCCGCGGCCCTCGGAGCCAAGATGGTCTTCCCCGAGAGGGAGGTGATGGGCATAATGGGGGACGGCGAGTTCCTGATGACGATGCAGGACCTGGAGACAGCGGTGAGGGAGAAGGTGGGGGCTAAGATTGTGATTGTGAACGACAATTCCTACAGAGTGCTCCTGATGAAGCAGAAGACACAGAAGATGGGGAGGGTGTTCGGCACCACGCACACCAATCCAGACGTCGTGAGAATTGCGGAGGCCTTCGGAGCCGAGGGGCTGATGGTGGACTCGGACGACAAGGTGGAAGAGGCGGTGAAATTCGTGACAGGAAAGTCGGATGTGCCTCTTCTCCTGGAGCTTCGGGTGGACCCTGAGGACCTGCCCCCACTGAACCTACAGGGTTCGTTGATGTTTTAGAAGTCAGGGAGAATCATGAGGCCTTCCTCTGGGTTTCCGATAGCCCTGTATCTCCCCTTCGAATACAGGAACCCTATCAGGGCTGAGGTGGCGGCGTCCAGCTCGTCTCCGTTCAGCTCTCTGTCGGGCTTCCCGAGGTCGACACCGTAGCGGCGGAGCGCCCTGGCGAGCAGGGAGAGCCCTGCCTGCTTCCTGGGCATGTTGAGGAGGTCCTGGACGGCGCCGGGGTAGCTCTCCACAACCTCGAAGCCCCTGGCTTCAAGCGAACCTCTCAGCCTGATGCCTCGGCTCGTGAGCATCCGCATGGGACCAAGCGAAATGGGGAAGAACCTGATGTGCATCCTTAGGAGCTCCTTGTCGCACTCCCTGAAATGGGGCGGGCCCCTGTCTTCTATTCTCTTCCTTCCTAAGGGAAGGAAGAGAGGGGCGTCGATGCTCACCACCGAAGGAACTGCAGCGATGGTGCGTTCGAGGATCTCGTCGTCAGTGTGCAGGACTTCGGTCCTGCACCTCATGTTCGAATCCATGACGCAGAAACCCGTGTTTCTCTTCTCGCTGCCGGCCAGGTCGATTCCGACGACTACGGGGTCCACGATGAGCCCTCGATTTTGAGAGCTTTTTATCGGCGCGCCCGCCGGCGTGCGGCATGGACTTCCTGGCTGAAGCGAAGCGGATCGAGCCTGAGATCATCAAGACGAGACGCATCCTCCACCAGCATCCAGAACTCGCCTATCACGAAAATGGGACGGCGAAGCTGGTCGCGGACATGCTGGAATCGATGGGCGTCAACGTGAAAAGAGGGGTCGGGGGGACTGGTGTGCTAGGGGTCCTGAAGGGGGCAAGGCCAGGCCGAGTTGTGGCATTACGTGCCGACATGGATGGTCTCCCCGTGCATGAGCTTTCAGACGTGGACTTCAAGTCAAAGGTGGACGGTGTGATGCACGCCTGCGGCCACGACACTCACATGGCCATGCTTCTCGGCGCGGCGAGAATACTGTCGGAGAACAAGGACAAGCTCTGCGGGACTGTGAAGTTCCTCTTTCAGCCCGCTGAAGAGCACGGAGGGAGAGGAGGGGCGATGCCAATGATCGAGGCTGGCGTGATGAATGACCCAAAGGTGGACTACGTCTTCGGTCTGCACATAGACAGCACCCGGAAGTCGGGGGAGATAGGAGTCAGAGAGGGGGCGATGATGGCAGCCCCGGACACATTCAGGGTGAAGATCGTCGGGAGGGGAGGGCATGGGTCGGCTCCTCACGAGACAGTAGACCCGATCTACGTGGCCGCCCACGTCATACTGGCGTTGCAGGGGGTGTCGTCCAGGATGATCAATCCGGTCCGCCCCTTCGTGATATCCGTGGGCGCAGTCCACTCCGGAACAAAGGAGAACATCATTCCTGACGTGGCCATGCTCGAGGGGACCATACGGACCCTGGACGAGGCCACGAGGAAGCGAGCCAAGCAAAGGGTGGAGGCCGTGGCGAAGGGGGTGTGCAAGACCTTCGGCGCCATCGCCGAGGTAGAGTTCGAGACCGATGCCTACCCAGTCACCGTCAACGACCCCGAAGCAACTAAGAAGGCAGTGGAAGTGCTGAGAAAGATACCCGGCATTCGAATCAAGACGATCGAGCCCGTCCTCGGGGGCGAAGATTTCTCGAGGTTCCTTCAGAAGGCGCCGGGGACCTTCTACTTCCTCGGGACTGACAACCCCGCGAAGGGGTGTATCTACCCCAACCACAGCTCCAAGTTCAAGGTTGATGAAGACGTGCTGAAGTTCGGGACAGCCTCACTAGCCACGCTGGCTTACGAGTTCGGCAACCCGAAGGGACCCGCATAGGAGAGATGGATGTACGCGAAGAAGGTCTCCGAGAGAGTCTACTTGCTGGACACCTACGCCATGGGGATGGCAGGGGCCGTAAGCGCATACCTCGTGAAGGGACCCAAGCCCACCCTCATCGACTGTGGATACCCGTCCACCTACGAGAACGTGCTAGCCGGCATGGCGGAGGTCGGCGTCATGCCGACGGACGTGAGGTACGTCGTCCCCACCCACGTCCACCTTGACCATGCCGGGGCAACGGGACGTCTGATTAGGGAGATGCCCAACGCACAGGTTATAGCCCACGAGCGGGGGGTGCCTCACCTCGTCGACCCGACAAGGCTCATCGAGAGTGCTACCAAGGTCTTCGGCAAGGCAATCATGGAGTTGTACGGCGCACCCGAACCAGTCCCTGCCGCCCGGGTCACTGCCGTCGGGGAGGAAGTTAGCCTGGACCTGGGGGACGGAATGACGGCCACGCTCATGCATTCGCCAGGCCACGCCCCCCACCAGATATCCATGATGCTCGACAGGACGAAGGCGCTGATGACCGCCGACGCGGTCGGCATTGTATACCCGAGACTGAAGGCACTGATACCGGCCACCCCCCCGCCGAGCTTCAACCTGAGCGAGTACCTGTCCACCGTCGGAAGTCTTCGCCAGACGACCCCGTCCGAGCTGCTGGTCCCGCACTTCGGGGCCAGAAAGGACGTCGACTGGGTCTTCGACGGTACTGCCGAGCTTGCCCAGACCTGGGTGGAGCAGGTGCGAGGCCTGAGGAACAGGGGCAAGTCCCTGGACGAGGCGTCAGAGGCCATGGAAGCCAAGGTTGTCAGGGACTCGGGAAGCGACGAGCTCCCAGTATATGCCAAGGTCTCTGTGAGGGTTTCAGTCATGGGAATCATGCATTATCTCGACAAGAATCCTTGAATAGGAAGCAGCCTACTCTCTGCCTGTGCCGCTGGTTTACGCTTGCATCGCTCCACACGGGAGCGAGATAGTCCCTGCCCTGGCCGGGAATAAGCTCGGCCTGTTCTCTCCGACCAGGAAGGGGATGAAGGAACTCGCAATGCGAATGAAGGAAGCCAGCCCGGACACGATGGTCGTGGCGACGCCACACAACCTCAGGCTCCAGAGGCACATCGGGGTGGTCACGGCCGAACAATCCTCGGGCAGGGTGGCGGAGGGGAGGAAGGAAATCAGGCTCCGAGCGAAGTGCGACGTCGATTTCTCGAAGAGGGTCGTTGATGCTGCCGAACGGAGGGGACTTCCCGTGGTCGCCGCGAACTACGGCGCCCTCGAGGGGCCGATGTCCGACCTTGCCATGGATTGGGGAACCCTAATTCCGCTCTGGTTCCTTCTGAAGGGCACGAGGCTCAAGAGCCGGGTCGTGATAGTCACCCCTTCGAGGGGGATACCCTTGCGCCAGAACTTCGAATTTGGGAGAGCGGTGGCAGAGGTGGCAGAAAGTGTTGAGAGGAGGGTGGCTTTCGTTGCAAGCGCAGACCAGGCCCATGCACACAAGAAGGGAGGACCCTACGGCTTCGACCGAAGGGCAGCGAAGTACGACAGCCTGGTGGCTGAAGCAGTCAAGCGAAACAGGCTGGAAAACATCATGGACCTCGACCCCGATTTCGTCGAGGGAGCGAAGCCTGACAGCCTCTGGCAGATCGCAATGCTCGCAGGCGCTCTCTCGCTGGTCAAGATGGACGGACGACTCGTCTCCTACCAAGTCCCGACATACTTCGGAATGCTCTGTGCAACCTATTCGAGAAGCCCGTAAATCTCGTCCAGAGCCCTGATTTTCGGGCAGTCGTGGGAGTCCTGCGTCCCGTCCCTGTCGATCAGGACCCCCTGCATGCCTGCGTTCCTTGCCCCCACGACATCTGCCTCGTAGAGGTCACCGATGTGGACAGCCTCGGCCGGCGCGATGTCAGCTTGGCGGAGAGCTATCCAGAAGATCTCGGGGTTGGGCTTCGAGAAACCTACCAGGCCGGAGACGACTATGATCGGTAGGTATCTGTGAAGACCGAGGGAGCGTATCGCCCCCATTGTGTCCGGTGGCGCGTTGGAAACGAGGCCGAGCGTGTAGCCGTCCGAACCGAGACGGCCGAGGGTTGGGACTACGTCGGGATAGAGCTCCAGCGGGAATGTCTTCTCCATGAGAGGCCACATCCGGCGCGCGAGGGTGGACACGCGCTTCACCTCTTCCTCGGGCTGGCCGGGAAAGAGGAGTTCGAACACCATGGCGTCCAGTTGCCTGTATGCCTCCTCGGTTTCGTCCCCCGTCATCTTCCTTTCGCCGCAGTCCGCCAGCCATGGAGGCTCCGCCTTGCAGTAGGCGGAGTGCACCTGCTTGGGGGTGGCAGGATACCCGGCGTCTGAGAGGACTCGGCTGATGATCCTGTCGCGCCTCATTACGAGCAGCGTCCCTCCGAGGTCGAAAAAGACCGCGCGGACGTTCAAGCCGAAAAAGGGCAGAAGCCCTGCTAGATATGCTTGAACCACGCAGCCCCCGTCCGACGCCGCCCTCAGGCGTTGAACCCTGGAATGAAGGGGGTCACTAGCATGCTGAACAGAAGCAGCGTCAGGACGACAGCCGTAATCATGACATAGAGCCTATCGCCCTCGGCTGCAAAGAGGAAGACGGAGATCAGCACGCGCGAGACGGGGGTCGCGATGAGGAGGATGGCCCCCAGCTGTATCCACGAGATGGCGTTGAATTCGACCAGGCCCCCGACCAAGGCCTGATAGCTGACCGGGAAGACGCCGTGCGGCAACTGGTTCGGCAAGTACTTGAGCATGATTGACGAGTCGGAGGTTCCGTTCGCTGCTGCAAAGAGCACGACTCCGAACAGGATGACCGCGGCTGAGACCAGCACCCCGTACCTCAAGACGCGCCCAATCACGACGTTCATCGACTCAGGGTCCTTCAGGTTCATACGGTCACCCCCAGCGCTCCCAGGATCATCTGGACCGCGGTGACGGCCAGCACGAGAGCGAATACCAGCCTGACCGTCCTGTTACGCGAGCGGAGCAGAATCTGGGCACCTATGGCCGCACCAATCAGAATCCCAAGGGCGACAGGTGCCACGAGGAGAGGGTTGACGTCCCCTCTGACGAAGTAGATGCCTGCGCTCGCCGCCGCAGTCACGCCTATCATGAAGTTGGACGTCGTCGTAGACACCTTCATGGGAAGTTTCATGCCCAGGTCCATTCCCAGTACCTTGAAGGCCCCACCCCCAATTCCGAGCAGACCTGAAAGCACCCCTGCGACCGTCGTTCCGATGAGCCCTGCGGCTGGTCTTGTCGTGTTGTACTCGATTATCTTGCCGTCCCTCTCTGGGTAGGAGCCCTTCAGGCTAAGACGCTTGGAAAGGCCCTTCAGCTCTGGGGACTTCGGAATCTCCTCTCCTATCTTCATCATTGTCGGCACAAGGGTGGCGATCAGGATGACCCCGAAGACCAGCTCCAGGGCAGCAGAATTGGCATACGCGGCGATTGCCGCACCCACAATGGCGCCCGAGGCGCTGCCTAACTCTAGGAACATCCCTACCCTGAGGTTTGTGACCTTGTCCTTGACGTAGGTTGAAGCCGCCCCGCTCGACGTGCCTATGATGGCGACTATGCTCGCCCCGATTGCGAAGTGAATGTCGACGCCCAGCAGCAGGGTGAGGACGGGGATGATCACCACTCCTCCCCCGAGTCCCACTATCGAGCCAAAGACGCCTGCGAATATGGAGACAAGGAAGATGATCAGGACGAACTCGAATATGATCAATCAGGGCGGCTCGGATTCTAATCCATACTTAGATTTTGTCGATTTCTCAACGCACGGCAATCGTGGGCATTCAGCCGGCCCCTTCCGAAGCTGCCGCGACTCGCCGGCGGCCAGAGACGGACGCGAGGCTCAGAGTCTACCTGGCGACCACCAGTGATGGTGGTGCGCGCTGGCCCGTCTCCGACAGGCCGTGTCTTGCAGCTTTCTCCAGGTCCAGGCCTCCTCTCCTGCAGATGGTTCTGACGATCCTGAATGTGGCCCAGGCGCCGAGGGCAATCAGCGCCCCGGTGACGTACCTAGAGGCGAAGCTGGTATCGCTCGAGGCATGGGATGCGTTCCTGATAGCTATCTTTACCAGATGCTTGTAGCATGCGTAGTACACAGCCAGCTGGGATGGGTTGAGTCTCACCGAAGCGAAATCCCTACTCTTCAGCAAGCCGAGGGGGACGTTCTGCATCGGTATAATCGTGAACTCGAATGGAAGACCGTTGTCTAGTGTGGAGTTGCTCATCCTGTTGACTAAGGCGACTGTCTCCCAGTTGTCTTCAGGGGTCTCGTCCTCCTGCCCCACCTGCACTGTGAAAGCAGGGCGCCAGTAGCACTTGTTCATGACGTAGGTGCCCCGCCAGACTATGTCCGCCCAGGAGCCGTCGGGGCCCACCTTGAGCGGCAGGGTCTTGTTGGGCATATGCTCGGCAGCTAGGCGGTCGCTCCCCGTCTCGACACCCACCTGGAGGCCTATCCAGTTGTCCGGCGCAGACCGCATGACTCTCGCGAGGTTCTTCATCAGGTCCGGGTAGGCCGCCGGTATCGAAATTCGGCCGTGAGTCGGGTTAGTGTGACCGATCCCTGGAGTTGTCATGACGGTCTTTGTCAGCTCAATGAGGGCCTCCTCGTTGGGGACAAAGTTCCTGCCGTGCTCGTATGCGAATATCTCGTCGCTGTGCAGCCAGGCGTTGCTCATCCCCGACCGAACGTTGACTTCGATCTCCCGCCTGACCTTCTCCGGGGGGTAGTAGCGGATGGGCCTGAGGGTGACCTCGCAGAAGTCGCAGCCTATCCCGCAACCCCTCATGACCTCCACCATTCCCTTCACCGATGGGCCGACTATCTCAGGGATGTCCTCGAGCTTCGGGAACTGCCTCGAGAACTGGTACCTCGTGATGAACTTCGAGTTAGCCTGCCATTGCTTGTGAAATGCCTCGTCAAAGGTCTGGTACCCATGAAAGAACTCGGTGTTCTCGCTGGAGTCTTCGAGTACGTAGCGGAACAGGTCGGAGATTATGTCGTCCGCTTCCCCTTGGAAGGCAAAGTCGATGTAGTTCCTCTCCAGCTCCTCCGGCCTCACGGTCAGCTCCCATACTCCGGGGCCGCCGACGACCACCTTAGCCTTCTTCCCTGCCCTTGCTCGGTTGACTCGTGCCATTAGGGTCTCGAACTCCTTCTGGACGTACGCGGGAGACTTGGTGTCGAAGAACACTGCATAGGACATGGTGAGGGGGCCGAGGCCGAGCGGGTCCATGGTAGTCACCCCGATTAACTCCGTGTCGTCGTCGACAAAGTCCTGGATATGGTCCTCGTGGGCGACCACTACGTCCTCTCTCGGGTGGTCCTTCAGAACTGCAGCCTCAAGCTTCCGAAGGGAATACGGGGCTATCGCTGCCTTCCCACCGACTGCCGGCGGGGGAGGCCCCTTCAGAAACGAGTAGAACGAGTTTGGAAGAATGGCCGTTGGCGCACTCGCTAGGAAGTCGAGGAGCGGGACGCTCCGGTAGTTGCGGGCCAGAGTGGAGTCTGCGACCAAGACATAGCGCGCCAACCTTGCATCACCCAGGTTGTCGTCGGAGGTGCCTAAAAAATCCTATAGTTCCCTGCTCGTACAAATCGGGGCCCGGGTTGGGCTAGGGCTGTTCAGCAATCTCTGAGAGAGAACGATCCGACGCGGCTGAGAAGTCGTAGTCATTGGCATTGTAGTGAGCCTCGCAGTATTCGTCTCTGTGCTTGATCAGCAACCAAGCCTCTTTGCTGCCGCCGAACCCTCTGGTGCGCACCAGGGCGAAGGACCCCCGAAGCTTCTTGCCGTAGAGGAAGAATTTCAGGTTCCCTTCCCTCAATCCCGCCAATGCTGTCTCTTCGGCCTCGGCTCTGTCCTTCACCAGCCTTCTAGAGCCTTTTCCGATCTCAACCTCAGGGGTGTACATTCCCTCGTCCCAAATCATTACCGCTCCTGCTCCGTAGCTCCCTTGGGGAATGACCCCCTCGAAGTGCCTGTACTCGAGATCATGGGGTCCCGTGGGCATGGCCAGCCGTCTGACATCTGGGTCGAGGGTAGGACCCTTCGGGACCGCCCATGACGGCATGACTTCTCCGATCTCGAGCCTGAGATCATAATGAAGCGACGTTGCCCTGTGCTTGTGAACCACGAAGGCGAGTAATCCCCCTGTCATCTGCGCAGTTGCGACCAGGACCGATGAAAAAGGGTTTTTCGGGGGGCAGAACTCCTGCGCTTCCTAAGAAGGAACTGGAACAACCAAGCGGGCGCCTAGGCTAGCCCCATTCCTACCGCTAGACCGAAATGCAATTGGTGGCTAGTCGAGTTATCAGCTGACAACGTGATAGTTCGGGTTTCTTTGGTAAGCCTGGCAAGAGCAACCTTCGATGGTGCATTTTCCTCGCTTGACGGCATAGATTGTCTGGAACAGTATCTCGTGGGCCTCGGCTAGATGTCGACAATTGCACACCCCCATTCCAGTCTTCTCGCGGGTCCTGCCCAAATCTTACGAGCCCGCGTTGATGGGAAGAGTTCGGGTGTAAATAGTCTCTTGCAAGAACTAGTAAACCGGCGCCCTCGTCCGACCTACCAAACCTGCAGGGTGATAGTCAGTACTCCGACCAGACCAGTACCTCAACCAACCCCAGAATCGCATCAGACATATGACAATCCCGACCGATACGATTACCACGGCTGCTCCCGGAGAGCAACCCTCAAGCGTCATGGCCGACCCTCGAAGGAGGCCCGGAACGGCTACGACGAGTGTGGTCCGACGCAGGAGGCCCCCACATTCGCCCAGCAATCGTGCCTCAGGACGAAAGACCCCCCTCGCCAGCATCCAGGCACCGAGCCCGCGCCTCCGCGAATCATCGCTGACTTATGAGACGCCCACCGGCGGAGCTTTAGATACCCCAACCTAAGTTAGGCGCGTGGTAAGGTGTTAGATGCGTCAAACTTATATACGGATGCTCCCCGCTGGGGAAGAGCGGTGAATCCCCTTGGAAGAAGTAATCTCTGTCAAGGATCTGGTGGTAATTTATCCAGATGGGACGAGGGCGGTTGACGGAATTTCCTTTGCCGTAAGGGAGGGTGAGTTCTTCGGCTTTCTGGGCCCCAACGGCGCTGGCAAGAGTACAACGATCAAAGTGCTTACTACGCTACTCAGGAAGACCTCTGGACAGGCTACAGTAGCGGGGCACGATATCAGCCAGTCCCCTGCAGAAATCCGAAAGGTCATCGGTGTGGTTAGCCAAGAGACCAGCTTGGACATCGACCTTACCGGAAGGGAGAACTTGCGGCTGCATGGGCGGCTCCAGCAGCTTCACGGCCGCGCACTGGAGGAGAGAGTGGACGAGCTCCTGGGACTGGTTCAGCTGGAGGAAGTGGGGCAGAAACTGGTCGGGCGCTACTCAGGGGGAATGCGGAAGAGGCTCGACCTCGCCTGTGCCCTCGTTCACAAACCCAGACTTCTGTTCCTGGACGAGCCCACTACAGGCCTTGACACACAGTCGCGCGTTACGCTGTGGGACCACCTTGAAGAGCTGAACAAGACCGAGGGGATCACGATTTTTCTAACAACCCAATACCTGGAGGAAGCAGACAAGCTTTGCCGGGAGCTCTCAATCATCGACCATGGCAAGATTATTGCGAATGGGTCGCCTTCGGTCCTCAAGGAGGCGGTTGGGGGAGAATCGATAGTGCTCACGCTGAAAGACAAAACGGACCTTGCCCTGAGGACGAAAACCAAGGACACTCTCCTGGCGATAAGGGGAATCTCCGGAGTATCAGATTGGGACGAAGGGGTGGTTGCCTATGCGAAGA
>Ga0187778_10002465_pt1 | contig 12612 bp, 13 predicted proteins | sample 1015_Q2_SP5_20_M_FD_132418 | JGI IMG/M metagenome (GOLD analysis project Ga0187778, IMG submission 132418) | Tropical peat soil microbial communities from peatlands in Department of Meta, Colombia - 1015_Q2_SP5_20_MG | ecosystem: Environmental > Terrestrial > Soil > Wetlands > Peat | place... | reverse complement strand
CTTATTATAGAGGACTTGTGGGAGCTTTTACAGTACCACGTCACCACGTTTCTAGATAACGAGGTCTCAGGGGTGCCACCTGCTCGACATCGAAGCGGAAGACCTCTCAAAACGCTGTCTCAGAGGCTCAAAGGCAAAGACGGACGCTTTAGAGGAAGTCTATCGGGCAAGAGAGTGAACTTCTCGGCACGAACGGTCATTTCGCCTGATCCTAACCTCAGCGTAAACGAAGTCGGAGTTCCCGAGACTATCGCGCGTGAGATGACGGTACCTATCATGGTGACGCCGCGCAATATCGCCGTACTACAGGAGTACGTCAGACGCGGCCCGCTTAATCACCCTGGAGCCAATTATATAAAGCGGCTTGATGACAGGCGTGTAAAGATTACAGAAAGGAACAGTGCTGAAGTAGCCGAAAGCATTGAAAACGGATGGATTGTCGAAAGGCAGCTGCAGGATGGCGATATAGTCCTATTCAATCGGCAACCGTCGCTGCACCGAATGAGCATAATGGCGCATAGGGTTAAAGTTATGGCTTATAAAACCTTCAGATTAAACCCTGCAGTGTGTCCGCCTTATAACGCTGACTTCGATGGCGACGAAATGAATCTTCACGTGCCACAAACTGAAGAAGCCCGGGCTGAAGCGCGGATCCTGATGCAAGTTGAAGAGAATATACTGTCACCTCGGTTCGGTGGACCTATCATCGGCGGAATACACGATCATATTTCCGGGCTCTTCCTGCTCAGCCAGAAAGACACTAAGTTCACTAGAGGCCAAGTTTATGAGCTTCTTAAGAAATGTGACGTCCAGAAACCGTTGCCTGAAGCCGCTATGGTCGAAGATAATACCAGGTACTACACCGGTAAGCAAGTGTTCAGCCTGATACTTCCAGAGCGGCTGAACTTGACTCTTAGAGCCAAGAAATGCATGATGCACGACACATGCCTAAAAACCGACTGCCAATCGGATGCATATGTAAAGATCGAAGATGGCACCTTGATTTGCGGGGTGATTGACGAAAAAGCAATCGGAGCTTTCAGCGGTGCGATCCTCGATGCAATAATCCGAGAATATGCTGACACAGGTTTTCAAGAAGCGTCGCACTTTCTTGATAACGCGACAAAACTCGCTATTCGGAGCATTATGAAGTTTGGATTCAGTTTTGGAATTGATGATGAAGACGTTTCCCAGCAGGCAGAGCTTGAAATAGAGGAGATTATAGAGAGAGCAGAGGAGCGCGTTGAAGCCCTTATAAGCGCATATGAGGTTGGCGAACTCGAATCGATGCCGGGTCGAACTCTAAACGAGACCTTGGAAATGAAAATTATGCAAGAGCTCGGCAGAGCACGCGATAAAGCAGGTGAGATCGCAGGCAAAAATCTCGGGTTTGCAGGTGAACTTGCTCTTGATAATTCAGCCGTTGTCATGGCCGTTTCGGGTGCTCGTGGATCAATGCTGAACCTGACCCAGATGGCGGGAAGTGTCGGTCAACAATCCGTGCGAGGAGAACGGATTAAAAGAGGATATTATGACCGGACACTGCCTCATTTCCGAAAAGGCGATCTGGGAGCCGATGCACGAGGGTTCGTACGATCGAGCTATAAGAAGGGCCTCAAGCCTACTGAGTTCTTTTTTCACGCCATAGGAGGGAGAGAAGGACTTGTCGACACTGCCGTTAGAACTTCTCAATCCGGATACCTCCAAAGGAGATTGATCAATGCACTGCAAGATTTGGAGGTCGAGTATGACGGTTCAGTACGATCAGGAGATAAAGTCGTCCAGTTCGTTTACGGTGAGGATGGCGTCGATCCAACCAAAAGTAACTACGGGACGTCTGTTAACGTGCATAAAATCATACAGAGCGTCTTGGATAGGCAAGGGAGCAGGTGAGTTCGGTGGATGTAGACGCTAAGGTGAAAGGACTCGAGCTGCCACCAAACATAAAAAAAGAGCTACTGACGGAGCTAAACACGGTGCAGTTGTCCGAAAGTGAGGTTGATGAGATTCTGCGTACGACGCAAGATATCTATCGACGATCAAGAGTTGAACCGTGTGAAGCGGTTGGAACAATCGCGGCACAATCAATCGGAGAACCTGGAACGCAGATGACCATGAGGACTTTTCACTATGCAGGGGTAGCAGACATAAACGTCACCCTTGGGCTTCCAAGACTTATAGAAATAGTAGACGCTAGAAAAGTGCCTGATACACCAATGATGACGATTTACCTCGATGCGCAGAGCGCATCTGATCGTGACAAAGCACTACAACTCGGTTGGGAGATTGAGGCCACTCGTGTGAGCGATATCGCAGACATTTTGACTGATACGGACGAGATGCAAATCTATCTGGAGTTCGATGACCGGGCGCTCGAGCAGCGGAGCATTGATCTAAATGAGGTAATAAGTAAACTTCAGACGCTGCCTGACGTTGATGTCAGAGTTAATGGCTCAAACATAGTACTCAGTCCCTCGATTAAACGTTACAGGATACTCCTCCAGATTGTGGAAAAAGTCAAGACGATGGTCATTAAAGGCATAGAGGATATAAAGAGAGTCGTTGTGCGAAAAGAGAAAGACGAATACGTTCTCTACACAGAAGGCTCGTCCTTAAAGAAGACTATTCAACTTGATCACATTGACGCTACTAGGACTAAAACAAACAACATCAATGAAATGGCAGAAGTCTTTGGTATTGAGGCGGCGCGAAACTCCATCATCGAAGAAGCTATGGGTACGCTGCGAGAACAAGGACTTACGGTGGATGTCCGACATATAATGCTTGTCGCAGATATGATGACTATAGATGGTGAAGTCAAACAAATTGGACGGCACGGAATAGCCGGAGAAAAAACTAGTGTGCTTTCGCGTGCCGCTTTCGAAGTCACTGTAAATCACCTGCTTGATGCTGCAATACGCGGAGAGACCGATGAACTAGTCGGAGTTACAGAGAACGTGATCGTCGGCCAGCCGATATTACTTGGAACAGGAGACGTCAGACTGATAGCGAGAACAGGTAAAGCGTAGACGTTGAGGCTATAAAATGGAGATAGATATTGCTAAGTCCTTGCGGGCGGTTGTAAGGGAAGGAAGTGTTTCTATTGGGGCAAGAAACGCCCTCAAATCAGTCCAGAGAGAAGAGGCACAGCTGATACTTCTCGCTTCAAACTGCCCTGAGAAGTTTCGAGACGAGATAAAGCTTAGACGTGTCCCAGCAGTGGACCTCGGGGTAAACAGCGTAGAATTAGGATCGATGTGCGGGAAACCTTTCATAATATCCATGCTTGCAGTTATAGACCCAGGCTCATCTGACATCATGTCGTTGAGAGAAAAGGAGGTAGACTATGACAGAAGTTAAGCTCACAACAAACGGGATACGCTACATAGCTTTATTTGAGAGTTTAACTCGAGCGGTTGCGCGCGATTGCATTGTGGACGATGAAAATGATCGCGTGATATTTGTTGTCAAGAAAGGCGATATGGGTTTGGCAATAGGGAAAAATGGCAATAGTATAAATAGAGTCAAGAAATCTATAGGCAAGCACATCGAAATCGTCGAATACTCCGAAGACGTCGATGAATTCGTAGCGAATGCGCTTCAGCCGGTTCCCGTGAAGAGGATACAAGTGGTCTCGAAGGACAACAAGAAACTTGCGTACGTCACCGTGATGTCGAAAGACCGCGGAATAGCGATCGGTAAGAACGGCAGAAACATTCAAAAGGCGAAAGTGCTCGCTCTAAGGCATTATGGCTTGGATGATGTGATTATTCAGTAATTTTTTAAGAGGGATTACCATGGGAAGAGGCATATACTCAGCACGAAAACTGAAGAAAGATCACCAAGAGCTTCGATGGAGTGATAAGAATTTCAGCCGTCGAGAGCTTAATCTGGATGAAAAAGCGGATCCCTTAGAACTCGCACCACAAGCACGGGGAATTGTTCTGGAAAAAGTTGGAGTGGAAGCGAAGCAACCCAACTCGGCAATACGCAAGTGCGTCCGAATCCAATTGATCAAAAACGGAAGACAAGTCACAGCCTTTTGCCCGGGAGTGGGCGCAACCAATTTTATCGATGAGCATGATGAAGTCACTATAGAAGGTATCGGAGGCCGCATGGGCGGATCAATGGGGGACATTCCAGGCGTTCGTTACAAGGTAGTAAAGGTGAACAACGTCTCATTAGAGGAAATGGTTCGCGGTAAGAAAGAGAAGCCGGTAAGGTAGAGACATGGACACGGAATTTCATAGCTTGCTTTTTGGAAAGTGGGAACTCAACGAGATTCACGTTGAAGATCCCGGCGTGAGGCGTTACATTCAATTCGAGGATCCAATAGTCCACAGTGGAGGGCGACACGCGCATCAACAATTTAGCAAGTCAAACTTATCAATCGTTGAGCGGTTGGTCAACAAAATCATGCGCGGAGAAGGTAACACCGGCAAAAAGATCAGGGCATACAACACGTTAAGAAAATCTTTTGACATAATACACAAGCGAACAGGCCAAAACCCAGTTCAACTCCTCGTCGAAGCTATCGAAAATGCCGGGCCTCGAGAAGAGACGGTACGGTTGAAATATGGGGGTATATCCGTGCCCAAAGCGGTCGATACGGCCTCCCAGCGGCGCGTCGACTTGGCACTTATGTATATCGCACAGGGAGCTCAGAGGGCGGCTTTTAAAAGCAGACGTCCTATCGAGGACTGCTTAGCTTCAGAGATCACTGCCGCTTCAAAAAACGACGTGCGGAGTTTTTCGATTAGTAAGAAGGAAGAAAAAGAACGAGTGGCTAAGGCAGCGAGATAGGATACATAGCCTAGGCAAGATACATGGGAAGCAGAAAGAAGATGGTAGAGCGCGTAAAAACGCTCATGGATCAGCCCGAGAACATACGGAATATCGGAATCGTTGCACACATAGACCACGGTAAGACCACATTATCTGATAACCTGCTTGCAGGTGCGGGCATGATTTCTAAGGAGCTGGCAGGAACTCAGCTTTTCATGGACTTTGACGAAGAGGAACAAGCTAGAGGGATCACCATCAACGCAGCGAACGTGTCTATGGTGCACGAATCTCTCGGAAAAGAGTATCTTATCAATCTTATCGACACACCTGGACACGTTGACTTTGGTGGGGATGTCACGCGTGCGATGCGGGCCGTTGACGGCGCTGTCGTGGTAGTGGATGCGGTTGAGGGTACTATGCCGCAGACGGAAACGGTACTGCGCCAAGCGCTTAAGGAAAACGTCAAGCCGGTCCTATTTATAAATAAAGTCGATAGGCTGGTTAACGAGCTGAAACTCGCACCTCAAGCGATGATGAATAGATTCGTCAATTTGATTAATCACGTTAACAAGCTGATCAAAGGAATGAATGAAGAGAGATTCAACGCAGGATGGAAAGTGAAGGTCGATGATGGTTCTGTCGCGTTCGGATCCGCGCTCTATAACTGGGCTTTGAGCGTACCTCATATGGAAAAAACGCACATCACGTTCAAAGATGTGTACGAATACTGCGCCCAAAACAAGCAAAAAGAGCTCGCTAACCGGAGCCCTCTCCATGAAATCGTGCTCAACATGGTCATCATGCATCTCCCGAATCCGCTGCAAGCTCAAAGAGAACGAGTTCCTGTAATTTGGCACGGCGACAAAAGCTCTGCCGAGGGCAAAGCTATGCTCAGTTGTGATCAGCAGGGGCCCGTGCAGTTTATGGTCACAGATATTTCTATAGATCCTCACGCGGGAGAGGTGGCAACGGGAAGACTTTTTTCGGGCTCCCTCGAGCGAGGACAAGAGCTATTCATTTCCGGCATGCCTAATCAAAATCGTATTCAGCAAGTGGGCGTGTTTATGGGAGCCGAACGACTCGAAGTGGAACAAATCCCTGCCGGCAATATTGCGGCCGTCACCGGATTGCGCGATGCCATAGTCGGGTCGACGGTTTCTTCCGCGAAAGGCGTCGCTGCCTTCGAAAGTATCAAGCACACAAGCGAACCAGTCGTAACGGTTGCAGTGGAAGCGAAAAGCATGAAAGATTTGCCCAAGCTCGTCGAAGTACTGCGGCAAGTCTCAAAGGAAGACCCGACTCTGAGAGTAACGATAAACGAGGAGACGGGCGAACATTTGATTTCCGGCATGGGCGAACTGCATCTTGAGATCATCGCCCATAAGATTGAGAGGGACAAGAACGTTCAGATAGTAACGTCAGAGCCGATTGTAGTTTATAGAGAGACAGTGCAAGGTCACGCCGGACCTGTAGAAGGCAAGTCTCCTAACCGTCACAACCGGTTCTATTTTGAAGTGGAACCACTCCCGCGCGACGTCGTCTCACTGCTGAAAGAGGGCGCGATCACACTGAATATGCCTGAAACGGAGCGACGAGCAATACTCGTGGAAGCAGGCCTAGAAAAAGATGAGGCGAGAAATGTAGCCGATATCCTAGAGTCAAACATGCTGGTCGACATGACGAAAGGTATTCAGTATTTACGCGAGACAATGGAACTTATCATGGAGGGTTTCCAAGAGGCCATGAAAACTGGCCCGCTGACCAGAGAACCTTGCGAGGGTATTAAAGTCAGACTGGTCGATGTCACGTTGCACGAGGATGCTGTCCACAGGGGGCCTGCGCAAGTAATACCCGCTGTTCGATCGGCGATATTTGCGGCTATTCTGATGGCAAAAAATGCCGTGCTTGAGCCGATGCAGAAGGTGTTTATAAGCGTTCCTCAGGCTCTTATGGGGAGTGCTACGCAGCAAATACAAGGAAGGCGTGGCCAGATACTCGATATCGACTCTGAAGGGGACATAGTCGTAGTTGTCGGAAAAACCCCTGTTGCAGAGATGTTCGGCTTCGCTGGCGATTTGCGATCAGCTACTGAAGGACGCGCGATTTGGAGCACTGAATTTTTGGGATTTGAAGTACTCCCGCAAAGCTTACAACCAGAAATAGTAAAACAGATTCGGCAAAGAAAAGGCTTGAAGTCCGAGCTGCCAAAACCACACGATTTCATAGGATAAAAGGAGGAAAAAAAATGGCTGAAAAGCCCCACTTGAATTTGGCAATGATAGGCCATGTCGATCACGGCAAGAGCACGTTAGTCGGCAGATTGCTGTTCGAAACCGGCAACGTCGGCGCGCACATAATTGAGTCGTACAAGAAAGAAGCAGAGGCAAAGGGCAAGGGTTCCTTTGAGTTCGCCTGGGTGATGGACTCACTAAAAGAGGAACGTGAACGTGGGGTCACGATTGATATTGCTCACCAGCGCTTCGATACTGAAAAATACTACTTTACTATCGTTGATTGTCCAGGCCACCGGGATTTCGTTAAGAACATGATTACTGGTGCGTCCCAAGCCGATGCTGCCATACTTGTGGTCGCAGCGCCTGATGGAGTTATGGCTCAGACAAAAGAGCACGTCTTCCTAGTTAGGACTCTCGGAATAAATCAACTGATTGTCGCGATTAACAAGATGGATGCCGTCGATTACAGCGAGAAAAGGTACGAGGACGTAAAGGACGAGGTAGGTAAGCTACTCAAAACGGTGGGTTATAAGGAAACAGACGTCCAGTACATCCCAGTTTCGGCATTTAAAGGAGATAATGTGACCAAACCTAGCGATAACACGTCTTGGTACAAAGGAGAGACGCTCCTGCAAGAGATCAATGAGTTCAAGGTGCCTGAAAAACCAGTGAAACTACCCCTTAGACTACCCATACAAGACGTCTACACCATTTCAGGTATTGGGACGGTTCCGGTCGGGCGGGTGGAAACTGGAAGGATGAAAAAGGGGGACAAAGTAATATTTGAGCCTGCAGACGTTCGTGGAGAGATTAAGTCAATAGAGATGCATCACGAAGAGATTCCAGAAGCTACACCAGGCGACAATGTAGGTTTCAATGTGCGCGGAGTCGCCAAGAAAGATATCAAACGAGGCGATGTCACTGGGCATCAGGACACCCCGCCAAGCGTTGCAAAGGAGTTTACAGCCCAGATAGTCGTGCTTCAGCACCCGAGTGCGATAACAGCCGGCTATACGCCCGTTTTCCACTGCCATACCGCACAGGTGGCGTGCACATTCACTGAAATAAAATCGAAGTTAGATCCCCGGACAGGACAGGTTAAACAAGCCAACCCTGACTTTATAAAGACAGGTGACGCAGCCATTGTTCAAGTTCGGCCAACGAAACCTCTTGTGATAGAAAAAGTCAAGGAGATTCCGCAGCTGGGACGCTTTGCAATTCGGGACATGGGACAAACGATCGCAGCCGGCATGTGTATCGATATCGTTGCACGATAAAGTCACGTGATAAAATGCAAAAAGCGAGGATAAGGCTTTCAGGGACGAGCCCGGAACTGCTCGATCACGTTTGTGAGCAAGTAAAGAGCATCGCCGATAGAACGGGAGTCAACATCTCGGGCCCTGTTCCACTTCCCACAAAAAAACTCAGAGTGCCGACAAGAAAAAGTCCAGACGGAGAGGGCACGGCAACCTGGGAGCACTGGGAGATGCGCGTCCATAAGCGACTCATCGATCTCGATGCGGACGAGCGAGCCTTACGACAGCTTATGCGGATACAGGTTCCCAAAGACATAAATATTGAAATTGTGTTGGAAGGTTGACTTCCACACTAGCTGAAAAGGATTTGGTTTGCCTTGTCTGCCAGCACGATTAGCTGGGCGAGCGATATATACGCCGAGGTAGCCAAGTGGACTACGGCGCCAGCCTTGAGTGTACCTATTCGGTTCAATGATAGCTGGTGAGGCTTTCGCCTCGCAGGGGTTCAAATCCCTTCCTCGGCGCCATTATTCCACAGCAGCTTTCTCCCATGGCTTGATGATGCAAAGCTGCTTATTGGTTTCATCTATATGGACAATCGAATAACTTATTCCTCTTCTGTCGAGGAAGTCGATAAAAAAGTGTTCGAAGTATACTGACTTGTCCTGATTATATCGAGCGGCAGAAAAAACGAAAGCCATCATATTTTGACAAAAACGCGATGCAAGCCAATAATAATCGTCATCGGAAATGTGGTACCTAGTGCCTCCTGTCCTTTCATTCGCTCTGGATCTGAATAGCGCCATAACGATAGCCTAGACTTTTTCCATGTGTTATCAATCTCGGACCTAAAATAAGTTTTTGCTAATGGCACCAATAACGGGTATCCACAAGTACTACGCGGAATCATGCGCACAACAAGATTGCCGGCTGAGCTTCAGGCCTAGTTATCATTGCAAGAGTCTCTCACCCTCAGCTATCGAGTGGACTATAAATACAAAAAATTCATACTGGAATCAGATGAACGACGGGATCAGGTTAGTGATACCAAAAGGTAGCTTAGAAAAGCAGACGGCCAAGTTCCTAAAGCTCGCGGATTTGGAAATAGCAAGAAAAAGTCCGAGAGACTACAATCCAAAGATCAAAGACCCCAGAATAAGCAGCGTACGAATATTAAGGCCTCAGGAGATCCCTAGGTACATCGAGGAGGGATATTTTGACCTCGGGATCACAGGACTAGACTGGGTACGAGAGAACGAGAGCGATGTCATAGTTGTTGCCGAGTTGCCATACAGCAAGACTGGATCCCAAAGGGTTAAAATCGTCCTTGCGGTTCACGAAGAAGCGGAGGTAAAATCGCCTCTTGATTTGAAACAAGGCAGCAGAATATCAACAGAGTATCCTAATCTGACGAAGCGATATTTTGAACGTGTTGGACTGTCAGTCAAGACATTCTTATCTTACGGCGCCACTGAAGCTAAAGTTCCTGATATTATGGACGGTATTGTTGATCTCACCGAAACTGGCGAGACCCTCAGAAAAAGCGGCCTTAAGATAATTGATGTGATTCTCGAGTCATCAACGGTCTTAATCGCAAACAAAGATAGCTATGACATAAAGAGACAACCTATTGAGGAGATAAAAACGCTCATATTGGGTGCGATAGACGCTCAAAGCAGGGTGCTTATCAAGTTGAACGTACCAGAAGCCATGCTGGATAATATCATTAGAATCCTCCCCACGATGAAAGCCCCGAGTGTGTCCAAACTATATAACGCTGAATACTACGCAGTGGAATCAGTAGTCGCGAAAGAGCAGATAAACGAGTTGATTCCTAGGCTCAAGCAGCAAGGAGCAGAGGATATCCTTGAGTTATCCATAAATAAGATCGTCGACTAACTGAGTCCCTACGCAAATATGAATCAAGCTAGAGCATCCACCCCGATTTGCCGGCGCTTCTTTTTGAAGCTAAGCGTGTGCCTTGTACTTCTGTGCTCTGTCTGCTTTGCCGGTTGTTTATGGCCGCAACCACAGAACAAAACGACAGCGCTTGCAGCTGACCCGCTTGAAATAACTCACACGCATTACTACGATTACAACGGCACTTCTGTGCTCACGGGTATCATCACAAATAAAGGCACTGCGAGCTTAACAAATGTCAGTCTCCAAGCGGAGGGATATACAAATAATACGCTGTACCAGCAAGGTTATGCCAGCTCAGAAACAGGAATAAAATCAGTAATTCTGCCCGGCGCGAGTTCACCTTTTATGATAAAACTGAAAGACATAGCTGCTCACCGCACAGACACGACTTTGCCTGCTTTGTCTCAAGGTGCCTTAAAGGTAGGAAAAGTGAGCAGTACCAGCAAACTCATCGCAAACAAGATGGCAAATCGACCTACCTCAATCACGGCGGAGAAACTGGCACTGCGATACAGGATTAAGCCCGGACCGGGTTACACTCTTTCTGATGCTAAACCTTACCCATTTTCGATTATTAATAGCAAAGCGGAAGTTTTCAAGAAGAGCTTCAGTGTTACCGGAGAGGTTTACAACGCAGGAGGAGAGAACGTCGCCTCCACTGTCGTCGCAGCAGTGTTTTACCAAAAGGACGGGACTGTCCTTGGCGTGTTTACGGCGAGTTTGCCCGGAACCTTAAATCCCGAAAGAACTGCCGCGTTCCAAATCGACGTGCCGAAGGCCACTTTTCCGATCACACCTGCGCGAACTGAGGTATTTGCCTATAAACTGACGAGCTGATCGAACATAGCGAAATTACACTTTGCTGGCTAGCACCGTATCATTAACGATTTCTATTCTCAATTCGCCTTCCTCTTCTTCAGTCTCAAAAACCGTCTGGCAGATGCCCGCTGGCAGGATAACTCGAATGTTGTTCTGATCCCTCGTATAGCTCCCATGCATTTCTTGATGCTGGTCTTTCTCGCGTATCGGAGCAATGAGTACGGCACCTTCTTTGGTCGCAATTGAGACTCTTCCTGACGCTTGGTCAAGAGGAAAGTTCTTTCCTACACAAAACGTTTCTATGCAATCCGCTGGTATGATTAAAGTGGTGAACTCTCTGTTACAGCGATAGCGCACCTTGCCCATTAACATGGTGTTTCTCTCCGTTGCCGAGACGTCTAAAGAGGATTACAATTCGTACGTATTTAAAATAAACTCAACAAAACGTAGATCTGTTGCGGTGAGCAAGTAGATAGGCGGTAGCCGAAGTAGGCGATTCCCAGCTCCGCCTCTTACGCAGGCTGCGAGTTTATGTGCAAATCTTCGTCGAAGTAGTGCAACTCAAATTTGGGAGCAAGGTCCTTGAGCATCGTTTCAGCTTGGTTTCGTACTTCTTCGGGTAATATCAGGATGACTTTCTCTACATCCAGATCTTCCAGCTGAGCCCACTCCGCGATAAGCGCTTGATCTATCTCATCGTCAGTTGCGACCACTCCGATCATTAAGGGCTTATCACTTGACAAGAATGGCTTTACGCTAAAAACCTCGTATACGAGAAGATCAGGATAAAGACCTTCTATGCTAGCAACATTATTACCTGCGACATTCATGACCACTTTGTATTTTCTGAACATCGTCTCAGCTGCTTTTCTTACTACGGCATCGTGAAGCTCCTGGCTACGGAATGCGCGTGATTCTGGCATGTTCACAATATTTGCCCTCCAATCTAGATACATCTTTTGCAGGGCTTCTTCACACAGCCGGCTGCGCGCGAATCCTTCTCATTGCATCACTCTACCTGTCAGCGAGGTTCACGCGTGGAGTTCGTCGCAAATTCTCCAAAACGAGCTACAACCGTAACAAAATAATTTCTCTACATACCTATTTATTGAAATTGCCGAGATTACACGTGTTCTCATAGAGGTGTCCTTAATGCGTATAGATGAGATGAATAGAAAGATACTCTATCTGCTTCAACAAGACGGCCGGATGACGTACAAAGACATTGCAAAAGCCATCAACAGGTCGGAGTCAACAGTGCGCGACAGGATCTCCATTATGGAAGATGAAGGCGTAATAAAGGGGTATTCAGCGATAATAGACAGAGGCAAGGTGGGATTGAACTGCTGTGCCCGCGTCTTTGGAAAAGCGCCGTTAGAAGAACTCGATTCATTATCAAAGAAATTGGTTGAGCTAGAAAACATCTTCCAAATCGACCATGTAAGCGGAGATCACAATCTGCGCTTCACTGTAGCTGCTAGTGATTATTCCGAACTGAAGAGAAAAATGAATACTCAGATATCGAATCTTCCTATCGAAATAGTGCAACTAGACATCATCATGAGGTCGCTCAAAGAAGGGGGGCCGCTGAAACT
>Ga0187778_10002464_pt1 | contig 12613 bp, 9 predicted proteins | sample 1015_Q2_SP5_20_M_FD_132418 | JGI IMG/M metagenome (GOLD analysis project Ga0187778, IMG submission 132418) | Tropical peat soil microbial communities from peatlands in Department of Meta, Colombia - 1015_Q2_SP5_20_MG | ecosystem: Environmental > Terrestrial > Soil > Wetlands > Peat | place... | reverse complement strand
GTCTTGTTTAATCGCGCCCGTTCTTCCTTGAGGCTATGTTGGCGCATTCTTTCGATGCAGTCATTCGCTAAGGAAGTTGAAAATTCGACGAACCCGTGGCCAATATCCAAACAGCGAAAGCTGACTGGAATGGGCAAATTGAAAACCGATGAATCATCAACACCCATAGACCGTGCCCTTTTCTGCAGGGAGAAGCCTATTATGTGGTGAGGGAGTCCTCCGTGAAATGTTTCACCTCTCGCAGGTCCGGTGCGTAGGTCGGTACTAGCGCATCCGGGAGTTTAGACTCCAGCGTATAGGGTGTAAAAGAGTTCCGGCGCAACGGAGAGGATAATGCTAGTATCGGAATTCTACGCCGTCGATATTCACCCGAGCATCGGACTATTCCGAGGTTTGGACCCAAAGCAGGTGGATTTCATTTTAGCGGCGGCAAGGCCCCGCCAGTTTCCCGCCAAATCTGTTATGACGGTGCAGGGTGATCCAGCCGATCATCTCCTGCTCCTGTGGAAAGGTCGGGCGCGCTATTTCTTTGAAACACCTAACGGGAAAAAACTCATCTTGATATGGATCGCACCGGGCCAGGCCTTCGGTGGAGCGGCGCTGGTGCATCGGCCTTCGACTTACCTCCTCAGTACGGAAACAGTGCGGGACAGCGTCGTACTGGTTTGGGATGGGGCGACCATTCGGGGCTTTGCGCGCCGCTTCCCTCAACTTCTGGAAAATGCAATTGCCTGTGCCGCGGATTACCTGTCTTGGTATATCGCTGCTCACGCCGCCTTGTGTTCCCAGACTGCTCGGGAGAGGCTGGCTAGTGTTCTTCTTGGATATACATCCAGCATGGGCCAAAAGGTTCCTGGTGGGATTGAATTCGACGTTACCAACGAAGAGTTGGCCAATGCGGCAAACATCACTCTTTATACCACGAGCCGGATTATGAGCGAATGGCAAAGAGCCGGCGCAATCCGCAAGCAGCGAGGGAAAATCCTCTTACGCTCCTCTGAAAGGTTCTTTCTTCGTGTCGTCTGATTTGGTTTCAGACAGAATATACATCTGAGTGCTCCGCGCAGATTCTCGCGAAGATCTGGCTATTTTCACTTCGCCGAAGGCCAGTCAATGAGTATCCGCACAGAATGTCTACATTATGGACTCTTGCGACCGTGTCCCAAAGGCGTTCGAGTTGAACTGCGGCCTCTGCTTTGCCTTGGGCCCACAGGATAGGCGCACATTCTCCACAAAGTGCAACCCTGGGAGACTCTCCTTTGGCCGTTTTGGCCGCATCCGCTATGAGATTGCCCGCCACTTTCAAAAGTCGGGTGGCATCGGGCCAATCGTTGACCATAAATGTGGCCAGGGTGTCGCTGGCATCCAGCGAAGTATAGCTGCCTTCTTGAATGGCGGCAGCGATATTCCAGCCGTTTGCCTGCAGTCTCCGCAGAATACTACTCCGGTGTGACTCGGTGGCGATCACGACAACCGCGTCTCCCTTCTTCAGAGCGGTTTCGACAAAACGAGTAAGGCCATCTACGAGAGATGCGTCATTACGGTAGGATCCAACTTCATGGACGCGACTGGTTTTCTCTCTTTGAGGTGAAAGAGGTAAGTCTTCGGAAGAGAAGTGCTCGGCTGGTTGTTTATCAGCGTTGTTGCTGATCATATAGGATCTTAGGCGGCTACTAGCAAACTGCTTGCCTTGGAGGACCGCATTGACTGCTAGAAGAAGCTCCCTCGCTGCATCAGACTTCAACAAGTAGCCTTGCGCTCCCAGTCGAAAAGCCTCTTCCACCACCTCAGCCGAGGATTCTTGACTGACAAAGAGAATCTTGGAATTGGCAGAAAGCTTGCGAATGCGCCGAGCGGCTTCAATCCCATTCAGTGCTGGCAAGTTAATATCCAACAGGATTACGTCCGGTTGTAACTCCTCGGCTTTCCGAACTGCCTCCAGTCCATTTGTTGCCACTGCACTGATGTTGAAGTCCTTCTCCGTTTCAAGCATCGCTTGAACAAATCGGTGCCAAGGCAGGAAATCATCAACTACAAGAATTTGTACAGCGGACATTCTCGACCTTCTTTATCCTGCGGAAGCTTTCTTCCTAGAAAGGCTGCAGACTGTTTTTTCGTCTGGTCGCCTATAGGATTTCATGTAGGGGATTGAGCCGTCGTTGCCCTAGGGCAATCACGGACTTGCTCTGAAGCAACGACAATCAGTTTTACTTCATGAATCCTAAAGCGGGTATCCTGCAGCCTGCCCATTGTTGCTGGCTGTTGAGTGTGCATGCGGAAGGGGCGTTGATACTTCTGAGTTAGCGCCTGGCCGAGACTTCGCTGTCAATTCGCGCACGACAGGTCAAGAAGCTATGGAGTATTCAATAACCGTATGGCGTACGCCGGTACGGGAATCAAAGCAAGTTCTTTACCACCTGACATTCCGCAGGGAATGGGTACAGGAGTTGAACTGTTGGCGGGACACGCTTGTGAGTCAACAGATAGATAGTGCGACGGATCGCATTAGCCCTGAAACGGCCAAGGGGCAGGTTTCCCTTGAATCGCATTGAAGCAGGAAGCTTTATCCTGATGTTTTATGTCCTTTTCCGTTAAAAGGGCGTTTGGTGCCTTCGTCTTTACAATTTAGGTTTTCCCGCCTTGAAGTTAACCCGAATCTAAGCAGAACTAAAAGGCACGAATCTGTCCTACCTTCCCGGCACCGCTCACTTTCCTGCGTTCCACACGTCATAGTAATGTGAATTTGCCAAAACAGCGACTCGGCTGTCTGGAGTTCACATCCAAGTCGCAATGGCGGGCAACCTCCTTTCCCGACAGACCGTGAAATGATAAAAACACCGCCAGGAATCCACATCGCTAGCTTGAGCATTCCTCTGCTTTTCATTGGCAGCTTTCTGATTCCTCCATCTTCCAGCAAAGGACACCCTCCGAGCCTTATCCCTGAAGGAAAGTCGGCAACATTCACTCTCGACTCTCTGGATGGGCTTGAGATACGTACTGTGCACGAAAAAGATTTGGACCCTGTTAAGGTTACCTACGACGTCGCGACCTATCGTGGGCGCCGTGCCTTGCATCTGCTAAATGACGACAGCGTCATTACTAAAGGCGATCCATCCGGCGGGCAGTCCCTCGCGATTATCAGGGGATTGGATCTCAAAGACGGCACTATCGAAGTGGAGCTTGTCGGTTTGCCGCGAAAGGGCTCTTCTCCCGACACGAGAGGGTTTGTGGGACTAGCCTTCCACGTTCAGGATAACAGCGCCCGTTTCGAAGCGTTTTATCTGCGATTCACCAACGGTCGTGCGGACGATCAACTCCGCCGCAACCACACGGCGCAATACGTCTCGGAACCCGATTTCCCCTGGTTTCGCCTGCGGAAAGAGAATCCCGGGGTCTATGAATCCTACGTGGACATTGAACCGGAAGCATGGACGAACTTGCGAGTTGAGGTCACGGGCACGAAAGCTCGGCTGTATGTGAACCATGCTGTTCAGCCATGCTTGATTGTGAACGATCTGAAGTTGGGCGAAGTCCACGGCCAGGTCGCGCTATGGGATGGGTCTGACACCGAAGCCTATTTCGCAAATTTGCGGGTCGACCAACGCTGAGGTGGTGCCGGACTGGCTGCACCATAAGGAGGATCGAATGCTCCGCGCCATAATCGTTTGCCTCATAACTTGTAGCGCTACAGTCTTTGCCGACGCCCCGGATCACACCCAACTGATCAAAATCAGAGACTCCGTTTATATGGCTGAAACGGTGTCCAACGTTTATGTCGTGACCACCACCGAAGGATCCGTCGTTATCGATACTGCCCCCGCAAAATTTGCGCCTGAGGCCAGGAAAGTTTTGGCAGAACAGGTCGAGGGCCCGGTGAAGTACATCATTCTCACACACGGCCACGCCGACCACATCGGCGGCATCGATCTCTGGAAGGAGCCTGCAACGCAAATCATTGCCCAACGGAACTATGTCGAGTTCGTCAACTATGTCAAAAGGCTTCAGGGTTTCTTTGCTCCCCGCAATGCCGCCGCTTTCAGTCGTGCCCCGGAACAAATCACCGCATGGCCCGGCAACTTCGCCGCAAAAATCGATCCCACCATCCTGTTCGACGAAAAGTATGAATTCACCTTGGGAGGGGTGAACTTCGAGCTATTCAGCACGCCCGGCGAAACGCCCGACCATCTTACCGTGTGGATCCCTGCTTACAAGGTTGCCTTCATCGGGGACAATTACGCCGGTGCCGGAATGCCGGAACCCATGTCATTTCCCAACATGTATGCAATCCGTGGCACCAAGCCGCGATGGGCTCTGGACTGGATCAAATCGATTGACACTGTGCTCGCCCTCAAGCCGGAAATCGTACTGAATGGTCACGGGGACCCGATCACAGGCAACGCGGAAATTACTCGGCGCTTGACTCGTTATCGGGACGCTATCCAGTACGTGCACGATCAAGTGGTCCAGGGCATGGACGACGGCAAAGATGTTTTCACTTTGATGCAGGAGGTCAAGCTCCCCAAACAATACGACTTGAGCGAAACCTTCGGAAAGGTCAGTTGGTCCGTTCGTGGAATCTACGATGGATATGCCGGCTGGTTCGACGCCAATCCTTCTTCGATGTACGCGTTGCCGCCTTCGTCAATCTATCCCGATTTGGTCAAACTTGCCGGAGGACCGGAACCCCTTGTGCGGCTTGCTCTCGAAAAGGTTGCGGACGGCAAACCGGTCGAGGCTCTGCACCTTACGGACGTTGTTCTTTCCTCCGACCCCAAGAACCCCGGTGCCCTGAAAGCTCGCATTAAAGCGTTGGAGTCTCTGCAGAAGGACTGCGAAAACGTAGTCGAGGGCGGCTGGCTGACCTACGGCATCACCAAAGCGAAAAGGGAACTCCCGTCTGACAGTGCAAATTAGCTGCGGACCAACGAAAACTCAGCAATTCACAGGCTCACAGCATGCCGAAAAGTCGCTTTCCGGTGATGTAGTCAACAGTGCCGCATGAATTTTCCCGCAATGAGGAGAGCAGGAGCGCAGTAAGGGGCTAGGCTTTTACCGGGGTGATGTACTTTTCATAGTCCCACGGGCGGACGCCGCCACCGACGCCGACTCACGACTTCTGCCATCTTAAATGTCATGCGTCGCCAGGGATGGCGCTATATGGACTTTCGCTGTATACATGGATCATGAATTTTCTGCGCCGTGTCGTAACGCCCTCTCTCTACCGCAAGTTTGGTTGGTGTCCAGAGGCCAGAGTGGCGAATTGCGCCTTTGGGGCACTTCGAGCCTCCATCGTTTTGCTAGGGGCGTTGTCGCTCGTGCCTCCATCGCGGGCCTTCACGGCGAATCCTGACTTGGAGACTGTGCTGACGGGCTCACGCCAGCGCATTGAGACCCTCGACTATCGCATGACCGGGCGACTCACACGAATAGATGGCAATGGCAAGCGCACGACCTACAAGTTCGTCGCCAAGGCTCACTGGTTTCCCGATGGCTTGCGTCTGCTGTGTGAAATCTCGGGGCCTGGCGCAGAGAAGACTCGCCTTCTTTTGCAGATGAACGTAAGCGGGCACGTGACCATCGAGGCGGTCCTTCCTGGCCAGAAGTCCTCTAGCGTGTTGCCCTTCGAACGTTGGAACGACCCACTCGTGGGAACAGACTTCTCATTTGAAGACATGATCGAGAATTACTTCTTCTGGAAGAGTCAGGAGCTCCTGGCACCGGAGAAATACGGCGCACGGGATTGTTTTGTCCTGAGGAGCAAGTCTGGCTCTCAGGACCGGACTTACTATGATTCGGTAACATCGTGGATCGACCGCGGCATTTTGTACCCTGTTCACGTGGTGAAGACGTTTCGCGGGACGGGGCAGCAGAAGGAATTCATCTCCTATGGCCTGCGGAAAGTCGGCGGCGTTTGGTCTGCCACGCAAGTCGAGGTAAAGCTGCAGGGCAAGCCCGGCTCCTCAATTCTTGTAATCGAAGCGGGTTCGGGAAAGGCAAATCTTGGACGCAAGGACTTTGCTTTTGCCCAGTCCAGCGCTGAAGGTGAGAATGCGAAATAGTATCGAACCGCTTGTTAAGCGGCTGTAAGTCCCGGTGCTGTCGCGGGAGCATTCACCTCGTTTGCGGTTCTGGCGTAAGCCCCTCTTCAGACGTTGCCGCAGCCCCGTAGAGACCCAAGGGCCACCAATTCCAGTCGCCGGCGAGTTTCAATAGTGCCGGCCCCACCACCATCCGCACCACGGTCGCGTCAACGAACACCGCGACCGCGAGCGTAAAGCCTAGCATTTGGACGACCAGAAAGCCTCCCACGGTGAATGCGGCGAAGATTGCAATCATAATCGCTGCCGCGCTCGTGATGAGCCCCGCCGTGCGCGCCAGGCCCTCGACCACCGCTGTTCTTTCGCATAGACCACGCCGACGTTCTTCAAGGACTCGGGCGACCAGGAAGACCTCATAGTCCATACTCAATCCGAAGACAATCGCAACCGAGAGAATCGGCACGATTGGGTACACGTTGCCAGTCGGCCCGGCGAGCCCAAACAGTTTACTCCCATGGCCTTCCTGAAACACGAGGACTAACGCCCCGAAGGAAGCCCCAACGGAGAGCAGATTGAGCAGGATTGCTTTGATGGCCGCGAATAACGAACGTAACCCGATCAAAAGTGCCAGCAAGCTCCCCGATATAACGGCGAGGATCACCCTTGGCAACCACTTCTTCACTACCGCGTCATAATCCGCGTCGAGTGCCGGAACGCCCCCCACTCGCAGCACAGCACCGGGCACGCCGGTTACCGCCGCGACGTCGAAAGAACGTACCTCCCTTACCCATCGGATCTGTTCGTTGGGCGTAAGAGTGGCGGTGGGCAGCAACTCAATCAACGTGGCCTGGCCATCGCTTCGAAGAAAGCTCTTGCGGATTGGCTCCGGCACATCGTTCACGGCATCCGCAGTTTCTGACATCCCGGTGAGCGTCGGAAGAGATAAGACCTCTTCCGCTCTTCGATCCATCTGGAATCGCTTCGTTAAGTTGCTGACCGCAAGCCAGCCTGCGGGCGAGAGCGGCGGAGACTGTGGCGGCAACTCCAGGATCACTCGGAGGGACTGCACAATACCCGATCGCCCCATGCCCTGAAGTGCGTGCAGTGCTTGCACGGACTCGGCCGCGGCAGGGAGGGAATCATGGTCAGGGATCCCGGGGGCGATTCTCCTTGCCTGGTAAGCAAGGATCAGGAGCGGAACCCCGGCTACCAACAGCGCTGTCCAGGGCCGGTCGGTGATAATGCTGCCCCACCGTACCCACCGTTCACTTGGCTCGCGTGGGTACTCCGGCCTATTGAATCGTGTAAGTGGCAGGCGCACCCTCGCGGAATTGACGCGATTCCCGAGCAGACCAAGCACCCAAGGAAGAATGAATGTACACAGTATCACGCTCACAATAGTCACCAGCAGGCCGGCTATCCCGATGGAGCGCAGTTCGCTGATAGGCACAATCAGCAGCGCCGAAAATCCGATGGCAACCGTCGTGGCCGAGATGATCAGCGTGCGCCCCGCTTGCCCGGCCGCAATGTCGGCAGCCTGGCCATGATCATATCCCTCGGCCAATGCTTCGCGGAACCGGCTCACCATCAGCAATGCATAGTCGATACCCAAGCCAAGCCCGAGCATCGTCGCCAGATTCTGCACCAGAATCGACAGGTGCAGATAATGCGCGAGTAGCGCAGCCGCACCGAGCGCCATGGAGATCGACAGCACGCCAATTCCCAGCGGCAAGAACGCGGCCACGAGACTGCCGAATGCCACCAACAGCAACAAGAGCGTCACCGGCATCGCTCGTTCCTCGGCATGCTTGACGTCATCCGCGCTGACCTTGCGAAGATCGAAGGTCAGCGGCGTTTCGCCCGTGATTTCCAGTTTGACGTCAGGGTATTGCGACCTAAGCTGATCTTCCATCCAGTCTGCTTTTGTCCTCAGTCTGGGAACCAACGACTCGAAGGCTTCACCGTGTGGGTCCAACCCGACGATGATCAAGGCCCCGCCATTGCTCCCAGTGAACACAGGATCTGGCCAATCCAGACTCGAGACTGCGCCCGCAACTCCGGGCACACTACGCAATGCATTGGTCAAGAAGCTCAAGGCATCTGCGCTTTTTGCTGAATCCGGATCGGGAATACCGCTGATCACTACAACCAGCCGCTGTCCGTAGGGAGATTGGAAACGCTGTGCTAGTTCCAGAGCAACTCTTTCGGATTCTCCGTTATTGATATGTGCCGCGGTCTCCAGGTGACGCTCGACCTTGTAGGAGAAGGGCATCAGTGCAAAAGCCATGAGAAACCCCGACATCGCCAACCAGAATCGGCGTCGTGCGGCACCGCGGCCGGTCTTCACGCTGGGCATTACCATTGGAGATCCACAGATATCGACCTCACGACGGACACGGACCGATAGCCCTTTTGAACGATTAGCTCATAACCTGAGCCCCGAATCGTAAGTTTGTCGGCGGACTCGGCGAGGGCTTCCTTGGTGAAGTCTGTCATCGGCACGTCTGAATGCTAGCAAGCAAGACTAAAGCTGTCTGTGATTTGACTCTCCGATATCTTGTCAAACGCCACTCGAAACAATCAAAGCGCCTGGTGGGTCAGCTTATTCAAGAAGCTTCTCATAATACCTACTTGGGCAGTTACCACCCGAAACTTCTACGGATTCGTTGCCATGCCACCGTTCGCGAGCTGCACAAGCTTTGAATAGACGATGCTCCTGAGACGGTCGCTGCCGAAGGGGCACTGGCGGCAAGGCGTACGAAGGAACATGTACTCATTGACGGGCCGGTCGTCGCTGAGTGCCGGTGTAAATGGCGATAGCGATATCAACTGGCCGACAGTCAGCTCTTGAGAGAGCATCGAATCCAGCTGTTGATCGGGCGTTGCGCTCGGGCCCCACTCCATCATATCGGCAACCGCGCGCGGCGGAATTCGCCCCAGGAGTTCCGCAGCGGTGCGCTCGGGAATGGGCCCAGTGCTTCCCAAAAAGTGCCAACCCCAGTGGTCAACTGAAGCAAAGACCCGGACATAAGTAAATGAATCTCTTAGCGCAGCTGCCACAGATGACTGAATCGCAGTGTCTCCCCGAGGTAGCCACTGGGCAACGATCCCACCGGGCGTGAGATGCTGCTTGATCAGGTCATAGAATTCTTGCGAATAGAGGAGGCTGGAGCCCGCGGCCGACACCGGCGGCGGAGGGTCGATTATGATTACATCATAGCGATCTGGCTTGCGTTCAAGGTATCGACGACCGTCATCGATCACGACGTGAGCGAGCGGTGAATCAAGAACCTGGGGGGCATCCGGATGATAGTAAGCGAACAGCCTTGGCACGCTTGGAACCAGGTCGACCGCGGTCACGGGAATTCCCCAAGATAGCGCCGAGCGAAAAGTAGTTCCCATCCCAAAGCAGATGACCAAAGCGCTGCGCGGAGTGTGATCCAGTGAGGCTAGACTAAAGTGCGCCATCATCTTCGTGACGGGAGTCAGAAACGTCATTCCCACGCCGTTCACGAAGAGCTGCTTTTGCATTCCGACGCTGGTGGCAATCACTGTTGCGGTGCTGTCGCGCAAAACCCGGCGCTGTGGGAAGAACGTTTCCAAGTCCTTCGTCAGAAAAAACACAACCAGTGACGCCGCAACGATACCTGCCGCAGCCAGCTGGAATTTCCTGTTTTTCACGTCAGGGGGTCGTGCGGCCATCGCTAACCAGGGCAATGCGAGGAGGAGCATGGAGACGTGCTCACCGACGCGCGGGAGCAAGACAAAACCCGAAATTAGTGGCCCCACGATGCATCCCATCACATTCACCGCGTAGGCGCGCCCGGCGCGGCGCGGATCTCCGCCGGACCACCGGTCAACGAGCATGGGCGTGAGAAATCCGATGACGGCAGAGAATGGCCCGACGCCCAAGACAACCCGCAGGAAAGTCTGCATCGGGACGCGCGCGTCGGCCGTGATCAGAGAAAGAAGTCCAAGTAAAACCAAAGAAACCCACAGCAATCCGCTTTCCCGATCGTGACGACGGCTCCAAAAGCGGTAAACTTGCGATCCTGTGAACGTCGAGAGCAGATACGTGGCCAGAATCATTGCGAAGGAATAGACCAGAGGCCCAAGGAAAGGCGTGAAGAGCCGGATCCAGACAAGCTCCATGCCCATGGTGGCGAGACCTGTGCTGAACAGCAAAAGAAGCGGGGTGTTCCGCTCAGCGGGCCCTGCTGTTGTTGCATCCGCAGCCTGCAGAAGCACTCCGGAATTGTGCGATGAAGTTGCCAAGCTTAGCAGCAACGCAGACATTGCGAGGACCACGTTCAAGACCGCTCCGACGCGTAAGGTGCCGCGGAAACCGTAAAGCTCGATCAGAAGCAGAGGGACTATGGAGCCAGCGATGGCCCCCAGAACATTGGCGAGGTATAGAAAGCTGAAGGACCTTTGTGCTTCGTATCGTCGATCCCTGCCGATGGCACACATAGCCAACGGAATCGTCGCACCCATGCAGGCGCACCACGGGACCAGCGTCAGCGCCAAGAAAGTGCCCGCAACTAGATAGAACGCTCCCGATGAGATCGGGACCTGTTGGGCCATCTGCCCGAGCATGCGATGGCCCCAGGCCAATTCCATAGGAACAATAACAGCCGAAACGCCGATGAGAAGCTCGGCAAGGGCATAGAGCCCAAGAGGAGGAAGAATCAGTTGCTGGGCGCGACTCCTGACAACTGCGCCGCCGGCCCAGGAGCCCAGGCCCAGACCAGCCATGAACATTGACAAAACGATGGAGACGAGCGCGGTAGTGACTCCGAACTGCGCCATCGCGAGTCGCAGCCAAACCAGTTCGTACAGAATTCCGCAGAAACCTGAGACGAAGAAAAATACAAAATACCAACTCATAGGGGAGATTCTCGATTTGAACCTCTAGTTCGTGTATCGTACGATTCGCCCGCCCAGGGAACAACCGAAACACCAGGCTCGAATGGCGTGTCAGGTACCCCCACCGTGTATGGCCGTCACCATTGTCTCTTTGTCGGCTGACTCTCCCCTGGCGGAGACGCTGGAAGCAAGCATTATTGGCGTGAACAGCGATTACACTCAATCAGGAAGACTGACTGAGATGCCTGATAAGTCGGGGCACTGGACCACTTCTCCAATTACGCCCTTCACCAGGACTTAGGCATTACGAATCCTTGCCCTGAATCACGGGAACGGGAGGGCCGTCTAGTGCTTCCGTCGGTAAACCATTTATATCAGGATCTCCTCTATGCCTCCCATTTCCAGTTGGCATATCTTTCGCGCAGCTCAGTTTTCTTGAACTTGCCCACGCTTGTCCGGGGGATGGCTTCGATAAAGACGATTGCATCCGGCAATTGCCACTTCGCGAAATCGTGGCTCAAAAATTCTCGCAGTTCGCAAGCCGTAGCCTTTGACCCGTCGCGCAACACGACCGCGGCAAGAGGCCGCTCTTGCCATTTCGGATGGGGAATTCCCACGACACAAGCTTCTTTTACCGCCGGATGACCCATCAAAGCGTTCTCCAGATCCACGGAACTGATCCATTCTCCCCCGGACTTCACCAGATCCTTAGCCCGGTCCACCACCTTCATGATTCCGTCCGCGTCGATTGTCCCCACGTCGCCCGTACGAAACCATCCGTCCTCGCTCCACTTGTGCGCTTGATCCGGCGCCTTATAGTATTCGCGAGCCACCCAGGGTCCGCGAATTTCGATTTCGCCCGGCGTTAACCCATCCCAAGAGACTTCCCCGTCCGGCCGCATCACGCGAATGTCAATTAGCGGCACCGGCCATCCCTGTTTTGCACGGATTTCATACTGCTTCTCTTCGGACCAGCCTCTCATGCGCGATTTCAGGTGACCCGTGGTCGCCAGTGGCGAAGTCTCCGTCATACCCCACAGGTGGAGAATACGAATCCCGTGACGATCCAATCGCCGCATCAATTCTACTGGAGGCGCGGTTCCGCCACTCACCACGCGAATGGGCTTCTCAAATTTCCACCGCCTAGGATTTTTTTCCAGAGCTTCAAGCACGTTGATCCACACCGTAGGCACAGCATTGGCTACTGTGATGCCCTCTCTTATTATTGTGTCGAGAATAAAATCTGCTTCGAGAACCGGACCCAGCAGAACCATTTTCGTGCCCGTCATTACCGCTGTATATGGCACGCCCCATGCGTTTGCATGAAACATGGGCGCCAGCGGGAGAATCGTATCGTGATGGCTCAGGGCGAACGCATCGACCATGGCCTCCGCCATGGAGTGCAGCACCAGCGATCGGTGAGAATAAACGACGCCTTGCGAGAAGCCCGTTGTCCCTGACGTAAAACACATCGCCGCGCCATCGTTCTCGTCGATCACGGGATACTGAAACTCGCCCCCACTCCGTTCTAACAGCTCTTCATAGTTCAGAAACTCGACGGGTATGCTTTGAGCCCCGTAGGGAACCACGATTACGGCTTCAAACTTCACGTCGCCCTGAAACTTCTGAAATAGTGGCAACAAGACGTCATGCACAATTAAGAATCGGTCCTCCGCGTGATTCACGATTTTTGCGATTTCGTGAGGATG
>Ga0187778_10002462_pt1 | contig 12617 bp, 10 predicted proteins | sample 1015_Q2_SP5_20_M_FD_132418 | JGI IMG/M metagenome (GOLD analysis project Ga0187778, IMG submission 132418) | Tropical peat soil microbial communities from peatlands in Department of Meta, Colombia - 1015_Q2_SP5_20_MG | ecosystem: Environmental > Terrestrial > Soil > Wetlands > Peat | place... | reverse complement strand
AGCGCAGGATGCTTCTGCACCGCCTCGGAAAACGAACAAAAGTTCACTCCCAGTTCTGCCAGCTTCTCCTTGAAGGTAGTCGCCACCGAGACACTGTCAAACACCGCGTCTACCGCGACTCCCGCCAACCTCTTTTGTTCTTCCAGCGGAATTCCGAGTTTCTCGTAGGTGCGCAAAATTTCCGGATCGATCTCCTCCAGGCTCCTCAAGCCAGGCTTCTGCTTGGGCGCCGAATAGTAATAAATGTCCTGATAGTTAATAGGAGCGTACTTGATGTTGGCCCACTTCGGCTCGGCCTGTGCCTTCTCGAGTGACGTCCAATGCCGGTAGGCCTTCAGCCGCCAATCCAGCATGAATTGCGGCTCGTGCTTCTTCGCTGAAATTATGCGGATGATCTCTTCATTGAGACCCTTCGGGACCCGCTCGTCTTCAATTTCAGTGACGAAGCCCCACTTGTATTCACGCTCCGCAAGATCGCGGATTGTATCTACATTAGTGCTCATTGCATTCTCCCGGACGCCTGGCCCTCAATCTGCACGAGGTTCCCACGACTGTCGCGAATGGCCGCAAACTGCATCGGCCGGATCAAATCCCAAAGCATCACTTTCTCCAGCGCCCCCCGCACCACCTGATTAATTAGTCGCTGGTTATCTTTGATTGGGCAGGACGGTTCGAGGTCGCAAAGCCCCGCCACATCCATGTTGCACTCGGTCAGAGCCAACGGACCTTCTAACGCGGTCACAATATCGGCAATCGAGATAAGCTTCGCATCACGTGCCAAGCTGTAACCGCCCTTAATTCCCCGATGTGATTCCAGCAACCCGCCCTGCAGCAGCAGCTTCAGCAGCTTGCTCACCGTCGGCAAAGGCAGGCGGCAACGAGCAGCGAGATCACGCGCCGTATGCAACTCGCTTTGCGGACGACGCCCTATCTGGCTCATCAGAACCAGCCCGTAATCGGTTAATTTCCCCAAGCGGATCATTTCTAAGTCTTTGTCGAATAAGGTTGTTGCCAGTGCTCCATAAATAGCACCGTTTTAGTACGGTTTAATTATACCGGGGATAGGCCGATCAAGCAAGGCCTGGCAAGCTCAAATAGTGTCTCTGTTCGAGTTTCTCGCCCTTGCGGCGGAGGGGTCATTCCGAAGCCCCGCGCTTTCACCAGCGGGGCGAGGAATCTCGCGTGGAAGCAAAACTCCTGTGGTAATGCACGCGAGATCCCTCGCTCCGCCTGAAGAACAGCTTCGCTCGGGATGACGCCGTGCCAACCTGGAATGCCTGCGCGACATTCAAACTGACGCACTACCCAACCTCCAAGTGGGAAGGTGAAACCGGGGGGAGTTTCTTAGCTGCGTAGGCAAAATCCGGCGACAAGAAGAATTCCGAAGGTCACATCGTGAGCGAGTTCGGTCCACCCCAGTCGGCGCACCACAAGCGGCCGCTGCGATGCAAACAGCCAGGCGATACTGCGCAGCAGCGCTGGAGCAAAGGCCAGAAGTGCAAGTCCCGGCAACATCCCAATGCGCCACCCGACTAACAGCGTTACGGCTACGACTGATTGGGTAACAAAAAATCCTTGGCCGCGTATAAGTTTTTGAATGAGCCCGCCGACTCGAGTCGAGTGAATGCGTAGCTGCACAAACTGAATTTGATTCAGTGCAAACAACCAGTTGCACAGCCAGATCAGCAGTGCCAACTTGCCGATACGCCCCATAACGACACAGTAGGCAGCCGGTGCGGTCAAAGTCAGGCCGAGTGCGCCGACAAACTGAGCCAGCATGCGAGTCGTGCGGCGTTTCTTCAGGACTGCTTGCGCCGCGAAAGCCATGCCCGCGATGACCCCCAGCAACAATAGTTCTGTTTTCTGCCCACCCCAGAAGAGCCCGGCAAGCGCCATCCCCGCCACAGCTGTCAATAGCAAAATCACCTTCGCAATGGCATTTCGTTCTTCCGCCGATTGCACCCGCAGCGGGCTGGTTCCCAGCCAACTCTCGACAGGCGTTCGTAGCCAGAAAATCACGACGGTAGCGACGATCAGCAGCGGAAGGTAGAACACGCGGCCGCCAGTGAGAAGTCCTACTGCGGCCCCGGTCGCCAGCGGGACCAGAAGCATACCCCAGGCCCCGTGTTCGCGCGGGACAATAAGTGAGCGCAGGCGCGCGCGCGAATTGGCGCCGCTCGAAAGAGCGGCCAATTCGGTCGGCATTATACCGGAGTGAGTCAGAGCTACACCTCAACCGGCTTGTTCCGTTTTTCCTTAAGGTTGGTCATGCGAGGCTGGTAGACGCAGAATGGTTCTTCATCCAGGTAGTCGCCGGTTGCGGCAAAGGCGCGCGCCCGGCAGCCCATGCACAGGTTACGGAACTCGCAGCAGCCGCACTTGCCTTTTAAATTCTCAGTGTTGCGAAGGGCGTTGAATACCTCGGCGTGCTGCCAAATTTCTGCAAACGTTTGCTTGCGCAAATCACCGGCAATCACCGGCAGGTACCCGCAAGGAAAAACTTCACCCTCATGAGAGATGAAGCAGACACCGGTTCCTGCCAGGCAGCCCTTGGTCATAGCATTCATGTCGGAGGGATGCCCTCCCGGGTGGCCGCCCGGATGACCTTGTGGCTTGAGCGAGATTCCCGTCCCCCCCGGCATCATCATCTCGGTGGGCCCGATGTCGGATGGATCCGGCGTTCGCTTGGAAGCCTCCGCTGCTACTCTCGCAGCCTCGGCCGAGCGCCTCTCAGCCACCCGCCGCTGCCGGACCACGCGGAAATAATGCGGAGCGCAGGTAGCTTTTAGCTCGATGCCTCCTTCGAGCGAGCGGTCGTAGAACCAGTTCAGCATCTTCTCGTACTCATCCGGGGGCACCATCTGCTCCGCCGCGATGTCCACGCCGCAGCCCACTGGAACCAGCAGAAAAGTGTGCAGGGCGTCCACGCCCAACGATTTCGCCAGCTGTAAGACCTCGGGAAGCTGCTTCGCATTGTGCCGTGCAATGGTCATGTTGATCTGCACCGACATGCCGAGGGCCTTCAAATTGCGCAACCCCTGCACGGCAGCGTCGAATGCCCCGGGAATGCAGCGGAATGAATCGTGTGTGATCGCATCGGCCCCGTCCAAACTGATGGAAACTCGCTTAATACCGGAGTCCACGATCATGCGCGCTATTTCTTTGGTGACCAGCGTTCCATTGGTGGCCAGCGCCACGCGCAAGCCCCTGTCTCGCGCATAAATTGCCAACTGAAAAATGTCGGAGCGGTAAAGCGGCTCGCCTCCACTCAGCACCAGAATCGGTTTGGCGCTTTCGGCAATCTGGTCGATGATTCCAAGTGCGGTATGGGTGGAAAGATCGCGGGGTGAACTCAGCTCGGTTGCGCTGGCCCGGCAGTGAATGCATCGCAGATTGCAGCCTTTGGTAACTTCCCAAAATATAAGGCGTGGCTTGTTCTGATTGGAATGATGGGAGTGTCCGTTACCGTTGCCGGAAGCCATCTGCGATCTCCTTTGCATGCAAACCCCGGGATTTTCACCCCTAGGGAGAACGATAGGAGGAACATGCACACACAGCCGTGACTAGAATCACCGCAGATTGTGATTTTGATCACGACACTCAACCTGCTGAAAATGCAATTCTTATGCGGGCGAATCCGATGTCCTGGGTTTATGATGCTGTTGGCAGAGTCATGATTGGTGACCTAGCCAGGCTGGTAAGAAGGAATCTTGCGAGGAGGTAAGATTGGGAACAACCACCCCTGGAATGATCGAGCCGAGTGGCGGGCCATCAGCATCGCTGCCCCGCCGGCGTTTTGCTGAGCTATTGTTGGGCACTGGCTTTCTGGCCACGGCGGCCGCTTTCATCTATCCCGTTTTGCGCTACTTGATACCCCCAAAGGCAGCCGATCTAGGCGCTGATTCGGTGGTGGCTGGCCGCGTTGGCGAGTTGAAACCAAACAGCGGCAAAGTCTTCCGCTTCGGCGAGCGCCCCGGATTGCTGATTCGCACAAGCGACGGGCAATACCGCGCAATGTCGGCGACCTGCACCCATCTTTCCTGCACCGTCCAGTATCGCGAGGATTTGCATGAAGTCTGGTGCGCATGCCATAACGGCCTATACGACCTCAATGGGCGAAACATCTCTGGGCCTCCGCCACGCCCTTTGCAAAGCTTCGAAGTGCAGGTCCGTGGCGACGAGATCTTCGTGAGGCGCCGGGAAGGCTGAGATGAGCCTCCTACAAAACACGCGGCAATGGCTCGACGAGCGTCTCGATTGGGACGACCTGATTGCCCCACTGTGCAAGAAAACTGTTCCCCTACACCGGCTCACTTATTGGTACTTTCTCGGGGGCATCACACTTTTCCTGTTTGTTATTCAGGTGCTGACCGGAATCTTGCTGCTTCTCTACTACCGGCCGGGAGCGAATGAAGCGTTCGAGAGCGTGCAATACATCATGACCAAGGTGCAGTTTGGCTGGCTGATTCGCTCCGTGCACTCCTGGTCGGCCAACTTGATGATCTTTACCGCCTTCGCGCACATGTTCAGTGTGTTGTTCCTAAAGGCGTACCGCAAGCCGCGTGAACTCACCTGGGTCAGCGGTGTGATACTGCTTTTTCTAGTCATGGGGTTCGGCTTCAGCGGCTACTTGCTGCCGTGGAACACCTTGGCGTTTTTTGCCACCAAGGTAGGAACTGAGATCACCGCACAGGTTCCTGTGATAGGGAAACCCCTCATGATCTTCCTTCGGGGCGGCGAGGAAGTGACCGGCGCTACCCTCACCCGCTTCTTCGGATTTCATGTCGCAGTTCTGCCCGGCCTGGCGACTGTGCTGATTCTGGTGCACCTCCTGTTGGTTCAACTGATGGGCATCAGTGTGCCGCCTAAGCTGGAGGTGGAATGGAAGGCGCACCCGGCGGAGAAACGTGAGATAAAGTTCCTTCCGAACTTCGCGTTGCGGGAACTGATGGCATGGTACGTGGCTCTAGGCGTACTGGGAGCACTCGCGGCAATTTTTCCCTGGAACCTGGGAGTGAAGGCAGATCCATTCGCCTCCGCCCCGGCTGGAATCAAGCCCGAATGGTATTTCCTCTTCATGTTCCAGACCCTGAAACTGATTCCCGCTAAGGTTTGGTTCATAGATGGTGAAGTTCTCGGTGTGTTGCTGTTCGGGACAGTGGGCCTGCTTTGGCTTCTGCTCCCGTTTCTCGAGAGCGATGACCCTTCGCGTACCAAGCGGTGGATCACTGGGCTTGCGGTTTTTGCGCTTGCTTACGTGGTGGGCATGAGTTTTTATGGATACTTGGCAAAGTAATCTGTGTCCGCTTCTCCGAGCCCGCCTGCTTTTGCTCGCAGGCGCCCTGCTGCTCTCGGGCCTCTCTTACGGCCAAGGTAAGGACTCCTGCCTCGACTGCCACGCTGCCTTGCCAGATCCATTGGGAGTAAGCCAGGAAAAATTCAGCCATGACATACACGCCCAGAAAGGCTTGACTTGCGCCAGTTGCCACGGTGGCGACCCCAACAGCGACGATCCCGACAAGGCCATGAGCCGAAAGGCGGGATGGAAGGGAAAGATTGATCGCAAGCAAGTCCCAGGGTTGTGCGGCAGCTGCCATTCCGATCCTGCATACATGCGGCAGTTCAATCCCAGCCTGCGCACCGATCAACTGAGTCAGTACAAGACCAGCGTGCACGGCAAGCGCCTGGCAAGCGGAGACAGTAAGGCTGCCGTTTGCACCGACTGTCACAGCGTTCATGATCTCCGAGCACCCGGTGATCCGGCCTCGACCGTCAATCCTGTCAACGTGGCGAACACTTGTGCTCACTGCCATGCTGACGCCACCTACATGAGCGCATACAAGGTTCCCACTAACCAAATGGCGGACTACAGCAAGAGCGTCCACCACGACGCTCTGGCGGTGCGCGGAGATTTAAGCGCTCCGACCTGCACTACCTGTCACGGCAACCATGGCGCGACTCCGCCGGGAGTTGCCTCGGTAGCTAACGTCTGCTCAACCTGTCACGTGTTTCAGTCGCAGTTGTTCGACGCGAGTGCGCATAAGGAAGCGTTCACGGCGCTGAGCCTGCCGGCCTGCGTAACTTGTCATAGTAATCACGGCATCGTGCATCCAACCGATGAATTCATCGGCACAGGAGACAAGTCGGTCTGCACGCAGTGTCATGCCGAGGGAGACGCTGGCTATACCACTGCCGCAAAGATCAAGCAGCAGTTGGTTCAGTTGACGACAGCGATTTCCGGCGCCGACCAGATTCTGGGGACCGCCGAGCAGTCGGGCATGGAGGTGAGCCAGGCCAAGCTGGACCTGACACAGGCCAAAGATGTGCTGACCAAAGCCCGTGTCGCCGTCCATAGTTTTAATTCCGGGCGTGTGGAATCCGAAATCAAGCCCGGCCTGGAAATCGCGGCGAAGGACCACGAAGCGGGACAGAAAGCCCTTGCCGAGCGCAATTACCGCCGCATCGGATTGGGGATCTCTCTCATAGCAATCGCCCTGGTTTTAGTTGGGCTACGACTGTACATCAGGCAGATCGAGTCCTGAGATTCGCCGCCAGAGTTATTCGCGCCACCCGCTACGGTCCCACCCCTCCGGTATGGCAGTCACCACAACTGACTTGCGTTAAGTCGCCGATATCTACCGGGTGCTTAAACGGCACTCCCTCCGATGAGATGAGCCTGGTCGCTCCTTCTTGCTGTTCCAGAATGCTGTGGCAGATGTCGCAATCCTTGCGGATCGTTCTGCCGTCGGAACTCACGTGTTGGCCGTCATGGCAGCGGAAACAGCCAGCGAAATAAAAGTGGCCTATGTTGTTGGGATGGGTTTTCCAATCCAGCTTCATTTCAGGGAAGGTCGTGCTGCGATAAATGCGCTGCACCTCCGCAATGGCAATGCGGATTTCATTCTGTTTGTTTTTATCCAGATCGGGATACTTAGTGAGATAGAACTTGTGCAGGTCAGTGGCAATGCCTTCCATGGCCGCCTCGGTGGTGGCATAGGTGTTGGTCAAGACTGTGACTGCCTGCTGCTTGAGAAAGGGGAGCGAAGCATCCATTCGGCCAGCCAGCAGGGAGTCATCTACCGCCCGGTCGGGGGGCACATAAATATGGGTGGGGCGGTTGTGGCAGTCTATGCAGTCCATGCGCCTCCTGGGCATCTTGGCGATCTGCTGCTGGCTCAGCGGTGAATCCTTGGCAAGGTATTCGGTGATTCGCCCTTGCACGTCCTTGGCGCGAATGTAAGGAATCACCTGGCGCTTCTCATCCGTAGCAATATAGGTAATCTCGTTGGAGATGTTCATGTGCCAGTGAATGCCCGAGGGTGATCCGGTGCTGGGATCGCCACCACCGGTTTTGAGCAGCATACGGATTTGGAGTGGAGTATTTTTTTCGTCCTCGGCGTAATGAGTGAACACCTTGAGCTGGGCGCCGTAGAAGCGCCGCGGCCAGTGGCACTGCTCGCAGGTCTCCTGCGCCGGCCGCAAATTATGGACTGGCGTTGGAATAGGACGGGGAAAGGTATTGAAAGTTACCGCAATTACCTGCCGTGCGCCCGAGAGCTTGGAACGGACATACCACGACGCTCCCGCGCCTACGTGGCATTCCACGCATGCCACTCGGGCGTGGGGCGAGAGTTGATAAGCTGTTAGTTCCGGATTCATCACGGAATGGCAAAGTTGTCCGCAGAACTGGACCGAATCGGTGAATTCGTAGGCCTGATAGCTGCCCACCACACTCATCATGATGAAGACAATGGTAAAGCTGAAGAAAAAGGCTACTACGCCGCGTTGGGTCGGATCGCTGAAATCGATCCGCAGATAACGCAGCGGTTGGGTCGGAGCCTGACCGCGACGCCGGCGGCGGTCCCACAAGAAGCCAGCCGGGATCAGCACCAGCCCCAGAACGAAGAATGCCGGGGCGACCATGTAAGCGAGAATGCCGATATACGGGCTGGGCTTTTCGGAAAGAACATCGATCAGGAACAAGAAAAGAGCATTCGCTAAGCTGACCAGCGCCAGAGCTGATCCGGCCAAGCTTATGGGATTTCCCAGCAGATGCCACACGGCTGCCAGCGGTCTTTTCTTTTGCGTCTCTGGGGCCAGGTCTTCAGGACTCATTCATGTTCTCCGGATAATTTCATCGCGAGTAGTTATGCAGGCGGACGGCTAATAACTTTAGCGTCACCAATGATGACCCAGAAGGACGATTGTCCTCCATGTGAATGCAGGAATCCAAGAGCTTCTATGTCACTTGCGAGGTTCGACCTCCGCTGTTTCCAGATCGCTTGGCTCGTGGCGGCTTCCGCTTGTGGTCGCCATTACCTCTGGCGTGTCGGAGTCAGGCTTCTCCACTTGGGCGGCTTGCCAAAGGGTCGTGGTGTCCAGGCCGTGCTCTTCGCGGTAATGCTCCAGCGACATTCTTCCATCCCACCACGCCCAATTCATCGGATAAACGTCGGGATCGAAAAACACCTGATAGAAGTGCCACACGACAATGGCCAGCGTCGCTAGTATGGCTTCATAAAGGTGGATAGCGGTTGCGATATCCAGCCACCAACGCGGCAAATGGTTGCCAAAGAAGACCCTCGCCCACAGCATGATTCCGGTGCTCGCCATAACCACCAATCCCCACACCAGCGCCCAATACTCCGCCTTCTCGCCATAGTTGAACCGCGCAAATCCTGGTCTTTCTGAAATAAGACCGAGGTAGTAGCGCATGCTGCGGATTACATCGGAAGCATCCTTTGGAGTAGGCAGGAGATCTTTGACGAGCCGTCGGCCTTGGCGGTTGAACACTATGTAGAACAGATGGTAAAAGCCGGCGGCAATCAGAACGACGGCCGCTGCCCGATGCGTGATGCCGCGCACCTTCTCGGTCATTCCCAACATGGCCGCGAACCATGAGTCGGGGAACTTGAGTGCAAATCCCGTCACTACTAAGACGATGAAACTGACCAGAAGCGCGAGGTGCTGCAGGCGTTGGCCCCAGGTCATGCGTGTAATCACCCGGTGCTCGGCCTCGCGTCGCAGGATGGCTTTTCGGCGCCAAATCACGAAGTTGTGCAACACCATTCCGCCGATCACCACCACAATCAGGCTGAGGTAAAGTTTTCTTATCCAACGCACTGCCACGCTGCCCGTGTCGGCCGAGAGCGGCGCATCAACGTGCACCTTGGCCGCGATGAACTTTTCGGTCACCCCTGGATGGCATTGTCCACACGTCTTTACGAGGTTTTGCCGGTTGATCGTGGAACGCGGATCACTGGAGGGCAGGATGTTGTGTACGCCGTGGCAACTGGCGCAATTGGCAACAACCTGAGAACCGAGCTTGGAGGCAAGCCCGTGATAACTTGCCAGATAGGTTGTTGCCCGGCGTCCCTCCAAACCGAATTCCTGGGACAGCCGAACCCCTTCATGACAACGCGCACAAGTGGCGAGAGCCACATTTTGCGCGTTCACCGGGGAATTCGGATCGGTGTGAGACTTGATGGAATGAATGCCATGACAATCCGTGCAGACCGGCGCCAGCCAGTCACCGCGGGCGATCGCTTGACCGTGAATGCTCTGGGCGAATTGCTCCTCCACTGGACCATGACACTTAGCGCAGGTGTTCGGGACGTTGAACTTGAAGATGGATGATTTATCGTCGCTGGCAGGGCGGATTTCGTGTATGCCATGGCAATCGGTGCAAACTGCGGCGTGAGTGGATCCTGCAGTCACCGCGCGTCCGTGCACGCTCTCCTCGTAGGAGTAAAACGGTTGTGTGCTGATCCCATCGCGCTTCATGACAAATTTTTGTGAGTGACAGGTACCGCAGGTAGCCGGGATTCTGGTGTGACTTACGGGAGATTGAGGATCGCTGGCAGCCAGGATTTGGTGCGGGCTGCCGTGGCAAGCTGTGCATGTGGGCGCTTGCTGCTCGCCACTTTTCCGGGCGACGGCATGAACGCCGAGCTGATATTCGCTCACCGCGTCCTTGTGGCAAGTTGCGCACCGAGTCGGTACGATTTTCTCGGCTGCCTGCACCTCATGTGCTTGTCCGTGACAACTGGCGCAGGCACTCGCTCCGAGGATGGAATGGACGCTCTTGGGTACTTGGCCGGCAGGTTCTTCGTGGCAACTGGTGCAGGATGGCCGGCGCATCGGCTGAGGATGCGGATAGCCCTTTACGCCTTCGTGGCATGACGTGCAATCAAGGCTGCTATGCACGCTGCTCTTGAGAATTGCGGCGTCCACATGCAGGCTGTGGCCCGAATCGGACCGCATGCCCGCCTCGCCATGGCAAACCAGACACTGCTCATCTGACGCGGCTGCCGAGAAAGTGCAGATCAGGGCTACCAGCAGGACACTGCAAAGTCCAATCGACAGTCGAGACAGTCTCCTGGTTATCATCGCGAACGCCTCGTAGCGCGGGGCTTGCCGGAAATCTGGTGTTAAGCAGGATATCCCTCGCGGCACGATACTACTTGTAAGCGAACACCATTGCATAAATAATCCAAACGACAACACTGAAGCCGATGGTCAGCGCGACCCACGCAAATGCGCGGATGGTTTTCACCACGATCTCTGGCTGCGGCTCTTCCAGGTTTTCTTCGAGCCGGCCTGAGGTGACCAATGCGTCATATTCCAGGGGCTTGTCTCGCTTCAACTCCTGCAGCGGCATGTGGCCGGTGAAGATTACGGTATCCATGGGAAATTTCTCGGGTCGCAGGTGGGTGTTGAAGAAATGCACAGTAAAAATAAATCCTGTGGCCAACAACGCCTCGTCGCTGTGGATCACGGTGGCGATGTTAATGAACGAACCCGGCAAGAACCGTGTAAAAAAAACCGGGAACCACAGCGTCAAGCCTGTCAAGCCGATCACAGCAATTCCCCAGAACACTGCGAAATAGTCGAATTTTTCCCAATAGGTCCAGCGCCCGTACCGAGGACGCTGGCCAATACCGAGAAACCACTTCATGGTATCGGCGAACTGGCGGAAATCCTGGCGCGTGGGCAGCATGGTATCAGGCCCAAACAACATGGACCGCCATGATCTGTACTCTCGCTTTTTGAGTTGAATCAGGCTGTAGAGATGAGTGAAGAACACTCCGAACATCAGCACAGCAGCGGTACGATGGATAAAGCCAGCCGTCTGGAATCCACCAAGAAGATGTGAGAGTGTCGCTGCCCAGGCGGTATATGAAAACTTCAGTGACAAGCCGGTCAGAGCCAGGCTCAAAAAACTGACGATCATGCAGACATGCAGTCCACGCTGCAGGCGGGTGAAGCGAACAAATTGGCGTTCCGGGTGCTTCGGCAGCGGATAAGCATAAGCCGTGCCGTCCTGTGATTTCCGCTCAAGCGATTTCGTCGAGCTGGAGCTCACTTTTTGCGCATCTGTGGTCCGGGGTTCGAGATTAGTCGCCATGATGGCCATCCCCACTGCCAAGATCGATCCGCGGTTCCGTGCCTTTTAGTCGCCTCGCTTCCTCAGTCGCCTCTTGGGCACGCAGTTCGCGGCGCATTTGTATGGCCCGAGGCAGCCAGAGGAGAGTGTGAATGCCGCTGACCACGAAGGTCGAGATGAGGAGCGTGGTCATGCCCCAGAAGGCCCAGAAAAGATAGGGATATTTCCGGGGATCGTGGTGCGTGGCGTGGGTGAGATAACCGGCGAAGCGGCGGGTTGCGTCCGGATGGCACTGTCGACAGGTTTGCACCACGTTGGCGCGGCTGAGGCGCGACCTGGGATCGGAAACCGGCAGGATGTCATGGGCCCCGTGGCAGTCGTAGCACTTCGCTGTCTTCGTGTAACCCAGGCGCGATACCTTACCGTGATATGTATCGAAGTACGTCTTGGCAATATCCTCGTGACACCGGCCGCACTTGCTCATGATTTCGAGTTTGAAGCCCGTGTCGTCGGTGCGACGAATCGAGTGCGCGCTGTGGCAGTCGCTGCATACCGGCAAGTCCTTCCGGGTTCTAGTCACAAGTCTGGAATGGACACTGTGCTCGAACTGCTGCTCGATCCCGTGATGACAAGCACCGCAGGTGGTGGGAACGTTGTTCGGGTTGACCGTCGACTCGGGGTTGGCAGCAGGAAGCTCACCGTGCGCTGTGTGGCAGTTCGTGCAAGTGGCAGTAACCGTCAGGCCGCTCTTTAGCAAACCCTTGCCGTGGATGCTTTCCTCGTAGCGGCGGATGATCTCGTGTTCAGTTCCCGTGTAGCGTATGGCCGCTTTGTGACCTTCGTGGTGGCAGCGGCCGCACAGGTCGGGCACATTAACGGGAAACGTGCGCGACTGCGGGTCCTTCTTTCCGAGCACCCCGTGCGTGCCATGGCACTCCTTGCAATCGGGGGCATTCACGTCCTGCTTGGCCAGCAATTGTCCGTGGATGCTGCGTTGCTGCTGTTGCCCAATCTCGGCGTGGCAGGCGGAGCAATCCACTTTGAGTGAAATGGTTTCGCAGGGGCGAACTCGCGAGGCATTCACACTGGAGTGACACTGGCTGCAAGCCACCTTGCTGTGCCGTGAGCCGATCAGCTCCGGCGCAGAAACGAACATCGAGCGGCCATCGACTGCCTTCAGGCGCTCATCACCGTGGCAGCGCATGCAGTCGGCGTCGGCCATTCCCTGCGT
>Ga0187778_10002460_pt1 | contig 12618 bp, 10 predicted proteins | sample 1015_Q2_SP5_20_M_FD_132418 | JGI IMG/M metagenome (GOLD analysis project Ga0187778, IMG submission 132418) | Tropical peat soil microbial communities from peatlands in Department of Meta, Colombia - 1015_Q2_SP5_20_MG | ecosystem: Environmental > Terrestrial > Soil > Wetlands > Peat | place... | reverse complement strand
GTTACCGGACCACCTGCCGCGTAATAGTAACCACGCCTGCAATGAAATCTCAGGTTCGGATTATGTTTGGGGAGAATGCGAACCGAATGAAAGCCGATCACGCGGCGCGGCAGTTCGTAGGTCACGACATACGAGGCGCGTAAGTCGTCCTCGGCAACTCGCAGGGCATTGGTTGTACCCTGCTGAAAAAAGAAGTGCTGGCCGCCCGTCGCTTCAGCCAGTTGCTGAAGAACGGAACTTCCGCGCGTGCCGACTCCGGGTTCATTCAGATCAATGGTGTAAAGTGGTGCGCCACTGGCGATGACACTTTGTAAAGCGTCCTCCGCGGAAATTTTACTTACAGTATCGCCGCCATCCGAAAACACAAGCAGGGCAGGCCGCGTGGCCGCGTCGTGGCGAGCGGAAAGCAGATGCGCGCTGTAGTCCAAAGCATCGAATAACGGCGTCGTTCCCGCTGGCTTCGCCGCCAGAAGTTGTTGGCCAACCGCCGTGCTTCCACAATTGCCCGCGCAGATCAGAACGGGCTCTAAGCCGCCGAAGCTTACAACCGAAACGTCTTCGGTGGTACCCGGTTTCTGCACAACTGATTGCACAACGTTCTTCATCACCTCTTGAAGGCGTGATCCAACCGATTGGCTGGTATCCACCATCACGACCACCCGAAGCGCGTTCTCGCTCGCTCGCATGAGGCTGCGGAAATCTCGTATGACAATGTCGTCGTCAACAATCGCAAAATCGTCCTTGCCTATGGAATCAATCACTCGATTGTTTTCGTCCGTGGCGAAAAATGTGACCCGTACTTCAGAAACCGAGGTGCGATAGGTTGCGGTTGACGCATTATCGGAACCTTCAGCAAGCAACAGACATGTCAACATCAATAGGGCAGGAACAGAGAGCCAGGTCACCGCGCTGCACAACAGACGACTAACGCGATTCGCCATCACTGACACCGCCCATATGGCACGGACAGCGCTGAGAGGGGGCTAACTTTGCTATCGGCAAAAGCGCCTAAAACTGCCAGAGTCTTTCGACTATTCGCTGTTACCGAAGTTCAAGGCGAGCTGTCCATTCAGCCTGTCGCGCACGTGGCCCTTCGATGCCAAAAACGCACCTACGTTGTTTCAGTGAACGCGGGCGGTGAATTGGATGGCCGCACGGTTTTTTGTGCGAAGTGGGGGTGCGCATTAGGACAAAACTACTGCGGAACCTTCGCCGGGGTTGCGGAGGTAATTCCCGAATGCTTTTTCGCTTCCGCAATCATCTCCAGAACTTTGGCCTTGTTCTCGTAGTTGGGATTGGTATCGAGCAACTTCTGCCAGGCCGCAACTGCGCCGTTGATATCCATCTTGCCCTGCCATTTCACTACGCCGAGATTGAACAGCGTGTTGGACTTGTTGGGCTCGTCGGACAAAGCCTTGTTGAACTCCGCGATGGCCGTGTCCGCATCGCCGGTGTACCAGATCGCGGTGGCGAAATCAGTTCGTACACTCGCATTCGCCGGTTGCAGGTTGAGCGACCGTCTGTAGTAATCAATCGCGGTTGCATATTGCTGCGTGTCGTAGTAGATGTTGCCGATTCTGGCCAGCAGATCGGCATTGGTGGGGTCTGACTTAAGCTGTTCGAGCAAGGGCACGGCCTGCGTATCCGCCATCCTCTTCATCTGTTCTGGTGACGGCGGTCCGCCCGTGCCGGCATTGGAACCGCCACCGGCACTGTTTGCGGCTTGAGTTGTCGCTGCCACTGCGGACGGCTGCGAACCGCGCAGGAACCAGCCCCCTGCGATCCCCGCCAGCAGACAAATTACTATCAGCGTGTATGCCTGGCTGTTCGTCCAGGAAGATTGCTGCGATGTATTCTTGCTTTTCGACATGTTCAATTGCTCCTAAAATTTACCCTTGGACTGCTGAGTCTCGCCCTTATTGCTGGCATCAGCAATCAGTCTTTGCACTTGGGCTTTTCTTTGATCATCAAGCTTGGGATTTGTCTTTAATAACTGCTTCCACGCCGCTATAGCGCCTGAGCCATCCTTCTTCGCCTCGAACCGGATCAAGCCCAGATTAAATAAGGCGTTGGCATTACTCGGGGCATCTTTCAAAGACTGCTCTAACTGTTGCAGTGCGCCATCCACATCCCCTGTGTAGTACAAACAGGAAGCTAGTTCGTTGCGGAGATCCACGTTCCCGGGTTGCACTGCCAGGGACTTGCTGTAATAGCCGGCCGCATCTTTGAATTGATGAGTGGATTCGTAGATTCCGCCGATCTGCGCCAGGAGTGCTGCGTTCTTGGGATCAGTCTGCAACTTGGCCAGCAGTGGCGCGGCCTTTTTGTCCGCCATTTGCTTCATTTGCTCAAGGCTGGGCATCTGGGGTGCGCTGGCGCTGGAAGCAACCTGTACAGGCGGGGCAGACGTAGCTTTAGCCGAGCCTGACCCGCGAAATAGATACCCCAGCGCCACCCCTAAAACCAGGCAAATCGCCGCGCTTACATATACTTGCGTCGGCGTCCAATTCGAGCTTCTTTCAGTGATTTGCATTGCCACTTGTGACCCCAGCCAGTAGATTTCAACTTACGAATGCCTACTTGCTCCTTCCTCAATGTAACGGCACTGACGTTCCACCCCGATGTGATGTAAGTCACATCCACCGGTGATCAGGCACACCGGGCCCGCGTGCTCCCCGCTGCTAAAGGTTGTGCAGAGATGCGTGAGCCGTGGACCAGCTTCTTTGTACGCCTGACTCACTCCCGACGCAGGTCACTTCGTGATGCAGCACCCCGAGAGACTTATTATGAGTATGACCGCCCCTTATACGTGCCTGCTCGCACTGTTGCTCTCCGCAACTGCTCCTTCTTTTCCTGGGACGCCTTCATCATCTGGCAATGAGAAGAAAAGCGCTGTTATCTTCATTCGCGCGTTTTCCTCGGCTGAGGATGTCAAAGGGATATCTCATCCCCTCTTGAACAAGACAATCGATATCATCGCCGGCCCAAAGGAACCCTCAGAGCGCCCTTCCAGCGTGTTGCAACAACCCTACGCAGTCACAACCGATTCGAACCGCCGTATTTTCGTCACCGATGTCCCCGCGGGCCTGGTGCACGTGTTTGACTTTGACAAGCACGAATACTGGGCTCTTGGCGCCGGCAATCACCTGCGCGCCCCATTGGGTATCGCCAGCGATCGAGAAGGCAACATCTATGTGAGCGACATTGTTTTGCGCACCGTCTTCATGTACGACTCCACCGGCAAGTTCATCCGCTATCTGAAGAAGCCTCGCGGAGACGAGTCCTATTTCGATGGTCCCCGCGGGATCGCAGTGGATTCGGCCACCGGCCGGATATACGTCTGTGACACACCTCGCCACATGGTTATCGTTCTTGACAAGAAAGGTCACGTGATCGCCAGTCTAGGCAAGCGTGGCGGCGGAACTGGGCCGGGAGAATTTAAGCGCCCGACCCAGGTCGTGGCCAATGCGGGCGAGCTCCTGGTGCTCGATTCAGGAAATTCTCGCCTTCAAGTCTTAAATCACCAGGGACGTTTTTTAAAGGAGATTCAGCTGGCAAATGTTGGCCGTGGCGCCGGTCTCGCCGTGGATGGAGCCGGAAATATCTATTTAACTGATCCGGAGCTTAACAACTTTCAAGCCTTCAACCCTGATGGTCAACCGCTTTATTTCTTCGGAGAAACCGGCACCGGCGCCGGGCAGTTCAACGGATTATCGGGCGCTTGGGTAGACTCCGGCCACTGCCTTTACCTTGTGGATACCAACAACCAACGCGTGCAGTTATTTCAGATCCCTGGGCCAGGTACGGGAGGTTGCTAGTCCCAGAGCCGCGTGAATCACCAAAACAGTTGGATTAAGAGAGAATCGCGATGTATCTTTCCCGTACTTACTCTTAGGTCGGTGGAGGCACATGATTCGCGGCAGTTGTTCTCTTGCATTCACGGTCAGTTTTCTTGTATTCGCCTTAGCTGCTGCACAATCGCCGGTTTTCGCTTCGAGCCCCGAACAAGCAAATCTTGATCGCTTGCAGTCCATCACCACAATTCCTCTGCCGGCTTGGTACCAACACGAAGCCGATCTTCCCCATGGCGAAGATCCCGCGCTGAACTTTGCCGGCTGGCAGCCGGTCAGCATTCAGCAAACCTGGAAGGGCTCACGCTGGCTCCGCGCGACCGTTGAGGTACCAACGTCTCTGCAGGGATATGACCTGCGGGGAACCAGCATTACGCTTGATTTCCAGATCAGAAGCGAGCATGCGGTCGAGATCACAATTTTCGCAAATGGTTCAATGGTATCGCGCACCGATGAAGATGGTCAGGTTCCGATAAGGCTCATAGAAAATGTTCGAAGCGGCCAGAAACTGGTGTTGGCAGTGCACGTGATCGACTTCGGCGGGGGCGGCTGCTGTGGCGGGGACGCCACCCGGATCGAGCGAGCCGATCTGCGAATCCAGGCCGCCGGCGATCGTCCTGACCCAGCCCTGCTAAGGCTGGAGATACTCTCGGCCAAGCTGCTGATTGCTGCCTATCCCGACGGTCAGGCTGAACGGCAGCAACAACTCGATGCGGCACTAAAGGAAATCAATCCCGCGGCTCTGGATCGCGGAGACCAACAAGCCTTCGACGCCTCGCTCCGCAGTGCACAAAACAAGCTCGACACCCTGCGCCCCTACATGAAACAGTTCGCGATTGCGGCGGTCGGAAACAGTCACATTGACATGGCGTGGCTTTGGCCTTGGACGGAAACCGTCGAGGTCGTTCGCAACACCTTCCGAACCGCGCTCGAACTGATGCATGAATATCCTGACTTTAGGTTCACCGCCAGCTCGGCACAAGCTTATAGCTGGATGGAAGAGAAATACCCGACGCTGTTTCAGGAGATCCAGCAGCGGGTCAAGCAAGGGCGCTGGGAAGTGGTCGGCGGCATGTGGGTTGAGCCCGATCTGAACATGCCGGATGGCGAGTCGCTGGTGCGGCAGATTCTTTATGGAAAGCGCTACTTCCAGGAAAAGTTCGGAGTCGAGATCCACCTCGGCTGGAACCCAGATTCGTTTGGTTACAACTGGCAAATGCCGCAAATCTACAAACGCTCGGGCATCGACTATTTTGTGACCCAGAAGTTGCTCTGGGCCTCGGAGTTTACCAAGTTTCCCTATCGGCTCTTCTGGTGGAAGGCGCCCGACGGCAGCGCAGTGCTGACTTACTTCCCCAGCGACTACGCAAATCAGATCGATCCGTTAAGGATGGCTCGCGACTCTGCAGCCTACGGGCCAATGCTGTGGAATTGGAATGGCGCAACAAACTCAGCCCCAAAAGGTAGTCTGGACATGATGTATCTGTACGGGGTCGGCGACCACGGCGGCGGCCCCACGCGGATCGACCTGGACACAGCCTTGCGCTGGCAAAGAAACGACCTTGTCTACCCGGAAATAAAATTTTCTACGGCTGCCCAGTACTTTGACGATCTGAAAAAAAATAATGATAAGCTGAAGATTCCAACCTGGGACGGGGAACTCTACTTTCAGTATCATCGCGGCGTGCAGACGACCCAGGCCGAGGAGAAAAAAGGCAATCGCAAGAATGAAGTTTTGATCCTTACGGCGGAAAAGCTGGCCTCGATTGCGACGCTGTTTGGCGCTACCTATCCGCAACCGGACCTCGATGAGGCTTGGAAGAAAATCCTATTCAACCAATTTCACGACATCCTGCCCGGCTCGGGTATTCATATCAACTACGTGGATGCGGCTCGGAAGTATGCAGAAACCGAGCGTGTAAATCGCGACATCATTCATGCGGCTTTGAGTGACTTAGCTTCGCGAGTGAATTCCACGGGCACGGGGTTAGTTGTCTTCAATCCACTCTCCTGGACTAGAACCGACGAAGTCGAAGCTGAGGTGCAATTTCCCGGGCCAATCAGTGAAGTCAGTGCTGTTGATCCAGACGGAAAGCCGGTCCTCCTGGAAATCGTGCATCTCGATCCGCAAACCAATCGTGTAAGCCTCCGCCTCCTGGCGGAAAACGTGCCTGCCATGGGATACAAGTTGATTCGCGTGAGGCCCATCGCCACACCGACATCGAATTCGAAACGTCCACTGCTCGTGGCAACTGCTGATTCCCTGGAGAATGACTTTGTGCGCCTGAAGGTCGATCCCAAGTCTGGCTGTATTACCAGCCTTTTGGACAAGCGTAGCAACACGGAGACGTTGGCGCTTCCGGTTCAGAGCGAAGGCTCACCCGCTGCTTCTCCTGATGGGCTGCCGTGCGGCGACCTGCTCCAGGCATTTGTCGACAAACCAAAACGCTGGGACGCTTGGAACATCGATGCCGATTTTGTTAAGCAGCATTGGGATCTGATGCAAGCGGATGAAGTGAAACTGGTTGAGCATAGTCCTCTGCGCGTGGTGATTCGCGTGCGACATCATTTTCAGAATTCCAGCTTCATTCAAGACATCACCATGTACGCGGGGGTGCCCCGGATTGATGTCCACATGCATGCCGACTGGCATGAGAGGCACATTCTTTTAAAGGTTGCGTTTCCAGTGAGCGTGCACAATGACAACGCTACTTTTGAGATTCCATATGGCAGCGTCGAGCGTCCGACCACGCGTCGCACCCCCGCCGAACAGGCGCAATTCGAGGTTCCGGCCCTGCGCTGGGCCGACCTGTCCGACGCAACACATGGATTTAGCTTGCTGAACGACTGCAAGTACGGCTATGACGCAAGAGACAATGTTCTGCGGCTTTCGCTTTTGCGCTCGCCTACCTTTCCCGATCCCGAAGCAGACCAGGGCACGCACGACTTCACCTATTCTCTTTACCCACACAGCGGAACCTGGCGGGACGCAATGACCGTACAGCAAGGCTACGAGTTGAATTACCCGCTGCTTGCCATAGCTGCTACGCAGCACGCTGGCGAGCTTCCGCCGTCATACTCATTTTTCGGCTTAATTGAAAACAACGTGGTGATTACGGCGGTGAAGAAAGCTGCGGACGACAACTCAATTATCCTTCGGTACTACGAGTGGGCTGGAAAGAAAGGTGCGGTCCACCTCTCTCTGCCACGGCCAGCCACGGCCGCATGGGAAACGAACTTGATGGAAACGAACCAGAACCCACTTGTGATCGAACAGAGTGGCAAGGTGGTTGCAGTTCCGACTAACCCGTACGAAATTAAGACGGTGAAGCTGCAGTTAGCTCAGGAATGACGGCTTACTACTACTTAAGCTTTCGGGCGAGCCTCGTATCTTGACTCATGCAACCTTCGGCCGATCTTCTGTCAAGCCTGTGCCTTCTGGGTCGTAGCGTTTGAGTAGTTGTTCGATACGCTGGATTGTGCGGTGAAGTTGCCGGATTAATTCTTCATCGGGAACGGTGAGCAAATCGGCCAGAAGCCTGCGAATCTGCGCTCGAATCTCAGCGTATTTCTTGTTGCGCGTCTGGATTTCAATCAAGTATCTCCGAAAGACTGCATAACCGATGGCCACGCTGATTCCCATGAACAAAGCACGGGATCCCTGCAGCAGCCAATGAGGGGCATTCCGGAGATTCGTGACCAGAAAATCCACGTCCAGACTCACAAACCACGCACACGCTCCCCAGAGTGCGGCTGCGGCTAGAACCTTGGGTCTTCGCGCCACTCTATAGCTCCTGGTTTTCAAGGTGTGTCACGCTTAAAGTGGCGCAATATCGAGTCTCGATTGTTTTGTCCCTGCGCATCATCGCAACTGCGATGCGAGTCGGCTTGCAAACGCCGGGCCGGAGAGTGGCCAGATTTGGGTGGGTCGCTGATCTCCAGTCGGGCTCTAATTACCGACTCGTGTGCTTGCCAACCTACACCTCGTTATAAACCGTGTCAATAAGATTGCAGGAGCTCTTACACAGCGGTCTAGAGCTCATAAACCGCTTGTAAACCGGCTGAAGCACTTTTCGCATCAACTCTCCACGAAACTGAAAAGCATCTTGAGCGCCAGTCCAAGGACGACGGCGATGAAAACTCGGCGGAGCCACACCGGACTGAGCTTAGTTGCGACGTGTCCGCCAATCACTGCACCGATGAACATTGTGATGCCCAGAATTACGCCCAGTCGATAGTTCACAGCGCCGCGATAAGCAAATATCAATACCGCAACCGCAGAAGAGACGATGTTCACAATTTTCGTGGCAGCTACGGATTGCAACAGCGTCATACCGAATAGCAACACGAAGACGATGGTTAAGAGCGTGACGTAGCCCCCGCTGAAAAAGCCTCCGTAGATCGCCAGCAAGAATGTGGCTGCGTAACCGCTCGTTTCTCTTGTCCGAGACACGGGTTGCGCTGTCGTCCCGATTTCTTTCTTGCTCAGCGTGACTACCGCTACCCCGATCATCGCGACCGCAATGACCAGTTCGAGCGTCCTTTTTGGAACAGTCAACAAAAGGAGCGCCCCAATCGCAGAACCGAGGATTGTGATGATTATCAGCCCCGGCAAGCGGACAGTGCTGAGGACACCTTTCCGGGCAAACGGCACCGAGCCGCCGATGCTCATGAAGATCAGCGCCATCATGTTCGTCGCTACAGCAACGTGAGGTTCTACCCCGAACTGGATCATGGCGGGGACGGTGATCAGTGACGTGCTTCCGGTCACCACGCTGATCAGACTAGTGGCGAAAAACACCGCTACGAGCGCAACCAGCTTTGAAATCGGCACGAAACGATCATAACAACCCCGACCTTAAAACCTGAGGGGCGCAACCTATTTGCAAACCTGCCGAGATAACTCAACTGATGAGTGACCCACATCACTGACAAGGCGCCGGATCCTTTGGACAATCGTCTGTAATTCACAAGCCCCAGCATTTCCTGCACACCGGAGCAACCCGGTTCTTTCCTGGCTCAGATGATCACTGGAAAGGAGCACGTTATGAGCGAAGCCAACAAGGCCGTCGTCTGTCGTTTGTTTAACGAGTGTTTAAACCGGCATAATCCCGAACTCTACCCGGAGTTATATTCCGATATTGTTTATCGAGCGCCTGCCATGGGAGAGCTTCGTAATGAGGAGCATCGGCACTTCCTGCTCTCTCTATTTGCGGGATTTCCCGACGCCCAATGGACTATTGAAGATCAGGTCGCCGAAGGCGACAGGGTCGTCACCCGCTGGACGTTCACCGGAACTCACCAGGGCACGTTTATGGGGATCGCCGCTACAGGCAGGCAGCTGCATTGCACGGGTATATGCGTTGACCGCGTTGTCGGCGGAAAAATTGTGGAGGAGTGGGAGGAGTGGGACACACTCGGCATGATGCATCAGTTGACCATGCACCCGGCAGAGACGAGCGCCGACACAGAAGATAGTGAGACTCTCATTGGGGAAGCATGGGACTTTTCGAGCGAGATTTGAGGCAGCGTAATTTCAGACCAGCATTGAACTCTCGTTAATGAACGCAGTACAGCTTTGCCCAATAGCTGCCTCCTCCCTCATGTCATCCCGAACTCGGCCTTAGCCGATGAGGGATCTTACCTCAGCCTGAAACTGCCGATGTCGTAAACAGGCGTACCACCCCCGCACGCGTCTGTGACGGTTCAAGGGGTTTCGTAAGATCCCTCGGGCCAGGGGCGCGTCGGGATGACATACTTACTTGGCAAATCCGAGTTATTAGGCAAAGCCCGGTAGCATCCCACTTTCTCGGCGGACGTTGCGATTCCTGGCGCACTTTGCGGTAAGAGCTTTGGCTTAGATATACCTGAGCTACCTACAACTAAGGTCATCCCGAGGGCCTGCGTATTTTCCAGCAGGCCGAGGGATCGGGCGTGGAGTGTCCTTGAATTCGTCGAGCTCCGCGCGACATCCCTCACTCGGCTGAACTGCGCCGACGTTCGGGATGACCTCGGCATGGGGTGGGCGAGTCAACTAAGTCTTTGCCAGGGCTTGTAACCGCGAAGCACGCAAAGGATCGTTTGATTCGGGTCTGGTCGGTGTCTAATCGTGTAGGACTGGCAGTTCCTTGGGCATATCGTGTCGCAAATACGGTTCACAACGCGAAAATGTCTGATCTGGACGCTCGCCGTACTGGCAACGTTGTTGGTGGTTGTATTTGGGGCAGCTATTTCCACGCGTCCGCCTAACGTCTTCATCGACTGCAACGGAAGAGCACCTATTTCTAGCCTAACTACGGGTCAAGTAGTGTTCACGGGCAAAATTCTAACCACCTTTGGACCTTGCGTGGTGTCCAAGGGCCGTCCCAGCTGCACCGGGGCAGTCGCAGTTGTCAGGGAAAGGTTCTTTGGCACGAGGTCCAAGTTCCTTCTGCTCACGCAGGGCTATTTCGAAAAGGATCAGGAGTATTTGATCGATGGCGTTGATTTCGGCAATACACCCTTGACCCGCTTTCTTCCTATCGTGGGTTTCAGAGGCGGTTGTACCCATTCCGCTCGGATCGAAGATGCAGGTGTGGACCTTCGAATACTGCGGGACAAATCGCCGCACCGGGGAGTTCGCATTATTGGGAACCTAACGCGACGCACTGGAAGTCGGAGGGAGCCGGTAGCAGCAGCGAAAGTTGTTATTACCGGACCGCAAGGAACCGTCGCAGTGAGGACTGACGGCCAAGGCATCTATGACATATCCGGACTGCCTCCCGGCCACTATGAAGTTCATTCGGAAACACACGGGCAAGATCCTTGGTACACCCAATGCTGGAACGGTGAAGACCTGAAGTCAGGAGACGTGGGTGGATGCGCCATGTTCATCAGATAGTTCTGAACCCAAACGGATGCGGTTCTGGGCGAGCTTTGATCGAGATTCGAAGGGCGCGAAGTACAGCTTGTGACCGGGCACACTCAGAGATTAGAACACCACCTAATGAACTGGGGCCATCGTTAACCGCTTCGGTCCGGCCTCCAGGATGTGCTCCGGGCATTCTGCCATCATCAGCTTGAAATTTTCGATGAAGCGGGCTGCCAGCGCGTCGTACTTACGGTAATACTCTTCCCGGCTTGGCCAGGTATTTGCCGGGTCCAGAATCTGCGATGGCACGCCGTCACACTGAACCGGCACGTCGAATCCGAACACCGGATCTTTCTTGTACTCCACCTTAAGCAGAGAGCCGGTGAGCGCAGCGTTCAGCAAGGCGCGCGTGTGATGAATGCTGATGCGTTTGCCAATACCAAAGGGACCGCCCGTCCAGCCCGTGTTGACCAGCCACACGTGGGCGCCGTGCTTCTGAATCTTTTTCTTCAGCAGGTCGGCATAGGCCAGAGGATGGTGAACCATAAACGGACCGCCAAAACAAGTGCTGAAAGTTATTTCCGGTTCCACTCCGAGTCCGATTTCCGTACCGGCGATCTTGCTCGTGTAACCAGAAATGAAATGGTAGATGGCCTGATCGGGACTCAGCTTCGAGATGGGTGGCATCACTCCGGAAGCGTCGCAAGTGAGGAAGATGACATTTTTCGGATGTCCGGCACGCTTTTCTGGCAAGCAATTCTCGATGTAAGACAGCGGGTACGCCGCCCGCGTGTTCTCCGTGACAGAATAATCGTTCAAATCGAGGCGCCTGGAGAGGGGATCGAAAGTGACATTCTCCAGCACCGTGCCAAATCTCCGCGTACAGGCGTAAATCTGCGGCTCAGCCTCCGCGGAGAGGCGAATCACCTTGGCATAGCAGCCATCTTCGAAATTAAACACACCGTTGTCACTCCAGCCGTGTTCATCGTCGCCAATCAGGCGGCGCTTGGGGTCAGCTGAAAGCGTTGTCTTTCCGGTGCCCGAGAGCCCGAAGAAGATAGCGACGTCCCCGTCGGTGCCCACATTCGCCGAACAGTGCATGGAGAGAATGCCCTCGATCGGCAACAGAAAATTCAGCACCGTAAAAATGGTCTTCTTGATTTCTCCGGCGTAGCTTGTGCCTCCAATAATGGCCAGCCGTTCGCGGAAATTGAGAATAATGAACGTTTCCGTGCGCGTGCCGTCGACCATGGGCGAGGCCTGGAACGAAGGCACCGCAATCACGGTGAACTCCGGGACGTGGCGCTGCAGTGCATCTTGACTGCGGATTTTCAGAAACATCGTCCGCGCAAACAAGCTGTGCCATGCCTTCTGAGTGATGACACGGATCGGTAGACTGTGCTCGGGGTCGGCACCGGCGAAGCAGTCCTGCACGAATACGTCCCGGCCCTGTAAGTATCCCTGGAGGCGCGTAAGAAGTGCACTGAAACTCTCGCCCGTGAACGGACGGTTGTACTGACCCCACCAGATCTTTTCTTCGGTGGACTGTTCTCGCACAACAAATTTGTCGGCCGCCGCCCGCGCCGTATGTTTGCCGGTCGAGACCACCAGCGGTCCGAGATGCGACAGGCTTGCTTCCGAACGAAAAATGCTTTCTTCGTAAAGGGCAGGTGTGGGCAGATTCCAATAGACGCGGCGTAGGTTCACCAGTCCGTGATTCTGCAAGCCGTAGCTTGAGGCTAGCTTCCCAGCCTCTTTTACCGCGGGAGATTGAACGTCCAAATAGATGTTCATACCCACTCCCTTACCAGTTTGCGGTCGCCCAGATAGAGTTCGTTTGCCGAATTCGTATCCAGCGCCCACTTGATGCGATCCAGACCTTCCGTAATGTCTCGGATCGCCCCGCAGTAACTGAGC
>Ga0187778_10002458_pt1 | contig 12623 bp, 10 predicted proteins | sample 1015_Q2_SP5_20_M_FD_132418 | JGI IMG/M metagenome (GOLD analysis project Ga0187778, IMG submission 132418) | Tropical peat soil microbial communities from peatlands in Department of Meta, Colombia - 1015_Q2_SP5_20_MG | ecosystem: Environmental > Terrestrial > Soil > Wetlands > Peat | place... | reverse complement strand
TCCTCAGAGGTCTACCTTTCGGTTGTCAGTTCATGGGAAATTGCGATCAAGGCCCGACTGGGTAAGTACAAGCTGCCGCAATCCCCGGATCGTTACGTTCCAAGAAAGCTTGCTCAACAAGGCATTCGTGCCCTGCCGATGACGCTGGAACACAGCCTTAAGATCTTCAGCTTGCCTTTGTACCATCACGACCCATTCGATCGCATGCTTATGGCGCAGGCGATGCTGGAAGGAATGGTGATTCTGACCTGCGATCGCGTCTTCGCGAAATATCCCGTCGAAGTGTTGTGGTGCGGTACGTAGATAAATAGCGGTTTCTTTGAAAAGCCACCCGGCAGGGTGGCGTCGCCGCGCACAATCAGCTTGCTGGACAGGTAGATAAGCACGAAAGGTCCCGGTATGACGAGCAGCAGGTAGAGCCAGCCTGTGATCCTGGCTTGCCGGTCGAGTGCGTCCATGGCGGGCCTCTCTCTCTTCAGTTGGCCTGAAACGGGCCTGCTTTCAGACGGTGACACCGCCCAGTGCCCGATCAGCCGTGGTCATCTCCGGCCTCAGTCCTTTGATCACGAGCCAGAAGCCGGTCGCCAGTTCGAAGAGCCCGAGCCCGGTATCGAACCACCACAGGTTCACGCGCTTGGCGAAGTCAGGGGAGATGATGAAGGCAATAGTACACACCGCAGCCCACGCGGAGACGATCACGCCGAAGGCGGCAAGTCCTCGTGGGATGTAACCCGACTTGAAAAACAGGTAACTGCAAGCGGTGGATGCCAAGCCATAGAACAGCAGGCCGACGTAGTAGGCGTCAAAACCGGAGAGATACAGCCTCCCCAGCGTCTGTGCTTGTTCTGTCCCGAGGACGCGCAGGTAATCGGCGCCGTTCAACAGCCGCAGAGCGATCAGTTGATTCAGCGACATCAGGACCCACATCGAGGCATAGACGAGCCTCCAGAACCCGGCCAGCAACGCCAAGGTGCGACCGGCTGGCTTGAGGGTCACGTAGAGCGCGCTGAGCAGGGCCAACAGCCCCGCCTCGTAGACCAGGTTGCTGGCGATCCCGATACGGAAGAGCCGCTCGTGCGCCAAGATTTTGGGGACAGTCTGCCCTGGATCGCCGGCGACCATTAGGCGATCGTTGATACCAAAGTTCACCGCGACCACGATCGCGAAGGTGAGCAGGTAGAAGAATCCCGCGACTCGTGCAGCTTTGCGTTGCGACTCGTCGATGGTACCGGTCGACATTCCGTTCCTCCACGGAACCGGACAAGGTTGTGTGCATGATTATACGAAGAGCGAAGGGCGAGAGTTCCGTTGTCGATTGGATGGAGAGGTAAGCGACAATCAGTAGCGCTGACGCAATCATTTCGACAGCAATCGTTACACGCCGACGGGTTGTTTGCTGCTCACCGGCACGGACGTGAGCCAATTGAACCTGTCTGGCTTCTCGCCGCGAATAATCCCGTAGAACTCCTTCTGAATCGCCTTGGTGATAGGTCCGACAACACCTTTGCCGACGCTGATCTTGTCCACAGAGCGAACGCCGGTGATTTCAGCCGCCGTACCGGTGAAGAAGACTTCATCAGCAATGTAGAGCAGTTCTCGCGGAATACCCTGCTCGATTACCGGAATCCCAAGATCGCGTGCAATGCACAGAGCTGAATCCCGCGTAATGCCGGGCAGCACGGAATTGCCCAGCGGCGCGGTCTGCAGCACGCCGTTGCGGACTACAAATACATTCTCGCCCGAGCCTTCGCTCACATAACCATTCTCGTCGAGCGCGATGCCCTCGACATAACCATTCAAAATGGCTTCCATCTTGATCAGCTGGGAGTTCATGTAATTGGCGCCAGACTTCGCCATGGCAGGAAGCGTATTGGGCGCAATCCGAGTCCATGAGGAGACGCACACATCGACGCCCTGTTCGGCGTCAGAGCCCAGGTATTTGCCCCAGGGATAATTGCAGATATAAACCTCAGTTGGCGAGTTGAATGGGTTCACTCCTGCTTCGCCGTATCCGCGAAGAACGATCGGCCGAATATAACAAGGCCAGATGCCGTTCTTTTTCACCAACTCGACCATAGCCGAGACCAGCTCTTCGCGCGTAAAGTCCAAGTCGATCCGGTAGATCTTCGCGGAATCGACCAGGCGCTGCATGTGCTCTTGAGCCCTGAAAATCGCCGGACCGGTAGGCAATGAGTAACAGCGAATGCCTTCAAAAACGGATGAACCGTAGTTCACGACGTGCGACATGACGTGAATAGTCGCCTGCTCCCAGGCGACAAATTTGCCGTTGTGCCAGATTTTTTCGGTTTGCTGAATCGCCATGCAGGCTCCTAAAGCTCAAGATTCACGTCTACAGCGAAGGATGCGATTGTTTGATGCCAAAATGTCTTATCGTGGGTGGATCGGCTTGCTGGCTGGCAACAAGCTGCACGATTACTCAGGGGGCGGGCGTTGCGAGTCACGCAGGCTGAATTATAACCGAGGCCGTTAAAGGTCAAGAGCTTTTTTGCAACTGGTGCAGGCCAGGTTGCTCTAAGCCGCATTAGACATCGTACTCGCACGAAGACAAGAGTCTTTTGTCTACTGTTGGTTCCCCGGAGTGTTGGGGGCTAGCCCGGCCTGGATAGCGCTGGGCAGTTCGTCTCCCCGGAAATACTGCCCGTGGCCGGCCTGCATCTCCGGCATGGCTGCAAATGGTTTGCTGTAGTCGTTCGCAGCGTTCCAGAAAAGAAAACCGATCCCACCTTTTTCCTTGGCAGTCAAAACCTGAATTTCAATGTATTTCGGCGAATAAGTCTTGGTTCGCCAATGGAAGGCCTGTAGCCAGGGACGAATTACGACTCCGCTGCCCTTTGTAATCGCTTCGAAACGGTCCATGGATTCGCCGATGAAATGTTCCGGAGCGTCGCCCGGGTGGGCATAACCCTCCATGCCGAAGAAATGTGAGGGATAGATCATGGGCGAGAGCACGTCACAGTATTTCGCCATAGCGACGATGTCTTGCCCCGTGTGTGCCAGATCTACTGTACGTTTCCAGGCCATCACGCCGAAGACATCCAGTGAGAGCAGTACTCCGGTTGGGTGAAGTTCGCTGTAGGCGTGCTGCAGAAAGTTGGTGATCACGTCCGTGCGGTGCCATTGCGGGTGACTGGTCTGGAACACGAAGCTGGCATCTTTCTGATCACCCTCGGCAGGGAAGCGGACATAATCGAACTGCACTTCGTCCACCCCAGATTCGGCAGCCTTTTTGGCCAGCGAAATATCATACTCCTGCACTTTGGGTTGCGATGGGTCCGTCCAGACCAGCTTGCCGTTCTCTCGCCATGCTTCACCTGTGCGATGCGACGCCACCGCCAGCTCGGGATGACTCACCACCAGACGCTCGTCCCGGAAGATCGCGACTCGGGCGATTGCATGCATGTTCTGGGAATGCAGGAAATGCACAAATTTCGGCAGATCAGGGATCGGGGTATGGTGCTTGCCCAGCAACGGGTGCTCAAACGGGATGTTTACACTGCCGTCGCTATCCTTGATATCGAAAACCACGGCGTTGCCGCCCAACTCACGCCAGCGCCGGATGATGTGTAAACCGTGCTCGCTGCCCGCCATCAGTCCCGTCAGATACACCGCCCGCACTTCGAAATCGCGTGGCACAGGAATGGTCTTCTCCACGATGGGAGCATCCAAAATCCCAGGTACGATAACGGTTTGACCCGGTTTCAGAAAGGACCCCTGCAGGTTTTGATTAGCCGTCCGGATGGATTGGGCCAGTTCGGCAGAACTCAGACAAGAAGTTTGCGCAAGGTAGCGGCGCGCTACCGTCATAACTGTGTCGCCCCGTTTAGCCCAATACAGAGCGCTTCCCGGCGGAGCAACGTTGGTGACTTCCACCGATACCGCCGGGGATTTGGAGGGCAATGATGCTGTCGCCAGATGCGGTGTTTGCCTCCCCGCAGCGGAAACCGCGTGGACAGGCAACTGACGCAAGAAAAACGTGCAGAAGGCGCACAGGACTGCGACCAGGACCCACACCAGATGGCGACCCAAAGACTCTTCCCCCAACACCTACCAAGGAACATAGTAATGATGCCTCTGGTGCTCGCACTAGTTACCTCGGGTCAAGCCCGTGGAGCTACAGCCCCCTCCTTAGCCAATAACCTTCCTGCATGCGCAAACTATTTCCTTTTACATGATCGTACCGGACAGCCTACCTGCCTCTCTTTCACAACTGGGGGCATCTAATCCCCCAGAAATGAAGCCGTAAGCGGTTCCTACGGGATGGCGAATCATTTGCAGTAAGGCAAACCTGATGAGCGCTGGTGCTTATCCAGAAGGGAGCGAAAAAAGCTGTCGCTTCCAGTTGCCAGGTGACGCGATCTCCCACGAACAGCCTGAAGGCCCAGAAAGGAAAAACCGGGGCCAGGAGCCTATGAAAAACGCCCTCAATGCAACCCTTGATCCTACTCGCCGCAGCAGTGATGCCCGCGACTTCGAAAACGCCTTGCGCCGCAAAATCGTCGGTCAGGACGCAGCCGTCGAAAAGGTCGTCGAAATCTATCAGATGTTTCTGGCCGGCCTGAACCCGCCAAACCGTCCGGTGGGCAACCTGCTGTTTCTTGGCCCAACCGGTTCGGGCAAGACTCGCGTGGTTGAGGCTATGGCGGAAGCCCTTTTCGGAGATGCACGCGCCTGCATCAAGATTGACTGCGCGGAATTCCAGCACTCTCATGAGATCGCCAAGTTGATCGGTTCACCCCCGGGATATCTTGGGCACCGCGAAACCCACCCTCTGCTCACGCAGGAGGCGCTGAATCAATGGCATACCGACCGGCTGAAGCTTTCAATTTTGCTTTTTGACGAAATCGAGAAGGCTTCCGATGCCTTATGGCAGCTGCTGCTTGGAATCCTGGATAAAGCCACCTTGACCCTTGGCGACAATCGCCGGGTCGACCTTTCCCAGTGCATCATCATCATGACCTCGAACCTCGGGGCAGGTGAAATGACCAACCTGGTAGACGGTGGCTTCGGTTTTGCCCCGAAAGTGGCGCAAATTGATTCCAAGTTGGATGAAAAGATTGACCGTACCGCAGTCGAAGCGGCGCGCCGAAAATTCACGCCGGAGTTCATGAACCGCATTGACAAGGTGGTCGTTTTCAAGACTCTCCGTTCGGAGCACCTGCAACAAATCCTGGAAATCGAGCTGGGGATGGTGCAGCAGCGCATCCTGATGGCTTCAGCAGCCAATCAGTTTGTCTTCAACTGCACGTCTCGGGTTAAGGGTTTTCTGCTGGAGGAAGGAACCGATCCCAAATACGGGGCTCGCCACCTGAAACGCGCGATTGAGCGGCATCTGGTGTTCCCAATGGCCAACTTGGTGGCGACCGGACAGGTCAAGCTGGGTGATTTCATCCGCGTGGACTTGGGCCCGGAAGGTTCGTTGACTTTTGTCAAAGAAGCTGAAAATGCCATGGTGCCGATGCTGATGGAGCGCTATGGAGCAGCGGCTGGGCCGCAGCCTTTGGCAGCGCGCGCCGCGCGCACCGCAAACCGCCGCGAGTTTGGCGCCAGTCCAACCGCCGAATCCAAATAGTTTTGTACGTAGTCTGCAGACAGGAAACGCTGGGCTAACCGGCCCGGCGTTTTTCTATCGTAGTGCAGCATGTGCCCACCAAGTTGCGCTTGTTTCTTTGACGCTAACTTCAGACGGCAGACTAGAATGACTCAAGGGCGAGAAAGTGCCACACGATAATGATTACGAATGGCTCCTCGGCCATGCCGACAGCGTCCTAGCCTCCTTGGGTTCACGAGTACAACTCGCGGGGCAAGTTGCCCGCCAGTTGGAAGAACGCATCTCCACCGGGCGGCTGCCCTACACTCTTGGAGTGTTCGGTGGGTGGGGAACCGGCAAGACTACATTCCTAGCGCTCCTCGCCAAAGAACTCCGTGGTCGCCCTGATACCAGCATCGTCTATTTTAACGCTTGGAAATACGCCGGCTTTATGGAGATCGTTCCTGCGCTCGTTTACAAAATTTTGTCCTATGGTATTCCTCAGACGGACCAGACCCGGCAAAAAGCCGCGGCCCGTGTTTTGTTATTTCTGGGAAAGAAATATTCGGATAACTTTGGCGCGTGGGTCCACGAGAGGATAGGCATAAATCCGGTTGCCTTATTTAAAGATGCTTATCAACTCAGCACTGACATGTCCAACGCCGCTGCGGATGTGGCACCTGAGTTGCTACAGGCTTATTACACGCAAGTTGACCGTGCCCAAGACTTGCTTAAGGACGTCCTGGGAACGGTTACCGCCGGATCGCCGCCGCGCAGCACGCTGATTGTCCTAATTGACGAATTGGACCGGTGCGATCCGGACGAGGCATTTGACGTTTTAAAACAAATTCGCGCTCTTTTCTGCATGCGCGACCTGCCGATTGCATTTGTAATGTGTGCGAATCCCGAGCCGATCGGACTTGCCATCAAACATCGCTATGGCCTCGAATCGGCTGCGGGCGATTACGAAGCGCGAAGCATTCTAGAAAAATTCGTCGATTCCTATCAGGATCTTTCTGGCATAACCGAATTGGGGCCCTTGATACGCGCGCTCTGGAAGAAACAATGGCGATCGACGCAACCGTGGATTATCGAAGTAGACGAGGCCAACCCCGGGCCGCCCTACATTGAGGACGTCATCCGCAACGCCACTGCACTAGATGTCATCAACACCGGCGTGTCACTCTATCGAAACCTTCGCGTCCTTATCAAGTCGTTCGAATTTCTCAATAGGGGCGAGTTTCTCGGTCATCCCATGCTGTGGACGATCTGGCATCTCTATATTGCCACCCAATTGGACCCAAAGTTCCGTCACGAAATGGGTATTCTTGCTGCAGACATTCAAGACATCACCGCTGCTTCATATGCATCTCTTAATGAAGCCGCTTATGATGTCACACCAAATAGACGGGGTCGACTGACGTTTAAGAGCGACAAGGGCAGCACACTGTTTGCGATCTTTCGCAGCTACTTTTGGGAGCACGCCAAGCAGACGGCGGCAGAACTGAAAAAGTCCAAAGACCCGGAAAAGGTCGAGCATGGACGAGTACTCGATACCATCCTGTTGGATCCCCATCGCGTGGAGTTCCTGGTCAACCTTTGCCTGATACCGCTGGATTCTGCCACGGTTAACGATCTTGTAAATCGCGGAGCGGGACAGGTCCCGGATGTTGAGGCCAGCTTTGCCGAGTGGGCCAACGCATTTGGCTATGTTCTGGCAAACGAGTAACGGATGACCTAGGCACGCCGGCGGATAGTGGGACCCGCGGATTTTGTGAGCACGTGCCTCGCCCGAATCCAAAGGAGATTGAGGGCCGCTCATTCGCTGAGTGGGAGATCCGTTAGCTGCCCTGTTTCAACTCCACCAGCACCTGGCGGGCAATCTCTTTCAGCGTCTCGAACACGCCCTGCCCATGGAATGCAATGGCCTCCAGCACAGGCTCATTCTTGCGCCGCAGTTCTTTAGCCAGACTTTCGACGGGCAAGATATTTGGCAGGTCCCGCTTGTTGAGCTGCAGGACGTAGGGAATCTTCTGGAAGTCGTAGCCGTGCTCCTTGAGGTTGTCCATCAGGTTGTCAAGGGCTTCGTGGTTAGCGTCCATGCGCTCCTGCTGCGAGTCGGCGACGAACACAATGCCATCCACGCCACGCAGGATCAGCTTTCGGCTGGCGTCGTAGAACACCTGTCCGGGAACGGTATAAAGGTGGATCCGAGTCTTGAATCCGCGCACCGAACCCAGATCCAGAGGCAGAAAATCGAAGAACAGTGTACGGTCAGTCTCCGTGGCCAGCGAAATCATCTTGCCTTTCTGCTGTTCCGCTGTTTTCTGGTAGATGAACTGGAGATTCGTAGTTTTGCCGCCCAATCCGGCCCCGTAGTAGACGATCTTGCAATTAATTTCCCGGGCTGCAAAATTGATGAAGCTCAAGACTTTCCTCGGACTCTAGGACAGACGTTCGCTAATTGAACGCCTTGTGCCTTTAGTTTTTGCTTGGTACTGCTTGGTTTATATCATAGCGCTGCAGTTACTGCAGGTTACCCCAGTTACTTGGACGCGACAGTGCCCAGATGTTTGCAGTCTGCCGAGAGCCTGCGGAACAATGTGTCCACAAAGGTATAATGCTCCGGCTTCTACACCGGCAGCCAGGAGCCAGCCATGACATTATCAGTCTTTGTCGGGACCAGCGTAGATGGATTTATTGCCCGGCCGGACGGCAACCTCGACTACCTGTTCGCCAGCGGCGGCGAACCGCACGGCTATGAGGAATTTATGGCGGATATCGATACGCTTCTGATCGGCCGCAAAACCTACGAAACGGTTCTCAGCTATCCCGAGTGGCCCTACGGCAAAAGGCGTGTGGTCGTGCTGAGCAGCAAACCGCTCGACTTCTCTGCGGTGCAAGGAGGAGTAGTGGAGCAGATGGCGGGGTCCCCGGAGGAAATTGCTGCAAAGCTCGCCGCAACTGGCGCTCGTAATATCTATATCGATGGGGGCGTGACTATTCAGGGGTTCCTGCGGGCCGGCCTTATCCAACGGATTATCGTTACTCGCGTTCCTGTTCTCATCGGGCAGGGTGTTCCTCTGTTCGGCTGGCTGCAAAGCGATGTTCATCTGCAGCACGTGGAGACGCGGTCGTATGCGAGTGGGCTGGTGAAAACCGAATATCGCGTCGTGGGCTGAAAGAGTACAAGAATCCGACCTATAGATTCCTCGGGCGTGGTGGCTACTGCGTGGCGGCGGAAAACAGCGGGAATGACCGCAAATGAAAGCCGCAGCAGCTCCAATGATACGATCTGATTAGCAGCAATGAATTTTGAGCTGTTTGTAGCATCACGATATCTGCGCGCGAAAAGAAGGCAAGCCGTGATCGGGGTGATTACGGCTATCTCCATCGCCGGCGTCGCGGCCGGCGTGGCATCTCTGGTCATTGCGCTGGCCATCAATAACGGATTCCGCCAGGATCTGCAGGAACGCCTTCTCGGCTCCACTTCTCACATCAATCTGCTTCGCGTACAGAGCGACGGCATCAGGAATTGGCAAACGTTAATGGATCGTTTGTCCAAAGCGCCGCATGTAATGGCAGCCGCGCCGGCGATCTACGAGCAGGTGCTCATCTCGCGAGGACCGAGGGCACGCGGTGCCGTGCTCAAGGGCATCATCCCTGCGGATGAACGCAAAGTTAGCGATCTGTTAAAGACAGTGAAAACAGGTTCGGCGGATGCGTTAGGTGAATCCAGCACGAGCGAGACGCTCGCGCCTACACCGACGGCGGACAAGAATGTCCGCACCACACAAGCTGATCAGTCTCCCGATGCTCTGGGAGATGTCGAGGCGCGCGTGGCGGAAATGCCCCCTATTATTCTCGGCAAAGACATGGCCGACGACTTGGGTGCAACTGTCGGTTCAGTGGTTTTGGTCACCAGCCCACAAGGCGAGCTCACACCATTCGGCATGGTTCCCAAGTACAACCGTTTCCGCGTTGCTGGAATTTTCGATTCTGGCTTTTACGATTACGACTTTTCCTGGGCGTTCGCGCGGCTCAGCGATGCGCAGCACCTCTTCGGTCTGGGGGATGAAATTTCGGTGCTCGAATTCAAGGTGGACGACATCTACAAAGCCGGCCAGATCGCAAACCAAATCGAGCAAGCTGCCGGCAAGGGTTTCATGACGACGAATTGGATGGAACAGAACAAAGCCTTATTTCGCGCCTTGCGTCTGGAACGCGTGGTCACTTTCATTACCATTGGCTTGATTGTTTTTGTGGCTGCTCTGAACATTCTGATTTCATTGACCATGATGGTTATGGAAAAAACCCGGGACATTGCCGTGCTCATGTCGATGGGCACGCGCAAGTCTCAAGTGCGCCGCATCTTCATTTCCCAGGGCGTCCTGATCGGCGCGGTCGGCACGGTAATCGGGCTGGTGCTTGGGTTTTCGCTTTCCTGGCTGGGGGGACACTATCATCTCCTGTCACTTGCACCCGAGGTATATTCCATCGATTACGTGCCTTTTGCTCCGCGACTGACCGACGGAGTTCTGGTCGCCTTGGTCGCAATTGTCATTGCCCTGATCGCAACCCTATATCCCTCCTGGTCGGCTGCACGGATTCTGCCAGCCGAAGCCTTGCGCTACGAGTAAACCCTGCCACTCCCTGGTGGTTCTGCTCCAACTGCGGTGACCGGGGTCACATCCGGTTCCCCCCACTCCGTCGTACTGTTTTTGTGAGAAGAATTCGCGAGGTACAACAACCGCCTGCCGCCCGTGTTTTAATGGAAGAAGGAAGACCATGCCGGCCGTGAGATGGTCCCATGCAGGTCCTTTCTGAGACGAGGAGCAGAGCGGTTGCATCTAAGGGATAAAGCGTGGTTAAGGGTCGAAGGCCTGCAAAAGGTTTTTCGGACCGGTGAGTTGGAACTGGTGCTCTTTGACAACTTATCATTCCAGGTGGCACGTGGGGAAATGCTGGCCATCGTAGGCGAATCGGGTGCCGGCAAAAGCACTTTGTTGCACATCCTGGGCGCTCTTGATAGGCCTTCGGCAGGTGACGTATACTGCGCCAACCTGAGGTTGAGTGCGCTTTCGGAGAATGCAGCCGCCCAATTTCGTAATCGCGAAGTTGGTTTCGTTTGGCAATTCCACTACCTTTTGCCGGAGTTTACAGCACTGGAGAATGTGGCCATGCCCCTGCTGGTGAGAGGGCTTCCGCAACCGCAGGCGAGGGCCGAGGCTTTGCGTTGGCTCAGTGCCGTGGGCTTGGAGCAACGGGCCGGTCACCAATCCGGTGAACTCTCCGGTGGTGAACAGCAGCGGGTTGCATTGGCGAGGGCGCTGATCACTCAGCCCAAGATTCTGCTTGCCGATGAGCCCACTGGGGACCTCGATAGCCGCACGGCGGATTTGGTTTTTGAATTGATTGCTAGATTGCACCGCGAATGCCAGCTGACCTCCCTGATTGCTACGCATAACTTTAGTTTTGCGCGTCGTTGTCAGCGGGTTATGCGGTTACAGAACGGCAGGATTGAGGAGGTGGCGCCTGAAGCTCTTCCCGTGTAGCACGAACTGGCAATTGACTTCCGTGGAAGTACATGCCGGAATGATAATAGGGAATGCTTGGCCAGAGCCGGGATGTGGGAACGAAGGGGTATCCGTAGTAACTGATGGAGTAACAGAAGCGAGAGATTTTGCCGGCAAACTGTGGCATTTTGATTACATCATGTACAAGGGGACGAGAGCTACGAGAGTTAATCATTCGACTGCTCCACGAGCTCAGGGGGTAGGGCTTTATGTTTGAACGTTATACGGAAAAGGCGAGGCGGGTCATCTTTTTTGCTCGCTACGAAGCCAGCCAATTCGGGTCTCCTTATATCGAGACGGAACATCTTCTATTAGGGCTCTTGCGCGAAGACAAGGCTCTGACTAACCGTTTCCTGCGCTCCCATGCCTCCGTCGAATCTATCCGCAAGCAGATTGAAGGTCATACAACGATTCGCGAGAAAGTCTCCACCTCGGTGGACTTGCCGCTCAGCAATGAATGCAAGCGGGTGCTCGCTTATGCTGCAGAAGAGGCTGAGCGCCTCTCCCACAAGCACATTGGCACGGAACATTTGCTGTTAGGGCTGTTGAGAGAAGAGAAGTGTTTTGCGGCTGAGATTTTGCATGAGCGCGGCCTGCGATTGTCTACCATTCGTGAGGAACTGGCGCGCACCGGTCAGGAAAAGGCACAGCCTCAACGTCAGCGTGAGTCTTCTCTGCTGAGCGAGTTTTCGCGTGACCTGACCCAAGCGGCCATGGATACACAGCTTGATCCCCTGGTCGGGCGCGAGGGGGAGCTTGAGCGAGTTGTGCAGATTCTTTGCCGCCGAACCAAGAATAATCCTGTTCTGATTGGCGAGCCGGGCGTCGGAAAGACGGCTATCGTCGAAGGCCTGGCGCAGCGCATCGCCGACGGCGAAGTCCCGTCATTCTTGGCTGACAAACGCATTCTGGCATTGGACTTGTCTCTTATTGTCGCTGGCACCAAATATCGCGGGCAGTTTGAAGAGCGGCTGAAAACCATCATGAAGGAATTGATGGAGTCGCAGAATTGCATCATCTTCATTGACGAACTGCACACCTTGGTGGGCGCGGGTTCTGCCGAAGGTTCGCTGGATGCCGCAAACATCCTGAAGCCGGCACTGTCGCGCGGAGAAATTCAGTGCATCGGCGCAACCACGCCGGGCGAATACCGGAAATCCATCGAGAAAGATCGTTCGCTGGAGCGACGTTTTCAGGCGGTCAAAGTTCCGCCACCAAGCGAAAGCGACGCGACGAAGATTCTGTTCGGCATTAAAGACCGTTACGAGAAGTTTCACGCGGTCACTTACACTGACGACGCAATCAACTTCGCAGTTTCGCATTCGAACCGGTATATTCCGGACCGCTTCCTGCCAGACAAAGCTATTGATCTGGTGGATGAAGCCGGCGCCCGCGTGAAGCTGCGCCAGACTTCGCTGCCCGAAGAAATCACTGAAGTCCAGAAGCGCATCAAGTTCATCGTCCACAGGATGGAGAACGCCATCGCGAACCACGAGTTC
>Ga0187778_10002457_pt1 | contig 12626 bp, 9 predicted proteins | sample 1015_Q2_SP5_20_M_FD_132418 | JGI IMG/M metagenome (GOLD analysis project Ga0187778, IMG submission 132418) | Tropical peat soil microbial communities from peatlands in Department of Meta, Colombia - 1015_Q2_SP5_20_MG | ecosystem: Environmental > Terrestrial > Soil > Wetlands > Peat | place... | reverse complement strand
GGTATCGATCATTGCGTGGAGGTTGGCCGCCACGGCGTTGTCAACGGTCGCGCCGGTCGAAAGAATATAGCCACCGTCCCGCCCAACCTCGTCAATCAGTCGCCGAACGTGTGCATTCACTTCCTCGACTTTGCCGGCGATTAAAAGCGACGACGGCAGGTTTCCACCGAAACACGCCCAGCCGGTGAAGCGCTTTTTTACTTCGCGCAGATCGGTCTGATCGAACATCCAGATCGTCCGGCCGGCGGGAATGTCCGGGTCTGTGATGGTGTCGAGCCGCTTGTTGTAGGCACCTTCCACAAAGAGGTAGGGGATCAGTCCTTCCTCAATTAGCCCCAAAATCACCGCCTTCAGTGTGGGCCAGTAGAAAGTCTCAAAATCCTTGTTCGACATGAAGCTGTCGGCGCCCTTGTGGAGTGGGATGAAGACAACGGGACTGCGGGACTTCATTGCCGAATGAACTCCCGCGTCAATCGCGAGCGGCACGAATCGCTCGACAGCTGCTAGAACGGCCTTAGGCTGGCGGAATTTGTCGAGCATAATCGCGCGGGTACCGCGCAACGTATCGCCGATGATATCGAACGGTGCTTTCGTGAAGCCTCCCATAAGTCCCGTGAGACCCAGCGTCGAGGCGAGTTCATGGTCGATAGATCGACAAGCCTTCATCCATGCGATTGCTGCATTGCCCGCCTCCAGGATTTTACGCAACGCTTCTTGCACCTCCGGGAAGCCGAAGGGAACCATCACTGCGGCTACCGATGGCAGTTCGAGAACATCCGAGAAGAGCCCCAAATTCGTCAACGGAGCCAGCGAACCAAATACTCGCGGAAAATAGTTGCGCAAGAAAAAGTCAGTCGGATCGTTGGTCAGCGCTCGATATTCGTCCGCTCGCATGTATTCGTCTTCGACGCATTGATACGGCTCATTGGGCGGAACTCCATGGCCTGGCCAACGATACAGCTTGTAGTCGAGGATCTCCAGGATCATACCGGAACCATAGAGTGCTGCACCCGCCATGCTGTCTGGCAGGAAGTCGCGGTTAAACTTGCGAAGTGCAAACGCGAGCTTTTCATGATCGTACATCGCTTCTTGTGATGTGACCCCTGCATACGCAAAAGGATAGAAACCCATGGCGGGGCAAACCGGCACGCGCTCGGGCTTGTTGAGCGTAATGACGTCGATGAACATCTGGACCTGACGCTCGTAGGCCAGCTGCACGTCTCTGCTAGCGAATTCGATTCCTTCGGGGTGCTTCCATCGATTGAAGCGTTCCTCAAGTTTTGGCCCTGCCGCCGACGTCTGCGCTTGATTTTCCATTCAGTCGCCTCCCTCGCGCGATCGCGCTATCAGGACCGTAGGCTCCAGGCACCCGGCCTGGCTATCGGCGCGTTCGACCTACATGGTGCCGAATTTTAGCTATTGGGGCGATACACAGGCGTGACTACCGTTACGCGCTCCGGTGACGGGGGTCACAGCCCTACCCAACGGCTAACAGGACACTGAGCCATCGGCTTTCAGTACGAATCTAAAATCCTGTGCGCCCGAGCGTCCTAATCGAAGCGCGTAAGGATCGATAAAACGAGGAGGCACGCCTTGGACGATAAAGCTAAGCAACTAGTGCAGCAGATCTCCGAGATGCAGGAAGAGGATGCCGTCAAGTTGGCTCGCGAGATGCTCGACAACGGATACGATCCGGTCAAGCTCCTCGGACACTGCCGTGAAGCAATGGAAATCGTAGGCAAACGCTACGAAGAGGGAGAGTACTTCTTGCCAGAGCTGATGCTCGCGGGCGAAATGCTCAAAGCCATCGGGGACATGGCAAAGCCGCTGATCAAACAGGATGTGGCGGGGGCCGAGGCTGCCGGCACCGTCGTCATCGGCACGGTTCAGGGCGACCTGCACGATATCGGAAAAAATATTGTCACGTTCATGCTCGAGATCAACGGTTTTAGGGTGATCGATCTTGGTATCGACGTACCGATCGCGAGCTTTGTCGAGAGCATCAAGGAACACAAACCTCAGGTCGTGGGCCTGAGCGGCTTCCTCACCCTCGCGTTCGATGCGATGAAGAAAACAGTCGAGGCAGTTAAAGAAGCGGACTTGCGAGACAGCGTCAAGATCATGATCGGCGGGGGGCAGGTGGACGAGACCGTGAAGAACTACACGGGCGCGGATGCATTTGGCCTCAACGCGATGGATGCAGTGTCGCTCTGCAAGCGGTGGGTGCCGGCATGAGTGCAGGAAGTGTGGCTTTGACGGCGTCAGTGCTCTATGAGCAACGCCTGAAGCGCCTGATGGATGCGATTGAGCTCCGCGAGCCCGATCGCTTGCCCACGATTCTTTTCTCGCACTTTTGGGTGGCGCACTACTGCAGCATGACGTGCCGCGAGGCCATGTATGACTATGACCGACTGGCTGCGGCTCTTCGTAAGGCGGTCATCGATCTTGAGCCGGATGCCTTTCAGCCCGTGCATTCCTTGGTAGCGCTCGGGCCCACGATGGACATACTCGACTACAAGCAATTGGAATGGCCGGGGCATAAGGGACTCGCGGAGGATGTCGGCTACCAGTATCTCGACGCTCAGTACATGGGGGCGGAAGAATACGAAGACTACGTGCTCGACCCAACTGGCTTCATGCTTCACAAATACATGCCGCGCGTGGCCGGCGCGTTGGAGCCCCTTTCGCAATTGCCCGAGTACCCGGGCGTGCTGCACACACGAATCATTCAGTCGATGGAAGCATACGCGCGACCTGGAGTGCGTCGGGCCCTGGAGACATTAATCCGTGCGGGCGAAGAGATGCAAAACATGCGCGCCGTGCAGGCACGCGTGATTCAGGAACTGAAAGATCTGGGATTCCCGGTTGCCTCCCATGGCACGAGCCACGCACCTTTCGATGTGGCCGCCGACTATTTGCGCGGGTCCAAGGGAGCGATGCTGGATCTGTTCCGCAACAAAGAAAAGTTGCTCAACCTTATGGATCGACTGGCAACACTAATTCCGCGCGCTGGAATTGCAGCTGTCAAGTCTGTTGGCGGAAACATGATCTTCATTCCCCTCCATTGGGGCCTCGATGGATTCATGTCGCCGAAGCAATTCACAACATTCTTCTGGCCTCAATTTCAGCGGGTACTACTGACGCTAATCGACGCTGGAATCTACCCGCACGTTCTGTGGGAAGGAGACTGCGCCTCGCGCTTGGACGTGATCAAAGATGTGCCGCCCGGAAAGTGTGTCTACTTCTTCGAACGCACGGACATGGTCAAGGCAAAAGAGGCTTTGCGTGGCGCGGTATGTATCCGAGGCAACGTGCCTGCATCGATGCTGATTACCGGCACGCCAAATGAGGTGCGCGAGCATTGCAAGAGACTGTTCGAAGTCGTGGGCGACGGTGGCGGATTCATCCTGGACGCCGGCGTCGGAGTGCCGGACGAGGCCAAGCCCGAGAATGTACTGGCGATGTATGAAGTCGGGAAGGACTGCGTGTATTGAGAATTCCCATGCCGGTGATCACCGATCTTCGGCTGCCCATGACCGTCGAGGAAGTAACTTCCTCCTGGGGTTCCCGGCGAGCCAGATTGGCGTCAACGCGCGTGACCGCAATGCTCGCCGACTTGCTTGCGCGGATTGAATCCAACCATTGGATTGAGCCCAAAATCAGCTTCGAAGTTTGGCCCGTCGTTTCGGGCGGGCCCGATTGGTTGGGACTGCGTGGAGGTTTGCGGATCTGTTCGCAGAAGCTCCGCCATCATCTGCCAGGCGCGTCACATTTGGCAGCCGGCGTCTGCACGATCGGTGACGCCATTGAGAAACAAGTCAGCGCCGGGTTCGCAGCAAGCGACCGCTTGCGCGCAGTGATGCTTGACGAGATCGGGACACTCCATCTATTTCGCCTGGGAGATCAGCTGGAAGAACTGATGCAGGCGGAGGCAGTGAAGCATGGGCTTCAGGCCGGTGGCGTGTTAAGTCCCGGCGAAGACGGCATCGACATATCGCAGCAGGCCGTAGTCTTGCAACTGGCCCGCAGTGCAGAAATAGGCATTTCGCAAAGATGCGGCGGTATGCTCACGCCCCGGAAAAGCCTTTCGATGATGGTCGGGTTTGGCGCCCGAATGCCTATGTGGACGCGAGGCGAGCGATGTGCGCGTTGTGGGGCGCGCGACCGATGTCCGCACCGGCGTTCGCATTTCGTCGAGGTTACAACGTGAACTCCGCTCAAGAATCAGCGCTCGCCGGTCACTGGGTGACGTTCGAACCCGGTGGAGAGCACATTTGGAGCCTGCCAGCTGAGACACTGCTGGACACCGCGCGGCGCGCTGGAGTGCGAATAGCGAGCGTGTGCGGCGGGCGTGGACTTTGCCAATCGTGTGTCGTTCGCGTGACGGAGGGACCCGTCGGGTCACCGTCGCCACAGGACCTGGAGTTTTTTTCTGCCGATGAACTCGCCGACAATTGGCGAAGGGCTTGCCAGACACTCGCTTGCGGCGACTGCCACGTAGAAATTTCTGCGCGCGCCCGCGCCGCGCCGATGCGCACCGAAGTCGAAAGCGAAGATGTCTGGGTGCGCCCTGACCCAGCCGTTCGGCTGTATCCGGTCAAGGTTGCCGCCCCCAGTCTCGAGTACCCAGCCGCTGACGATCATCGCCTCTTAGTGGCGCTGAATGAAAAGTGGCCCGGGACTTGTTCGAGAATCGACCTCGATGCACTGCGTCGGATCCCAGGCATGCTGCGAGCATGCGATGGACACGTTGTGGCAATCGTTCGCTTCGGCGAGGTCATAGGCTTGGTTCAGCCCGCGAAAACGCCTTTGCCGGGGCTCGCCGTCGACGTCGGCACAACCAACATCGGAGTGCTCTTGGTCGATTTGCGCAATGGCCGGACGCTGGCAAGCCGCGCGCTAGAGAATCCGCAGACGAGTCATGGTGCAGATGTGATCACGCGAATCGGCAAGGCACGAGCGTCGCCCGAGCGCCAGAAACAACTGCACGATCTGGTTGTCGCCGGAATCAACGACGCAGCACGCGAACTGTGTGACTCGCAGTCACTCAGTCCCGACCAAATCGTCGACGTGGTCGTCGCCGGCAATACGGTGATGCATCACCTGCTTCTGCAATTGCCGGTCGATTACCTCGGAGCGGTGCCTTTTGTGGCGGCGTCGACGAGTGCGATTGACGTCAAAGCCCGTGAGATTGGGATTACAACCGCCCCCGGAGCCTACGTCCACGCCATCGCCAACATCGCTGGGTTCGTAGGCGGCGATCACACGGCGATGCTCTTGGCGATCGGCAGCGATCACGAACAAAAGACAGTGATCGCTCTCGACATCGGCACCAACACGGAAATCTCACTGATCCACCAGGGAAAGCTTTCGACCATCTCCTGTCCGTCAGGGCCGGCTTTGGAGGGTCGCCACATTCGTTGTGGAATGCGATCGGCGCCAGGGGCGATCGAGTCGGTGGAGATCTCAGGCGATCAAGTACGCGTCAAGACGATCGGGAATGCGCCGCCAATTGGGATTTGTGGCTCAGGCGTGGTCGACGCAACGGCGCAGCTTTATCTCGCTGGCCTCGTGAATCGCACGGGCCGTATGACCCGGGAACAGCCGCGCGTGCGCATTCGCGACAAGCAGCCTGAATGTGTACTCGCAGACGAACGGGAAACGCAGGGAGCCGCGATCGTTTTCAACCAGCGCGACGTCCGGGCCGTGCAACTCGCCAAGGGCGCGATTCGAGCCGGAATACAGGTGTTGCTCGAGGATGCGGGGCTGCGCGAAGAACAAATCGACCAGGTCATTATCGCTGGTGCGTTTGGCAATTACATCGATCTCGCAAGTGCAGTGGCGATTGGCATGCTCCCTGACTTGCCCCTCGACCGCTTTGCTCAGGTTGGGAATGCAGCGGGAATCGGGGCCAAGCTGGCACTCGTATCGTATCCGCACCGCGCCACTGCCCAAAGCATTGCGGCGAGCAGCCAGTATATTGAGCTGGCGGGTTCGGTACGTTTCAACCGAGCCTTCATGCGCGCGATGCGTTTTCCTGATCGCAAGAAGAACTGAGAGGAGATAGCGATGTCAATTCCGGGCGTTAGCATCATCGGTGATCGCATCAATCCTGGTTTCAAGGCGACCAAGGCCCTTATAGAGTCTGAAGATATCTCTGGGTTGCAAGCTTTGGCTATCCGGCAAGTGCAGTCGGGAGCCTGGTGCCTGGACGTTACGGTTGGGCCGCGAGGTTATCAGGACTCTCATTTTCTGACCGAAGTGATCAAGGCCTTGCAATCGGCCGTCGACGTACCTCTCTGTTTCGACTATCCAAGCGCTGCCGTTCAGGAGGTATGTCTGAAGGCCTACGATCCGGGGAAGGCTCGCGGCCGAAAACCCGTAGTCAACTCCATCGCCGAGACGCGGCCGGAAATGTTCGAGCTCGTGAAGATTCGTCCGTTCCAAGTGGTTCTGATGGCTTCGGAGCGGCTCGAGAACGGCTCGCCAAAATCTAACAAGCTGACCAGCGAAGTGCTCGGCGTAGCTCGTCGCATGACCGCAAAATTGACAGAGGAGTGCGGATTTTCTCGCGGCGACATTTTCGTCGACGTCACGATACACAGTTTGGTGTCCGATCTGGAAGGACTCACGAAGATGGCGCTCGATTCCATCCGTTCCATCGGCGAAGACCCTGAGCTCAAGGGCGTTCACATCATTGGTGGACTGACGAACATCGGGAACATGCTCCCACCACTCAAATTCGATGATGTCCCGCTGCGTCAAATGGTCGAGAATGCGTTTCTGACCCTGGCCGTTCCACTCGGGTTCGACACGATCATGGGAACACCGTGGAACAATTTTCGGATGCTGCCGGATGACAATGTCGTATTGCAGACGCTAAAAGAGTTCACAGAACTGAAGGGACTCAACGCCATGCGCAGGCTCCGCCAACTCTGGGTTCGTAGTCAGGGCGCTAAGGCGTTGGTCGAGAAATGACGGGAGTTCGCATCAGAAATCATCCGTCGCAGCAGAAACTTCAGGGAGATTCTGATTGGCAGGGTTTTTTTGGTGATCTCGTTCCTTCCCCCGACGGCATCCCCATGCAGCGCGGAGAGGCTCTAGCACACTCGAATAACACGCTTTGCACTAAGTTCTAAGAGAGTTTTGCTTCGATATTGCTCATCTCAGCGTCGATTGTATCGGTGTCCTCAGCCCCATACTTTCTTGTGGTTGTATATTCGAGTACCTTTCGGTAGCTGGCTTCCCCACCGTTGCCGCTGTAACGATAGACCGTGATATCGCGCCTATGGTCATCGCATCGTGTTTCTCCCTCTTCGCGGTGCCAGTCTGATGTGACGAGCATCCCATTCAGCACGCCGCTGCTAAAGACGCGCACCTCGTCGGATTCCACGGCCAATACTAAGTGCCAGTCATCGAGCTGTGCGTCGTAAACCCAGATAGCGGTCTCGTGTATTTGACCTGTGGGATACCAGGCCGCTGCCTTCAGTTCCAGCCCATCGGTAGCGGCGCTCTCTGATTGCAACCGCACGACGGTGAGTTAGGAGAACACCTGAAATGTCAAATTCGAATGAAACAAGTCCCTGAAATAAGTGCATTCGCTCGCTCTACGAGCCGTGCGAACGAAACAAATTCTCGACTGGCTCGGCCCCTCATCTGATTCGAACTCGCGCTGGGGTTCGACGGCTGCCGTTACGACGGCTTTCCAATCTCCTGCTGTGTCCAAGACCACCTTCAGATCAAGGGGCGGTTCTTTCCGATACTGGGGAGGCGCGGTGCTTTGAGCAAGAAGCTCCCCTTGACAGAGCAAGGCGGCGACGGCAGAGAGCAACCAGAATTTCCATTTTCGGCTGTACATGTGGCTTGGACCCCTGGGTCTGCACTAGCAATCGAGGATCCATTTTCTTCCGTGCTGAAAGAAAGCGCTTTTCCCGTCTGTCGGATCGCCGAAGGTGTCTGCCGCCACACAGAACTGTATGCCAGCGGACGCCATCTCGCGTGCGGGTCGCCATGGGTGAGAGCCAGTTGGACGATTAACGCAGGTGCTGGACAAGTTGAGTCTACCTAGGAAGACGAATCGAGAAAGCTTGCACTCGGGGGCATTGGCATTGTTCTGTGATTCCGATCACTACAATGGATGTGGCGTTGGCGCGAAGAATATAGCAGTCAGCGGTTGAATGGGCGGCCAGGAACTCGGGAGAATCGCAAGTGGCGCGTCGGCGGCCAGTGATCGGCGTTCTCAAGATGGTGGCGATGATTGCGGGTTGGCTCCTGATTGTTCTCGCGATTCTGGGCCTTCCGCAGATGTGATTCCCCACGGGAAGCCTGGAAGGCACATTCCGATTGCTTTCGTCTGGGGCTTTGCTGCTTGCTGCCGTCGTGTGGTTGGTTCTGGTGGAGTTGTTCCTCCGCTTCTTTGCGACGAACCGGAAGCGATTCCCCGCGAAATGCCCTCTCGCTCAACCAGTGTTAGGGCTAGACGAGAGCGCCGGCGGGCGATGGGAGGGATGCCGCCGCGAGGCAACAATGAACAGCGAATGCAGCTATGTGGCTTATCGAGGGCGCGCCCGATCTCATGCAATGACTGCCCGGCTTTCCAACGGCTCCAGATATCAGTTCTCTGTGCGGGAGAAAGTCTCGATCGCATTCCTTGAGTCATAAACACCACCTTTGAACAGATCAGCTCTTAGATGGCGTTGCATCGACCCATCGAATGCACCCGACTAATCGGACATGTGAATGCTGCGGAAGAGTCGTGACCGGAGGCTCAACTTGGTTCGTGGAGGACGATAGCTTCACGAGATCGATTTCGAATACCCGCACAGGCTCCCTAAAGCCTTTCGCGGAGATGGGAGGGAGCAAGATCAGCGAAAGAGTTTCCTCGAGTTCGGTCGCGACTACCTCCGAAACCAGTATTTGGCCGGATTTGGCAGTCGAGCACAACCGTGCGGCGAGGTTCACGCTGCGTCCGATAGCGGTATAGTCGCGGCGATCCTAGCTACCCATACTGCGGACGCCGACTTCGCCAATGTGGATGCCGAAGCCGATCTCGGTGCCCGCCTTGCCTGCAAGACGCCCGTTGAGCCGGGAAAGAATTTCCACTGCGGAGCGAAGATTGCCTTGACGGTCAATGCGACAAACTCTCGGCGGTCGTCTCGAGCTTCGCGTGCGCGACCATGGAAGACCGAATCAGTACCCGTCGCCTTTGGTGGCGTTATACGGACTTTGGCTGTATACATATGCATAGATATGACCTTCCTGCGCATTCAAGTGTCCGTCGCTTTGCTAGTGTTGTTGTCGCTGATGTATTCATCGCGGGCCTTCGCGGCGAGTCCTGACCTAGAGACTGTGCTAACTGGCTCGCGCCAGCGGATTGAGAAATTAGACTACCGCTCGACCGGGCGACTCACACAGGTGGAAGGCAATGGCAAGCGCACGAGCTACAAGTTTGTCGCCAAGGCTCGCTGGTTTCCCGATGGTCTACGCGTTCTATGCGAGATCTCCGGGCCTGGCTCGGATAAGACGAGTCTTCTTTTGCATATGAGCGTGAGTGGGCACGTGACCATCGAGGCGGTACTTCCGGGCGAGAAGGCCGCTAGCGTGTTGCCATTCGAACGTTGGAACGACCCACTCGTGGGTACAGACTTCTCGTTTGAAGACATGGTAGAGAACCAGTTCTTCTGGAAGAATCAGGAACTCCTGGCACCGGAGAAATACGGCACACGGGATTGCTTTGTGCTTAAGAGCAAGCCCGACCTTCAGGATCGGACTTACTATGACTCGGTAACATCGTGGATTGACCGCAGCATCTTGTTTCCTGTGCATGTGGTGAAGACGCTTCGCGGGACAGGACAGCAGAAGGAATTCATTTACTACGGGCTGCGGCAGGAAGGCGGCGCTTGGTCGGCGTCGCAAGTGGAGGCAAAGCTGCAGGGCAAGCCCGGCTCCTCGATTCTTCTAATCGAAGGGGGCTCGCCGAAGGCGAATCTTGCGCGCAAGGATTTTGAGATCGGGCCGTCGGGCGCGCAGGGAGAGAAATAAGCCAGATCGCCTAGTCAGAGTGTTGCGTAAGCTCTTTTTCGGACATTGGCGAGGCGCCGCTTAGGCCCAGGGGCCACCAGTTCCAGTCGCCCGCAAGTTGCAAAAGGGCCGGGCAAACAACCACCCGCACCACCGTAGCATCGATGAACACCGCCACGGCGAGCGTAAATCCCAGCATTTGGACGACCAGGAAGTCCCCCAAGGTGAATGCGATGAAGACGGCAATCATGATTGCCGCAGCGCTCGTGATGAGTCCAGCCGTCCGCGCCAGGCCCTCGATCACTGCGGATCTTTCGGATAGACCGTGCCGCCGTTCTTCGAGGACTCGGGCGACCAGGAAGACCTCGTAGTCCATGCTCAATCCGAAGACGATGGCAAACGAGAGGATCGGCACGATCGGGTATACGCTGCCGGTCGGCCCGTGGAGCCCGAAGAGTTTGCTACCGTGGCCTTCCTGAAAAACGATGACTAACGCACCGAAGGAAGCGCCAACGGACAGCAGATTGAGCAGAATTGCTTTGACAGCCGCAAATAAGGAACGCAGCCCGATCAGGAGCGCCAGCAAGCTCCCCAACACGACGCCAAGAACCACTCTCGGCAACCACGCATGCACGACCGAGTCATAGTCTGCGTCGAGTGCGGGAAGGCCGCCGACGCGCAGCACGGCGCCGGGCACGCCGGTTATCGCGGCGACATCGGAGGAGCGCACCTCTCGTACCCATCGTATCTGTTCATTGGGCGAAAGAGTCGCGGTGGGGAGCAGCTCGATCAGCGTGGCTCGGCCATCGACGCGAAGAAAACTCCTGCGGATCGGCTCGGGCACGTTGTCGACATCTTTCGCAGTGTCAGACATTCCCGTGAGGGTAGGAAGAGACAAGACTTCCTGCGCTCTGGGGTCGCTCTGGAAATGCTTCGTCAGCTGACTGACGGCGAGCCAGCCAGCCGGCGAGAGCGGGGGAGACTGGGGCGGCAGCTCCAGGACGACTCGGAGGGACTGCACAATACCCGAACGCCCCATGCCTTGAAGGGTGTGCAGTGCTTGCACCGACTCGGCTGCGCCCGGGAGCGCGCCGCGGTCGGGAATCCCGGGCGAGATTCTCCGGCCCTGGAAGGCGAGGATCAACAACGGAATCCCAGCGACCAGCAGAGCCGTCCAGGGCCGGCGGGTTATGATGCTGCCCCACCGTACCCACCGCTCACTTGCCGCGCAGAGGTCGTCCCGCGTTTTTAGCCGAGCGCCTGGGAGGCGCACTCTGGCGGCATTGATGCGATGCCCTAGCAGACCAAGCACCCAAGGCAGAATGAATATGCACAGTATGACGCTCAAAACGGTTACGAGCAGACCGGCTATTCCGATGGAGCGCAGTTCGCTGATGGGCAAGATCAGCAACGCTGAAAATCCGATTGCAACGGTGGTGGCCGAAATTATGAGCGTCTTCCCCGCCTGCCCGGCGGCAATATCGGCGGCGCTGCCGGGATCATATCCCTCGGCCAATGCTTCGCGAAAGCGGCTCACCATCAGCAATGCATAATCGATGCCCAAGCCAAGGCCGAGCATGGTCGCCAGATTCTGCACTAGAATTGACAGGTGCAGATAATGCGCGAGCAGCGCAGCCGCGCCCATCGCCATCGAGATGGAGAGTACTCCAATACCCAGGGGCAACAGGGCGGCCACCAGACTGCCGAATGCCAGCAACAGGAGCAGGAGAGTCACCGGCATGGCTCGTTCCTCGGCATGCCTGACGTCGTCTGCGCTGACCTTGCGAAGATCGAAGTTCAGCGGAGCTTCACCCGTAATCTCCAGTTTGATATTGGGGTATTGCGACCTGAGCTGATTTTCCATCCAGTCTGCTCTCGCCCGCACCCTGGGGACCAACGCCTCGACGGCTTCGTCGTGCGGGTCCAACCCGACGATGATCAAGGCCCCGCCATTCTCCCCAGTGAACAGAGGATCCGCCCAATCCAGATTCGAGACGGCGCCGGACACTCCGGGCACACTTCGCAAGGAACTGGTTAAGAAGCTCAATGCATCCGCGCTCTCCGCCGAATCCGGATCGGGAATGCCGCTAATCACGAGGACCAGACGGTTAGCGTACGGAGCCTGGAAACGCTGCGCGAGTTCCAGGTCAACTTTTCCGGATTCTCCGCCCTTGATGTGAACAGCTGTCTCCAGCCGACGTTCGACTTTGTAGGAAAAGGGCAGCAGCGCAAGCGCCATGACAAAGCCGGACATCGCCAACCAGAATCGGCGGCGAGCGGCATCATGGCGAGTGTTTGCGCCTGGCATTACGATGGAAGATCCTCGTCGTTTCCTAGTCTATCTGAGAGCCATGAAACGACTTCGGTGATCGGGCACATCCATAATATTAGGACCACCACTGGATATTCACTGGGATTCGGCCTTGGGTTTAGTTAACTATCAACGTGGCAACTGCCAGTTAGGGTCCGACGTATCAGGCACCAGCGGCAAGTCGTGATAAATTCGCGTTGGCAATGCTCAGTTTCGACGACAAACGCTGGGAAACCCATGCGGGAGGGTATCGCACGCGGTTCGACCCAAGGCCGCTGCTGTCGAGACTAGAGGC
>Ga0187778_10002456_pt1 | contig 12627 bp, 10 predicted proteins | sample 1015_Q2_SP5_20_M_FD_132418 | JGI IMG/M metagenome (GOLD analysis project Ga0187778, IMG submission 132418) | Tropical peat soil microbial communities from peatlands in Department of Meta, Colombia - 1015_Q2_SP5_20_MG | ecosystem: Environmental > Terrestrial > Soil > Wetlands > Peat | place... | reverse complement strand
TTAAGGCGCTTCGGGGAGCTCCTGGACGAGCACTGGAAGGTGAAGAGGGGAGTCACTGTCGCAATGAGCACGGAGGGAATCGACCACTGGTACGCCCAGGCGAAAGAGGCGGGTGCCATAGGGGGGAAGGTCGTGGGTGCAGGGGGCGGGGGGTTTCTGATGCTCTACTGCGAGGATGGGCGGCAGGCCGTCAGGGCTGCTCTGGTGAAGGAGGGGCTCGTCGAAATGAAGTTCAGGTTCGACTTTGAGGGAAGCAAGGTAATCTACAACATCTGACGACCTATGGCATAACGCTAATGCAGGCTGTAATACTCGCTGGCGGTCTGGGCACACGGTTGGGTCCCTTGACGGGGACGGTCCCGAAGGCCCTGATTCCCGTTAGAGGGAGACCCTTCGTCGACTACCAGCTGGACCTGCTGAAGAAAAGCGGCATAGACGATTTCGTCTTTTGCGTCGGGCACCTTGGCGAGAACGTACAGAGTCACCTCGGGGATGGGAGCACCCTCGGGTGCAGCATCCGTTACAGTTACGATGGCCCTCGTCTACTTGGCCCGGCAGGGGCCCTAAAACACGCAGAAGGGCTCCTCGAGAACCGGTTCTTTGTCACCTACGGAGACGCCTACCTGCGCGCCCCCTACGGTACACTAATGGATGCTCTCGTATCTTCCAGGAGGCTGGGCGTAATGGCAGTCTACAGGAATCAGAACAGGTTCGGAAAGAGCGACATCGTTGTGGAAGGGGGGGAGGTCGTCCGCTACGACAAGAAGAACAGGGTGGACGGGATGGACTGGATCAACTACGGCGTTACCGCCCTCATGAAGGAGGCGCTCGTCCTCATACCCGAAGGGGATTTCTGCGACGAGGAAACGTTCTACGGTTCGATGATTGAGCGGAAGGAGCTCCTTGCTTTCGAAGTGAAGGAGCGCTTTTACGAAATAGGGACCCCCACTTCCCTCTCCGAATTCGAGGCTTTCGTGGCAAAGCGCATCTAGGCCATCCTGCGAATGATTTCCGCGCACCTCTCTACCCCCCTGTACTTCTTGGAGACCGAGGAGACCACCTCTAGCCTACTGATGTAGGAAGAGTCTGTAGCGCACTTTTCTATCGATTCGGTCAGGTTCTGGGGTGTCAATTGCTCCGATCTTATCATGACCCCCAGGCCGAGTTTGTCGAACTTCTCTGCGTTGCTTATCTGTTCGGGGTGGTTGTGAATAGGAATCAGGATAGCGGGTTTGACGTGGTCAATACACTGGCCAATGGTGCTGTGACCCGCCCTCGCCACGACCACTGTTGAGAGTTCGAGGAGTTCGTCCTTGATCGGACACCAATCATAGAGCCAACCGCCGTTGGTGAGCTTTCGGGGCTCCGGAGACCCCCCGGCGTACCCCATGGAGACGACGAGATTGTAGTTCCGCGTGATCAAGTCGGCAGATTTCATCAGCGTCTCCGCGAGTCTCCCCTTTGTTGCGTCTGGCCCGCTTATCTGGCAGAAAACGAGTGGCCTGTTATCTAGGCCAAGGCCCTCCTTCGTCCTCGTGACCTTCTCAGGGGACAGCTCCACCATTGGAGCCGTGAACCCCACGTACTCGACTATATTGGAGACCTCCGAAGCTGCTAGGTTCTGCTCGCCTATGGTGTACGGTGGGGGGAGGTCCGTCACGAGCACTCTCTCGCTCAGGGACCACATCAAGCCGAGAACGTCCCCCGCGACGCGCTCGTAGAACCTGCCCATGCTTCCCCTGAACCTTGGCGGGAACAGGATCTTGAACTGGTTGAGCATTGTAACGACGGGATACCCCATGGACCACCCTGCGAGGAGAGGGGACAGCCTGGAGTCTGAAACGACTAGGGTGGGATCGAAGGCCCGGATTGACCTTCGCTCGAATGCCAGCTGTTTGAGGAAGTTGTTGAACATGAATGGGAACCCAGGAAGGACCCTGTTTGACGAGAAACCTCCTCCGCTTGCCCACTCTACATCCAGTGGGGGACACTCCCCCGACGACGCAGCCATCCCCTCCGCCCTGAGGAAGCTGAAGCCCTGCCCCGATGATGAGTATCGCAGCCGAAACTCATCCGAAGGGATGAGCTTTGCGATTTCAAGAATCCGCGTGACGTGCCCTATCCCGGAGCCGAAGACGCCGAAATAGACCCTCGAAGCCAATCCCCTATTTTGCCCCCGTGAAGTTATGGGGGGCAGCTCCGGCTATACTATTATTTGTCTTGGCCCCCTATGGTGCCCGGGTATGGGGGTGCGCCCCCCGCACTTCGCGGCTACTCGTGCTTTGCATCCCCGTGTGAAGAGGGATTGACTTCGAAACATACATAACGAGGTATGCTCCCGGGGAGGTCCATAGAGGGGTTAGATTCATGGTAGTGGAAATCTGGCTTCTTCTCGAAATCGTCACTCTGGGGATTGGAATCCCGGTCCTGGCCCTCGAGTACTATTGGGTATTCCTGCTGGCGACTTCAATGAAGTACCCGAGGGACCTGGGGAAGAAGGACGTCAAGCTTAGCCGGTATCCTCTTGTGTCAATACTCATCGCCACCTTCAACGAGAAGTTCGTGATCGAGAGGTCCCTGGATGCAGTGAAGCATCTGGACTATCCGAAGGAAAGGATCCAGGTCGTTGTCGCGGACGACTCCAACGACCAGACAACCTCAATAATCGATGCTAAGGTGAAGGACATGAACCAGTCAGGGATACGGACCCTGGTGTCGAGAAGGCCATCTAGGGAGTTCTTCAAGTGTGGGGCCCTTAACAAAGCGCTGCAGCTCGTGGACGGGGAGTACGTCCTGCTCCTCGACGCGGATTCTTTGGTGTCGCCGGACGTCCTGACGAAAGGGATTGACACGATTGAGACTCACCCGAGGACGTCGTTCGTCTCCTACCGCTATGGGCACTACAATAGAGACTACAACATGGTCACCAAACTCTTCGCCCTGACCCAGGACATCGGGGACACCATCTCGAAGATGGGGTCCTACAGGGCCGACGCTCCCTTCTCTGCCCAGGGAGGGCAGACGCTTGTTAGGACGAAGGTCCTCAGAGAAGTGGGCGGGTGGACGAACCAGAGGATAGCGGACGACACGGACATTTCGATCAAGATGTACCTTGCAGGGAAGAGGGGGATCTATCTCAGCAACGTGAAGATAATGAGCGAAGACCCGTCTACCCTTGAAGCCTGGAAGAAGCAGGTCGGCAGGACATCCCAGGGTTGGTGGAGGTGCATCGCCCATTACTGGACTGCCATCATGACAGCCAAGGGGGTATCCATGAGGAAGAAGGCGGGGCTGATGCTTATGCTCATGTCGCCGTTTTCGAGCCTGAGCTGGATTGTAGTGACCTTCCTCTCCACAATTGCTGTGGTCTTCAACCTGATTCCCCCCGCCACTTCGATATTCAACAGCCCCGTGTACGTTGGGATCGTGGCAGTTCCATTTGCCGTCTCGCTGGCCTCTGGCGCATGGGCCCTCAAGGTCCAGGGTCTGATGACGTGGAGGAACGTTATCCTGATCCCTATGCTTGGCTATGCCACTGGAGGCATGCTGGTCCTCGGGTCCATCGGCTTCTTCTACGGTGTCTTCGACCGGATGGGATTCTTCCTCTACAGGACACCAAAGTCCGGCTCTGCGAAGGAGATGACAAAGACATCCTACTTCCGGCACCTGAGAAATGATCGGAACTCGATAGTCGAGATGGTTCTCGGGGTCTCGGGCATAGTCTTCGCCTGGTTTGTGTTCATACACGGGGTCTGGTTCCTCGCCCTTTCGATGTTTGGATTTGGTCTATTCACCCTAAAGTCAATGAATCTCACTAGAGCCATCACCATAAGGCTGCACCGACCGGCCGGGCAGCCGGCCGTCCTACGACACACTGGACCAGACGTTTCCCAAACAGACTCTGGCACCTCGATGGGCCTAATTCAGTCAGTCTGGGCGTATCCGTCCGCAATCAGGATCACGACGCGCTGAACAGATTTACGTAGCTGCGCCTCCTAGGCGGAATTAGTCTGGGTCCGACTCGCCGTCGCCGCGCCGTTCGAACCTCTCAGAGACACCACCGCCCTTATGGTACGCTCCAGGAAAGTATACAGGGCGACGATGAGCACCAGGAGGACACCCCAGTAAGTCAATCCTACCATCGAAAGGATCGCAAGTATCAGGAGCCGCTCACTCCTTTCGCCTATGCCCACTCCCGAGAGAGCCACTCCCAGCGCGTCCCCCTTCGCCCGCGTGTAGCTCACGAGGAGGCTAAAGGAGAGTGCCAACAGCACGAGGACAGGGGTAGAGTATCCCCCGAGCAATATTCCGGCAAAAACAGCCACCTCGGCGACCCTGTCAAGGGTGGAGTCGAGAAAGGCCCCGCGTCTGGACGCTCTGCCAGTCACACGGGCCACCGCACCGTCCACTATGTCGAATCCCCCCGCCACCAGCACGAGCACCCCACCGACGAGCCCTCCCCTGAACCCCGACGTAGAGTATGCACCTGCGGCAAGGACTGATACCAGGAGCCCGACCACGGTCCACGCCGTGGGCGAAGACTCGAGATGGGCAAACCACTTGCCGACGGATTGGAGATTTGACTCCAGCCGCGCCCTCAGCCTGTCGAGCACGCGCACCCTCGTCTGACCATTTCTATTTAGACAGAGCGAAGCCCCCTGCACTTGGCCCCTGGGGGAAGGGTTCGCATCAAGGGGCGAAGTTGGAGACAGCGTCATGTCAAGCTTTTGTATACAGTAAGGGGAGGTGGGTGCGGTATCCTTGGGGAAGGTGGACAAGGGGATAGGGTGCAGCGTGACCGGCTGCAGGAATCAGGCCGAGAGGTCGATCAGCAGAGACGAGACAGGAGGGAGCGGGCTGAGCCTCGGCGGAGACGGTCGCCGGGTCTACCTCTGTAGAGACCATTACAAGGTGTGGAAGAAGGCGACCAAGAAATCGAGGAACCTGGAACGATCTCGGTGGTAGGAGCGTCTTTGGAATGAAGATTCTACAGATGCACTCTGACTTCATCGAATACACTCCGGTGAAGAAGGAGATCAGATCAGCGGAGGATATCGAACCTCATACCATACGCGAAGATGACATAGTGGTCCTATTCACTGCCTTCGAGCAGGGAGACGATAGCGAGCTCGTTAAGAAGGCGGTGGCCGAATCGCGCGACTTCCTGGCGAAGCTTGGTACGAAGAGGGTCCTCATTTACCCGTTTGCTCACCTTAGCCAGTCGCTGGCTTCGCCCTCGGACGCCATGGCGTTGTTGCTCGAGATGGAAAAGGGTGCAAAGGATGCAGGCCTCGAAGTCAAGAGGGCCCCCTTCGGATGGACCAAGGCGCTCCAGATCAAGGTGAAAGGGCACCCTCTGGCTGAAATGTCAAGGAGCTATTCGCACGGCGCTGTTGCTCCCCAGATGCCCCCTCCGAAACACAGGAAAGAGCTCACAACAGAGGCGGCAATGGCGAGGCTGAAACGCAGCGATTTTGTAAACCTCCCCGACACAGACCATAGGGTCATAGGGGAACGGCTCGACCTGTTCAGCTTCCAGGAGGTCTCCCCAGGGATGGTCTACTGGCACGACAAAGGGCTGATTGTAAGGAACCTTCTGATTGATTTCCTCAGGTCAGAGCTCAGGGCCCAGGGGTATCAGGAGATAAGCACCCCCACTCTTGCCAATACCGCCCTCTGGATGGTGAGCGGCCACTCCGAGCATTACAAGGACAACATGTTCCTGACAATGCTTGGAGACGAGGAGATGGGGCTGAAACCCATGAACTGCCCATCGACCTTCCTTGTCTACAAGTCAAGAAAGTGGAGCTTCCGCGAGCTCCCAGTACGATATGCGACCTTCGATCCGCTGTACAGGAACGAGCTGAGCGGGGTGGCAAGCGGGCTGTTCAGGGTGAAATCTCTTATGCAGGACGATGCGCACATAATCGCCACCGAGGAGCAGGCCGAGGGAGAGCTCTCAATGATGCTTGACCTTATGGAGAAGGTGTACGGCGTCTTCGGGCTCGAGTTCAAAGCGAAGATCTCCACACGTCCCGACGACTACATGGGGAGCGACGAGGAGTGGAAGAGGGCGACCGACACTCTGATTCAGGTCGTGAAGTCGAGGGGGTGGAAGTACGAGGTCAAGGAAAAGGAGGGGAACTTCTACTCACCAAAGATAGACGTTGACATCCGAGACTCCCTCGGTAGGGAGTGGCAGTGCGGGACATTCCAACTCGACCTGCAGATGCCAAAACGTTTCAAGCTTGCATACACCGGCTCCGACGGGAAGGAGCACACACCCGTTGTCCTTCACCGTACGATACTCGGTTCGATGGAACGTTTCATGGGGGTTATGCTCGAGCACTACAAAGGCGTGCTCCCCATCTGGCTATCGCCCGTCCAAGCCAGGGTGATCCCCCTCTCGGACGAGCACATGGAGTATGCCAAGAAGGTGCTCGCCGCAATCATCAGCGGGGGGGTCAGAGCTGAGGGGGACTATGCGAGCGGAACCATGGGCTCGAAGATACGCGATGCCCAGCTACAGAAGATTCCGTACATGCTCGTGGTCGGCAAGAAGGAACAGGAGTCAGGGACGGTGGCGGTGAGGACCCGCACCGGGGAGCAGAGGTTCGGGGTCCGGCCCGAGGACTTCGCCGCTCAGGTCAGGGCCGAGGTCGCCGCCCACAAGTAGTTAGGTCACACCAACAATGGGACCTGCTGCGTGACGCAGTGAAGGGTACCCAACCCGTAGACCAAGGCTCTACAGTCTATGCCGATGGCATCGCGGGCTGGGAATGCTTCCTGCAGGCGTTCGACAGCGAGATTGTCGCTATCACCACCAAAGGTGGGAACCAAGACGACCTTGTTTCCGATATAGAAGTTTAGGTGGCTCGCGGGGAGCCTCCCTTCTGGGACCACCACCTTTGGTGGCATCGGAATCTCCAACACCTCCAGGGGCTTGCGGTTCTGGTCTGTCGAATTCGCTAGACGGCTGAGGTTCTCCCTGAGGGTCTCGAGATTGCTGTCGCTTCTGTTGGCTTCAGAAGCGGCGACGACCCTCCGAGGACTGATGAAGCGCGCAATGTCGTCAACATGGCCATCGGTGTCGTCCCCATCGATTCCTGACGCGAGCCAGATGATGTTCTTTGCACCCAGGTTGGCTCCTAGGATCTCCTCCAACTCTTTCTTCCCGATGCCGGGATTCCTGTTTGGGTTTAGGAGGCACTGCTCTGTGGTCAACAGGCTGCCGGCTCCGTTTACGTCTATCGACCCCCCCTCAAGCACTATGCCTGGCCTGACGATGGGGAGGCCCGAGTCGACGGCGATTTCCTCACCGGCCTTGTCGTCAGGTTTGAGGTCGTCATACTTGTTCCCCCAGGCATTGAAGATCCACTTGACGGCAGCACCCTTCCCACCTCTCACATACGTAGGTCCGTAGTCCCTCACCCAGACGTCGACCGTCTTGATTCGGTGGAACGACACGCTGGTGCTCCGTACCAAACCCTTCACCTTCGCTTCTGCTTTCGAGTCGTTTACAAGTATGTGGACTACCTCGCCCCTACCAAGAGCCTCCACCATCTTCACGTACGTCCTCTCCACAGCAGGGAGTATCTGCGAGGGGAAGGTGCTCGGATCTTTGGGCCAGGAGATCCAGGTGCCTTCGTGAGGCTCCCACTCAGCCGGCATCCTGTAACCCTGGGCCGTTCTTAGAACCCCTCCGTCTACCGCCTTATCCTGCCATAGGAAGTTGGCTTCCTGTTCCTCAGGAACCCCCACCCCTCTTCGACGGCTCTCCCAAGGTTGAGGTCGCAGTCCACGGTGAAAACCCCGGGCTTATCCCTCGCTCTGAAGAGGATCTTCCCAAACTGGTTGCAGACGAACGAGCCCCCCCAAAAGTCAGTTTCTCCCTCGGTTCCCACTCTGTTCACGGCGCAGACAACGACCGAGTTGGATATGGCGTGCCCTACCTGGATGGCTTCCCACGCCTTTTGCCAGTCCCCTTCGACTGGCTCAATTCCCTTCACCCACCCGATGGCGGTAGGATAGAACAGCACCTCTGCCCCCATGAGCCTCTCGACCCTGGCCGCCTCAGGATACCACTGATCGAAGCATATCAGCGTCCCCAGCTTTCCCCAAGGGGTCTTGGCTACGGCGTACCCGTTCCCTGCATCGAAGTAGTCTTGCTCATAGTAGTGCTCGTCCTGGGGGATGTGTATCTTCCTGTACCTTGAAATCGTCTTTCCATTCTCATCGAATACAAGGCAGGTGTTGTACCTCCGCCCCCCTGCTTTCTCGAAGAGAGAACCGCCCACAAGGGTGATTCGGTTTTTCCGTGCTGACTCTGAAAGCGCTTTGCTGATGGGCCCGGGGATAGTCTCCGGGTGCACGTGGGACTCCCTTGTTGTCGGGAAGTAGCGCGAAGAGAACAGCTCGGGGAGGCAGACGACATTTGCCCCCTTGCCGGCAGCCTCGCTGACGAGGGAAGTTGCCTTCTTGATGTTCGCTTGGCCGTCTTCGGACATGGACATCTGGACGATGCCCAATCTCACGGTTCGGGGGTGCAACATTGGAGCCCTAGCGGGCGTGCTTTTCAAATTAGTCTCGTCGACCTGCTCAGGCTACAAACGTTTTTCCCGACCCCCACCGGTCCCGATGGTCGATGCTCTGGCTCCAGGTCTTTCTGCTTCAGATCGCAAACACAAACTCAACCACGACCGGAACCGCTGGGGGCGCGTCACTTGTAGCGACCGTGGCTGAACTCGCAGTGTCCCTGGCGATCGTCATCATCGCTGGTTCGTTCCTCACCAGGTTCGTCATTCGCATCGCACGGCGAGCGGGTGCACCGAAACAAACTGAATCATCCATCAGGGACTTGATGGGGGTGATACTGCTTCTCATCGCACTCGGTGTGATCACGACCGTTTCTGGACTGTCTTCCTATTTCACCGCTCTCACGATATCGGGTGTTGCCGGGCTGGCGGCGTCTCTCGCGCTGCAGACGACGTTGTCAAACATAATCTCTGGTCTTCTCATGCTTCGGGACGGAACCGTTCACGTGGGAGACGACGTCCAGTACGGCGGTCCCGGGGGTATCAGAGGTGAGGTGGTACACCTCTCTCTAAGGACTACCTGGCTGAGGACCTCGGATGGCCACATCGCGGTCATAGGGAACAGCAACCTGTCTGCAGGACCAATTCTGAATTATTCGGCCACTGCGAGGCTTGAAAAGAAGCTAAGCTGATGACTCCTTCGCCCTTCGCTGAGGCTCGTCCAAGCGCGAGTTCTCTCTTCCTGCGTTTATGCATTAGATGGTTCTTGCTCTAGTCAGTTGCAGCCTGACTCTCGAGGGCCCCCATGCTGCTGAGGCTACGGACCACTTCTTTGAAGCTAACGATTTCATGGCATTTGATATGGTCTTTTCTGCACTCCTTGTCAAGCTTTGACCCTTTGATTACGAACCTGAAGTCTGCGTTCTTAGTCGGTTCAAAGTCCGAGAAGCCATCCCCAATGTAGGCAACCTTTGTTCCTCGGGCTTTGATTGATTGGACCACGCTCGCTTTGAAGTTCGAGGAGCTTGGGTGTTCGAGTCCAGAGAAATCCAATTCGATACCACGCGGAGTGGGCTTCGATCTTGGCGCCTGAAGGACGACCAGGTTCTCCAGTTTCTCGCGTCTGAGCAGGGGTCTTATTATGAAATCCAGGCCCGCGCTAAGAATGGTGAACCTGACTCCCCTTCCGCTGCAGAAGGCGACCAAGTCTTCGAACCCGGTCCTAAAGGACGCAACACCGTCCACCGCCTCCAGAAGTTTCTCTTTTGGTTCCTTAATCATCCTGTACTGTCTACGCAGGCACTCTTCAAACGAAATCTCTCGTCTCTCGAAAAGGTCGTCGTACTTCCGCCAGTCTCCGCCGGCAAACCGTTCCAGCAGGTATTCAGCGGTGTCGATGTTGACAATCGTCCCATCGAAGTCTGAGATAACTTTCAATCGCATGAATCGCGAATCAGGCAAGACTTTCGGCGTCTATAAGGGGTGTTGGCCTACTTGAATGTACGAGGCATCCCGGAGTCAGCGAGCCAGGCCTACAACTGTTTCAGGAATGGGACGAGGGATGAAAACGGGTCAGGATGACCAGAACAGGTCTAGCGTTGTCGCTCCCATTATCTCATCGAAGCTGAAGTCGAGGGCATCAAGCAATTGGTCGAACATAGAGTGGGCGTATTCGATGTACTTGTCCGCGTCTATCTCATCGGGTCTCGCCAGCTCTGCCGGCTTCACGTACGGCGGGCTCTTCGTCTTGACGTAGGCGATGATTTCACCCGCCTTGATTTCCTTCCCTTTGTCTTCGAGCTGCATCGCAGCCCTAACGTGCTGCGGGGTAGTTCCGTTGTACTTGCCCGTGGGTTTGCCCATCATCACTGTGAACGCGAGTTCTTGGACGGGAACCTTCTTACCCTTGATGTCCGAAATCATCCTGGTCAGGAGATTCTTCGTGTCCGTCCTTGCTCTTTCGAAGTCTTGGGGCGTCTTGACTGAACTTAGGATTTCGAGCGTTTCGTAGAAGATTCTCTTTAGGTACTCTGGGGTCTGTGATTTTTTCCCTGTCAAGCCTTTGATGTCGACGGTGCCATCGGGGAACACTCCGAAGTAGTTCTTCTTTCTGCTGCTGAAGGCGACATACCTGTACACTTTGTCGAGATCAAGCTCCACGCCCAGGTCAGAGTCGGCCCAACGGGTTACTACTGAAATCTGGTCTTTCGAAGGATTCTGCAGGTACACGCTGTCCGTGTCGGAATATAACACCTTGATTCCAAGATCTCTGCAGCGCGCGATTGTTCGGGTTATGGCGTCACGACCGAGTGCTGCCGTAGCTTCAGCCACTGGGAGGCAGTAGAAGGCGAATGATTCGAATCCGAAGGAACCGTAGGCACCGTTGAGGTAGACTTTGAGACTCTGCGACACGACACTGTAGAGCTCTCTGTCCTGCTTTGACAAGTTGGGATCCCTGGCCAGGTGCTTATAGTGACCGACCCTCAGGTCACGAAGGGAGCCAATGGCCAAGCTAGTGATGCCTTTCCTCTTCGTGCATTCCCACGAATCTGTGTCCGGTATCCTGTTCGAACGGCACTCGGGGTGCGGACAGTTGACTGTCTCGTAGGATAGGTTGTGGACCTTCATGAGGGAGGGATATAGGCTGGCGAAGTCGAGGACCGAGACATCGAAGTACACCCCCGGAGTGGGATCGATTACGAGTCCTCCCTTGTACTTCTTCCCCTTTATGATTGACTTGGATGAGGCGCCCCCCTTTTCAGCGAGCTCGTCCTGCCTTGGGATGAGCGCTCCCATCTTCCTGTGTTCGTAGAACAGCATGCTCCGAATCCAGTTTGAAATCCCCAGCCTAGAGACATCGTTCATCGGCATTTTTCCAATTCTTGAAATCATCAACAGGAGCTTCATCACGAGTGAATCATGCATGCTAGTTAGCTCATATGTCAGCTGAGAATCGTTAAGGCAATACTCGCCTAGTTTTGAGAGAGGGAGGGCCCCTATCTCCCCTTCGAAGGCGATCTTCGACTTGTTGAGCAGAGACTCGGAAATCCCTCCCAACGTGTGCTCGGCGTACCTGTTCCCAAAAGCGTACACCTGTATCGACCTGTTCCTGAAGAACTGGTACAGGTCAATGTGGATTCCATGCTTGAGTGACGCCGCAACCCGTTCAAGCTGAATTGGATCCTCGTCCTCGCGGATCCCGCGCTTCTCAGCCCTGTGCTGGAGATAACGCAGATCAAAATCATCACCGTTGAAGGTCACTATCACGGGGTAATCCATCATTTTTGAGAAAGCTTCTCTCAGAAGTTCGTCTTCCCTTTCGAAGATCTTGTAAGGGAATGGGACCCCATCCAGCCCAGCTTCTTCCCTGCTCCCCTTCAGTAGATACACAATTTTCTCATTCTCGTTGAAGAATGAAACAGCAATCACTTCCTGGTTCGGGTTCTCCGGGTCAGGAAGCCTGCCGGCCTCGTTGTCGACTTCGATATCCATAGCAATTCTTTTGAAGTCGGCGAGGGGTTCCCCGAGGAGCTCCGCCCAGTCCTTAAGATAGGGAGTGAACTCGGGCGGATTTCGCTTCAGTATTTCCTCCAGCGAGCGCGATACCCCTTCTGGCATCGGGTGCCTCACTTGGATGACTTCCCCTTTTGATACCCGGTAGTAAGTTCCCATCCTGAGACGCCTGTCGTATGCGAAGTTCTCGTAATACTTGATGTCCGCTTCCCACGCCCTGATCATGTCTCTTATGCTGTTGTTCCCACCCCCGATGGCCAGGGGATCCGTGGTCACGATCTTCCTCAATTTCACCGTGGTATCGTTCAGAAGGTCGAGCCGCTCCTCTTCCACGATTTCTATGACGTCCCTCCTCGCCTTTACCTGACCTAGTTCGTCCATTTGGAGACGAGTGTAGCAATAGGGTCGATGGCCTGTGTTATCTTCCCAGATCCAGAACCTTCCAGCCTTCTGGTCATAGAACTTGAGGATCGCAAGTCTCCTATCCCCGTCGTAGGAAGCCGATGCCAGGAGCGATTCGTCGACCTCAGGCGCTGGCTTTGTCAGTTCGGCGAGTTTGCTTGTAAGTTTTGATATTTGA
>Ga0187778_10002453_pt1 | contig 12645 bp, 9 predicted proteins | sample 1015_Q2_SP5_20_M_FD_132418 | JGI IMG/M metagenome (GOLD analysis project Ga0187778, IMG submission 132418) | Tropical peat soil microbial communities from peatlands in Department of Meta, Colombia - 1015_Q2_SP5_20_MG | ecosystem: Environmental > Terrestrial > Soil > Wetlands > Peat | place... | reverse complement strand
TCTCCGGGTGCAAGAGCGACTGGATGCTCTTCACAACGATGTCGGCGAAGCGGTCTGCGTCATTCACATCGTAGATGAGTGTCATGAAATTCTCCTCTTCCCGCTGGGAAAGGTAGAGGGGGGTGCAGTACATGTTCGACAATGCCTCTGGATTTTCGAGAACCTTGTTCCAACTCTCTTCCAGCTTGCCACTCGGGAATATTCGGACTATGACCATCATTGCAGTCCGAATGTACCAAAAATGAACCACTTGGTATTAACCATTTCAGGGCATGTCTGAGGGTGCTGGTCGTCCTCGGCCTGAACAGAGACGGGAGCAATTTCACGGATCTTACCACACATTGCTGGACAACCCTTCGTAGAGCTAAATACCGCTGTCGGCCAAGGACCTCTCTCTTGACGGATTTCGTTCTTGTCCCAGGGGCCTGGCTGGGGGCTTGGGCCTGGAAGAAAGTGGTTCGTCTGCTTGAGAAGGAGGGCCATTCCGCCTACCCAGTCACTCTGACAGGGGAGGGTGAGAGAGTCCACCTCGCTACGAGGGAGGTAGGCATCGAGACAGCAATCCAGGACGTCCTAAACGTAATCAAATACAACGACCTTGACGGCTTCGTGCTGGTGGGACACAGTTTTGCGGGGAAGGTCGTGGCAGCTGTGGCGGACCGCGTACCTGGTAGCGTGAAGATGCTTCTCTATATCGATGCCTTCCGGCCTGGAAAGGTCAGGGTGCCTCAGGGGGCCTTCAACCCTTCGGAGTTCGGGTCCCCGCCACCGGGCGGTTTGGGGATCCCTCTTTCCGAGAGCATCCTCGACGGCATCGGAAAGGACGTCAAAGGCGCCGACCGGAAGTGGATGCTATCCAAGGCCACGCCCTGGCCAATCAAACACTGTACTGACCCGGTGACTCTGTCCAGGAACTTTGACACTGTGAAGAACGCCTTCATTTTCTGCACAAGCGGCGGAGACCCTGTCGACGACATCTTGAAAGGAAAGTGGGGGAAGTTGGATGGCCCATACAAGGTCATCGAGGCGGGGCACTGGCCGATGATCACGAAGCCAGAGGACCTCGTCGAGGACATGCTAGCACTGACACCTTAGACTGACTTGAGGTGGGCCGGGGACCTGTCCTGCCCCCTGAAGCAAGGGAGGTGTGCATAGCTAACCCAGATATGCAAGCCAGCCGATGGCCGCGTGTGCGGAAACCCGCTGAGAACGTGGACGCCTACATATCGGCTTCGCCGAAGGACGCTCAACCGAACCTCAGGGCGGTCAGAGAAGCCATCAGGCAGGTCGCACCCGACGCGACCGAGGGTATCAGCTACGGTATACCCTACTACAGTTACAAAGGACGACTAGCTTGGTTCGGCCTGCAGAAGGCACACATCGGACTCTACATTCGCCCCCCGGTCATAGAGGAGCACGAGCGTGAATTGTCCCGGTACGAGACGACCATGTCAGCAATACATCTTCCTCGGAAGGGAAAAATCCCTGTTCTTCTCATAAAGAAGCTTGTGCGGGCCCGAATCAAGAAGAACGAAGACGAAGAACGTGATTCTCGTAGCCACTAACCTCACCTCGTCCGCCAGTACTCTCGGCGTTAAGCCGTGTTCATGCCCTCTTTCTGGATGCCAAATTTGACGCGGATGGCAGTCGCTCGGTACTGGACGACGGGACAGAGACTTCGTTGTCAGGCGGCCACTCGCGCTTTCTCACGCCTGAGAAACGTCTTCGGGATTCTTATGCCTCGGCGTCGAGAAAACCCCGATGCCTGAAGCGTCGGTTCCCCGACACATCAGCGCGGCGGTGGTCTTCTCAACCAGGTTTGGCAACACGGAGAAGATTGCGAAGTGCTTCGAGTCAGGCTTGAAGCAGGCTGGCGTGCAGACAGTTTGCGAGAATGCTCAGGTGGTTTCCCCCGAGTCGTTGAAGGGTTACGACCTCATTTGCATCGGCGGCCCCACCGAGGAGTTCAGCGCATCCAAGCCAACGAAGGAATTCTTGAGGTCGACCTCTGTCGTCGACCTGGGAGGAAAGCTGGCCTTCGCCTTCGACACGAAGCTCGACTCACCGCTTTCAGGGAGCGCGGCGAGGTATATCGAACACGCCCTCGACGACCAGGGCCTGCACGTGGTGGTTTCAAGGGAGTCAGCGATCGTCACCACCAGGAGGCAGAGGGGTGCCATAACGGGCGCCGACTTGAAAGCCGGGGAGGAGGAAAGGTTCGAGCAACTAGGAGTTCGCGTGGCCAACGCGGCGACCAATGCCATCGGCCACCTCTCCATTCATCCATGAACGGCAAAGATAAGTCCCTCTTTATCAGGCCTCCAGTCGAGTTGCCGCGAGAAGATAGACGGAGGGTCGGCGGTCTCTTCACTGCGCTCATTACCCCCTTTGACGACCGTGGGAAGGTCGACCCCGACCGCCTATCAAACCTGGTCCGTTTCCAAAGTTCGAACGGGACGGAGGGCCTCTTCCCATGTGGGAGCACCGGACTGGGGCCCATGCTCACGACTGACGAGAGGAAGACAGTAGCGGAGACCGTCATCGAGGCTACCGCGGGGAAGCTCCCCGTGGTTGTGCAGGTAGGCTGCACCGATACCGCTTCGACTGTCGAGCTGGCAAAGCACGCCGAGGAGGCAGGGGCTGACGCCGTGGCCAGCCTCACCCCATACTATTACAAGCCAGGAGAGAAGGCAGTCATGAAGCACTTCGAAGCAGTCTCGAGGTCGGTGGCCATTCCCGTCTTCGCCTACAACATCCCGCAATTCACAGGGAACAATATCCAGCCGGCCATCGTAGCGGCCATGGCGAAGACTGGCACCCTAAGGGGGATCAAGGACTCCTCCCGAGACCTCCTTCAGCTGATTGACCTCATCGGGGCGGTTCCTGATGATTTCGTAGTGATGAACGGCACAGAAGAGTACGGGTTGTTCGCCATCATGTCAGGGGCGGACGGCCTCGTGTCTGGAGGCGCGAGCGCCATCCCCGGGCTCTTCAACCGCCTCGTCGTTTCCCAAAGGGAGGGGGAGTACGAGGCTGCACTGGCGGCACAGAAGGCTATCCAAGAATTCAAGGACCTTGTCAAGCCGACCCCCATAGCCGCATATTACGAGATTCTGCGCGAAAGGGGAGTCGACTGCGGAAAGCCGAGGGCGCCTTTCCTCCCGATGGAACGGGCTGACGCCGAGAGCATGCTCAGCAGGCTAAAGAGCCTTAAGCTGATTTAATCGGGCCGGCCAATGAGTTCCTTGTACCTGAAGCAACTCACGACGTGGTCATTGACCATCCCAGTTGCTTGCATGTGTGCGTAGCAGATGGTTGGCCCCACGAACCTGAACCCCCTGCTTAGCAAATCCTTGCTCATCGCCGCCGATTCGCTTGTACTCGCTGGAACTTCGTTCAAACTGCGCCACTTATTGACTCTAGTTTCACCCCCTACGAACCGCCAGATGTAGGCGTCAAACGTCCCAAACTCCTTCTGCAACTCCAAGAACGCCTTCGCGTTCTGGATTGTCGCGTGAATCTTCAGTCTGTTTCTGATGATTCCCGGGTCGTCCAGCAAGCTCTTCACCTTCCTTCGATTGTATTGCGAGATTTCTGCCGGGTCGAACCCGTCAAAGGCTTTCCTGAAATTCTCCCGCTTCCGAAGGATGGTCCCCCAACTCAGTCCTGCTTGTGCTCCTTCAAGGACCAGGAATTCGAAGAGCACCCTGTCATCGTGGACGGGAACACCCCACTCCTTGTCGTGGTAGTCCCTGTACAGCGGGTCGTCCACTGCTGCCCAGCCGCACCTCTTCGGGGCTTTCACGGCGGACCCCCGGAAAGCGCGAACTAAATCACTCGCGGCGGACAGCTAGGCCTCGGGAAGACGTATCTATCGAAAGGCTGCCTAATCGGCCGTGCCAGTCTGCCCCAAGTGCGGCAAGCTAATCAGCGCAAAGAAGTACAAGAGGCACATGGAACGCTGCGGGAAGTCACACAAGCATGGTTCACGGCCCCTTGAAAGTTCCGACAACTTCTACATGAAGCTCTGAGGGTGGCAATCGCGCTCGTCGCAAATTAAATAACTGATGGAGTGGGGGTCGCTTTGGCGCCCTGGTCGTATAGAGGTCAGTATGCTGCCCTGTCATCAGGTGCGCGCTTGGCAGAGCGGCAGCGACCCGGGTTCGAAATCGCCGCGACGAAAATCCCGGCCAGGGCGCCTGATTCTAGAATCGGCACCCATATCGATAAGGCTCGACCCAGCAACTATGTACAAGACCATCGCCGGCCGGGATTGGTCACCAATTCCAGGATAGCAAAGACAAGAAACCCAGTCAGAAAAGCCCATATCTTTCGGGAACTCATCAGGAACCGACCGGTCGTTGAGCTCCGAATCGGCACGACTTCATTCAGTGCTGCGGGACAAGACGAGGGCCGAAGCCTTGGAACTGCTTGGCCAGAGGGGTAGTATGAGCTACTCTGAGCTACAGCGCTTGCTGGGCATCAAACACACGGGGAAGCTCAACTATCACCTCAAAGTCCTTGGCGACCTGGTAGAGAAGGACAAGGATTCGGATCGGTACGTCCTCAGCGAAAAAGGGAAAGAGGCATTGACCATCCTCGGCAAGTTTCAGGGCATTGTTCAACGTCGACCGACCGGGATTGCGATAATCGGAGGATTGATGATATTCGGAGGAGCCGCCTTGTCTTATAACGAAATACCCACTTTGCTGGGTTGGATAGGATCGAAGTCCAATCCATTCTACGTTTTTGGACTGTCGGCGTCAGCCGCGTCCCTGCTGCTTTGGCTAGGCATGATACCTTGCGGCATTGGATTGCTTTACTCACGAGGATGGGCTTGGCCTGCGACGATATCTGTGCTCCTCATACTTGTCCTCGCCGAAGCCTTAGAAACCGTCTTTTTCATCTCTCTCATTCCCGCTTCCGTGATTGCAAGAGTTGGCTTGAGTCTGGTAGTGAGCGCGACCTACGGTCTCGCGCCGTCTTTGGTCGCCGTTGTCTTGGCTGTCTACTACCTGACGAGGCCTCGAATCAAGACCTACTTTGGAAAGGGGACCACGGCATCGTGACGAGCGCGACTCTGAGCGTCGCAACAGCGGCGCCTTCTCATGGGTGTACCCCCGGAGACATGATTGCAACCTTAAGCAGCGGCAAACCTGTGACCCTCCGAGCGGGTATCGACTACGTTTATTGTCTGGCAACGCCCAGGACGTCCGGCTTCTCAACATTTTCGATAACGTGGTCTCGGTAGGGCGCTTACAATACACCGATTAATCCCGGCCAGTAACATTCACAATTTGGAAGCGCGCCACATTGTAACTTCACTTTTCGTAGGTGCAAGTGAATCCCACGTAATCCGAGACTGGGCCAGTGAACGACTGAAGAAAGCTGGTAGAAGAGATGACCACTCCAGCAGAAGCCGACTTATTCGTAACAGTGGTATAGGTCGAAACGGCCTCGAACTGAGTTGATACCGTAGTATACGAAGCTGTTGATGAGAGGTTATTCCTATTCACGACCACAACTTCCCAGACGATTGTCCTCTGGCTTCTACAATTCAGGGAGTATCTGGGTGAACCTGGAGCCGTGAATACCAGAACCAAGCCCAGAGCCAGGACAATCACAATCAAGGTAACCGCTACCGTCGCTTTCTCCATCCTTTCAGCGATCTGGCCTGGTCACACGTTCCTAATTAGTCTACTTCGCATGAAGTCGAAAAAGCGGGGGGTCGGAGCGAACCTGAGCTACCCCTGAACATGCCACGGGCCGAGACGCTCGGGGAGATACAAGACTGAGAACAATCTTGATTAATTCGGCGCATGCAGAAGAGAAGGGTTCGACAGACCAATGGAGTGGGCAGGAAAGATGACTCCCTGGGATTCGAGCTCAGATGTCGAACACAACAATTTGTCCAATAGCGAAGGATACGAAGAGCAGAGATGAGGCTCCAGCCAGGGCGCCTACAATACATGGATTAAGCTCGGCCAGGGCGCCTTTTTGGCCTCCGTTCGGGCAATGGGGAAAGATTCAGGCTATTCCAAAAGTTGGGTGAACCTTCAATCCGATGAACATCAATGCTAGTTTGTGCTCCGAACTCTCACAAACGATTTTATCATCGAACCGATTCATCCGCGCAAGGGACCGGGTTGCCAGAGAGCGAGCGTCGTCTCGCTGCGATAATGTTCACGGATATGGTCGGCTATACCGCTCTCACTCAGAAGAGCGAAGCCCTTGCACAGCAGCTCCTTGAAATGCACAGGAGCATAGTCAGGCCCTTCTTTCCCAAGCACAACGGGAGGGAGGTAAAGACGATGGGTGACGCCTTCTTGGTCGAGTTCGTCAGCGCGCTAGAAGCTGTTAGGTGTGCTTTCGACATTCAGCAGGCGATGCACGAGATGAACACAGGTCGTGCCCCGGAGAAGCAGATTCAGCTCCGGATAGGTGTCCACGTGGGCGATGTTATACACAGGGAGAACGACGTCTACGGAGACGCTGTGAACGTTGCCTCTAGGATTTACCCCCTAGCCACACCTGGCGGGGTCTGTGTTTCTGAACAAGTATACGGCCAGGTTCGGAACAAGTTCGAGTTCCCATTGTTGAGTCTTGGCAGGAAGGAGCTGAAGAATGTGGATGTGCCTGTCGAGGTTTTCAAAGTGATGATGCCATGGGAGGAGCAAACTGCTACCAAGGAACCGTTATCTCTCCCACGCGACAGAATCGCCATCCTTCCCTTCAGGAACATGAGCCCAGATCCCAGTGATGAGTATTTCGCGGAAGGGATGACAGAGGAAATAATCTCAACCGTCTCAGGAATCAGTGGGCTTAGCGTCATCTCAAGGACATCCGTGATGGGTTACAAAGGGACGACAAAGAAGGTCAAGGAAATCGGCAAGGAGCTTGAGGTCGGGTCGGTTCTAGAAGGGAGTTTCAGAAAGGCAGGTAACAAGATACGAGTCACCACGCAGCTCATCGATGTTGCAGCCGACAGACACCTCTGGGCTCAGAACTATGACAGGAACCTTGACGATGTGTTTGAAGTACAGTCTGACGTAGCGAAACAAGTGGCAGACGCTCTCAGAATCAAAATCCTCTCCCCTGAGAAGGAGCGGATTGAGAGGAAGCCCACAGAGAGTACTGTTGCTTACACTTTCTACTTGAAGGGCAGGTCGCTTTGGAGCAAGAGAGGAGTGGAAAACATGAACGAGGCACGAGAATGCTTTGAGCTCGCCGTACGAGATGACCCGGACTTCGCTCTCGGGTACGTTGGAGTAGCAGACTGTTGTTTGGTACTCGGGAATTGGGGAATAGAGCCTAGGATGAATCTTGAGCTAGCTAAGAATGCAGCGGCCAGAGCCCTAGAACTCGACCCAGGACTCGCTGAGGCGCATGCTTCGAGGGGGTGCATCCTGTCACAAGCATGCGATCTACACGCAGCGGAAGTGGAGTTCAAGAAGGCAATAGAACTGAAACCGAACTATGCCACCGCACACCATTGGTATTTTCTTCTATTGCTCAGCCAACTGAGATGGGATGAAGCGGCGGAGCAAGTTGATTCAGCAGTGGAATTGGACCCATTGTCTCCTGTCATCAATTACAACCAAGGAGTGTACTACTACGCTAGAAGGGACTACACCAGAGCTCTCGATCTCTTCAAAAGGGTCACTGAGCTCGATCCTAACTACTCCCCTGTACGGGTAGAGATGGTCTACGCCTATGGCAGGATGAAAATGTACGACGACATGAAGCGCGAAGCAGGCGTTGCAGTGGATCTTCTGAAAAGGTCGTTCCCTGTGGCCCAGGTGTGGGCAGATTGCATAATCGCATATTACCTTGAAGACAGGGAAGCCGTCAGAAGACTGCTGCCCGAGGCTGAGGCTCACGTTGGTGAATCAGGGCAAATAGCATCTGCAATCGCTTCGTCATACTTCTTCCTCGGTGAGGATGACAGAGGCTTCGAGTGGCTGGAGAAGTCCTACTCGAAGGGAGAGGACCTCAGCGGAATCAAATGGGACCCTGACTTTGATGGCATCCGAACCGATCCGCGGTACCTCGACCTCCTGAAGAGGCTCGGATTGGGCCAAACAGCGCAGCCGATATAGCCTTCCCAAGTTGGGGCGCTAACAATACACGGATTAGGCTCGGCCAGTAACATGTGGAAGTCGTTCGGGAGAGAGGTAGGGCGCCACAAACTAGGAGGGGCGCCACCAAAATCGCTCCCTCGTTCGGCGGTTATGTACAACCAGTAAATATCACAACCGACTTCGGGGATTTTTCGACCCAGAATGGCTCTGGGAGAGAAGATATCGGAGGAAAAGGGACGCGCTCGTAAGCGACGCGGGGTAGCCCAAGTAGCCCGAATCATCCTTCGCTGGAAAAACAAAGCTTATTCTGGGCTATTCCGAGGTCGCTTGGTGGGGAGCCGCTATTCAATTGGTTCGATTCGAAGTCTCCACTTGGGTAGCGGATTCGATTGTTTCGGCAGTAATAGGAGTTGCGAAGCCATGGACCTTCTTTAGGCGGTCAAGTGCCATATCGCAAAACTTGTTGGCGTCCTTAAGATTGAGGAAGTAAGAGTTACCGGCCTCCAAGAAATTGTTTTCTGCATATCGTATCCTCATGAGCTCAGCACCGCGTTCTTTCTTGTCGCCGATTAGTTCCAAGTTCTTCATCATAATGCCAAGGTCGCTTGAGAATTGGTTTGCCCTCTCTCTGAAGTACTTGGCGTAAGCAACCCTGCGATAAAGCTCAGAAATGATGGATGGCAAGTCTCCGGAGAATAGCCCCAGGTCAATCGATGGCCTGTCATAGATTGTTCGAGGTGGGTCGAAATCCGCAATCGTTATCACAGCAACATCACCTTTGTCAAGTGCGGCTTTGAATTGCCTCAATGATTCGGCAGTCATCCTCATGAAATTCGCAGTCAATCGCTGAATTGAGTAGATCTCTCCTCCGAACAAGTTCGCCAAGCTGAGGGTTTGGGCTCTACGGTTCTGTCGGTTAAGATACCACTGTATGAATGATGCCAAGAAGACACCCAAGAAGGCTGAGATGATGAGACCGACCAGATTGGAATTGACGACACCCCACCAATCTGTCATTTCAAAGCCCTCCCTTCACCTTCGAACCCACGACAGGTACCGGCTTGAATTCACACGCGTCGTATGATATACGAGTTCTCTTGCGATTCCGCCGTCATGCTCGTTTTACGTGTTCGACGAGTCAAAGTGGCACTAACGCAGATACTTCGGAAGGCTTGCTTTCGGCGCAGAACTGCCAGAAGCCTTGAAACTTCTAGTAGTACAACTACTATCTTCACTTCGACATCTGGAGGTCGGGCGCTAACAACCCATGGATTAAGCTCGGCCAGTAACATGCAGAATCCATGCGAGAGGTGGGTAGGGCGCCACCGATTCGGAAGGGCGGTACAGGATTGGAAGGGCGCCACCAAAACTAACCAGTCTTCCGTCAGGAACGTTGTAATGGAGGCGGACTCCATTCAGGCTTTAAGTCGCGTCTAACGTAAACCTTAGACGGCCTTGCGCTATGTAATGGTCACCAACTTCGATGACCATTGGGAGGGAGTAGGAAACGAGGCATACTTCACACTGTCAATGCTCAAAGGAGAAATGACGCGGGAAAGACTTTTTGACAACACTGAAACAATTTTCGTCAAGCGCAACCGGTTCTCAAAGCGAGTCGAAAGTGCTTGGAAGGGGAAGGTCTGGGGATTCTCATTCAAGAAAGACGACCTCGGTCGGGACAGCATTGCGTTTAATCTCAACCTAGGAGCCAAAGTGCAATGCCCCCCGCAGTATCTATCATACTCTGAAGGATGGCATATCGACGAAGGGCCCATCCCAGCCCAGGCCATACAAGCTGAAGTGAAAGGAAAGGACTGGAGAGTTGCCAAAGGCACAGCACTAGAGGATATCGTGGCGAGGCTGCTTCGAGGCTGGGACTTTGATATTCAGACGCGGGTTCGGGCACGAGACAAATCTGGAATCGAACACGAGATAGACGTCCTGGGCAAGAAAAAGGAGGCTTTCGGGGAGGTCACCCTGGCAGTTGAATGCAAGAACCATGTTGAACCAATCGATATCAAAGAAATCCGAAACTTCAACGACAAACTGAGCTCGCTTGGTTACTCAAAGGGATTATTCATTTCAACAGGCGGCTTTACGCCTCCTGCTCTGAATTATGCGAACAGCGTCGGGATTGAACTCTGGGACAATGCGAAGCTACAGGAAAGCCTGGAGAAGGACAGGTTCACCGGCGAGAATATCCCAAACGCCCTTCCTGTTAACTCTGGTTTCAAACAGAGAATACTTCCACCGTTAGAAAACGCGAACAGGCTCCAGGTAGTTGATTCGAGGGTTCACTACTCTCCTTACTTCTTCGTAACCTATCATTGTTTCTCGCAACAATGGATTAACTTCCAGCTCACGAATCTGGAAAGCTCGGGTTTGGCAGTGGTAGATGCACAAAACGGAGAGATTGTTGACTTAGAAGCCCGCGGCGGTGTTACACCTCATATTCCTCAAACAAAGAACTTCGCAAGTTGCGACTCTTTGCCAACCCGTGATATTCCAAAAGACCAGGCTGGGGAGGGATTCAAGGAGACAGGCATAGCAACAAGTCGAGTCTCAGAATCAGAAGCCAGGCAGAAAGTTCAGCTTGAAGTTACGAAGAACCTCTTTCAGACCTTCACTTACCAAACCGGAAGGGGCAAGTATGTTCGGACCGAGCAGAAGACCATGCGGCCAAAGGTCTCAGAGGTCAGCATTCAATCCGCAAGGCTTCTCAGCATCCCCATCGCAACGACCCAGTTTGATTTCAAGGGCAAGAGATTCGAAAGGGTAGTTCAAGGGGCGTCGTTCAGGATTCTAAAGGACGACTTCCGGAGTTGTACGTTAGACCGAAACCAACCCAAATCCATCTGCGAAGAGTGCGGTCGCCTCGTCTGCAACAACCATGCGAGGAGCTGCATGGTTTGCGGAAAGATGCTCTGCGTCACGCATGCCGTCTCGAAGGGGCTGATTCAGAAGAAGGTCTACTGCAGAGAGCACGAGCCAGTTAAGCCTTGAATCATGACAAGCCTTAGCAACTTGATGCGTACGCGGAACCACTCGTTGACTCACATGTTGAGACTTCGAAGATTCCGAGGAAAGAAAGAGGTAATCAAGTTCCTCAGGGAGAGTTGTTCCTTCAAGACGCTTCACCTGGATGATATCTATTACAGGCTAGCGCTGGAATACTTCTTTCAACGAGTCGGGCGCTAACAATGCGCGGATTAAGCCCGGCCAGGGCGCCTCTTGTCCATTATCGGGAATCGTGTTCTGTCCCGCAGCAGGCTAAGCAGCGTGAGCCTATCTCGATACCATTTCTGTTGCGAAAGTGGAGAATGCTGACGGGGCGCCGCGGCCGCCCAGAGCCGCTGCAGTCCTAGAGATAAGGAGAGACAACTAGCCTTTCGTGCAGCTCCGTCTGGAGTGAATAGGAGGAAGTCTTAAATCGTTTCAAGGACACTTGAGAACGGCCGAGGATGCCCAAGAAGAAGGGTATCGCGGTAATTGCCATCTCCGTCGCAGTTGCCTTCCTGCTTGCCACAAGCCAGCTTGCAGTTCCCGCGGTTCTTCTCGACCCGGTAAGTGGTGTCTGGACGGAGATCGGACGCGCAGACCTCTCCGGAAATGTGACCTATACTCTACACGGACTGACGAGCGAGGTCACCGTGGTCTTTGACCAGAACATGGTGCCTCACGTCTTTGCCCAGGACGACCAGGACGCCTTCTTCGCCGTCGGATTCCTGCACGGCTACTACAGACTGTGGCAAATGGACGCCCAGAGGAGGCTGGCCGAGGGGAAGCTCTCCGAGGTTCTGGGGAACAGCACCTATTCCATGGATGTGGCGATGAGAACCGTCGGCCTCGCCAGGTCAGCCAACAGCACGGCCCTATGGATGCAAGAGAACGAGCCGCAAATCTACTCGCTGGTAGTGGCCTACTCCGCCGGGGTCAACCAAGCCATTCAGCTCCAAGAGGCGAGCCACAGCCTTCCTCTCATGTTTAAGCTCCTAGGCTACCAACCCGCCGCCTGGACTCCGACGGATACCCTCGCCTGGGCCAAGTACATGGCCTGGACTCTGACCGGCGAGGCCCCCGAGGAGCCGATATTCACGAAGCTTGCGATTAACCTGGGCGACAGCGCAACCAACCTCCTCTACCCTGTGCACCCCTATTACCAGGACAACGTGACTGTGATTCCTGGAGACGGGACGATGAACGGCTCGAGGCTTGCTGTCGACCCTTCTACTCTTCTGTCGACTGACTGGTTCCAGAGCTCGTACACCGGAATTGACCTCACGAACTCGGCGGTCGCAAGAGCGCTGAACGAGTCGATAGATTCGCTCCTCAGCATGGTCTACCAGGGCGCCGCCGGCCTTGGGAGCAACGACTGGGCCGTGGGCCCGAGCAAGTCCGCGGACGGAAAGGCAATGCTTTCCGACGACCCGCACCTCTCGCTGAACCTGCCCTCAATATGGTATGAGGTTCAGATCAGCACCCCAGACTTGGATGTCCACGGAGTCACCCTTCCGGGGGTACCGTTCGTATTGATAGGGTCCAACCCCGACATTGCTTGGGGCCT
>Ga0187778_10002452_pt1 | contig 12646 bp, 11 predicted proteins | sample 1015_Q2_SP5_20_M_FD_132418 | JGI IMG/M metagenome (GOLD analysis project Ga0187778, IMG submission 132418) | Tropical peat soil microbial communities from peatlands in Department of Meta, Colombia - 1015_Q2_SP5_20_MG | ecosystem: Environmental > Terrestrial > Soil > Wetlands > Peat | place... | reverse complement strand
TCCCTGCGATATTCAGCCCAACAACCCCGCCAAGGAAAGAGCCCGGCAATAATCCCACTACTGCAAACAGTACCAGACCTGCTCCTGCTCCTATATAAGCCATCTTTTTTGCCATCTCTGTAGTCTTCATCTTCATCTCCTCCTTTGTTTTGACTTCACCCTATATTAAGCATCTTCCATGCCAGATGAAAACATATTGAAATTAAAAGAATATTAAATATCAACCCTTTGCAGAATTGAGAAAAAGAGGTCTCTCTTTTGCAGGTGTGCAAAACATCAGTATCCCTAGGTGATCACAAAAGGTTCAAGTTGATTCCTCTTTTGAATGGATTTAAGAATGGATTTATTTTAGAATGTAACCGCTATCCTGGAATCGAGAAACAGGGAAAAATAATGGTTATAATTTCTTTAAAACAGCAAAAGGAAATCCGGGCCTGACATGACTTCACTGAGGAAAATGCTGACCACGTTCATTCTCTTTGCTGTTTTGGGATGGATTGTCCCAGTTGATGCCACTACCAAGGATTCGGGGCAAAAGCCTCGTCCCAAAATTGGTCTGGTACTCGGAGGTGGTGGTGCAAAGGGTGCTGCCCATATTGGTGTATTGAAGGTCCTTGAGGAACAGCATATCCCTATCGATTACATCGCAGGCACCAGCATGGGCGCGATAGTTGGAGCCCTCTATGCATCAGGGCTTTCTGCCAGTGAGCTTGAAAAGGTGATTACCGCAATCGACTGGAAAGATGTCTTTTCTGGCAACCCGGACCGTAGGGACGTCGACTACCGACGAAAAAGGGAAGATTACGAGATTCTGTCCGGTCTCTCACTGGGCATCAAAGACGGCAAGCTGGTTATGCCGAAGGGCCTCATCAAGGACCAGAAGGTGAACGTGCTCTTCGAGATGCTTATGCTCCACACTTCGGATATCGATGATTTCGACAAACTGCCTATCCCCTACCGGGCCATTGCCACAGACCTCGAAACCGGTGAGATGGTGGTGCTTAAAAGTGGGCGGCTTGCTGATGCTGCACGGGCCAGCATGTCTGTGCCTGGTGCATTCCCTCCCGTTGAACTGAACGGCAGGCTCCTGATCGACGGTGGCATCGTCCGAAACGTCCCCATCGATATCGTACGGGACATGGGAGCAGATATCATCATCTGCGTCGATGTTGACAAGCCTCTGCCGACGAGGAAGGACCTCGGCTCAAGCCTTTCGATCCTGAACCAGATGATCGACATCATGATGAAGAAGAACGTAAAAGAGCAGATCAAAACCCTCGGCCCGCGGGATGTCTATATAAATCCCGAGCTTGGAGAGCTTGGCTCCACAGATTTTGGCAAGGCTGCTGAGATCGGCAGTATCGGGGAAAAGGCTGCCAGGGAAAAGATCGATAGCCTGAAGAGATATTCCGTTTCGGACACCGAATACGCTGCTTTTGCTGCACGCCATCACCGTGATCAGGTAAAAGAAGTTAAGATTGCCTCGGTGAAGATCGATATAGAGGGAGAGACTAATATCCCGCCAGAGGTCGTAGCAAGCAGGCTTTCAATCAAACCCGGTGACACCGTTGACATCGAGAAGCTGAAGCGTGAGGCCGGCATAGTATACGGCACAGGCGATTTCGAGCGCGTTGACCTGAAGATGAAAAGACAGAGTGACGGCTACGATCTCAACGTAATAGCGAAGGAGAACTCCTGGGGGCCTAATTATCTGCGCTTCGGCATGGCACTGCAGAGTAATTTCGGAGGAACGAGCAGCTATAACATTCTCTTAGATTACACGCGGCGGTGGATAAACAGCCTGGGCGCTGAATGGAAGACACAGGTCAATCTGGGTGATCCGATGGGTATCTACTCCGAATTCTACCAGCCTCTTTCTAAGGCGGGGCTCTTTTTCATATCTCCCAATGTTCAATTGAAGCAGGAACCCTATAATATTTGGGTCGGCAAGGACAGAGTCGCCCAATACCGCATAGTGAGCTACCACGGTGAGCTCGATTTCGGCATCCAGCCCTGGATGTATGGCGAAGCGAGGGTCGGCCTTCAGTTCGCCAGATTCAGGGCATACCAGACGATCGGTGAATTCGACCTGCCGGAAAACTCTGCAACACGCGATTCCATTGTCGCCGCAGGAAGGCTCGATCAGTTAGACAATGTGAATTTCCCTCATAATGGGTATCTGGCACAGGTCGAATCCCTCTCTTCTCTGAAAGCCCTTGGCTCGACTGACGAATACAACAAAGTCCAGGGAAGCATCTTGGGTGCAGTCACCTTCGGAAAGCAAACGGTTGTTGGATCCCTCTCAGCCGGAACGCATATTGGCAATGATATCCCTTTCTATGATCAGTTCAGCCTCGGCGGTTTCCTCAATCTTTCCGGGCTTCTAACCAACCAGATCTACGGGCAGTATATGGCGTTCGGAAGGTTGGTCACTTATCGTAAAGTGGGTACGTCGTTCATTGGCGACATTTATCTGGGCGGGTCAGTCGAAAGCGGAAATGTCTGGAATGATGCCGATAAGTTCAACCTCGGCAAACTGCGTCTGGCCGGAAGTCTCTTCCTCGGTTACGATACGATAATCGGTCCACTGTACTTTGCCTTTGGGCATGCTGACGGGGGCTACAATGCCGGTTACTTTTACCTCGGCAGGACTTTCTGAACTATCCAACATCGTTTTGACCTTCCTCTGCGTCCTGTAAGACAGGATGCCCTCAGGGAAGCAGCAAAAGTCTCGTTTCTTTCGAAAAGATATCTCAGCGCCAGCTTTTAGTGGACAGAGCGACATTTTTATGGTACTTATTAAGTAAGAAGAGGTGTCCGGGAGCGCTTTTTGGAGGATTTAAGATCTTCAATCAGCAGCGGGTGCATGGAGCAGAGAAGCACAACGCAGGAAGGAGGTTCATATGATAACGTTTTTTATGTTCGGCACATATTCGTCAGAGGCGGTAAAAGAGATTCATCCTGAGCGAACGAGGAAAGCCTTGAAAATCATTAAAGCTATGGGTGGAAAGGTAAAGGGGATGTACGCAATCCTGGGTGATTATGACCTGGTGCTCATCGTCGAATCCCCTGACATAGATACCGTAGTGAAGATCTCCATAGAGTTGCACATGATGACAGGGATCCATTTTTCCAGTTTGCCTGCGATGCCTGTGGAGTATTTTGACGCACTAATTTCGAAAAAGTAGAAGCCCTTGTTACGGAAATCCGTGTATGAATTGGATGGAAGGATAATGACCATATGCGATCAATAAAGATGCTCTTTGATGAACATTCCACGGAAGGAGAAGGAAATGAGCGAGCTAATCATTGTGGCTGACCTCGGACATATGAAGGCATTTAGAATGACGAGGAACCCCCTCGGGCTGGAGAGCCCGAAGATTGAATTGATAAAGAGTTGTGCGTTTATTGAGGCTCATGCAAAATCCTCGGACAAGTTCAGTGACTCAGCAGGGAGATACTATGTGGGGAGCGGGAAAAAAGGAACGGGAGCTGGATTTGGTGAGCCCCATAATATTGAATCGGAAGCAGAAAAACGGTTTATAGCCCAATTCGCGGAAGACATAAAGACCCTTATCCTCAAAGAGGGCTGTGAGAAATGGTATTTCGCCGCAGATAGTGGTATCAATGGCCGGATTATCGACAAACTTGATTCCTCCATAAAAGCGAAACTGAAAAAAAACATTGCCGCAAATCTCACTAAGGCTTCGAAATCCAGGATTCTAGGACGTTTCGCCAACGATTAAACGCAGATGTTTCAGGACAGGGGACTATTCCCGACACGGGAATTGTCGTTTTCCAAATCATTATGTTATGCAGAGTGGACTAAACAATTGAGGGGCAGAAAAAAGGTGTGAGGGTGTTTTTTGAGGAGTAAAAAAAATGGTATGCCTGCCCGGTTTTGAACCGGGGATCCCTGCTGTGTGAAAGCAGTCCACGACCAAACTCCATTTGCATTCTGCAAATCGCATCTTAGAGGTGGTTAGGGCAATGAAGACTGCAGTTGGCGATCAGCGCACACACAAAAAAATTAGAATTCCCCACTTTGAGAAATCCCCATGCGAATAAAACCGCCAAAGCTGGCAATTTTACGAGTAGTATTTTGCCCAGTATCTGATAGAATTTAACTCAGATATGATAACTGACGCCGAGAGCTTTGTGACCGTGAGGGAGAGTAGATGGGGCGAGTGGATGAAAAGGGCGATCTCTTATCTTCTTCTCCTCCTCATCTGCTTGGTCTTAATCCCTTCACAGTCATACGCCTTTGTTGCCCATGATTATCCCGCAATTTACACGCACCAGATCGGACGTATATTTTTCTTTGTAGTATGTGTCTTTATCCTTGTCGCAATAGTGAGAAACCGGCTATATAAGGAGAAAGCATGGCGCTCTCTCTCCATCTCTTTACTCTGGTTCATCATCTGGGATATTGATGTTTTCCTCAGCCGTTTTGGAGAACTTTTGGTCCTTGGTGAGACCGACGGCTGGAACTACCTGAGCCAGTATGTTGTGGTCGAAGGGAAAGGTTATCTCTTCTATATGGGCAGATTCGACTTTCTTTTCCTTGACCTCGGTCTCTTTTTCTTTGCACGCGGTTTGAATTGCCTGCTCACAGGAGAGGAAGACAAGAGGACCCAGGCCTCGCTTACTGCCTTCCTGCCCTTCTTCCCGATCATTCTTTCCGACACGGTCGGCAATGTCATCATGATCATCTTGTCAATCCATTGTCTTACCACTAGCCTGAAACTGTACCGGATCAACAATGAAAATGCCTTGTGGCACTATTTTTGCTGGCTCTCGTCATCCTATGTCATATATTCCTTCTCACGGAGTGTGGGGCATATCGTCAGGCCTATCCTCATCGCCACAGGTCATGTCGCGCTTTGGAAGTACCTCGACCCGATAAGCGGAAGTCTCAATAGCTTCTCCTTCTTCCTTGTCGCCTCGGTCAGCCTTTTTTTCATCGGCATCTATCCCCTCTACCTCAAGATCGCAAGAGAAGAACAGGAAATCGAGGTAATTAATGCCGAGCTCACCGAAATGAACCAGGAACTGGAAACCTTGGTCGCCGAGCGAACGATGGCCCTTATTGGTTTGACTGTCGCAGACAAGGTGAGAAACCCTGCTGTGGTAATCGGATGCACTTGCAAGAGACTCCTCGCAAAAGGCACGCAGTCCCCTGAGTTGACCAATAGGATGAACAGCATCATTGAAGAGTGCAAGAAACTCGAAAAGGTGGTCCAGAATTTCGAATATCTCCTGAGGAGCAGAAAGAGCATATTCAGACACGAAGACGTCAACCAGCTGATTAGGGGCATCATCTCACTCACGGAGAAGGAGGTCTCCCTTAAAGGGCTCCGTCTCAGTCTGAACCTCTCGCGGCAACCGCTCGAAATGAACCTGGAGAGAAACCTCCTGAGGGTCGCACTCTTTCATGTAATAAAAAACGGAATTGATGCAACGCCACCGGGAGGACTGATCTCGGTGACGAGCGCTGGGGATATTGACAGGATTACAGTCACTATCTCCGACACAGGATCCGGCATTCCGAACGAGATTCGTGAAAAGGTCTTTGATCCTTTTTTCACCACGAAGCTTCATAAGTTCGGCATGGGGTTGCCTCTGGTGAAGCAGATTGTTTCCGAGCATCTTGGTGATATCAAGATGCTCAGTGAGGAGGGGAAAGGCACTACCGTCACGATCACGTTTCCAGTGAGATGGAAAGAGACTGAACAAATACCCATGGTCGCTCCTGCATCTTAGCGCAACGCCCGTCATGCTGATGTGAGGGAAGGCTCTGAAATCAGGATGCAGATTCGCAGCCGTTTCCTTTAGAAATAACTCACGGTCATGAGGCGTTCATAGTCTGCGAGCAACTGATCAAAAGCCTCACGGCATTATCGTAATCGCACGAGTATTTCCGCCAAGAAGGATCCTAAAGGGTTCAGTGAGACGGATTGACGTCCCTGTCTCTTATGATGCGGTCACCGGAGAACCCTTAACCATGCCTCTGAGATATGCGCCCCTTGCGTCTTCACACATGATAAAAGCAGCAGATATTCTGGACAATGCCTTGAAGGGAAAGACGATTAGCACAAAATTTGCACAAAAAAAGGGCATCAGTGTGACCTTCAACTGTAACCATTTGTTTTTAATGGTAGGCCCGCCCGGTTTCGAACCGGGGACCTCTACCGTGTCAAGGGCAACCAGTACTCTTTCATCCTTTCCATATCCTTCTAAATTCTTTTAAATTCTGTACGTTATAGCCTCAATTCAAAATCCTCCAATCAGGGTTTTCTAGGGGTTTCTAAATGCTAACCGTAGAATTACCGTAGAAAAAAGGTGGGAAAGATACACAGAAACGTTAACGGCTGCGACCTCAGCCCTTTGGGACAGGAAAAACTTCTCTTGAGGGGTGAGAGGGCCGCATTGTACCCTTTTTAGGGCAATAATTTACTTGACTCGCCCGAAGAAAGGTGGTAAAGTGTGACCAACGATTCGGAGAGTCGGAGAGATCAGTATTTAGGCAAGGGGGAATATCTTATGATCCAAAAACTACATGCTGAGAATTTTCGTTGCTTCAAAGCGATTCAATTAGAAAATTTGAAACGCATAAATATTATCGTAGGCGAAAATGCCAGTGGCAAGACAGGTCTCCTTGAACTGATTAAAGTTGGACTTGATGGATTGCCTGGAGCGCTACCATGGCTAAATCAAATGCGAAATATTTTAATAGCCCTTCCGCAAAATCCAACTCCAGAACAGTTTCAATCGCTATTTTTGGATTTCTTTCATCAATTTGACAGCCAAGACAAAATATCAATTTCAATAGAGGACTCTCAGCATAGAACCGCCGAATTGCTCATTCATTTTGATCCATCGAAAGCTACTACTATTCAAGCACCATTGGGTTTTCAGCCATTGCTCGGTTTTCAGTCTCGACAAATGCTTCCCTCTGCTCCACCGACAACCATAATTCCGTTAGCATTTGAAAGAACCGATTTCCAAGGTAAAAAAGATACTGTCTTGGCTACCATGAATCCCCAAGGACTACTATCTTTGGAACCAGGAAAGGCTATGGGGATCGTTTCTGGATTGATAGCAAGCATTAACTTTGGCGGCCCTGGAGAAACGGCTGCATGGTTATCACGGTTAAGCATCGAAAAACGGAGTTGGGAGATTATTCAAGCCATTCAAAGACACTTTCCTTTTATTTCTGAGATAACATCAGAAACTCCATTACCAGGGATGGGAACAATATATGCAGACGTAAGAAGTCTTCCTCGAAAACTTCCGCTTTCGCTGGTCTCTGGTGGACTAAGCAGATTATTCACCATGATACTCTCTATAATCCAATTCGAGGGAGGAATAGTTCTTGTCGATGAAATTGAGAATGGAATTTTTCATAAGCAATATCCGTTAGTTTGGGAAACAGTCATAGATTTAGCTAAACATCACGATACACAGTTATTTATTTCCACACATAGCCTCGAATGTTTACGCGGTCTGTTACCTTCAATGAAGGATCAGGAAGAGGAATTTCTTTTATTGCGGCTTGAAAAGGAGAATGGTTCATCTAAGATTACACCAATTGAAGGTAAATTTATAGAAGCGGCCATTGAGCAGGGGTTCGATGTCCGATAGATATTCACTACGCAAAGATGCCACAGATGTTCCGTATCCTTTTCTTATTGTATGTGAGGGAATGAGCGATGTGCGTTTTGTATGTTCGCTTTTAGAATACAGAAATATAACTACGTGTAGTGTTGTATGTCCAAGTAAAGAAGGTCTTGGTCGTGGAAGCGGTTTAGACTCTATTCCAAATTGTTTGCGTGCCATCTACGCAATAACAAAAGGAAAACAGACACTTCGCGGCATTCTCATAATAATAGATGCAAATGATAAGCCAGATGAACGCTTCACTGCAATGCAAAAAGCCTTTATAGATGCTAATTTTCCAGCACCAAAGAAACCTTTCACAGTCGAAGTTTTTACGGCAGATGGTGACACCTTTCGAGTTGCTATTTTTATGCTACCGAAAGAAGGCGAAAATGGCGCATTAGAAACCATTCTCTTGGAAGCAGCACTTAATAATAACCCTAAGATGAAAACTTGTCTTGATAATTTTTGCGATTGTACTGGTGAAGTAACATCGTGGACACCAAATCAACAATCCAAAATGAGGTTATCAGCTCTTGTAGCTGCGTCTTGCCAAAATAATCCATGGGCCTCTGCCGGAATAATGTGGAGCGAAAAAGGGTGTCCGGTACCTATCGAAAGTGACTGCTTTACCCACATTTCTGCTTTTATAGAAGGTTTTATATCCGATGCGTAGTGAGAGTCCATGACGAATCTCGAATTTAAAAATTTCGATAAAGCTATGAATAGGATTCTTTCTGTTTCCCGTGATGAATTACGACGACGGGAAAAGAAGTGGAAAAAAGAAAAACGGAAGTCTAAAACCTCCGCTTTGGACCGCGCTTGCCGCGCAAAGGGTTAGTATGCACACGTCGTTTCTAATTTTCCAGTCAAAGATGCAAAGGTAAGCCTTTTGCCTATGATTTTGGAAATAGCGAGACTGAAACGGCTTGAATCATTTAGTTGCTTACGATTGTTATAACGAAATACTTGTTCATCGAGATAACGAAATAAATGAAACGGTTCGACACTTACATAGGTGCCAGAGATGCCACGTTTAAGGAGACTCCAAAAGTTTTCGAGTCCATTAGTATGCACCTGACCATCTACATACTTTTCCGCATGGTCAATAACCTGATGCGCATAATCTTGAGTGAGACCATCATAGGAACGAAGGGCATCAGAATAAAGAGCAGCTCCTGCTTCGACGTGCGCCCTTACATGCTCATGGACAACTTTCTTTTTGCGATCCTTAATGACGGAAACTTTGATTTTTCCCCCACGCTCCAAAGCACCAATCACAACGGTCTTATCTTTTCCACCAGTTCCAGTAATACGGCGCTCTCTTTCGTCAAGATGCATGTTGCGAGCCTTACCGCCGATGAAAGTTTCATCAACTTCTACTTTGCCATTCAATTTCTTGGAATCCTCATCTTGCAAAGCAAGTCTGATTCTGTGAAGCATAAACCATGCGGTCTTCTGAGTAACATTGAGATCGCGTGCAATCTCATAGCTACTTATTCCGTTCTTGCAATTAGTCAGCATCCAAACGGCAGTAAGCCATTTATCAAGACCAATAGGAGAGTCTTCAAATATAGTTCCAACCTTCACAGAAAATTCCCGCTTAGAATGATGAGTAGAACATTTCCAAGAGCGGCGCTTTGGATTGAATGCGCTTACGCGCTCCGATCCGCATATAGGACAAGTAACACCATTAGGCCATCTTTTATTGGCAAGATATTCAATACAGTTGTCGATACTCGAAAAAAATATAATTGCTTCCTGAAGACTTTTAGGCTCGTTTTTCATAGTGATTATCTCCTTTCATGTCTTCAGTATAGCAAAAATGAATGGGCGAGTCAAGTAAATTATTGCCCTTTTTAGGGTACACACAGCATGTCTTTCACTCAATCAATCGATCATGAGCCTCTACGTTAAGCTGCAAGCACAGTTTTTAGTGAGCTGCCATGACTAAATGTGCAAGGCGTGTCTCTCGATTACCTCTAGTTATCTTTACTCTAAAGAGAAAAAAGAAAATTAGACTTCCTTCCTGAAATACGGTCTATTCATAAAATTGAAAATAGTGTAAGTTATTAAAGAAACTAAATTTATGGGGGAAGATGAGTTTTCCCGACTAACACCAATCGATTATCTGGTAGAAAAATACAAAGAGGATCAAAATGAGGACTAAATTACTTTCGTTCTTTGCAGTGATCGCTATGGTCATTTTGTTTATGTCGTCTTTCGCTGGCGCTGACTCATGGGTTTTATGGTCAGAAAAAGAATATATGCAAACGAACATGAAAAGTAATATATTCTGGAAAATTATTGATGCATATCCAGACTATAAGCAATGTTTGCAAGGGATGAATCGAGTATGGCAAGTGAAAAAGAAACAAGCTCTTGAAGACAAAGAAAAGTATGGCACGATCTCGGAGGTCAAGGATGTTCCTTACAGCATGATAATCACCAATTTCAAAGAGCCTAAGGAAATTCACAGTATTTCAGAGACTCTTTATTGTCTACCGGGAACCCTTGATCCAAGAGAGAAGAAATAATAGAACAATGACAGACAACATGGCTCGAACCCTTACAATTTTTCTTTCAACCTTACTGCTGCTCGGCGCTGTTCAAGGATCGGCCTTTGCATTTGACATGAATGGATTCAAGACAGGCATGAGTTATACAGACGTGCTAACTCATCTTCAGGAAATGAATTACAAGAAAATTCAGGAAGAAGGTAAGAGCATACATGCTTATGCTGCTGATCGCTTAGTAAACTTCAATTTTTGTAAACAGAAGCTAGTAGGCTATCAAGTAGAATATGAAGCTTCAAGCAAGAACTATATCGTGTTAGTTGACGAGTACATTAAGCGCTTCGGTACTGCAAATAAGATGTCGACAGATATTCGTCTTAAGCAGCTAGGGCAGGTTTCTTCATTGACAATGTATTGGAAATCCGAGGACGATTCTTACCAGATAAGTTATACAGTCTTTCCAACTAACGATAACTTAAACTTATATGTTGAAAGCAAAAATTCGTGCTGGTAACGTGCATTGCTTAGACTTGCTGCATGTTTGATATGACTAAATGGTCGGACGGAAGCCGAGAAAGATTTTTTCTAATCCTTCTCGCTAGACTGGGAAATCGACGCTTCTTCCGCTCAAGTTCCCGCTTGACTGACAGACGTCTGGGAGGGTATAACAAATCGGCAATGGGGTGTGTGTTAGACAGAAAACTCGATAACAGCACAAAAGTAATATTAGCCAGCCAAGCACCAATGATCAAATCACTTATGTTACTGACTTGTGTGACAAGCTCACGCCCGGATTTATCGAATTGCCACATGTAGTGTTTGTTCTCGGACTTTGTGGGTCGGGAAAGTCAATACGTGCGAAGGAGCTCGAATCCCAAGGGTTCACGTCTTTTGATGAGCAAAGTATTGGTCGACCGGTTCATCCCGAGTGGCAAAATTCCGCATATCCTGATTTCGTGCGGGCTGTTGTTGAAGGTAAGAATTGCGTTGTGACCGACGTCGCCTTCTATAACAGAGCCCTTCGGCAAATCGTCACTTCCGAACTCGTATCGAAACGTTCAGATCTCGTGATTGAATGGGAGTGCTTCGATATTACGGACCTGGAGATCGCAAACTATAATTGCATAAACGATCCAGAACGAACCGCCGTTGGCATCAAGAAGAATTTGGAGCAGAATCGGATGACAGTTCAATTCCTGCAAGATGGTACGTACGAGCTGCCCGCTGACTGCAAGCGGTTGAAGACGCGGTCGTCGAACCGAGGACGTTGACTCTAATAAATGCAAACAAAAGATGTCCTAAGTATTCAGCTCTGGAGGGTTGTGAAAACCGCGCCCCTCAGCCCAGCAGTTATAGCAGGTTACTCCTGTAAATCCGCAAAAGTTTTAGATCTCAATACCTGTGTGTTCGTCGGTGTACCTGTCATGCAGACGCTAAAGCTGAGAACAAGGATTTCCATATGAAAGTGAAAGTAAGTAAATAAGAGTGCCAAAAAGAAATTCACGGGTCCTTACTCAAGGTGGGCTAGATGCGGGTCAGCGGAGCTCGCATTATTCCTCTAACTTGTGACTTCAAAAAACGCATGCTATATCACTGTCAGATTGCTTGACCGCTAACCGTTACGAAGCATGAAAGAAGAGAAGTTTTGATCGGCTTGTCAGATTATTATGCGAACAACAATCCCGTCTTATATAAGGGCTTATCAGATTTGCTCAGGTAAAAAAGATTGTCAAATTTCTTAACCCAAACTACCACTGCCGTTCGGGAAGAGGAAGCCATAAAATCCTTTACTGTTATTTCCTGCCGTACTGAGAGACGATTCGATGACAAAAGACATATTCCATTTTCGCTAAAATTGACTCCCTCAGCCTCAAATATCTCATCCTTAGCGAAAGGAGTTAATGTATATTCCACTTTCGTGTCCAGGAGCTCATAACGCTCACTTCTGCGTTGTTCGAACATCATTCTGATTCAACTATAGCTCCTCATAGTGCTGAAGTCAACCTTCACCTGTTCCACTATGGCTTTGTTGTCGGCAAGGGTTTGGGCATAGTGCGATAGTTTCTTGCTTATGCCTTCGGGAAGGGGTTTTGAGGTTCCACCACGGGAACTTCTAACTTGTTCGTTCCTATCCTTCAGCAATTCCCCTAACCTGACTTCCGCATCAAGGAGGGCACGCGCCATGAGCTGGGAATCTTCTACGTCTTGATCCCGAACCGCTTTAGCCTGGGGAAGCCTACTTCAAGGAGAGGAAATCTGAGGTCCTGGCCTTCTCCCAGCGGGCTTGAGAAGCCTTTTGGGCGATCTCTTTCCGTCTCTCAGGAGATAATTTAGCCGCCCTGGCCTTCCCGCCCTTCAATCCCCCTAATCTTCCCAGGGCAACGGCGGCACGGTTTTTCTTTGTGGTACTGTCTTTTGCGGGGTGAGGTTCGCTGAGGATATTACGAAAAGATGCTTCTACGTCTAAAATG
>Ga0187778_10002451_pt1 | contig 12646 bp, 10 predicted proteins | sample 1015_Q2_SP5_20_M_FD_132418 | JGI IMG/M metagenome (GOLD analysis project Ga0187778, IMG submission 132418) | Tropical peat soil microbial communities from peatlands in Department of Meta, Colombia - 1015_Q2_SP5_20_MG | ecosystem: Environmental > Terrestrial > Soil > Wetlands > Peat | place... | reverse complement strand
CGTCAAAGGCCTCACGCAATTTCCCGATGTATTGAACCAGATGGCTTCTAATCTCTCCTGGACTTCGGCCCTGGGCGACGCATATTTCAACATTCCCCAGGATGTGATGAACGCAATCCAGGTGATGCGGCAGAGGGCATCGCAGGCGGGGAATCTGAAATCGGGTGCGCAACAAGCGGTGTCGACAGAACCCAACCCTGCACCGCAACAGCCGCCGCAACAGCAAGCTTCCTCGGAGCAGCAACCGACGGTCGTGCAGGCGCCGCCGCAGACGATTGTGATTCAACCGGCCCAGCCGGATGTCGTTTATGTGCCAAGCTATAATCCCACCGTCGTGTACGGTGCCCCGGTTGCGGCGTATCCGGGATATGTAGCCCCGCCTCCGCCTCCCTCCACCGGGGCGGTTGTGGCCACCGGTCTGATCTCTTTCGGCTTGGGTATGGCGGTGGGCGCGGCCATGAATAACAGTTGCTGTGGATGGGGATGGAATTCGTGGGGCTGTGGCTGGAACAATTCGACGGTCGTTTACAACCGAAACGTTTACGTGTCTAACTCCAATACGTTCGTCAACCGCAATAACTATTACAACCGGAACGTAAACAACGTCAACATCAACAACGTTAACCGGAATAACTACAACGCGAACAACATCAATCGCTACAACAATAACAACTACCGTGCGAATAACTTCAATGCCACGACCCGCAACTCCAATGTCACCACTCCCAATTTCGGCACGCAGCGCAACCAAGCCCAGTACCGTAACGTCAACGAGTCGTCGCTCTTGCAACAGAACAGCACCCAGAACCGCCAGCAATTGGGGCAGAACACGAATCGACAGCCCGTGCAGCAGGCCGCGAATCGCCAGCAGTTGGGGCAGAACTCGAATCGGCAGCCCGTCGAACAGGCTACGGGCCGGCAGCAGTTGGGGCAAAACGCGAATCGACAGCAGCCTGGACAAGCCCAGGAACGTCCGCAAATGGCGCAAAATCAAAGCCGCCCGAATGCCAACCAGGCTGAGCGCGGCTATGGCCAGCAACAACGCGGCACCAATGCGGGTGCCTTTAGCAACTACGGCCAAGGCGGAAACGCACGGGTCAACAGCGCACGCGGCCAGCAGAGCTTGAGTGGAACGCGGCCGGCCGGGAACCGGGAAGCTGGCAGCCAGCCCGCAGGCAACCGTTCAGCTGGCAACCGTTCAGCTGGCAACCGCGGCAGCCGTAAATGATGGCACTGCGGACCACGGGAAAAACAGCAATGAGCAAAACAGCGAGAATTGCCAACCTACAGAAGTTCGTTTCGCTCGTATGGCGTCATGTCCGCGTCACCGCATCGCTCCCCGCGATTTTAGGGTGGCTCACCATGGTTCCTGTCGCCTATGCCCAGCCGTCGAATGAAAAGACATTTGCAACCCCTGGTGAGGCCGTGAAGGCGCTCTACGACGCCGCCAAGGCAAATGACCAGACAGCCCTCTCCGTAATCTTTGGTACCAGTGCTGGCGAGCTACTCCACTCCGGAGACGACGTCGCGGACAAAAGAATGATCGACAACTATGTTCGACGTTACGAGCAGATGCATCGAGTCGTGATCGAGCCCGACGGGACGGCCACACTCTACGTTGGCGCCGAGAACTGGCCGACTCCGATTTCGCTCGTCAAAACGTCCTCCGGTACCTGGTATTTCGATGTTGAGGACGGGAAAAATGAGATTTTGTACCGTCGCATCGGAGCCAACGAGAACGACGCCATCGAAATCTGCTATGCCCTGGTGGATGCACAACGCGAATATGCGTCCGAGGTGCGGAGCGGCGAGTCCACCAAGCGTTACGCCATGAAATTTGTCAGTGATGAAGGTAAACAGAACGGGCTCTACTGGAAGGTGGCGAGCGGCCAGCCGTCGAGCCCCATTGGTCCGCTGATTGCCGAGGCGGCCTCCCAAGGCTACACCAAGCAAAAAAGCAGCACTCCCTTTCATGGGTATTACTTCCGCATCCTTGAGAAACAACGAGCTCCGAAGGGCAACAAAGAATACACCATGAATGGGTCACTCGCCCAAGGATTTGCGTTTCTCGCCTATCCTGCGCAATACAGGAATTCGGGTGTGATGACGTTTATCGTCAATCAAGACGGTGGGATCTACCAGAAAGATCTCGGTCCCGATACGGAATCCATTGCCTCGGCCATGACCGAGTACAATCCGGACGATTCTTGGGATCGAGTTGACCAATAAGTACGGTGGTCTACCACGCAAGTCCGTCAACCGGACGTCGCCAGCGAATACTTCTCGGGTTGCCGGTCGAAGGCCTGCTTGCAGCGGGCGCAGCAGAAATAAACGGCAGATCCTCGGTACTCCGATGTGTATTTTGCTCCCGTAACCCTCGTCGGCATGCCGCACACAGGGTCGCGCGCTTCCGGGTTCGAAACAACCTTATCTGAGACAGGCAGGTTCGGTGCCGCTACATTCGGCACCAGCAAGCTTGAAACCGGTGCCGCGGCTTTCTTCGGCTCCGCCGGCAAAGGCCTCGCTCGATCGCTCTTCCACTGGACGATCTCCGCCAGGATGCTGACCGCGATCTCCTCGGGCGAGCTCGCATGGAGGTCGAGGCCCGCAGGGGCGCGAACACGGCCAATACGCTCGGACGAGATTCCCGTTTCGCGCAGGTACTCCGAGACCTTCTGCGCCTTGACTCTGCTGGCCACGAAAGCCACATATGCGGCGTCGGTGTCCACCGCTTGCTTCAGCGCCTCTTCATCATCCTCCCCCTGAGTAGACACTACGATAAAGGTATCGCGCGCGACCCCGAGCCGATCCACATTCAAATCCGCCTGCAATTGGTCGACGTCGGGGAATTGTTCGCGATCGGCGCCGCCAGCGGCGGCCGAAACTCTGTAGCCAATGGTCTTGCCCAGACGTGCCAGCGTCCGCGCGACGGGTGAACGTCCCAGAATTAGAATGTGCGGTTTCGGCAGCACCGGCTCGATATAGATATCCACAGTGCCTCCGCTGTGGCAGGTCATGGTGTAGTCGACAATGCCGTCCTCGGGAGCCGCACTTGGGCTGATTCGCACCAGCCGGGGCTGTCCATCGGCGAGCGCTTTCAACGCCTCCTTGATCACCACCGGCTGGGCGCAGCCGCCGCCGATCCACCCCCACAGCTTTCCGTCTGCGAAAATGATCGCCTTGTCTCCCGGCTTGCCTGAAATGGGCGCCTGCGAGCGCACCACCGAGGCGGTGACGAAAGCCTCTCCCTTCGCTAACAACTCAGCCGCTTTGTTCAGGAACTGATCGAACATAGTACGCACTCTACAGATGCCTCTCGAGAGCCAGCAAACTCTCCAGGTTGTGGGCCGGGGCGAAAACATCGAGGTGCGGAAGCGCCGCCCTCATTCCCCCGGTAATGGGCTGATAATCGTCGAGCCCGAGCAGCGGATTCAACCAGATGAGCTTCCGAACCCGCCTTTTGATGGCACCCAGTTCTCGCTCCAGGACATCCACGTCTCCGGTATCCCAACCATCGCTCAGAATGATGAATAGAGTGTCGGCGGACCGAAGTTTTCGGCAGTGCAGCTGGTTGAACTCGCGAAGCGATCCGCCGATGTTGGTCCCTCCGGACCACCCGGCCGGCCATTGGGACAGCGCAGCCAGAGCGCCCGACAGGCATGGAGCGCGAAACAGGCCGGTAATCTCGGTCAGTCGCGTGCTAAAGAGGAAGGTATCTACATGGCGAAAGTGCCTCTGCAACGCGTAGAGAAATTTCACCAGAAACATGCTGTACGCACTCATCGAACCACTAATATCGAGCAGGGTGACAAGACGGTAGGGGCGAAGTTTTCGCCGCCGGAAACGCAGGTTGATCGGATCTCCTCCGTGGCTGATATTGCCGCGGATTGTCCGTCGCAGGTCCACCTGCCCCCGCAGTCCGCAGCTCCGCCGCCGCGCCAGCCGGCGGCTCATCTGCCTAAACAAACGAGCCGAAATCTGTTCGAGCACCGCCAGGTCGGCCTGGGACAGGGTCGACAAATCCGCCTGGCTAAGACGCTCTGGGGCGCTTGCTCCCGTCACCGCTTGGGCCCCATCCTGCTCGCGCGAGGGATTCTCCGCCGCGCCCGTCGACATCAGCCAAGGCACCCGCCCTCGGTCGATGCCAGAGGTGACGGATTCTTGGCGCCTCCCGCCACTAGGCGATGGTTGGGACGTAGCTCTCAGCTGGCTCGATCGTTCCCAAAATGAGCGGAAGCACTTCTCGAACAGGTCCCAATCCTCCTTCGATGAGCACAGAACAGCGCGTAATCCGAGCTTCAGTTCGTCGGTGTTCGCTGCACCTAGTACCGCCGTAGCCTGCAACGCGCCGAGCGTCTCCGGCAGGCCGGTCGAGAGGCCCTGCTGGCGTGCAAACCGGCAGAACGAAACAATGGTCCTGGCCGCTCCCGTCGCTTCGATATCCCGCGCCTCGATCATCCTCGCTCCGACTGCTCGAGAATCTTGTCGAGACCCGTGCTCCTGATTTTGGCACCGTCTTCGACCGACTTCGAAATACAACTGAGCGTCAGCTCGATCGATTCCTCATCCACCTGCGACTTTCCCAAGGTCAGCAAAGCCTCGGCGCAATCCAGGGTTTCGGCCACTCCCGGGGGCTTGCTTAGGTTGAGCCCTCGTACCCATTGCACGTATCCCACAACCTGCCGGGCCAGTTGCTCTTCGATCTTGGGCAGCCGGGTGCAAACAATTTTCATTTCCTTGTCGAGGCTGGGGTAGTCAATCCACTGGTACAGACATCTCCTCTTGAGTGCGTCCCCCAACTCCCGGCTTCGGTTAGAGGTGAGGATCACGTACGGCACATGCTTTGCATGCACCGTTCCCATCTCCGGGATGGTGATCTGGTAGTCGGAAAGCAACTCGAGCAGAAAAGCCTCGAATGCTTCATCCGCGCGATCAATCTCGTCGATCAGCAGAACCGGAGAAGCATCTTCCTCAAGAATGGATTCGAGCAGAGGCCGTTCGAGAAGAAATTCGCGGCTGAAGATGTGTCTTTCTTTCTCCTCGACGGTCTTCTTCGACCGTTCTTCGATCTGAATGGCCAGCAATTGTTTCTGATAATTCCATTCGTAGACGGCAGCGCTGACGTCCAATCCTTCGTAACACTGCAACCGAATCAGCCTTGTACCCAAAAAGGAGGCCAGTACCTTCGCGATTTCAGTCTTCCCCAGGCCGGCATGACCCTCGACCAGAAGGGGCTTGCGAAGCTTAGTAACCAGGTAGACGGCGGTGGCCAGCGAACGATCGGCGACGTAACCCAGGCGCTCGAATCCAGAGACGATGGCATCAACGTCCTGGTTCACAACGCCGGAAGGGACAGCCTGGGGTCGACGCATGCCGTTGGTCTAAGACTATTCTAGCCCTGCTGACGGTGCTGGGTGCCGAACCTTAGAGGTCTTCCGCCAAAAAGACTCAAGACTTTCCCCGAAACAGGCCTTTGGCGGCCTCCCAGGCCACCGTTGTGGCTTTAACGGGCTGGACGTCCGGGCTCCCGGCCTCCCCCGCCTCCGCAGGTTGCTGCAGTTGCGCCTGGAATCTTTTTATGAACTCTCCGAACATGACGTTCGAGACTTCGGTGATCACCCGCGATCCCATCTGCGCCAGAATTCCAACCACGCCGATCTCGGACACGCTGGTCACTTCCGTTCCGCCGTTGTCGAGGAGGCGAAGTTTACCGGTCATTTTCATGGAGGCGCTGCCGCGGCCACGCACGTCTTGGCCTTTGCCGATGATCTCGATTTCGTGGTTCTGCGTATCCAAGCGAACAATCTGCACCTCACCGTTATAGTCAGTGACGCTCGGGCCTACTTTCACCTTGATGGTGCCTTTGTAGGTCTTCTCGTCTACCTGATCGGTGATCTGCGCCCCGGAGACGCAGGTGGCTACTTTGCGCGGATCGCTGAGGAAGGCCCATACCTTCTCCACAGGCTCCTGCACCTCGAAGGTTTTCTCAATTCTCAGCGCCATCTATGCTGCAACACCTTTTTCCTGGAGAACCTTCCATACCTTCGCGGGAGTGATCGGCATATCGATATGCTTCACGCCGAGATGGGAAAGGGCATCGACGACAGCATTCACAAAGGCAGCCGGCGAGCCCACGTTCGGAGACTCTCCGACCCCCTTGGCACCGAAAGGATGGTGGGGTGAGGGTGTACAGGTCTTGGCGGTCTCCCAGTGGGGGGTCTCGACCGCCGTGGGGAGGAGATAGTCCATAAAGCTTCCGCCCTGGACGTTACCGCTTTCGTCGTAGTCAATCTGCTGCATGAAAGCGATTCCGAGTCCCTCCGTCAGGCCGCCATGGATCTGGCCTTCGACGATCATGGGATTGATGATGTTTCCGCAATCGTCGACGGCAACGAATCGCCTGACCTTTACTTCGCCAGTTCCCTTGTCAATGTCGACCACGCAGACATAAGTGCCGAATGGAAAGGTAAGATTGGGCGGGTCGTAATAATCCACCGCCTCCAACCCGGCCTCCAGGCCGGGCGGAATATTGGTATATGCGGCGAAGGCGATCTCCTGGATGGTTTTGGCTTTGCTCGGAGTGCCTTTGACGTAAAACTTTCCCGGTTCCCACTCCAGATCGTTCTCGTTGCATTCCAGCAAATAAGCTGCGATCTTCTTCGCCTTGTCGCGGATCTTGCGCGCGGCGATCGCGGTCGCCGCTCCCGAGGTTGGAGTACTCCGGCTGGCGTACGTCCCCAGCCCGTAGGGTGCGGTGTCGGTATCGCCCTCCTCGATGGTAACGTCGGCAGCGGGAATCCCCAACTCCTGCGCAACGATCTGCGCATAGGTGGTCTCATGACCCTGCCCCTGGCTCTTGGTGCCCATGCGCGCCATCGCCTTGCCCGTGGGATGAACCCGGATCTCGCAACTGTCGAACATCTTGATGCCCAAAATATCAAAGGTGTGCGCCGGTCCCGCCCCCACGATTTCCGTGAAGCTCGAGATGCCGATTCCCATCAGTTCACCTTTGTTCCGTTTCTCCGCCTGCTCGGCACGCAGTTGCCGGTATCCAATCTTCTCAAGAGCAAGGTTCATGGCCGCTTCATAATTGCCACTGTCATAGGTCCAGCCGAGCGACGACTGGTAAGGAAACTTTGCCGCCGGAATAAAATTCTTGCGCCGCAGTTCCGCGGGATCCATTTTCAACTCCAGCGCCAGCACGTCCACCACCCTCTCGATGAGGTACGCTGCTTCGGTTACGCGAAAGGAGCAGCGGTAGGCGATGCCGCCCGGAGCTTTGTTGGTGTAAACTCCATCCACTTCGCAGAACGCAGTCGGATAGTCGTAGGAGCCGGTGCAAATGCTGAACAGACCCGCGGGAAACTTGGTAGGTTGCGCCGCCGCGTTGAAGGCCCCGTGGTCGGCGAGAGTTTTCACTCGCAGGGCTTGCATCTTGCCGTCGCGGTCAGCCGCAATTTCCGCTGTCATGTGATAATCGCGGGCAAAGCCCGTGGACTGCAGATTCTCCGAGCGCGTCTCAATCCACTTCACCGGCAGCCCCAGGGTCAGGGAGGCCACGATGGCGCAAACGTAACCTGGATACACCGGAACCTTGTTGCCGAAACCGCCGCCAATGTCGGGGGAGACGACGCGAATGTTATTTTCGGGAATGCCTCCCACTAAGGCAAAGACGGTGCGGTGCGCATGTGGCGCCTGGGAGGTCATGTATACCGTAAGCCGTCCCGTGGCGCGATTAAAGTCGGCCACGCACCCGCAGGTTTCGAGCGGTGCCGGATGACAACGAGGAAAAAAGGCCTGCAGGCTGGCCTTGACGGCAGCCTTTTGAAAAACTTGGTCGGTCGCCTTCCGATCGCCGACTTCCCAGTGAAAGATGTGATTATTCTTCTGCTCACGGTCTTCGCGCAGCAGGGGTGCATCGGGATCGAGCGCCTTGTGCGGGTCTACCAGTACAGGGAGCTCCTCATACTCCACTTCCACCAGTTCGGCGGCGTCGGCCGCGATGTAGCGGTCTTCGGCCACCACGAAGGCCACCTCCTGCGACTGGAACAGTACCTTCCCTGTGGCCAGCACCATCTGCTTGTCATACGACAAGGTGGGCATCCAGGCCAGGTTGGCCTTGGCCAGATCTTCTCCCGTGATGACAGCCAGCACACCGGGCAGTTTTTTCGCCTTGTCGGTGTTCACGCTCTTGAGCCGGGCGTGAGCATAGGGACTCCGCACTAGCTGCCCGTACACCATGCCGGGCAGATGCACGTCGTCCACATAGTTGCCTTTGCCCTGGATGAACCGCAGGTCCTCTTTGCGCTTGATGGAATGGCCCATGCCACCCACTTCGGGGGACGTTTTGTGGATCACCTTGTACCTCCCACTTCCGCCATCTCAACGGGTGTTGTCTTATCTTTGGCCATCTTCGCGGCGGCGTACCGCACCGCGCCCACGATGTTCTGGTAGCCGGTGCAGCGGCACAGGTTGCCGGAAATTCCCCAGCGAATTTCCTCCTCACTGGGCCGTGGATTGTTGCGCAAAAGGGCATAGGAGGACATCAGCATTCCGGGCGTGCAGAAGCCGCATTGCAGGCCGTGCTCCTCTTTGAAGCCTTCCTGCAACGGATGCAGCTGGCCATTGGCGGCCAGCCCCTCGACCGTAAGCAGCTCACCGCCATCGGCCTGCACGGCGAACAGGGTACAGGACTTGACCGTCTTTCCGTTGAGCAGCACCGTGCAGGCGCCGCAGTGGCTCGTGTCGCAACCGATATGCGTTCCGGTGAGCTGCAAGATCTCGCGGATAAAGTGGACCAGCAAAAGTCGCGGCTCCACCGACGCCTGCCGCTCGCGGCCGTTTACGGTTACACGAACCAACTGCTCTTGGGTTTTTGCCATCGCCAGCTCCTCGGCCGACTACTTTTCGGCCCTCTCGGCGGCGCGAGATAGGGCACGCCGCGCCAGTTCCTTTACCAATCCCTTCTTGTATTCCGCTGGACCACGCAAGTCGGAACTCGGTTGCGCCTCCTCGCCGGCCAACTGCCCGGCTTGGCGGATGTTCGCCTCGTCGAGTTTCTTGCCGCGGAGAAAGTCCTCTGCCCTTTTCGCCTTGATCGGCGTGGGTCCTACATTGGTCAAACCGATGCCCACCTTTTGCACCGCGCCCTTGCCATCGAGCGTAAGCTGGGCGGCGACGGCCGCCGTGGCAAAATCCCCAACCTTGCGCTCCAGCTTGAAGTAGGCGCCGCCGCTGCGCGCCGGCGGAATGGGGATGCGGATCTCGGTGAGAATTTCGCCGGGCTGTAGCGCTGTGCTGAACACGGAAAGGAAGAACTCTTCGATGGGAATGATTCTCTCGCCCCCCGATCCCGTAGCCACAACCTGGGCGCCCAACGCCAACATGGTTGCCGGGTGATCGTTGGCGGGATCACCGTGGGCCAGGTTTCCTGCAACCGTGGCCAGGTTGCGCACTTGAGGGTCGGCAATGACGTGGGCGGTGTCCAGAATGACAGGGTATTTCGAACGGATCAGCGCCGAAGCCTCCAAATCGGCTTCCCGCGTCAACCCGCCGATCTTCAAAAAACCTGCCTCCTCCTTGATATAGGACAACCCAGAAATTCGATTAATGTCGATCAGATAGGCGGGCCGGGCAAGGCGCAGCTTCATCATGGGAATCAGGCTTTGGCCCCCGCTCAAAATCTTGGCATCGTCCCCATACTGCTTGAGGAACGCGATCGCCTCGGGGATGGTCTTCGGTCGCAGATACTCGAACGCTGGAGGGATCATCGCTTCTCCTTGTCTTCCCCAAACGCAGGCCTCTACAGGAAGCGGGAATGTGGGAGGCACTTGGGCTCGAGTGCGGCTAGTACGTTACCACACCCGCCGCATTTGGCGGTAGCCCGGCGGGCGCACTCCCGCCGGTCACTCGATTGGTTGAACTCGCCCGACCTGCGGCCTATCATATTTAATGGTATGTCTTCGGATATCTACGCCAGGGCCGCCCAACTGGTAGCCGAGGGGCGATCCTTTGCCGTAGCTACGGTTGTGCGTGTCGAAGGCTCTTCGTCGGCCCAGCGAGGTTCCAAAGCCATTGTCGACGACCAGGGGCAATTGGTTCTCGGCTGGGTAGGTGGCGGATGCGCCGAGAGTACGGTTCGGCATGAGGCGCGGCGTTCGATCCGCATGGGCCAGCCGACGCTAATCACCTTGGACATGACCGAGGAAATACTGGGGGTGGGAATGCCCTGCGGAGGGAAGATGGATGTCTATATCGAGCCAGTCCTGCCCAAGCCCGAATTGCTTATCGCAGGTCATGGGCGCATCGCCGAGTCGCTCGCGACCTTGGGACACCTGCTCGGTTTTCGCGTGATGGTGAACGATCCCAGCGCCGAGCGGGCTGCTTTCCCCCAAGCGGAAGAACTGATGGCCAAGGACTTCGACCTTAGCCAAACGACCATCGGACCCAGCAGTTACGTGGTGATCGCAACGCAGCATAAGAACGACCACCTGTGGTTGCAAAAAGCTCTGAACAGCCCGGCTGCCTACATTGCCTTGATCGCCAGTCAGCATCGGGCCGCACTGGTGCTCGATTATCTGGCCGCCGAAGGCATTTCACCCGATCGCATCGCCAGGATCTTCACCCCCGCTGGCCTCGATCTGGGGGCGACCACGCCTGAGGAGATTGCTCTGAGCATCATGAGTCAGATCGTGGCCTTGCGCCGTGGAGGAAAGGTCGGGCGCACACGCCTCCACGAGTCGCAACTGAGCGACGCGAGACCACATCGCGAGATAAGTGACCCGCCAGCCGGCGCTGATAAGGTTATCTCGCAGTGTGACGCGCGCAGCACCCGCTAAAGACCAATCGAGTGCGCCCCTGCGCCTGACTTGCCTCGACGCGCTCAACTTTTCCGGCGTTGCTGAATGATTTCCGCCATGATGGCGAGTGCAATCTCCTCCGGAGTAGCAGCGCCGACTTCGATGCCGGCCGGCACTCGCACGCTCGCGAGTTCCGCGGGCGGTAGGCCCTTCCCGCGCAAGGCGCGAAGCACTTCTTCCCCCCTTTTCCGGTTCGCGACGAGCCCGACGTATGCGCTGTTCGCAGCGATGGCCTGTTCGATCGCTTCCTCATCGCATGCTCCGCGGCTCGCCACTACTACGTGGCGATCCCGTTTGCTTCCCAGTAGCGAGAAATCGAGCGCATGAAGCACACGATCAGCCCCGGGGAAATCTGCAGCCGCAAGCAACGGATCCACCGCGCTGACGGTAAATCGCAGGATCTGACCCAGTCTCGCTAAAGCCATCGCCAGAGCGTCCCGGCCAACCACGACTAACTCTGGTTGGGAGGCGACCGCTTCACCAGCTTCACACCCCGCCGTCTCGAGCACAGCTCTCTCTTGCCAGGCACTAGATCCCCTGCGAAGCGCTTCCAGGTCACTGCGCTCGTCGACGTCCAGCAGAATTCCCACATCTTCGACCGGTACCTTCACCATGCCCTCAATGTGATCTCCGAAGACGGCGCGGCAGCCTGTATCACCGTTCAGTCCCATTAACTCGGGGAAGATGGAGCGGTCGAGCAGGACTGGATTCCCGCGAAACCCTCGATAGGTCGGAATCACAATCTGCGCCTTGGCGGCTTGATGCTCCGCAATCAATCGATCGAGTGTTTGAGGCCGAACAAACGGCTGATCGGCCAAAACCACCAGAGCGCCTTCGGCTTCGGAGTCCACGACCGCCAGGCCCGATTTCAAGGATGTTCCCATCCCCAGTCGGTACTGGCTGTTCACGGTTATGCGCGCCTGGTGCAGGTTGATTTCACGTTGGATCGCCTCCGCTTCAAATCCCAGAACCAGAACGATTTCTGCGGCCGCGGAAGCGCGAACGTTGTCCAACACGTGTTGCAGCAGGGGACGGCCGTCCAATCGCAGCAATTGTTTTGCGGTTCCCATCCGGCTTGACGTTCCTGCCGCCAGGATCACAGCCGAAATGCGCGGTGGCTTGTTCATTCAGCCAAACACTATCATGCTCCGCCCGCACACCCAAACAACCCTTGCCAGAAGGGTATAGGCCGCAAAAAGCTTTACTTTGGCGTCTTAGAATTCTGTCACCTGCCGGCCTCCGTCCATGCCCAGGAGGGCGAGGCGCAATCGAATGGAGGCAGGAGCCTTCTGTCCATTCTTCGAGCGGATCATGCACGGGTCCCCGAATGAATGCTGATGCCTCAATCTCTCGGGAGGGCTAATCTTGTTGGGTAGCTAATCGATTGCCTCTTGAAGCTTCAGAACAACTCTGACCGGTTAGCTCATCCCTCACAAAAGACAACCCTCCAATTGGGGAAGGGCCTCGGGGCCTGTGTTTCTGCGAGGGATGAGCTAACCAGCAGAACCCAGCGAGCAAGGTGCTTCGCCAGTCCTGACTTCCATCGATTCATGAGAACTCCACGAGTAAGCCGGCCGAGATGAACCGCAACCGCCGCACATTTATTTCTTGAATCGATTCAAACTAAGTTCGGCTACCCTACACAAACCTTCCGAAACTTGTCAAGCTAAAACGTGGCCCGGTCATCAGCCATCGCCAACGCGCGCGCAGAGAGCAGGCTGGCGGTTCCTACATCTTCTCGACCGGTCGGCTGCGCCGGCGCTCATTGCGCTCCCGGACCTGCAGCT
>Ga0187778_10002449_pt1 | contig 12648 bp, 10 predicted proteins | sample 1015_Q2_SP5_20_M_FD_132418 | JGI IMG/M metagenome (GOLD analysis project Ga0187778, IMG submission 132418) | Tropical peat soil microbial communities from peatlands in Department of Meta, Colombia - 1015_Q2_SP5_20_MG | ecosystem: Environmental > Terrestrial > Soil > Wetlands > Peat | place... | reverse complement strand
GTATCCTCTGAACCAGAATAGTAAAAGTAAGTGGTTCTAGAATCGTCCGGGTCAACAAAAGCGCATCCCCATGCTGAACCTCCGCTGTCAAAGCCATCGCGCGAGGGCTGAATGACTGGACCAACATGTTCTTTAGAAAAGAATGTGTCCGTCATCGCTCGCACCGAGTCCACGCTGTACACCTTTGCTCGCGGACTAGTATGCCAAAAAGCTAGCTATGCGCCATGATGGTTGATATCCTCGGACTATGTGAGCCAGGTCGGCACAAGTGCTTCATGTACCACATCTTGCGAAGAGTGAAAGCCCGCTACTCTGGCTGCGTCTAGAACAGAAGCTCTAAGCTCCTCGTTTGTGACAGAACTGAAAAAGCCCTACGCGAGAGTGAGTGCTTGGCCCCCTTGGTCGAACAACGAATCTCGACGGAGTAACTTAAAAGCAACCTGAATCGTCAGAGTCAACCCGAACGCACGACCCCCATTGGTGCCACTTGAAAATAGCAATAGCCAGCTACGAGTTGTTGCCTCAAACAGGCACGTCTGCCCGGACGCTAGGTTTCGTCAAGGCTTTAGTCAGCAGAAAACATGAAGTGACTATATTTGGACCAAACGAAGAGGATCCTGCTGAGGTCAACCTCGCAAAGTCCCTAGGCGCTGACTATATTGGTGTATGCCCGTTCACAATCCAGCCCGGATCTGCTCACTCCCTAGTTTTCGCGCTTGCGCTTCTTCGGAAATTGAAGCAAGTATGCCGCAAATCCCATATCGATGTGCTGCAATTTGCCGACTACAGCATGAACTGCTTTATCTATCCTACGATCAAAAGCTCGCTCAATCTGCCAATCGTCTCGGATCTCCACGCTCTTACATCGTCCCGTTCACATGAACCAGGGTTACGGAACCCGTTGTGGCAATGGCTCATTTTTCTCATCTACGAGAAGCTTGCGTTGAAGTTCTCTGATGCGGTAATAACCCCTACCGAGGAGTTACGTGGACTTCTTGATCGACGATACTACAAGAACGTGTTTGCCGTTCCTAACTGCGTATCACTGACCCGAGATGCCCACTCGCTTCGGTCCTCTGAAGACCGATCGGAGTGGCGAATATTCTTCCACGCCAATTTTCTCTTGGAACGATCCGTGCGCGAACTCGCACGACTATCAGAAATAGCCCTCAAGATACAAGCAAGAGGATACAGACTCAGGGTTTCCGTAGCGGGTCCCGGATCTGAGAGATTGCCCAACCTGCTGAAACCTCTCATTAACCTAGGCTATGTCAACGATCCATACGACTATCTCCTAAACTCAGATTTGATAATCCTACCCGTGAAGGACTTGACCATGGGATTGCATAGTCGACTTGTCGAAGCTATGGCAGCTGGCAGACCAATCGTGGCAACGAAAGAAGCTTGTTGTGGGCTCCTCCCTTATCTGAAAGAATCGGGAATAATAGTCTGTAATTCTATCGAGGAATTCGTAGACGCAGGATGTTCTCTTCTTAACGACCGAAATAGAGCACACGATTTGGGTGCCCGAAACAGACGCCTTGCTGATAGATTGTTTTCCCCCCAAGCCGTCGGTTCTTCCCTAGAACGAGTCTACGCTGAAATAATCAGATGACGGACCACGTTAGAGAGGATTTAGATAAATCCTTGGCGAAGCCGAATGACTTCTATTCGGCAATTCACCAGAATCGATTCACGAACCATCCTCCAAAGACGACTCCCATTTTAGAGACCTCGGCACAGATACTCGATCAGCCATTACTATAACCCGAACCATCATCATTACATATATCCTAAGTCGCCGAGTCGTCGCCTCAACTCTTCTTCTTCGTCAGGTGTAAATGCCGCCACATTCTCTACGGTTTCTCTAGTAGACCTGTCCAAGTGCTCGCGCATGAGATTTCTAAGTCTATCAAATTCAGCGTGGTGCTCTTTGATATCGAGATTCTGATTTTTAATCCAATCGCGCAGAACGTATTCTTCCTGATACGTGTCTCCATCTCTCCGCTTCTGCATTAACCTCAGACTGTATCTATCCATTCTTACGACAAACACTCGTTCCGCGCTCTTGTCCCCCGTACTTTTGTCCAGCACGTCCTCACGAAGCCAGCCTTCAGAAAACATAGTGCGCGATCGTAATTTGCCCTCCAGCTCAGTGGCGTTCTGGTCATTCACTAAGATACTCCATAACGAAGTTCCTCGCGCTGAACTCGGCTTTTCGACCGATAACATATCACAAACTGTCGGAAGAATGTCCAGAGTAGAGACCGCAGCGTCGACCATTTTCTCTTTTAGCATTCTTGGAGCATAGAAAATCAAAGGGACGTTGAGCAAAGTGTCCGAAGAGGAGAGATATCCATGACCAGAAAAACCCTCTTCCATAAATTCTTCTCCGTGATCTGCAGTTAAAATTATGATCGAGCTGTCTAGTTGCCCAGCCGCTTCAAGGGCTACAATTACTCTCGCAATGAATTCATCGGTTGTTCTCATGGAATCAATATACAGTGATTTCAGATCTTTCATACATCCGCGCGCAAGATTTGCTAATCCCCTGTAGTTCAGATAGTTTATTCGACTTTCCGAGAATCGCGTGTTTACGTACGGCAGATAAGGCTCGTGGGTAACCATGCTGTGGATCCACACAAACTGTGGAGGCGTAAAGATCCTTCTGAAGAACTCTTCAAGTTCGACCATGAATCTCTCATGAAGTCTAGTCTTGAATCGATAGTTCGCAGGATTGCTCATCGTATATAACTGGATAAACTTCAAAGTGCGGGACGTAGTGGCCAGGATCCCTCCCAGTTTACTATTGGATTTCCGCCGTACGTAGTTTAGCAACGGATTCCATCTTCCTTTCGCCCCCTTAGGCTCAGCTTTTTTCATAAACACTCCCTCGAGTTTCTTGTCTGCTGGTGCCGGTGACAGTTCCAGAAGATTTCTTGAATAGGAGATGTGTCTACCGTAGCCAAAAAAAGGAGTGAGGAAACCCTGGGCTTCACCTAAGAAAGCCGTATGGTATCCTGACTCCGCAGTAACTTGATCGATTGTCTTGAGATGTTCACTAATGCCAACGCCGCAAGAGGAGGCGTAGGCTCCGGCGATTATTCCAGGAAATGAAAAGGGCGTCTCTGGTCCGGTAGCAAACGCGTTCCTAAAAACGACGCCGTGGTCCGTCAGTTTCTTGAAAGTGGGCAACGAATCAAGATTGTCGGAGAGCAATCTGAAACCAAAAGCATCTAACGTTATCAAGACCAGATTTGGACGTGACAAAATCAATCAAGCCTTGAGTTCGTATGAAATCTCGTGCATGAATCCCGCGTATGAAAACCTTGTCTTCATGAGCAGTGGCTGAGCGAATAGATCGAGCTTGCACGGTGATTTTCCCTCTAAACGCAACGGACGAGATTTCGAACAGCATTTGGAAACGATGATTGTCATGAGAGGACTACAATACGAGAGGCATCACTAGGGACCAGACATTTTCTCAAACAGGTCCAAGTATTCTCTCGCAATTACTTTCGGGCGAAAATTCAGTTTGGTAAACGCTCTAGCGTTGGAGCCTAAACGCAATCGTAGAGCTTCGTCTTCACGCAACGTTTGCATCTGGGAAGATAGGGAAGTTTGGTCGAGCTTTGCTCGTAGTCCAGTGACGCCGTTCGTCACGAATTCCTGACTCCAAGGTAGGTCGCTTACTATGAGTGGTTTTCCTAGGGACATAGCCTCTAGGACAGCAATTGGGCAAGCCTCATAGAGGCTTGGGTGGACTACAACGTCCACATCAGAAGAAATGTTTGACAACATTGCCTCATGATCCATATGCTCCATGAACTTCACTCGATTAACAAGACCTAGTTCTTTCACATGCTTCCTCACCGCTCCCTCCAATGGGCCACCGGTCAGTCCACCGTACAAACGAAGCGCTATGTTTTCATCATGCCTTGCGAGGTGAGCAAATGCGTTCAGAAGAAAACCAGCTCCCTTGTACCAGTATAATCTTCCAATAAAGGCGTAAGTAAATCGTTTTGACTTTGGCTTGGTTCCGTAGGCAAATCCGCTTTCACCCATGGGCGCCCAAATTGAGGATGATTTTCTCGCGAACGACGCCCCAAACAATCTCTCGGCATCATTGAGGACGTGTCGAGCTACGAAAACAAAATGGTCTGCCAATCCTTGCTCTAAGCGGAACAAGGATTCTGTATATGGAAAACCGAACGTGTGGACCAAATCATCTCGAAACACTCTTCCTGCAATGGGACGAAAGAGGTTCAACAAGAATACCCTTCTCATCAAGCCATGATTTGTTATGACCCAAGGTCTTCGAGGATTGCGATTCGCCAACGCCATAAGCCCGCATGTTGAGGTATGAGCGTGAACTACGTCAGCGCTTGACAGATACCTCTGTAACAAACGCAGGCCTTTGAGCTGAAACCAAAGTGTTCTTGGCGGGAAGTCCGGACGCGGTATTCGAGTCACTCTCACTCCTGCTTCTAACTTCGTAGAAACAGAGCTGCTGGAGCCCACGCAGATTACGTGAACGTTAACGCCAATTTTGTGCCACTCCTTGACAAGAGCGAAGACGGTGTTCCCTATTCCTCCAGTCGCGAATGGAGGAAAGTCATCACATACCTCAAGGATGTTCATTTGGGCAATTCTTCTCTTGAGATGTGAAGCGATACCGATGGGTTTGTTCTCTACGAAGGAGGAATGAAAGGTACGAGCTTGTCTCTCTCATGTCTTTCCTGCAGTACTGCGCTTGTGCCAGGCTCTGGTGGAATGAACTCTCGTAGCCATATCTCTAGGTTGATGCAGCGCCAGAGGAATTCGGCGTCCAAGCGTGAGAGCTTCTTTTTCTTCCGCGCACTCCGGAACAGCTCTAGTACTTCGGACCGCTCCACATATTTGGATGCCCTCATATCGGTCGAGAGTAGCTCTTCTATTTTGTCTGCGAGTTCCGCAATGAACCATCTCCGCTGTGGTGTCTCAAATCTAATCTTCCCACGGCGAGACCGTATCTCCTCTGGCAAAATCCCTCGCATCGCTTCTCTGAATATTCGTTTTGTCCATCCGTGTCTTATTTTGAAACTTACAGGCAGCGACGCAGCGTATTCTACAAGCCGCGGATCAAGAAATGGCAGGCGGACCTCAATGGAGAAATGCATCGAATTCCTGTCCTCATATCGGAGCAGTGATGGAAGGATATATTGCGTAACATCGCTCCGTAGCATTTGAGGTAGACTTGAAGCTAAGTCCACCCGACGGATACTTAGATCCTTGGCTAGCTTGGCAGAGAATTCTGGGTTCAGGCAGCGCCAGATTATTCTATTGATTTTGCGGTTGTATGTAAATAGTAGTGGGAACATGCGCGCCGTGAGATCAAGGCTGCTGAACGTTTCTTTGAAAACGGCGATGATCTTTCGGCGCCTCAGGAGATCCTTGATGTAGAACCCTAGATATTCGAGATAGCCAGCAAAGATTTCATCGGCACCCTGCCCATTGAGCAACACGGGCACGTGATGTGCCTTTGCCATTTGCATGACCCTCCAGCCTGCGTATTGGCTCGACCCTCCGACTGGCTCTTCTTGTGTTCGAACTAGTTCCGTCAAGTCGCGCCACAATTCTAGAGCTGTGGGAGATACTATGTGACCATCAGTTTTTGTCGCTTGGACCTCGGTATTGATGAAGCGGGTCTCGTCAACTGATTCACCTGGAAAACAGGCCGAGAACCCCTGCAGCCTCCTACCAACGCTTTTCTTGTCTTCTTCATTGAGTTCATTTACAACTGAAACGATTGCTGAAGAGTCGAGTCCTCCGCTAAGGCACGTGCCTACCGGGACATCACTTCTCAGTCTGATGCGCACAGCGTCAATGAACAGCTCTCTCACTCGTTTTGTAGCCTCGCCCATATCATCGTTTAATGTTTCGCAGACCCTGGGCATTTCCCAATACCGAAACTTCTCAAAGGATCCATCTGGTTTGGCAGTCGCGCAATATCCAGGCAATAGCTGATTTATGCTGGCAAAGAATGTCTCCTCTGTGTGATCAAGCCGGCCGTCCACGAGGTAATTGAAGATGCAGTTCTCATTGGGGCGTCTTCTGATGAACGGTAGCGAGAGCAGGGCTCTAATTTCGGAAGAAAACGCCAGCAGATTCTCGTCAATGTAGTAGTACAGGGGTTTTATTCCGAAATGGTCTCTTGCAAGAACCAGCTTTTGCTCCTTCGAGTCCCAGATGGCAAAAGCCCACATGCCGTTGAGCTTAGTGAAGCAACCTGGACCCCATTGCTCGAAACCGTGAACAATGACTTCGCCATCAGTCATCGAACTGTAATGGTGACCACTAGCTGTTAGCTCCGACAATAATTCGGGGTAATTGTAGACCTCACCGTTATAGAATAGGTAAAGATTCTTGTTCTCGTTGCTCAGGGGGTAGAGTCCTTTCCTCAAGTCAAGTATGGCCAGTCTTGTCATTCCAATACTGACATTATTGTCCGAGTATAGGGCGTCGTCGTCTGGCCCTCTGTGTTTCTGAAGGGAACACATGTTACGGACCAGTTCAGTTGCACGAATCTCTTCCAGACTGCTCCGAAAACTGATAATGCCTGCAATTCCACACATGAAAGAATACCTAGCTTCCTAGAACTCTGCAGAGAGGTTCTCTCGGCGTGTTCATTTCCACTTTTCCTCTTTCGCTTCTCTCATATCGCGGACCGCCGTCTGTAAACATACGGCATTAGTAGCGACGTAGAATCGAAAGACATACCTGCCCAGCTCTCTATGCTTTAGCCTGAGGCCTCTGCAACGCCTTATAAATGCCTACCAGCTTTTCCGACATTACTTCCCAGTTGAACTCAGACTCCGCGAGCCGCTTTCCAGCTCTGCTCATATGCTCATGGTGCGATGGGGCTTGAGCGAGTGAACTTATGGTTTCTGCTACGAAGTCGGGGGCATCATTCGGGAGGACAACACCACAGCCGCATTTCTCCACGAAACTCGCGCGGGAGGAACCTCGTTCCACCAGCACGGGAACACTGCATGCCATTGACTCAAAGAGTTTCCACGGCATTGCGACATTCAGAGAGAGATTTCTATCGTCGTAAAGGGCCCAGGTGAGGTCACTAGCTAGGACATACAAAAGCGCTCTGTCTCGCGGTACACGTGGGACAATAGTAAGCCTACAGCCCTCTGTTTTGTTTGCCATTCGCCTAAATTCCGATGCCTGCGGACCATCCCCAACGACAACGAAATGAACATTCTGCCGTTTGATTCTGGAAGCTACAGAAAGAAGCAGCTCCAGCTTGCACCCATACCTAATCATTCCTACATAGGACACTATGAATGAATTGCGTGGCAAACGAAGCTGCTTTCTCGCATCCATTTTTGAGACCCTTGGTATATCAGCCATTCTGGGACAATTGTAAATGACCGTCACCACCTGCTTGATTCTCGCCAAGTATTCTGCGATAGGGCGGCTGACAGTTATGACAACATCAGCATACCGAAGCATCCCTTCTTCCAGAGTACGCATGATTCCTCCCACGAACGGATTGTACCACCCGGAATACACTCCGTAAGTCAGCTCTCGGCAGTCGTACACCAATCCCGATGAAAGTCCAAGTATTCGGAGGAGGCAACTCGGAAGAAGTGTGTTCATGTCGTGAGCATGCACTATCGGACGTTGCTTCAAATGGTTGATTAATCTGAGTGTCGCAAAGAAGATTACGATTTGGAACAACGAACCTCCGAGAGCAAGCCCAAGGCTTGAGAAATTCCTAAGGTTCACACCAGTGAAGGAGCGGATGGTTGCTCCGTCAACGTTTTCCCGTCTGGGAAACTCACCGTACCTATCCCAAGCGAACACATAAAGCGGGTAGCCCGCTTGTACAAGCGTTCTACCTTCCTGTCTTGCTCGAGGTATGTCAGGTCTTTGAAAACCCTTTGCGACGAACATGACTACTGGTGGTAGAGACTGCACTGTTCCTCTTGTCCTCTGCGTGATAGCTTAATCCTCTTAAAGGCAAATAGTGTCTAGAAATGCCTCGCTAAATTGTGGAACCCCTAGTCGCGCAGCATACCTAAACATTTTGCCAAACAGGAAGAAATCAACTAGGGTTAAGGGGGTGGTGCTATTGGTCCAAGGGTCGTCATATTGAACCAAACTTCTAACCAAGCACTCTGGTGCTGACCGTTGCCGATCCATCCGAATTCGAATGCGCTGTCGTCAATTTGCCATGTCCAAAGTTCAAAGACTATTCTGAAATTGTTTCCTTTGGTAGCTGACCAGTTTGTCAACTGATAGGTCGCGTTGTTAATCCGTAGGCCAGTAATGTGCGTAGAACCATCGCTGGAGGTTGAATTTGTTATGCTCCAGACAAACGGCACAATCCAGGTTTCATTATTCTGCACGAATCTCGCGAAATCGGTTATAACTGGCGCGGGAGATTCCAACTGCGCGTCCTTCGGAGACGGCATGGTCGCGTTACTCAGTTCGATGCGAATTGCTACTAGTTGCACTGAACCCATATTGTTTGTGAGGCCGAGATACCAAGTGACGGTCGTATCGACTCCGATGTTTGGGTTGTTGCTATTGGGGTAGTATTCGGCGGCCAACTCGTTCGGTCCAAGGACGTAAAACTGGAACAACTGTTGACTCGGCGTTGGTATACTTGCCGCGAATGCAATACTTTCGAATACCACGACTAGCAGGACGAAAACCGTAATCAATGGTTTCCTGCGTTCTCTAACGCGGAACTTCATTTGCGTCTGACCTTCATTTGGAAGGTTCGCTTAACTCGCAGATCCTCATAGAATGGTGTCGCCAGCGCGTATGCTACTGTTCCGATAACAGCTGCCGCAAGTCCCCAAACATAGCTTAAGATACTGCTATCGTAGCTCCTCTGGGCTGACGCAGTCGCGAGTTGGTCCGCTTCGCTTTGCACCATCACTAGAATTTGGCTGACCTGCGCAAAGAGCTCAACGCGTTGTCCGGATTCTGTCGGGTTAGTTAACGCGAGCGCTTCACGATCCAACTCCAATGCTTTGTTTAGTTGCGTTACCAAAGGTGAGAGTTCTCGGGGTGTCGCACCAGCCGACTCTGCACGAAGCACCGCCTCGAACGACCGCCCAAACCCCTGTTGCAAGGGCTGACTTACTTCACCCGTAGCAACTAATTGAGGCACAAAGAGAATCAACATTGCCAATGCTGCAGCCAGAAGAAAACTAATTCGCGGCAATTGAGATTCAGTCTGATTGACTCTTAAATACCATGAAAATACCCCCTATAAGTGTGCCTCACTATGACGAATCGAAAACTGCGAAGCACTGATCTTGGTGCCGGGCAGAGTCGTGAGGCTAAGGCTCTAAATTATCTTGACGAGAGTGGCGAGACTAGCGTGCGCGAGTTGTATGATGCGTTACGTGCCAGTGATACTTCGCTCACCGAATCAGGAGTAGCATCATTGCTTTGGCGGTTATCGGAGCAAGGCAAGATAAGCTTGGAGGATATGAGCCCCAGTACTCGGTCCTTCACTCAATTTCTCGCACTTTGGGAAAGGCATCTGGCACTCTACGGTTCGTTGGGGGTGGCACTTTTGGCGATCTTGTCGATTTATCTGGTGCCCTCTGATTTACCGTGGGTGGCTTTTCGGTGGTTTTTTGTGTCAGCATTTGCGCTTTTCACACCGGGCTACGTTACCGCCAATATTCTGTTCCCAAGAATAACTGAGTTGGGTTCGGTAGAACGATTCGTGTTCAGCGTGGGCTTGAGCCTAGTAATTTTGATGTTTGTGGGGTTGCTGCTAAACCTTACTTCGTGGGGGCTCACGCTTACTCCCATCGTGATATCACTGACCATCTTCGACATAGGGTTCGTTTCGCTCGCGCTCGTCGTGGGATACCATTCCAGCAGGACTTAGTGCCGTGTCATGTCGGTCAAGATCAATTCGCTAACTTGGGAAAATCGGTCGATGCCTAAAAGTTGGCGATCATCCGACGGCATATCTGTACGTCTGGAGGTATGCAGCTTGGGGGAAGGGTCTAGTGCGGTTTCTGCTGCTAGGGGCGTATCCTATCTCTGGTTATAGACCATAGCCCAATCAGTTACTCAAGATTGAGTCTCAAATACTAGTGCTCCGTGCTTCGAATAGCGTCGGGCACTCGCATAGACGCGTGTCAACGTCTGAGACGAATTCGAATAACCATAATACAAAATGCCGGCATAGTATATTAAGACACGTTTAATGTGTGGCCATTCGCAAATAGTAAAACCTGGGATCGAATGGTGCCCAATGCGCTCTTCCTGAATCTCGAGGGACGCACTTGCAAACTGCTCAGATGAGCTTGGTCGGACTGAGAAAAGAAAGGCGACCAATCATCCTGTGGATAGGAGCACTTCTTCAGAGGAAGGGCCCTCTCGAAGTGATGGAGATCGCAAGAGCTCTCCCATACATGCGGTTCGTTATGATTGGATCACCTAGAGACTTGTACATACGTGACCGACTCATGAGGGAAAGACCCAACAATCTCAGCTATCTGGGGGCAGTCTCCAATCGCTCCAAGGTTGCACTGATTCGTTTGAGTTCCGCCGGGATTACTACATCAAAATATGAGGGATTCGGATTGATTCCCTTAGAGTTTCTACTTGCCGGAAAGCCCGTGTTGACCTATCCTCTCCCTACGTTTCATGAACTCTACGGGGACCTTCTCGTCTACGCGAATAACATACCAGAATTCATAGAACAGCTTTCCGAACTACGACGCAAGAGGTTCAAGGTAAAAATAGATGAAAGCAAAATCGCCCTGCTGAGAACCCAATGGAATATTTCGCAGGCAACTTGGCGGATCATACGATTACTTAACATCAAGTCAGCAGTGGTCTTCAGCGAAGACTACGAGAAGAATTCAAGCACGATTTTCGGTTGTGATCTAGTAAACTGGAAGATCTGGAGACAAATCAGAGATAGAGGAGTTCAGATGCAGGTACTCGCCAGCGGTGTAAAATATTCAGAAGCGTTCCATATGGAGCCTCAAACGACGCAAATCGGTCGACGTGTGGCATTCCTACGCAGAATTAGAATATCAATGAATAAGAACTCATCATTGGTCTCCGAACGCGGATTGAGGAGTGATACTCCTCAGTGGTCAAGCGATATGAGAGGCGCGGCCAAAATATTGGATGTTTTGCTCTGCATCGCTGAACCATTGAGCTATGTTTTAGGTTACATGCGTAACAAAAGGAGAATACGAGCTTCGGATATTGTAACTTGCAATAGTCGATCAGCTATCACGGCTGGAATAATAGTGAAATGCCTTTTTCGGTCTCGACTTATTTGTGTAATCCATGATACTGGCTTCTATGATATTGAATTGCCAAATTCTTCGTTTCCATGGAAGGTCTACTTTACCATGTTTAGTCGTTGTCTCCGCTACGTTGACAGAATTATAACCGTCTCACAGAAGACACAAAATGACCTATCGCGCTTTTGTGACTCAAACCGGATTATCTTGTTATGGGGAAGATCCTGAGCCGCTGAGGGGGCGACTGAAAATCGCATTCGAGCGGCGTGGCTGCAAGTATGGTTTAAGATGACAAATCCAGTGTTCCCTACTGGCAAGAACTCAGCGCCTTGAAGGACAAGAGGGTGCTAGATCTGCGCGCTAGGGTGATCAGGGCTGCTTTCGACGTAAAGTAAGTGAACCATTATCTACGTGAGGACCTGCTCATCTGAACGGATAAGGATAGGCTGCAAGCTCTTGAAACATATCTGAAACAGTCGGTGGCGAGGAATAGCCGGCGGCTTCCCACAAACGTAGGTTCAGAGATCCGTTCATTGTGCCTAAGGTTCGATCAACTTCATTGGTAGCTTTCATTGGTCTAATCTCAATATCGTCTCTCTTGAAGAATCGTGCGAACACATGAAGCAATTCGTGCTTGCTCACCCGATCGTCGGGAACAATGTGCTGCAAATGGGGCAAAGTCAGATTTGCCCTGATGATTCCGCTCAGCAGTTTGGCGAAGTGAAGGGTCGTAACTCCATTCCAGCTGTGATTCACATACCCATTCAGGATGGCATTCGGCTTTTGCCCGGTGAACCAGTCAAGCAACGAGAGATGGCCTCGGCGCTCGGGTCCAATAATCGAACATCGAAGATTGAAGAAGTTCGGGGAGAAAACTTCTCCAAGACTCTTAGTCTTCCCATATACATCTAGGGGATCGTGTGGATCACTTTCGACGTAGTTTCCTTTCACCCCAGAATAGACGCAGTCCGTTGCAATTTGTGCAACGCGGCATTCGCTTCCCTCGACTGCTTTTGCTAAGAGATAAGGGAAAAGCGAATTGACGCGAGTAGCGCGCTCAACTTCAAATGGGTTTTCATCGTGGATATGTGGTTTGATTATCCCGATCGCGTTAACAGCCCACGATGCTCCACCAAGAATCTTCTGAAGGTCTTCTATGCGGCAGTTTTGTGCATCAAGACAGCACCATTCTACATCTGCTATTTTTGTACGCATATCCTTGATCGAGCAATCGTCACGTGCTGTACCAGTGACATTAAACGCTTCTTCTTTTCCTAGGAAATCGAGCGCCATAGACCCTAGCATGCCTGTGGCGCCTAGAACCACTATCTTCACAGGAGCGACACCCGCTTCATCG
>Ga0187778_10002448_pt1 | contig 12649 bp, 8 predicted proteins | sample 1015_Q2_SP5_20_M_FD_132418 | JGI IMG/M metagenome (GOLD analysis project Ga0187778, IMG submission 132418) | Tropical peat soil microbial communities from peatlands in Department of Meta, Colombia - 1015_Q2_SP5_20_MG | ecosystem: Environmental > Terrestrial > Soil > Wetlands > Peat | place... | reverse complement strand
TTTCACCTGCTCCGCCGGCAGGCGCTCCGCACTTGGCGCAAGCCGCTCGTCGTGTTCACGCCAAAGAGCATGCTGCGCCATCCCGCCGCCGTTTCTTCGCTTGCGGAATTATCTGCGCCGCGATTTCGCCCCGTAATTTCGGACACGGGCGACGGCTCGGCCTCCCGCGTGCTTTTGTGTACGGGAAAAATCGGGCACGAGCTTGCTGCGGAACGCAAGCGCCGCAAGGATGATTCGACCGCAATCGTTTTTCTCGAGCAGCTCTATCCCTTGCCCGAGGCCGAGCTTTCCGCCGAGATGGATCGCCATTCACACGCGCGAGAATTTGTGTGGGTGCAGGAAGAGCCGGCGAATATGGGTGCGCTCGCGTTCCTGCTGCCACGCCTCGAGCGCCTTGCGCGTGGCCGGCCGGTGCTTTCGGTGAAGCGCTCGGCGAGTGCGAGCCCTGCCACCGGATCGCACAAGGCGCATGAATTGGAGCAGCACACGCTGCTGACGCTGGCGTTCGCCGCGCCCGCAAAGAATTAGCTCTCGCCTAGTTTCGCGTGATCGTCACAATCCAAGGGCTGGTCGCCAGACTTCCGTTTTCGCTTCGGTCCCACAAGCTCTGCGCGTGACCCCAAGCGGATACCGCGGGAGCTTTAATCCTTCTTCGGATCCTGCGTGTTGTGGTCAAAGCACCACGGAACGAAATCTTCCGTCTCGCCTGGTTTCCTTCCGAACTGCGCGGCGGTCTCCTTTGAAACGTCGCTGACGCTCACTTCGTGAAAATTGAATTCGATCTCGCCGTCCGGCTTTACCGCGCCGACCAAAAACCCGTAAATATTGTTTTTGGCCACGCGCGCCTCGGCCCGTGCCTCGGGCAATTTGTACCGCTGCGCTCCCGCCGTGCCGACGATCCATCCCGGCAGAATCCCGCCATAGACTCGCCAGTAATCGGTATTGAAAATTCCCTCCATGAAGTAGTGCGAGTGGCTCGAAAGTATGTACACGCGCTTTTGATTTTCATTTTGCAGGCGCAGCAGGTCGGTATACACGCGCCGCCCGCTTTCGATCCCTGCCGCGGATTGATTCATGCTGTGGTCCGCAGAAATGCTTTCCGGAAGCGCTTCGTGCATTCCCACCACCACGGTGCGGATCTGCGGGTTCGTCTTGGCGGCGCTCAGCACCTTTTCAAACCATTTGATTTGATCGTCGTCGAACTGGTCGGGCGTGGCATTGTCCAGATAGACGAAATCGACAGGCGGAACAATCCAGTGGTAGTAAGTTCTCAGCCGGCGATCGTTCGGATCGTCGGCCAGCCGCTGCGCCTGCAAGACAGACGAATCGAGCCAATCGGTAAACTGAATGATGAATTGCTCCCGCGTCTTGGGCGAAATCGTTTCGTGATTGCCGATGCCGAGGAAAAATGGGGTGCCGCCGAACGGCTCAATCTGGTGCTTGATGAAATCGTTCCAGGCGAGCGCTTCATAATCGCTGATCGGAAGCGGCTTCGAGAGATGCTCGAGCTCGTGCACGATATCTTCATCGAAATCGTAGATCGCGCGCAAATCGCCCAGGTGCCAGTAGAATCGCGCACCGGATTTCTTCACGCCCGCAGCGATTGCGGGCATCACCACGTCGCCGCAATTCCTTGAGTCGCCGGAGACGGCAAATTTCCAAGAGTTCGTCGCGGATTGCTCCGCCGGAACGGATTTCGCGGCGCCGCTCTGTGCGAACAACGGCCCCGAAAGCGCGCCAAAGCCGGCAAGCACCAGGATTGCTTCCCGAAATGTTCGAATCCCCATCGCGCCTCCTTAAGATTTCCCGGCCCGGCCGCCATTTTCCCGCGGCGCGCGGCCGATGGCAAATCCGGAGCCCGCAAAATCCCTTGGGGAATGAGCCGTTGTTCGCTTACATTTCTCAAACGAAGCCGTAGCTGCAATCCATGAGGTGAGCCGTATGCAGATTCAACCCTTCGATCTCGAACGCTGGCAATCGGTTTGGGAGCATCAGGTGGAGCTGAATATTTCCGAAAGCGGTGTGCTCCCGCTCACAACGGCGGAGCTGGTTCCCGACACCGAGGCCCTGAAAAAAATTCTGGATGTGCCGCTAGGCTATCCGCAGACAAACGGCAGCGAAGAATTGCGCGCCCGGATCGCGGCTCTGTATCTCGGCGCGCGCGCGCAGAATGTGCTGCTCACCTGCGGCTGCTCCGAAGCGAATTTTGTCTCCACGTGGGCGCTGCTTGAGCGGGGCGACGAAGTCGTCTTCATGCTGCCGAATTACATGCAAATCGGCGGCCTGGCCGCCTCGTTCGGCGCGAAGGTGACGCCGCTCTGGCTGCGCCACGAGCTCGAATGGGGCATCGACATCGAGGAGCTTGCGCGCCTCCTCACTCCCAGGACAAAACTCATCGCCATCTGCAATCCGAATAATCCCACAGGGTCCATCCTGAAGCGGGAGGAACGTGAGGCCATCGTCGCTGCCGCTGCAAAAGTCGGCGCGTGGATCCTGGCCGATGAAGTTTACCGCGGCGCGGAATTCGACGGGCCGATGACGCCAAGTTTCTGGGGCAGCTACGACCGCGTTCTTTGCACTGCGGGTTTTTCGAAAGCTTACAGCCTACCCGGATTGCGCACCGGATGGGTTGTAGGTCCCGCCGAAATGATCGAGCGCCTCTGGGGCTACCACGATTACACCACTATCGGACCCACGATGCTTACCGACCGTCTCGCTGCGGCGGCGCTCGAGCCGGCACGGCGCGAATGGATTCTTTCGCGCACGCGAAACATCATTCTCCGGAATTATTCGATCGTGCGGGATTGGCTCGCAGCTCACGCGGGCCGCTTCGCGCACATTCCGCCGCGCGCGGGAGCCATTGCCTGGGCCGCGCTGCGCGGGAGAGAAAACTCCGCGGAAATGGCGGAGGAACTGCGCGAGAAAAAAGGCGTCCTGATCGTTCCGGGAGAACAGTTGGGGATGGAATCGCACATTCGCATCGGCTTCGGCGGCGATCCGGAGCGCCTGCGCCAGGCGCTCGCGCGCATCTCGGAGTGGCTCGCGGAGACTCCCATCCGCACCACCCGCGCCGCCTCCTCCTGAGCGGTCCATTCTTCGCCCGCCGCTGCGTGTGCGCCCGCTTGTTTACGTTTCGTTGACTTGCCGCGCGTCGGCCGCATAAGATGATTCCCCGCCGGGTCTCTTCCCGCCACGATGAAGGCTCCTTTACCCGAAAACGAAGCCGCGCGTCTTGAGACACTGCGGAAGTATGCCATCCTCGATACTCCTCCCGAGCGCGAGTTCGACGATCTCACGCGCCTCGCCGCCGCGATTTGCGGCGCTCCCATCGCTCTGGTGAGCCTTGTCGACGCGGACCGCCAGTGGTTCAAAGCGAAGGTGGGAATGGACTCAAAGGAAACGCCACGCGACGTTGCATTTTGCGCCCACGCGATTCTTCAGTCCGACGTCTTCGTCGTCCCCGACGCTCTCCAGGATGAACGCTTCTGCGAAAACCCGCTTGTCACCAGCGAGCCGCGCGTGCGGTTTTACGCTGGCGCGCCGATGCTCACGCAGGACGGATTCGCACTGGGGACGCTCTGCGTGATGGATCGCGTGCCGCGCGATTTGACGCCCGGACAAAAGGAAGCCTTGAAGGCGCTGAGCCGCCAAGCTGTGACCCAACTCGAACTCCGCCGCAGCATCACGGATCTTTCCCGCGCGATGCACGATCGCCACGTCGCTGAATCCGAGCTCGATCAGCTCTTCAATCTCTCTGTGGACATGATTTGCGTGGCCGGATTCGACGGCTATATGAAGCGCATCAACCCCGCCTGGGAGCGGACTCTCGGGATCCCCACGAAAGAGCTCCTCGCGCATCCGTACCTCGATTTTGTCCACCCGGACGATCGCAATGCGACGATCGCTGAGGGCAAGCGCATTAGCGAAGGCAACGCATTGACCTCGTTCGAGAACCGCTACCGATGCAGCGACGGCAGCTATCTCTGGCTTCTCTGGAACGCCATGCCGAGCCGCGAGCAGGAATTGGTTTTCGCCGTGGGCCGCGACATCACTATGCGCAAGCGCGCCGAGCGCCGGCTCGCCGCCGGCTATGCCATCACGCGTGTGCTTGCCGAAGCGGAATCGTTGAACGCCGCTTCTCCCCTGCTCCTCATGTCGGTTTGCGAAGGGCTCGGATGGGAAGTGGGAGCTTTGTGGCGGCTCGACAAGATCGCCGACGTCCTGCGCTGCGTCCAGTTCTGGCACCGGCCCGGCCTCGCCTTCCCGAAATTCGAAGAGGCCTCCCGTACCATGACGTACAAGCGCGGAATGGGCTTGCCCGGAAGGGTCTGGGACACAGGCCAGCCCGTGCTGCGCACGGAAATTCCGCAAGGCGTCCCCTATCCGCGCGCCGAAGTGGCTGCCCAGGAAGGATTGCACTCCTGCTTCGGCTTCCCCATCCGCATCGGCGAGGAAGTCTGCGGTGTCATGGAGTTTTTCGGCCGCGACATTCGCAAGCCCGAAGACGAACTCCTCCAGATGTTCGATTCCATCGGCACGCAAATCGGACAATTCATCGAGCGGCGCCGCGCCAGCGACGAATTGAAACTTTACGCCGATTATCTCGAAGCCGCCCGGCAGGCGCAGGAACAGGACGCCAAAAGGCTTGCCCAGCTTGTGAAAGAGCTCGAAGTGGCCAAGCAGCGGGCCGAAGACGCCACGCGCTCGAAAAGCGAATTCCTCGCCAATATGAGCCACGAAATTCGCACGCCGATGAACGCCATCATCGGCATGACGGATCTGGCTCTCGACACCCGCCTCACCGTCGAACAGCGAGAATATCTGCGCACTGTGAAAAGTTCCGCCGCGTCACTCCTGAGCCTCATCAACGACATTCTGGATTTCTCCAAAGCCGAAGCAAAAAAAATTGAGCTCGACCGCGTGGCCTTCGGCCTGCGCGATACCCTGGAAGACACGCTGAAGGTGCTCGCCGTGCGCGCCCAGCAGAAGGGCATCGAACTCGCCTGCCACGTGGCGCAGGACGTGCCGGACGCTCTCGTGGGCGATCCGGAGCGGCTGCGCCGCATCGTCGTCAATCTGGTGGGAAATGCCGTGAAATTCACCGAGCACGGCGAAATCGTGCTCCGCGCAAGTGTCGAATCTCAATCGAAGGAAGAATGTATTCTTCATGTGTGCGTCACGGACACCGGCGTCGGAATTCCCGCCGATAAGCAGAAGCGGATTTTCGAGGCCTTCGCCCAGGCCGATAGCTCCACCACCCGCCGCTACGGCGGCACCGGGCTGGGCCTTTCGATTTCCGCGCAATTGGCCGAGTTGATGGGCGGCCGCCTCTGGGTGGAGAGCGAAGCCGGAGTCGGAAGCACATTCCATTTCACCGCGCTTTTTGACCTTCAGCCCGCGGTGGAGGAAACACTCCCCGAAGCTTCTCCCGTGAAATTGAGCGGCCTGCCCGCACTCGTGGTGGACGACAACGACACCAACCGCCGCATCCTCGAGGAAATGGTCTCGAGCTGGCGTCTCAAGCCCGTCCCGGCGGAGAGCGGCGCGGCGGCGCTGGCCGCGCTCGACCGCGCGCAAAAAAGCGGCAATCCCATCCGGCTCGTAATTCTCGATGGCCATATGCCGGAGATGGATGGCTTCGAAGTCGCGCGGCGCATCCGGAAGAGTCCCCGCGGGCGCCATGTGGCGGTAATTGTTCTCACCTCCGCGGGCCAAAGGGAAGACCTGGCTCGCGCGAAAAAGCTGGGAGTGGCGGCAGTTGCCAAACCGGTGAAACAGTCGGAGCTTTGGGATGCGATCGTCACGGGCCTGCATGTCGGCGGCCTGCAAAAAGAGCGGCCGGCCCAAGCGCGCCGTCGCGTTCGTGGGGCGCACCGCCGCCTGCGGATCCTCGTAGCCGAAGATAATCCCGTGAATCAGGAGCTCGTGCTGCATTTGCTCGAGCGCAACGGCCATTCGGTGATTGTTGCCGAGACGGGTCTTCAAGCGATTGAAGCGGTTGAGCGGCACAAATTTGATCTGGTCTTGATGGATGTGCAGATGCCGGAGCTGGGCGGACTCGAAGCCACGCAAATCATTCGTGGAAAGGAAGTGTCGAACGGCGGACATCTTCCCATCCTTGCCATGACCGCTCACGCCATGCCCGGCGACCGCGAACGCTGCCTCGCCGCGGGCATGGACGGCTATTTCGCCAAGCCGATCGACCCGAGAACGTTTCTCCAGGCGATCGAATCGGTCGGCTCACCGAACGCAGCAATTCCCGCCGCTCCGCCTCAGCCGGAAGCCGCAGGCACTCTCGGAGAAAAAGAGCTCCTCGAGCGCTTCAACGGCAACCGCAATTTGCTTCGCACGCTCATCAAGACATTCCGCGACGATTGTCCTAAGATGTTGGCCCGCATCCGGACTGCCTTGACCGCCCGGGATGCCCAGGGGCTGGCCGGAGCCGCGCATGCGCTGAAAGGTTCGGTGGGGAACTTCGGTCCCTCGCCGGCTTTCGATACGGCGCGACGGCTGGAAATCGCCGCCCGCGGAGGTACACTCGATGGCGCCTGGGAGATGTTTGCTGCCCTCGAGGACGAACTCGGCGGGCTTTTGCCGGCCCTGGAAGAGATCGGCAACTCGAAAAGTTCGCCGGAGCGGCGCAGCCGCCCGCCTAAGGCAACGCGGAGGAAAAGATGACACGCATCCTGGTGGCCGATGACGATCGCACCACTCGCCTGCTCTTGACCGAAACGCTGCGGGCGGCGAAATTCCAGGTCGCGGCGGTAGCCGATGGCGAGGCTGTCCTTAAGAAACTCAAGACCAGCAAATTCGATTTGATCTTGCTCGACGTCTGGATGCCGCGCATGAACGGAATCGAAGTTCTCGCGGCCCTGCGCAAGAACCCGAAGCGTCCGAAAGTGATCGTCATGACCTCCGACGACACGCCCGAAACTCTCCTGAGCGCGATTCGCGAGCAGGCCTACCAATACATCACCAAGCCGATCGAGCCGAAGACCCTCGTGGCGCAGATTCGCGAGTCCATGACCAAGAAGGTCGACGCGCTCCCCATCGAAGTGATCTCTTCGCGGCCCACCTGGGTCGAGCTGCTCGTGCCTTGCTCGCTCGAAGCAGCCGAGCGCATCGAAGGCTTTATGGCTCACCTCAAGGCGGGATTGTCCGAAGATGTCCAGCGCGCCGTCGGCCAGGCGTTTCACGAGCTGCTGTTGAATGCGGTTGAGTGGGGAGGCAAGCTCGACCCGAGCCGCAAGGTGCGCATCTCCTATCTCCGGGCCAAGCGCATGCTGCTCTATCGCATCGCTGATCCTGGCCCCGGTTTCAAGTTCGCCGAACTCGACCACGCCGCCATCTCCCACATGCCGGATGAGCCGACGGCCCATGACGTGATCCGCCAGGAGAAAGGACTGCGCCCCGGCGGTTTCGGCCTCCTCCTCGCGAAAGCGAATGTGGACGACCTGCTTTACAACGAAGCCCAGAACGAGGTCGTCTTCGTGAAGTACCTGGACGACGGAACCGCAACCCCGAGCTCATAGTCTCCTGTTCCGAACTCAATTCAGAATTCCCATTTCGCCTATCCAAATACGGGGTGTTTCAATCCGGGGCATCTCCGCTCCTTCGGAGGTATCTTCGATTGGAGATTCGCGCATTTGTGGCTAGAATGCTCGGTTCTGGAACGGCACTTGCACGAGAATCTGCCGGTGCGGTCGCCTGAGAGTGCGAATACCAAATCCACTAGCCATTGACGGAGGAAATTAAATGATCGTCGGCGTCCCCAAAGAGACATTTCCGGGGGAACGGCGCGTGGGGCTCGTCCCGATGGTGATTCCCGGCCTGACGAAAGCTGGGATGGAAGTCGTGATCGAAGCGGGCGCAGGGGTTGAGGCTGGCTATCCGGACTCTTCCTACAGCGAAAAGGGCGCGAAGATCGTTGCGAAGCGCGCCGACGTGTTTGGCTCGGCCGATATCGTTGTGCAGGTGCTCTGCTACGGCTCGAACGATAAAACCGGCCGGGCCGACCTTCCGCTTTTCCGCCGCGATCAGGTCCTTGTAGGGTTCCTCCGTCCCCTAGGCGACGTGAAAACCTTGCAGGAAATTGCCGATGCCGGCGTCACGTCCTTTGCAGTCGAGCTGATGCCGCGCACCACCCGCGCACAGAGCATGGACGCTCTTTCCTCCGTGGGAACGATTTGCGGTTACAAAGCAGTAATCATCGCCGCAGACACGGTCCCGCGAATGTTCCCGATGCTCACCACCGCTGCCGGCACGATCACGCCCGCGCGCGTCTTCGTGATCGGCGCGGGCGTTGCCGGTCTTCAGGCCATTTCGACGGCTAGGCGTCTCGGCGCAGTCGCATCCGCTTACGACATGCGTCCTGCGGCGAAAGAGCAGGTGCAAAGTCTCGGCGGCCGGTTCGTCGAGTTGCCCATCGAGGCGAAAGACGCCCAGGATGCCGGCGGCTACGGGAAAGCCCAGGATGAGTCGTTCTACCAAAGGCAGCGCGAATTGCTCGGCAACACTGTGGCGGAAAGCGACGTGGTAATCACCGCCGCTGTGATTCCGGGGAAAAAATCTCCGGTGCTGGTGACCCGCGAGATGGTGCAACGGATGGCGCCGGGTTCGGTCATCGTGGATCTTGCCGCCGAGCGCGGAGGCAATTGCGAGCTGACCCGCCCCGGCGAAACGGTGGTCGAGCACAACGTGACAGTGATCGGCCGCATCAACCTCGCCAGCAGTGTCCCGTACCATGCCAGCCAAATGTACGCCCGCAATATCAGCGCGTTCCTGCTGCATCTGGTGCAGGGCGGAAAGCTCACGATGGATTTGAAGGACGACATCCTCACCAGCACCCTCGTGACGCGCGCAGGAGAAATCGTGAATCAGCATGTGCGCGAATTTTTCTCGTTGCCGTCATTGACGGTGCAGGCCGCGGAGGGCCGCTGAAATATGAATGTCGATCTCATCACCAGTCTGTACGTCTTCATGCTGGCCGCATTCATCGGCTTCGAAGTCATTCGCCGCGTCTCGCCGCTCCTCCACACGCCGCTGATGTCGCTCACCAACGCGCTCGACGCCATCGCCGTCGTCGGCGCGATCATTCTCGCGGGCGAGCACAAAAGCACGCTCTCCACCATTCTCGGCACGATCGCCATCGTGGCCGCCACCAGCAACGTGGTCGGCGGCTTCCTGATCACCGACCGCATGCTCAAAATGTTCAAATCGAGCCGTCCGCAAAAATAGCCGCCCGATGCCGCAGACCGAACACGTCATCCAGATCACCTACCTTGCCGCTGCCGCGCTTTTTATTCTTTCGCTCAAGTGGCTGAGTTCGCCTACGACGGCGCGCCGCGGCGTTTGGGCCGGCGAGCTCGGCATGCTTCTCGCCGTTGGCGGCACTTTGCTGCACCACGGCATCGTGGACTTCCGCGGCATCGCCATCGGCCTCGTGCTCGGCTCGATCATCGGTGTGCCGCTGGGTCTCGTACAAATGACCGCCGTGCCGCAGCGGACCGCTCTCAGCCACGCGTGCGGCGCGCTCTGCGTCACGCTCGTCGGCACCTCCGAGTTTTATCTCCGCTCGCCAAATATTCCGCCGTTCATGATGTCCGTCCTTTCGATGGAAGTGATTCTCGGCTCGCTCACGCTCACCGGCAGCCTGATGGCCGCCGGAAAACTCGAAGAGTGGCTGCCGCAGCGGCCCATCACCTACAAGGGCCAGAATTTCGTCAACCTCTCGATCCTGGCCGCCGCCATCGCGGTTGCCGTGTTCCTCGTCATTCATCCCGAGCAGACTCGCCTTTTCCCGCTCATCATCGGCGTGCCGCTGATCTTCGGCGTGCTCATGATCGTCCCCATCGGCGGCGCGGACATGCCCACCGTCATCTCGCTGCTCAATTCCTACGCCGGACTTTCCGCTGCGGCGATGGGCTTCGTCCTCGATAGCAAGCTGCTCATCATTGCCGGCGCTCTCGACGGCGCCTCGGGCTTCATTCTCTCGGTGAACATGTCGAAAGCCATGAACCGCTCGTTCACCAACGTTCTCTTCGGCGCCTTCGGCCAGGAACAATCCACCGCCGCTGCCGGCCAGGAAGCGCGTCCGGTCCGGAGCGCCAGCCCGGAAGAAGCCGCGGCCATTCTCGCGGCTGCAAACAAAGTGGTGATCGTTCCCGGCTACGGCATGGCCGTCGCTCAGGCGCAGCACAAAGTGCGCGAGCTGTATGACGCGCTTACGCGCCGCGGCGTCGACGTCAAATTCGGCATCCATCCCGTCGCCGGCCGCATGCCCGGCCACATGAACGTCCTGCTCGCCGAAGCCGACGTGCCCTACGACAAGCTTCTCGACATGGACGAAATCAACGGCGACCTCCCGCAGACCGATGTCGCGCTCGTCATCGGCGCCAACGACGTCACCAATCCCGCCGCGCGCAGCGATGCCTCCAGCCCCATCTACGGCATGCCGATTCTCGATGTGGACAAAGCGCGCACCGTGATGGTCATCAAGCGCAGCATGAACCCCGGCTTCGCCGGCATCGATAATCCTCTCTACTATCTCGACAAAACTCTCATGCTCTTCGGCGACGCGAAATCTTTCGTCGGGCAAATCATCCACGAACTCTCCAACACCGGCCACAGCTGATTCGACTTTCGCTTTTGTCTCTTTTTCCTTTTCTCCATTTCAAATTTCAAATTTGAGATTTCTCCGCGCCTTTGTAGGACAGGCCTCCCGGCCTGTCCTCTTCGCCATTCCTGCGTTGTGCCCCCGCCCCCCACGCGCGAGTATGCCCTTGTCCAATGCGTTCCCTTCGCCGCCAACAATCATTGACGTTTCGCTCCTGCCGCGTATAACATCGCGCGAACTTCTGAGGGAGGTCTCCATGGCGAAATCCAGATTCGACGAAGCGGCGGCAAAAATCGGCGCGGCTGTCGGCAGAGCCGACCGCACCGCCCGCAAGCTGAAGAAAGCCGGCGTCGTAGCCAAAAAAGAGCTCGAACAAATCTCCAAGGAAGTCGAGAGCCTGAAGCGCCGCCTGCAAAAATCGGCCCAGCGCCTCAAGCGCGCGATGGCCTGAAATTCGCCGGAGCCTAGTTGGCTTTGTCGGTCGCGGTTTTTGCCCCGAGCATAGCCGAGGGGAGCAGCGGCGAAGGGGAACCGCGGCGTCCGCGCGCCTGATTCTGTCGGGCTTGAGCTCGTGAAACTCCAGTTCCCCTCGGGGCGCGCCATCTGTGAGATTTTTTGAAGAGCCTGAATCTCTGTGATCCCCCTGCCCGAAATATTCAACGCCGCCTCGCATTTCATCGACCGCAACGTCCTCGAAGGCCGCGCCGCCAAAATCGCGATTGAATGCGGCGATGAACGAGTCGCTTACGCTCAGCTTCTCGAACGCACCAATCGCGCTGGCAACGCGCTCGCCCGCCTCAGCGTCCGCGCCGGTGATCGCATCCTTTTGCTTCTGCTCGACTCGCCCGATTTCCTTTACACTTTTTTCGGCGCGATCAAAATCGGCGCCATTCCCGTTCCCGCGAATCCGTTTCTCAAGCCCGCCGAAATCGAATATCTCTTGAACGATTCGCTCGCCGTCGCCGTCATTCTCAGCGAAGACTCGCTCGCCGCCTGGCGCTCGATTCCGCGCGCGCGCCTCCCGCATCTGCGCGAGGTCGTCGTCTCCGGCGCCGCTCCATCTGAATTTCCACTCCTCCGCGAACTCCTCGCCGCCTCCTCCGCTTCTCTCGACGCCGCGCCCGCGCGCCGCGACGCTCCCGCTTTCTGGCTCTACTCCTCCGGCAGCACCGGCCCTCCCAAAGCCTGCATCCATCTCCAGCGCGACATGGTTGTCTCCACCGAGCTCTACGCCAAAAATATTCTCGGCGTGAACGAACGCGACCGCTGCTACAGCGTCGCTCGCCTGTTCTTCGCTTACGGACTCGGCAACGCCGGATACTTTCCGCTCGGCTGCGGCGCCACCACCATCCTTTCTCCTGCGCGTCCTTCGCCCGCCGGCATCTACGCCGATATCGCGCGTTACCGTCCCACGCTCTTCTTCTCCGTCCCGTCGAATTACGCGGCTCTGCTCGCGCACTCAAGCCCGGCCGCGCGCGAGTTCGATCTTTCGAGCATTCGCCATGCGGTTTCCGCCGGCGAAGCTCTTCCTGCTCCGATCTTCGACCGCTTCAAGCAGCGCTTCGGCATCGAGATTCTCGATTCGCTCGGCTCCACCGAGTGTCTCCAAATGGTGATCGCCAATCGTCCCGGCGATGTCCGTCCCGGCTCGAGCGGCAAGCTCATTCCCGGCTACGAAGCGCGCATCGTTGACGAGCGCGGCGCCGATGTCCCTCCAGGCGAGATCGGCAACCTGCTCATCAAAGGCGATTCGCTGTGCGCCGGCTATTTCAATCAGCCCGAAAAAACGCGAGCTGTCTTCACCGGCGGCTGGTTCCGCATGGGCGACAAATACTCCCGCGATGCCGACGGCTACTATTGGTACGCCGGCCGCGCCGACGACATTTTCAAAGTCAATGGGCGCTGGCTCAGTCCCGCCAAAGTCGAAAGCGAGCTCGTTGCGCATCCCGCGGTGCGCGAAGCCGCCGTCATCGCCCGCGAGGATCGCGACGGCCTCCCGAAGCCCGCCGCCTACGTCGTCGTGCAGGACGGCTC
>Ga0187778_10002447_pt1 | contig 12650 bp, 13 predicted proteins | sample 1015_Q2_SP5_20_M_FD_132418 | JGI IMG/M metagenome (GOLD analysis project Ga0187778, IMG submission 132418) | Tropical peat soil microbial communities from peatlands in Department of Meta, Colombia - 1015_Q2_SP5_20_MG | ecosystem: Environmental > Terrestrial > Soil > Wetlands > Peat | place... | reverse complement strand
CGTGCGCCATTCTCGTGCCAGATTTCGCTCGGAATGGTTGGATGATTACTTCCTGGATGTGGCCATACTTCTCGTGTAGATCGCGAATGGCCAGCAGCGAATCGACACGCTCTATGGCTGTTTCGCCGATGCCAATGAGAATACCCGTCGTAAAGGCGATCGACAATCGCCCCGCCTGTTCGATTGTCTGCAGTCGACGCGAGGGCACTTTGTCCGGCGCCTTCCAATGCGGTCCGCCTGAGCGTAAGAGGCGGACACTACCACTCTCCAGCATCAGCCCAAGGCTGATGTTTGTCTCCTTCAACCGCTGTAGATCGACTGCAGACATGAGACCTGGATTTGAGTGAGGAAGCAAGCCCGTCTGGTCAAGCACCAACTGCGTCATCGCTGCGAGATATTCGAGCGTACGCTCGAATCCCTGTTTCCGAAGAAACGCTTTCGCCTCTGGGAATACGGTCTCTGGTTGATCGCCGAGACTGAATAGAGCCTCTTTGCAGCCTACGCGTCGTCCGGCCTCCGCCACTGCCAGAACCTCCTCAGGAGTCATGAACGACTCGCGATCGGGTGTCGGATCTGCTCGAAACGTGCAATATCCGCAGTAATCCCGGCAAAGATGCGTCAGCGGGATGAAAACCTTTTTCGAGTAGCTTATCGTGCGGTGTTTTGATCGATCTCGAACAGCTTTGGCAGCTTGGAGGAGGGAAACCAGGTCCGCATGCTCGCTCAACATGAGCGCTTGCTCACGGGATATACGGCCGCGTTCGATTCCGCGATCAAGGGCGTTGATCACTAAACCCATATCCGCCATCGCTTCCGTTGAAGGCCAGGGCCTTTCAAAACGTATCTGCCGAGACTATTGCGCAGCTAGATCAGAACGAACTCAAGCGCCGTATTCCTTCGTGGCGTCTACCCAAACCTTTACCAGATTGGGGTCGCATTCGTCCATGGATGAGTTCGCCGCCATTATGAAGCCGCCGTCCTTGCCGAGAACTTCGCAGAGCCTCTTCGTCTGTTCGCGAACTTCGTCCGCTGTCCCCACTTGAAGCAACGAAGATGGGAAGGCGCCCGAAATGCACATCACGTCTCCCACGATTTCCTTCAATTTGTGAATATTGGTGCTCTGGAAATGCCCGGTGGTCTTAGCCTTGGGTAGCTCGCGAAGGTAGTGAAGCCGCTGATCCCACGTGCCCTCGTAAAATAACCCCGGCACGATGCCAGCGTCGACTAAATCCATTACCAGCCGCTTCAATTGCGGCCAATAAAACGTTTCGAACTGCGCGAGCGACATAAATCCATCCGAGCCCCGATGCAACGGGATGAATGCGAAACGAGAACCGGTCGCGCGGCAAGCCTGAATCGTGGCTTCCGTGCAAATGCGACGTGCTTTTTCTTCGGCAGCGAGTAATTTCTCGGGCCGCCGGTGCATATCGAGAAAAATTCCCCGCATGCCCCGCAACGTATCGCTCATGAAATCAAACGGAGCAAGAGCAAAGGCTCCAGGGCCCACACCGCGGCCGATGCCCGTAGGGAAACCTAGCGCTTCCATGCGCCGGGCATACGCGCGTCTCAGCGGGATTCTCTCGGCATGAAATTGAGCAACCCTTGCGAGAGCACAAAGCGAGTCGGCAAGAGATGGGTCGGTGATAATCACTCCTAGACTCGCCAAAGAGGGATAACCCGTCGCGAGGATAGAGAGTCTCGGCAATCGCGAGAGTCCTTCCAGGTTCTTGTAGACGCGCGGCAAAACAATTCGCAGCGTAAAGTTCGTCGGATCGTCAAGGAACTCATCGTAATCCTCGGCCTTCATGTACTCGCCTTCGATGTATTGCATGGGCCTGTCGGCGGGAAGGCCGTATCCCGGCCATTTCGTCTGCTGGTCCCCCAGCAGAACGCTCGGGGCCGAAATGAAAAAGTCGAGCCCCAAGGCCTGGTCCGGCTCGAAATAGACGGCCCATTTTTCCAGCAGCTCCTGGGCCCTCTCGGGATTCGCATCCAGCTCTTGGTAAGTGATTCCGCCGAGCCTGGCGAGCATGTAACCAAAATTCAATCGGATGGGGATCCGGTCCGGCCTCTGGAGTGAATAGGCGTCGGTAAGACGTTTCGTTCGCTCCGCAAGCAGTAGATCCGGTGACTTGGTCATGTCGTTCCTCCCCGTCGCAGCCGGTATCGATATCGACGTGCAACGACGAATACCACTTAGGACCTAGAGGACCAAGACACGTATCGCCTTGAAACAGCATCCAACACAATTACATGCCGCTACACGTTTTGAAGTGACGACAATTACGTCCGCCCGTAATCTTGGCCGCGTCCTCAGCCAGAACGCGTCTTTCAAGGATAGAATGCGGTCTTCCGCGGTCGGCAACCGAACTTGCCATAGCATCGCTTGCTCTCCGCAGAAATTGCGCGAGCCAGGGCGCTATCTATCTTTCCACACGGGCTTCCGCTTCTCCAGGTAAGCGTTCAAGCCCTCGTGCGCGTCTTCGGTTTGCATGAGTTCGCCAAGATAGAGTTCCTCGACGGAAATGAGTGCGTCCGTCACACCCAAGTAGAGAGCCCGGTCAATGGCCCGTTTCGTTAACTTCAGCACGGGGCGACTCAACGAGCTGAGTTTTTCGATGAAGTTGCGTGCTTTCTCCGGAAAGCCGTCGGCCGGATACACCTTATTAATGAGACCAATCTCCTTGGCTTCGGCAGCTTCGATGACCTCCCCGGTCAACAGCAATTCCAGAGCCCGGTTTCGGCCCACAAGGTGTGGGAAAACAACTGCGGCTACCGGCGGAAAGACCCCGACCTTGATCTCCGGCTGACCAAAAGTCGCCCGATCCGAAGCGATCACCATGTCGCAAAAAATAGCCAGCTCGCAACCGCCCCCGAGCGCCATCCCATCGACAAGCGCAAGTGTCGGAGGTGCGAGGGAGTTAAGCAGGCGGAAAAGACCGTGAAATTTCTCGATCATCTCCGACACTTTGTCGGGCGTATGATCCTGAATGGAAACTCCGGCTGAAAAAGCTTTCCCGTGATGGTCGATGACAAGGATTTTCGCGGTATTTTCAGAATGGACGCGCGAGAGGGCGCTGTGAAGCTCTGCCAACATATGAATGTCGATGATATTAAGAGGCGGCTGGTTCAGCGTAATTCTCGCCACTTCGCCCTCGAACTTACATTGGATGGTTCGATATTGGTCTGTCATCAAGGGAACTCGCAGACCTACCTTGCCGCTTTCGAGGGTTGCGCCACCCATGGGGCAATTTCGCGGACAAGTTCCTCGCTCCAGCGCGCGCCTTCGGCAAGCCGCTGCCGAAGCCGAATAAAATTCACCTCGCGTTCCTCCTTGTTCCCATAGTGAAACGCGCGGAAACCTGCATTGGCTTCCGTCATCATGTTCAGGGAGAGCCATGCACGGTTGCTCTCGCGGTTCTTGTCCCAGTGTATGAGTTTGTGCTTCCGGAGACTCTCGATCGTCTTGATGAGACAATCCGGCATTGTATAGAGAAGCTTTGTGCACATTTGATCGACGGCCTCGTCGAGCATAGAAAGGTCCGCCGTGCCCTTCGCCAGCAGCGCTTTCCCATCTTCGCGCGCTTGTCCGCTCTTCCACTCTCCGATCACCACTCTGCCATACTCGTCTAAAACACGGTCGGTCACGACCAAAGGATTCGCCACCCAGCAGCCCTCAACCTTGAGCGCAGGAACAATTTGAGTAAGCCCGCCGAGCCAATAGAAACGGTGAGCGCTCCAGGTCTCGCAAAGCGTTCCGCTATACATCGCTCGTTCGATACCCACAAAGACCGGAAGAAAGTCCGTACTACCGCCGTCGGGAGCGGAGCCGTGCTTCGGCCCAGCCTGACTGAAAATAGCGAGATCGCTCGCGATGGAGAAATCGCAAGCCATTCCGATCTCCTGACCACCGCCTACCCGTATGCCGTTGACGCGGCAGATCACCGGCTTGTCACATTGCAGAATGGTGGAAACCATGTCGTTGAAAAGACGCATGTACTGTCGGTATTCACCGGGCGCCCCCGCGTAGTACTCGGCATATTCGCGCGTGTTTCCGCCGCTACAAAATGCACGCGTGCCCGCCCCGGTCAACACTACGGCCACTGCCGCGCGGTCGTTGCTCGCCTCGCGCAGCGCCAGAATCAGTTCTTTGGCCATGGAAGTGGTATAGCTATTGAGTTCATTTGAGTTGTTGAGTGTGATCCACACGTTGTGCAAACCCTCCACGGTCTTGCCGAAGCGGTCGCGGGCAGGTTTGCGTTCAACGAGTATTTCGCGCGGAGAAATCGCCTCAACCAGGTTGTGATTTTTCATGGTGCTCCTTCCCGCCCGGTGCTTCCGTTGCCGTGATTGGGCTGCAAAATCACTCGCCGCCGGAGCGAATGGTTTCTGACCGCCTCGAGAATCGCCGGAGCCTCGTTGAGCGGACGAAGTTCAAGAAAGGGAGCGAGGGCGACCTTGCCATTAAGAACAAGCCGTAACGCCGCGGGATAGTGGTCCGGCGGGCATCCCCAGTTACCTCGGGCAGTTGCATCGAAGGCCATAAGATTGGATAGCCGAATCTCGACGGGTTTGGGCGTGAAACCGACGACCGCAAGATAGGCACCGTGATCCAGCAGTCCGAACGCCGTTGTTTGCCCGGTCGGCGTGCCGCTCATTTCGAAAATTTTCAGGCCAATGTTCTGGCGCCCGGATTCCTTGATGAATGTCCGAAGGGCCGCCTTCAGACCTTTCAGGTCGGTCGAACTCGCATCCAACAGAAGTCCGGCACCGTTCCGGCCAGCCAGCTCGAGTCGCTCGCGGTCAACGTCGATAGCAGCCACTGCCGCGCCCCACGCAGCCGCAATTTGCACTGCGAATCCGCCAATACCGCCGACGCCCACGATGACAGCCACATCTTCTGCCCCCACCTCCGCTCTTCGGATTGCTTCATAAGGGGTCGTCACTGTGTCGGCGACGACGGACAGCATCCCCAGCGTCAGTCCGGATGGCAGAGATTCGGGCACAGCACACAGGCCGCGACATGGTACCAAGACGTGCGTAGCAAAACCGCCATCGCCGTCATTGCCTGGCATGAACTGCTGGCGACAAATCGTGGCCCGACCGGCGCGGCACGCGGGGCATGATCCGCAAGGAATTACAGCGGGAACAATTACCGAACGTCCCAGCCATGCAGCCGCATTTTCACCGGCGGCAACGACTCGCCCGGAGATTTCATGTCCGAGAACCAGCGGCAGGGGGTGACGCGTCGGAACGCCGTCAAACGCGAAGCCGATATCGGTATGGCAGACGCCACAACCCGCAACCTGCACGATAACCTGATCAGCACCCGGGGTCAGAGCCGGAAGCTCGCAGGGCTGCAAAGCAGGGCTCGAGGCTGTCAGTTGAAATCCGTGTCCTCCCCTTACACTCGTCACTCGGGACGTCTCCGCTTGATCGCTCTCAAGCCCGCAACGATATGGAATCTGCTTAGCTGAAGCGGTGACGACCGTCACATCCAGAAGTGATCCGTGCACATGAGAAAGATTATGCAGCCTAGAGTCTCCTTTTCCGGCTTAGGCCGCTCGTCAAATTCGGATGTGAAGAGGCAACGCGATGCGTGTTCGAGTGTCCAGGATTTGTTGGCTGGATTGAGGTCACGCCGGCCCGCGCGTCAGCCTCGAGCCCTTTGCTTAGACTTATACAGCGGATCAAACGGAAGCTTAGGAAATCGCTTGCGGTCAACCTCGACCGCAGTGAGCGGTTCTGCTGCGCGCATGCTCTCCATGCTCCGCTGCGCAAGCGCTCGGTAGACGGCGGTCGCTTCCTTTTTCCAGGTGATTTCTTCGTCCGTCAGCTCGCGCCTTACCGTGGCAGGGACTCCTGCGATTAAACTGCGTGGCGGAATTACCGCGCCCGCAGGGACGTAGGCCGACGCAGCGACAAAGCTCGATTCGCCGATGACCACTCCATCACCGACGACAGCATTCATACCCACCAGAGAATTCCTCCCGATGCGGCAGCCGTGAAGAACCGCACCGTGACCAATGTGGCCATCCACGTCAACGACAGCATCCAGACCCGGGAAACTGTGCATCACGGCCGTGTCCTGCAAATTGCTTCCGGCCTCTAGGATCAGGCGCCCGAGGTCTCCACGCAAACAGGCACATGGTCCAACGTAACAGTGCGGCCCAACGATGACATCGCCTATCAATACCGCGGTGGGGTGCACAAAAGCCGTAGGATCGATGACCGGGACAATTCCGTCTATGGAGTAAACCTGCGCCATCACCTCGATAACCCGCGATGCATGATACTCCAAGGGAGGGGCGGTTTACCGCACATCGTACAGCGCCAACAAATCTCGTCGCCCGCCAGTTCCATCTTGGAGCGCCTGTCCGCGGGGTTCCTCCAGCCTGCCGATCGATACTGACGTTCAGCCGAAATGAGCATTGTCACAACGAGCCGTGACTCTGCTCAAAAAGGGTTTGATACGAGTTCCCTAGTCTGCGCGCGCTTTGCGATCCGAGCGCTGTTGCGGTGAACGCCGCATCAGTCGACTGGGAACGTCGTGAGCTTGATCTTTTGTGCCATCAACCGAAGTGACCCGCAAAAAAGAACTTCTCCCGTATGCCGACTCAGCGGGACTTCGACGAGAAGGAAGAATGCTAAGCATGTTGCTTCGCATAGCGTACGCCCGAATCCAACGCTAGGTTAGGAATTACCTACAACATTGAGTGAACACGCGTTCGTCGCTTTTGGACGAAACGTCGAATCAACGGCTATCAACCATTAAACGCTGGGCGCGAAACGACTCTCCGGCGCGCCTATCACCCAGCGGACTCGTCTCCCTAGATTTGATAATCGATATCGTTAATGATGCGTTGTAGAGATTTCTTGGCATTACTGTTCGAGACGTCCGCGCCCTCCAGTTTATCAACTCTTTCGCTCAGCCTAGTTACTTCAGTCGCGACCGATGAAAGCGCTTCAGAAAGCGGATCGTTGATTTGTTTTGGGTCAGTTATTACGACACGCTGGCCATCGCGAAAGATGATGTGACCTGGAACGCCTACAACCGTGGAGTCATCGGGAATATTTCGGAGGACGACCGAGCCCGCGCCAATGCGTGAGTTTCTACCAATAATAATGTTGCCGAGAATTTTAGCGCCGGCCCCAACGACCACGTTGTCCAGCAAAGTCGGATGGCGTTTCCCACGCTCTTTGCCGGTGCCACCCAAAGAGACGCCCTGATACAAAGTGACGTCATCGCCTACGATTGAGGTCTCCCCGATCACCACGCCCATTCCGTGGTCGATGAATAATCGCCGCCCGATCTGGGCCCCCGGGTGAATCTCGATACCGGTGAGCAATCGACCGAATTGCGATAAAACGCGGGACCAGAGGTAGAAGCGGTGAATCCACAACCAGTGAGAAATTCTGTGCAGCCACACGGCATGCAGTCCCGAGTAGCACAAGAAAACTTCGAAACGCGATCTGGCGGCCGGGTCACGCTCCAGAACAGTAGTCAAGTCCTCGACAACTAACGTCAGAAGCCCGGGCATCTCACACCGCCGTGACTCTCATGAGTAATGACTCGTTGCGTAGCTCATCAAACAGCACACTGCTGAGATAGCGCTCGCCGCAGTCTGGCAGCACGACCACAATCAACTTGCCAGCATTTTCCTTTCGACGTGCCATTTCAAGCGCCGCCACTGCCGCCGCTCCTGACGAAATACCGACCAGCAGCCCCTCTTCTTTGGCTAAACGGCGGGCCATCGTGATGGCGTCATCGTTGCTTACGGTTATGATTTCGTCGACATATTCTCTACGCAAAATTCCGGGCACGAAGCCAGCGCCGATACCCTGAATCTTGTGGGGCGCCGCTTCGCCTCCCGACAATACAGGGCTAGCACTCGGCTCCACAGCGACGGCTCTGAAGGACGGTTTTCTTGGCTTGATGTACTGCGAGACGCCCGTGATTGTACCGCCCGTACCGACACCCGACACGAGAATGTCGACTTGGCCTTCCGTGTCATCCCATATCTCAGGGCCGGTTGTTTCGAAGTGGATCTTGGGATTTGCGGGGTTGTCGAATTGCTGAAGCATGTAACCATTGGGATTGGCAGCAAGGAGCTCTTCGGCTTTGGTAACCGCACCTTTCATCCCCTTGGGGCCGGGCGTGAGTACGATTTCCGCACCGAAGGCGCGCAGCAGCACGCGCCTTTCGAGGCTCATCGTGTCGGGCATCGTCAAAATGAGCTTGTATCCCTTGATCGCCGCGACGAAAGCCAAGCCAATTCCTGTGTTTCCGCTCGTAGGCTCGATGAGCACAGTGCGGCCAGGCCGAATCTTTCCGGCTCGCTCGGCTTCTTCGATCATGCTGACGCCGATGCGGTCCTTCACGCTGGCGCAGGGGTTGAAGCTTTCCAGTTTGGCGACGACTGTGGCGGCGCAGCCGTCGGTGACTTTGTTAAGACGCACGAGCGGCGTCTTGCCAATCAGTTCCGTCAAGTCATTCGCGATCTTCATATGGTCTCCCTGCCCTATCGGGCGTAACTCTTTATAGGTGTGAAAATTCCGAAAAAACTCGGCTAGCTGCGACAACAACGGAAGGCGAGAACTTCTAGCTTGGCAACGGCTCTAAGGTCGAATGCGTGTAGATGCAGTCGGATCACGACGCTGTTCATGCTGCTCTCGTAGCGTACCTGCAGGCTTGTTGCAGTGACACAGATCACAGCCCAAAACAGAGTGAAGGTATCCTAGAGGAAGGAACCTCCAGCAGCTCACGGAGAAGTTGTTGCTACGCGTCGTCTCGGGATCATGCCGTGGGCATTGTTCAGGAGAAACAGCACAAGCGCGATGACGTTCGCGAAACCAGCCCACCGCACCAACAGAAACGAGCCTCTCAGATCACCGGCCATTCGCACGACCAAAGAAAAGTGCAGCAAGAAAACGTGAGCGTAAAATGTGCTGCTAAACATCAGAGGGCGTCCCACGACGGCCGGGAAAATGATGGGGGCGTGCGCAAAGATCATCGAAAACACGAAGCCGAGAAAGATGCTGTGAAGCCTCGCGTCGTACGTGAAAAATGAAAAACTTCCGGCAGCATCGACCGGAACCGCCAAAACCCAAATCAAAGCGCCAACTCCGAGCCAAGCATATCCCGTGAAAAGGCACATGGCGATGAAGCGCGGAAGGCCGGGTCGGTGAACGGTGAACCGCGCCACGTCAAAACGGGCCAGCCACAGAGCAAGCGCCAATACGCCGATGCCAGCGATGCGATCTCCATACACAGGCAAGATCGAGGTGAAAATTAGCCCAGCCACAAACAGAATCAAGCCGACGGCAAAAGCCGATTTGGCGTAGCGAGAGGGAGCCAGGAGTCGATTGAGTTCTAGGCGTTCACCCGCAATCGTCAGCACGAGAAAGCCGATCCACCAATGCGTCATCTGCGGAATCGCGATGCCGACAAACCAAAGGAAATTGCCGGCGAGCCACGCGCCTGCCCCAAGACTCATGGTCGCGGTGTGAAGGGCCGGCTGCTTTCGAAAAACCGCAGCAAAAATGAAAACGAGCGCCAGACTCCCGAGCGCGATCAGGAGCATCGCGAATTTGGCAGGAATTCGGGCGAGTAAGCTGAGCACACCAATACCAGTGATCAATGGAGCCACGTATCCCCACCTGCGGCCTAATGCTACCGCCCGTTCAAGACTGATAAGCGTTCCTAAGAAGCCGCAGATCATGAGCGGTCCGTGGACGACGGCAAGTGGCGGCGACGCCAAAGCCCAACTCCAGCCGAGGCGTGTTAGGCCGCCCGACAAACCCAAGATCAAGAAAAGCAGGGAGATCAAGAGAAGCAAGAAACGCGAAAGACGATCGGGTGCGCCCATGGTTCCTTCATCCGCGGAAATGGACAACAGGCCTCATACAGAGATCGTGAGACGCGGAAGCGTCCAATCGCCAGCGATGGGGCGTATGACGTTTTGCAGGACCGCACCATCCAAGCGCAGACTGAACTGTTCCGCCATCCATTAACGCCCCATTCCCCATCCCAGCTGTTGCTTGGCCGCCGGTGACATTTTGGCTGGGTCCCATGGTGGATCCCATACGAGTTCGATGTCGACAGCGCTCACGTCTGGAAAATGCTGACGGACCGCTTCTTGCGAGGCCGCACTCAAATAGCTGTGCAGCGGGCATGCCGGCGTCGTCATGGTCATCTTGATATGGACGCATTCGCCCGAAATATCTATGCCGTAAACTAGTCCGAGATCGACAATATTGATCCCGATCTCGGGATCATCCACTTCTCGGAGCGCGTCGCGAACTTGTTCTTCCGTGGGAAGAGCCATGATGGCACCTCCTGTCAGCCACCCAATCTATTTGCTGCGCTTTTCTTCACAGTTGCAAAATCCTACTGCAAAGCAAACTGATCGCAAGTGATCTCCATCACGCCCAAACCGAATCACGGCTAGATTCCGGCCACTTCGTCATGGCTATGTACAGCTTGGCACTCTCGCCAAATGACGCCGAAATGAGGTACGTTGCTCGCGGGTCACATCGAGAGGAGATGGAGAGCCCCCATGAGAGCCGAATTCCCTAAGTGGACAAAACACTTTCAAAAGAGTTATCCGAAAATCTGGAAGGCCTTTCAAAATCTGGGCGAAGAATGCCATGGCGCAGGTCCGCTGGACGCCCGCACGCGGCGCCTGATCAAGATCGGGATTGCTGCGGGATACGGCTCTGAAGGCGCGGTGCATTCTGCGGTGCGCAACGCGCTGGCTGAAGGAGTCTCGCCAGACGAAATTCGCCATGCATTGTTACTGTCAATTACCACGATTGGATTTCCGAATGCCCAAGCAGCGCTAACTTGGGCAGAAGATATCATGCGCGGGAAATGATCGACGACGATGGAAATGCCCGCAGTCTCCTACTGCTAGGCCTTCCGCCCACGGGAACGTTTGGGACGGGAGCGGAGAGTGTTCTTTCTTTCCACCGCAGCTGCCATGTCGGCTAGCGTGGTTTCTTGCAGGTAGTTGATTACGTGCGTTCGCAGAGCCTTCCAGGTATCATGCAGCGGGCAAAGCGATTCGTCCGAGCAATGTTCCAGGCCCACCGCGCATTCGGCGAACTGATCCAAGCCGTCGATCGCTGCGACCACATCGCGCAACGTAATTAGCTGGGGATCTCGCGCCAATCGAAATCCGCCACCGGGGCCGCGGCGCGAGTCCAGGAGTCCCTTGCGAACCAGCTCCTGCAATACCTTGCCCAAGACAGGGGCTGGAAGGCCTTCTCCTTTGGCGATTTCCGTTCCTTGTACGGCGCGACGGCCGGGGAATCGAGCCAAGAATACCAAGGCGCGCACCGCGTATTCACAGGGCTTTGAATAGATCATAACGGAATATAGACTCTATTTTCCTCATATCCCCGCCGAGCGTCAAGGCTTGTGAACGTTTCTTGCAGCGGAAGTGTGATTTGCATCACGCCACTCCGTGACGGCTTTCACAGAAAGACTTGAAAAACGCGCGTACAGGATAAACGTGGAAGTAGGCAGTCGCCACGCACCGGCGCACACTGGAGCAACATACCGAAGGGGGAGGGCAATCAGGCTGTGGAAAGAGCTATTGACAACAGCTGAATAATAAGGAATAAAAGGTATTTAATTCCTGTAATAGAGGATTCGATGCTATACGGACACGCTGCCGAGATTGCAATCCGAGCGGGCCTTTATCTCGCTGGCCGACCACCAGGAGAACTCTCACCAGTTCACGAAGTTGCTAAAGCCGCCAAACTTCCGAGTCCGTACCTTTCCAAGGTAATTCAGCGACTGGCCCAAGCCGGTCTCGTTCGTACGTTCCGGGGACCAGGCGGAGGCATCGAATTGGGGAAGTCCCCGAAGGCAATCACGTTGTGGTCCTTGGTGTGCGCAACAGATGGTCCGGCCGACGTCAATCGATGCGCCCTTGGAATCGGCAATTGTTCACCCACAAACCCCTGTCCCCTACACGGCAGGTGGGTGCCCCTGCGCGACGAGTTCCAAAAGCTATTGGAAGGCACGACGCTCGCGACGCTACTGGGAGAGCTTGCCGATACCCCGAAAAAGCAAGGATCCGCTCGGAGACGTGTGGCCGGCAACAGCAGTGTATCCCCCGCCAGCGACACCGCTCCCGAAAGGCAGGTCCGCCGATGAAGATCTTCGGAATGGCGCGAATCGGAATTCTAGTGGCTGGCCTGTGGACTTGCTTGAGCAGACCGGTCGTGGCCGATGTCCAAGACGCAGGCAGCTTCTTTCGGCAGAACTGCTCGGCGTGTCACACGATCGGAGGAGGCCACATTATCGGTCCCGACTTGCAAGGCGTAACGAAACGCAAAGACCGCGCATGGCTCGTCAAGTTCCTACAGAGCCCTAAAGCGATGGTCGACAGCGGTGATCCGTATGCCGCGCAACTCGTCCAGGACGCTCCGGGCCACATGGTGATGCCAACTGTCGTTGGCATGAGTCCGGACTTGGCCAATGCTCTGCTCGATTACATCGAAGGAGGGACTGCCTCAGCGAAGCCGCAGCCTGCCGGAGCCGCCATCAGTGGGCGGGCCTTCACTGCTGATGATGTTTCACTCGGCAAACAACTCTTTCTCGGCGAGCAGCCACTCGCAAACGGCGGCCCAGCCTGCGT
>Ga0187778_10002446_pt1 | contig 12650 bp, 11 predicted proteins | sample 1015_Q2_SP5_20_M_FD_132418 | JGI IMG/M metagenome (GOLD analysis project Ga0187778, IMG submission 132418) | Tropical peat soil microbial communities from peatlands in Department of Meta, Colombia - 1015_Q2_SP5_20_MG | ecosystem: Environmental > Terrestrial > Soil > Wetlands > Peat | place... | reverse complement strand
TCGACAAGTGGACGTGCAATACCAACGGCCGGCAGGCGATTTTTTTCCGCGGCAGGAATGAGGCGCGCTACCGGGCCCAAATGATCGATCAGGGTTTCTGCTTCAACGCCAACGAATGGAATTTCCCCGATGCACCGCTTCGCGGGCTTTACATGAGACACCGGGTTTATGAATCGGTGCGCGGAATTGAATCGTTCGAACCGTGGCTTTCGCGCGTCGAATCGAAGATGAACGAAGCGGCGCTCGAAGAAGCGGCGAGCGAGATCCCTCCCGAGTGGTACGATTTCGACCGGGACTCACTCGACAAAATGCTCGAACAACTTCTGCGCCGCAGAAAACTCGTGCGCGACCTGATCGTCGCTGCGCGAAAATCCACGGCTCAACCTTTTCCCAACTGGACGTGACCCATGCCAGAAGAAACCGGCAATACGTTTCGGTACCGCGTGCTGCGCTACACGCCGAATCTCATCCGTGACGAGTGGGTGAATATCGGCGTGCTGCTGGAAGAGGTAAACGGCGCACGCCGCGCCGTGCGGCTGGTCGAAGAGAATTCCGAGATCGCGCGGGTGCGGCGGCTGCATCCGGGCGCGGATGAAAATGTGCTGCGCGCGCTGCCGGCGGACATCGACGCCCGTCTGCGAGCGCCCGAAGCTGAGGCGCAGCGCTACCTTGAAAAGCTCGGAGACACTCTATCGAACGTGCTGCAATTCAGTCCCGCGCGCGCGGTGATCGCCGAAGATTTCGACGCGGAAATCGAGCGGCTTTACCACGACTACGTCGCCCCGCCGGCGCGCGCGCGAGGCGGCATCGCGGAAAACACCGTGGGGTGGATTCGGAACCGGCTGAGGGACGTCTTCCGTCGGCATCGCGTTTTCGAAAGAATGGACCACGGCGTTCGCGTCGAGGAGTTTACGCAACCGGGTGATCCCCTCCGACTCGACTATGGATACCGTTACAACGGGACGCGCGGATTCGTCCACGCGGTCGCTTTAGGGCGCGACCCGGCGCAAGCGAAGGTCCTCTCGTACACTGCCGAGTGCATCCGCGCCCGCGCCGCAAATTCGGAGTTCACGGCCATTACGGAGATCGAGCCTTCGCCGCAAAATCCGCGGCATCAGTTCGTGGCGAAGCTCTTCGAGGAACAGCACATTTCGGTCGTTGCACTCAACCGCGTCGAGCAGTTTGCGGAACGCCTGCGGCCCCGGCTGCAATAGTCGGAAGCGGCGCCGATAGGAGCCAAATTGGGCGTCTCCGAGCGGCATTTGACGCACCCCGCCGATTTTGCTATGTTCGGTTTTACTCGTCCTCGGAGTACAATGGTGAAACAGCGCGCGGCTCGCGGCAATGGCTCGCAATCAAAAAGCCATAAGTCTTTCGGCAAGAGCGGCTTAGGGGCAGGGTCGAGAGCCAAGGTGGTTCCGCCCGATCCCGACGCGCCCGCCAAGCAGCAGCAACTCAAGCTCTACGAAGAAGCGCTCAGCCTTTTCAATCAACAGAAATACCACCGCGCGGAAGAGGGTCTGAAGCGCGTAGCGGAGGGACCCAGTAAGGAATTGGCGGACAGGGCCCGGGTCCACCTGCGGATCTGCGAACAGAGGATTTCGCGTCTTCCGGCGCCTGCGCCGAAGACCGCCGAGGATCACTACACACAGGGCGTGGCACTGATGAATCTGGGCCGCTGGGACGAGGCGCGTGAACATCTGGACCGCGCGCGCAAAGCAGCACCCAAAGCAGATCACATCGTTTACGCGATGGCGGCGCTCGATTGTCTGACCGGCGAAGCCGATTCGGCCATGGAAAACCTGAAGATCGCAATTCAATTGCGCCCCGAAAACCGCTACCACGCCCGCAACGACGAAGACTTTTCTTTCTTGCAAGAGGATCCGCGCTTCACGGAACTGCTCTATCCGGAGCGAGACAGCTCAGCCGGCTGATTCTCTTCCTCTCTCATGAAACATCACACAGAACGGCGGTCGCCATCCGTCCGCGTGGTTGCGCTTGGCGGTGGCACGGGCCTCTCGACGATGCTGCGCGGGCTCAAAGAGCATCTTGCCGAGCGCGGAAAACGGAGACCAAATCCTGCGATCGGCGATCTCACCGCAGTTGTCACAGTGACTGACGACGGAGGAAGTTCCGGGCGGCTGCGCCGCGAATACAAGGTCTTGCCTCCGGGCGATATCCGCAATTGCCTCGTGGCACTGTCGGAAGACGAACATCTTCTCGGAGAGCTTTTTCAGTACCGGTTCCCCACAGGGCGCGGACTCAGCGGACACAGCTTCGGGAATCTGTTCCTCACGGCGCTGACGAACAGCATGGGTGACTTTCCGAAGGCCGTGCAAGTGTCGGCGCAGATCCTTGCGATACGCGGACGGATTTTCCCTTCCACAGCGCAAAACGTCACGCTAGAGGCCGTGCTCGAAGACGGAACGGTCGTGGCGGGAGAGACAAACATTTCGCGCTCGCGTAAGCGCATCGCGCGGTTGCGACTTGTGCCGCGACGGGTGCGCCCGTTGCCCGAAGTACTGGCTGCATTGCGCGAGGCGGATTTGATTCTGGTTGGTCCGGGATCGCTCTACACGAGTATTCTGCCGAACCTGTTGGTCGAAGAGGTGGCGGAAGTAATCGCACATTCGAAAGCAACGCGCGTGTACATCGCGAATTTGATGACGCAGCCGGGCGAAACGCGACACTACTCCGTCGCCGATCACGTTCGCGCCATTTACGACCACACGCGGCCCAACCTATTCGATTTCGCGATCGTCAACCGGACCGCCGTCGCGCAGCGGTTGCTGCGCCGATATCGCGCGGAGGGCGCCGAACCGGTCGAACCGTCGCTCGACGAATTGGCCCGCATGGGCCTGAACAGCATCACTGGAGATTTCCTGCGACAGGACGGCGTGGTGCGGCACGACGAAACGCGGCTGTCGCAGCGGCTGCTCGAGGAGTTTGCGAGCCGCGTGCGGCGCTAGTCTCCGGGGGCAGGACGCGGCGCGACGTATCCCTCGCGCGCGTTCACCACAGCCTTTTTCATCTTGCCCTTCTTGTTGACCAGCTCGAGAGGGTTCCCCTGGTCGTCTACGACCTGAACCGATAGCTTGTGGTATCGCCCGTCGGCCGGCGTCGAGGGGAAAAATCCCAGGGTGTACTGGCTGCGCAAATAAGACGCGACGGTATTGAAGATCTCTGGCATCTCGCCTTCGAATCGCGGAAAGAAAGCATAGCCGCCCGTCATGCGCGAAAACGAAGTCAGCTGGTTTTTCGCCTGGAGGTAGCCAACGCCTCCTCCTTGGGGCGAGTAGAGATCGATCTCCTCCGCCATGCCCACTGAGAATATCGTTACGTCCGTTTCCTTCAAACGGTTCAGTATCTGGTCGAGCGTATGCTTGCTGAACGTGTCGTAGCCCGTCGCGAGAATCAAAATTGACTTCTTGCCCTTCACGTCGCGGAGCTGATCGAGGGTCTCCAAAATTGCATCGAATAGCACGGCTTCATGAAATGTCGGGAAACCCAGGGTGCGGAGCGACTGATCGATGGCGCGCTTGTCTTGCGTGAAGTCTTCCTGCAGCGTGGTTCGCAGATCGAACGTCTTCAGCGCGACCCAGTCCTGCGGCTTCAAATTCTGAAGAAAGCCGTCTGCCCAATACGCTCCCTTCGCGCCAAAGTAGCCGTAAAATGTGCCGCTGTACTCGAGCAGTATGACCACGGTTATCGGGGCGTCGGTAGGCGAGAAATTGGTGATCTGTTGCGGCTGTCCCTCGTCAAGAATCCGGAAGTTCTCGCGCTTCAAGCCGGTCACCAGATTGCCGTCCTGGTCCGTAACGACAGCATCCACGTTCACCAGATTCGATTCACTGGAAATGGAGACCTGCGGAAGCGGCGCTGGGGGCTGCTGGGTCTGATTGCCCTGCGACCCTGATGGTGGCTTGACGGGTTCAGATTGCGGAGGAGCGGGCTGCTGAGGTCCTTCATGTTGCGCCAAGGCCGCTGGCACCCCCGCGAAGCCTATTAGCGCCGCGGCCAAAGCAGAGACGGACACGATGCGGAGAAATGGGTTCGATCGCATATTTCCCCCAAGTATCTTTGGATGCCGGATCAGGCCGCCGTGGATGGTTGTTTGCAATCCAGAAAACGTGCCGCGCGGCGCGTCCCGGCCACGCCAAACCGACATGATAGTATCGATTGTAATCGTTTGGCGATCCGCTTTCACGTCCACTGAGGGGGCTCCTCGTATGGCGCGCCGTATAGCTGGGACTGCGCTGCTGTTGTGCGTTGCAAACTTGACTGCTGTGCGGCCGATTCACGGACAGAGCGCTACGCGGCTCACTCGCGTTGCGGCGCAAGCGGCCGCATCGCCGGGCACTGACATCTCGCAAATCGCAAGCGACGCGATCGGCTGGTTGCAAGGGCTCATCCGCATCAATACGACTAACCCACCCGGCAACGAAATCGTCGCCGCGAAATACCTGGCCGGAATCCTCGACCGCGAGGGAATCCATTCGGAGATTTTCGAGAGCACGCCGGGGCGCGGATTCCTCGTGGCTCGCCTGTCGTCAAGCGCAATGCCCGATCCATCGCGCGCCTTGCTTCTGATGGGACACCTCGATGTGGTCGGCGTGGATAAATCGAAGTGGAAGCTGGACCCGTTTGGCGCTGTCGTGCAGGACGGCTATCTATACGGCCGCGGCGCGATCGACGACAAAGCGATGACAATCGCGAACGTCGCCGTCATGGTCACTCTGAAGCGATCGGGCGCACGGCTGAATCGCGATGTGATTCTGCTCGCGGAGGGCGATGAGGAAGCAGGCGGCGCCCAGGGGATGCAGTTCGCGGTCGAAAAATACTGGGACAAGATCGCCTCGGGCTACGCGATCAACGAAGGCGGCCGAGTGATGCTCAAGGACGGCAAGGTGCAGTACGTCGGGGTACAGGCCAGCGAAAAGGTGATGGTCAACGTGGACGTGATCGCGACGGGAACTTCGGGCCACGGCTCCGTCCCTCGGACCGACAACGCCGTGGTTCATCTGGCAGCCGCCATCGCGAAAATTGGAACGTATGAGACTCCGGTGCAGTTCAATTCGGTGACGCGCGGCTATTTCCAAGGCTTAGCCGCCACGCAAGACGAGGAAACCGCGAAGTGGCTGCGCGCGCTCGACACGCCTGACCGCGGCGAACATGCGGCGCGCTGGGTTTCGTCCACAGACCCGTCCTGGAATTCGATGCTGCGGGACACGATCGCACCGACGATGCTGACGGCAGGAATTCGGCAAAACGTCGTGCCATCAGAGGCGCGGGCCGTGCTGAACGTTCGCCTGTTGCCCGGCAATATGGTTGAGCCGCTAATTGCGAAGCTGCAGCAATTGGTAAGCGATCCGCAAATCCGATTCGAGGTCGAGCCCGGCTACGGCGAATCGGCGCCTTCATCTTCGCTTACGTCGGATCTCTACACCACGATTACGCGGATTGCAGGCCAGGAATTCTCCGGCGCGCCCGTACTGCCCTATATGTCGACGGGAGCAACGGATTCGATGTACCTACGGATGCGAGGCGTTCAGGCGTATGGACTGTTGCCGTTTCCACTGACCGAAGATGACGTTCTGCGCATGCACGCGGACAATGAGCGGATTCCGGTCGATTCGTTCCGCAAGGGTCTAGATTTCCTGTACGCGATCATGAACGACTTTGCGGTGTCGAAATAACGATGCCTGCCGCGGGATTGCTTCTCGACTGCGTGTCTAATTAATCCAGCTATCAGGACGGCTAGGCGGCTTGTCCCGGTGTTGGCGGACGTACACGTCGAATTTCTTGCGAAGCCGGCGGCGTTTCCAATCCGAGAAAAAATTTCGCGAGTTGTAAAGGAACGAGCCTCGGCGGAGATACAGATATCCGACCAGCATTCCGCCCAGATGGCAGATGTGGCTTACGCCGTCGCCCGTGGAGCCAATCGTGAGAAAGAACTCGATGGCGCCCGATACGATCACGAATAGACGCATCGACAGCGAGACCGGCAGAGGGAAAAACCAGACCTGCCGGTGCGGCATAACTACGGCGCATGCGAGCAGAATCCCGTAAATCGCTCCGGAAGCTCCGATGGTCGACGCATAAAGCAGCGGCGGTCCGGCGAAATGCAACGCAACCAGTGAAAACCGAACTCCTACGTCGATAAGGCCAGCGCCGACGCCACAGAGGAAGAAATACGTGTAAAACTTCCGCGCGCCCCACATGTGCTCCAGATCGGCACCGAACATCGCCAGATAGAGCAGATTAAAGAAGATGTGAAGAATCCCGCCATGCAAGAAGAGATAGGTCACCGGCTGCCAGATATAGCCGTGGAGGACGACTCTCGCGGGGATCAGGCCGAACCATCCCGTCCAAAAATTCCAGCCCACCCCGTGGAAGAGCAGCAGAGAGATTTCCTGAAGGAAGAAGACACCGACGCAGGCAAGACAGATCGTCTTTACCGCGCGCGGGAAATAACCGCTCAGATTGAAGTGGTAGCCGCGGGGAAAAGAGCTCACGAGGTGAGTCTAAGGCCTTCCCCGGACAGAGTCAAAGACGGCGCAAAATGGTGTGCGTTAGCATGTCAAGCACACAGCGACGAAATCGAAGGTCCGACAAGAGGCTCAGTACGCGAAGAGCCGGTCTACTTTGGCGGCGAGAATGAAATCGCTCTCGGTAAGGCCGTTGATCGCGTGCGTCCATGTAGTGATCTCGGCTTTTCCCCAGGCGAGCAAAATGTCGGGATGATGACCCTGCTGCTCGGCGAGTTCTCCCACTTTGTTCACGAACGCCAGCGCCTGGCGAAAATCGGGGAATTTGTAGAGGCGCACGATGTGATGCCCGCCGACGACCTTCCAGTCCGGCACCTGCTTCGCCAGCGCCTCAAGCTCCTTGCCCGCGAGCGGCGGAACTCCCCCACGGCACGGAACGCAATTCTTGCTGGCCAGATCGGTCATGGTGTCGCACCTCCTCGATTCATGCGGCCGCGAGGATTGTACCGAAACCAAAGGAGATGGGGCCAGCAGCGGCGTGTTTCCAAGCGCGCGACTTCTGGTATTCTTTTGCGCTTCGAGAAATCGAATCTTCGAGAATCGAGGACCGAGAATGGCCGACGAAATCCAGGAACTGCACGAACAAGCGGAAGAAGGCGCGCATCATCCGAGTCTCGCGCCTGTAACTGTCACCATGGCGGTGCTGGCGGTGCTAGTTGCAGCGGTTTCGCTGCTGGGCCATCGCGCTCACACAGAGGAACTGCTCCATCAGACGAGAGCAACCGATCAGTGGGCGTATTATCAGGCGAAGGACATCCGGCGGCATACGTACGAGCTTTTCCTGGACGAAACCTCTGTCTTCGCGCTGCAAAATTCCGAACAAGTCGAAAAGCTGAAAGAGAAGTACGCCAAAGAGGTCGAGCGCTATCGCGACGAGCAGAAAGAAATCGAAACGGAAGCTCAAAAACTCGAAGACGAAGTCAAGGTCGAACGGCGCCGCGCCGACCGCTTCGATCTCGGCGAGGTAATGCTCGAGGCGGCGCTCGTGATCTGTTCCATCACGCTGCTGACGCGGAAGCGAATCTTTTGGGGGCTGGGATCGCTGCTGGGACTGGCCGGGCTGGCAATCGGCGTCGCGGGACTATTCGTTCACTGAGGTGAGGCGCGATACCTAGCGCCTGCCTGACGCAAGCGTGCGCGCTTCTACATACTCGCGAACGTAATCGCCGAACACTTTTTCGAGTTTCTGCGCGTATGGGCCGCGCGTGATGGGCACGATGTGGCCGTCAATCTCGCTCACCGAGATCACGCCACGATTGGTGGAAGAGATCAGCACTTCTTCCGCGGTGTATAGATCTTCGGGATAAAGAGTGCGCTCTTCGATGGATATTCCCGACTGGGGGCCGATTTCCAGCACGACGCTTCGCGTGACGCCTTCCAGACAGCCCGACGAAAGCGGAGGAGTCGTCACCTGGTCGCCGTGCACGCAAAAGATGTTGGCCGCCGTACACTCAGATACCTCGCCGCGCTCGTTCAGCAGCACGACCTCGTCGTAGCCAGCACGCTGCGCCTCGTGTAGATTCCAGACGTTGTTCAGCCATGAGGTGACCTTGACTCCGGCCAGCGGAGACGCTGCGTGGCGTCCGTGTTCGCGTAGCGCAAGACGCGCCGGCTCGCGATGTGGGGGCAATGCCGCGGAACAAATCACAAGGTCGGCCGCGGGAAATTCCTCGTCGCTGCGCCAGAATCCGGATTGATTGAAGACAACGTAGATGCGCGCGCAACCCTCGCGCACTTCATTGGCGCGGAGGACCTCAGAGAGCTGATCGCGCACGGCCTCCGCATCGAACGGAAACGGGCAGTGCGTCCGCTGGGCATCGCGCGAAAGCCGCGACCAGTGGCGCTCAAACGCAAATGGAATTCCCTCGACGATGCGAATTGTTGTGAACAGCCCCCAGCCACTCAGCAGACCGGCCTGGCCTGGCGACAACCGCACATCTTCGACCGGCAGCAATCGATCGTTATGAAAGACGAACCGGTGGATCATTTGGCCTTCCCGGACACCTTCTCCCCAAGGGCCTCTGACAATTGTATCGCAGAAAAGACTGATCGACGGAGCGCATTGCGCGGGCGCGCAGAAAAGAGAAACCGGCGACGAGAGGGAATCTCGCCGCCGGTTTCGGAAAAACACACGACCGATCTATTGCGGTTGTTGAGTCGGCGCTTGCTGCTGCTTTGCGACGTCCGCTTTGGCAGCGTCCGCGGTGACGCTCGCGCCAGGCTTTTGATACCGAGTGAGATACGGCATGAACGGTGTCAACTCGAATGGCATTTTCTCGCGCGCTGAAAGCAGCGCGACGGGCTTAGCCTTAACCAGTTCCAGGCGGTCGGTCCACGGATCAAGTTTCACACGCGCTCCGATTGGGAGCGCCGCAATTTGATCCACTTTGTCGGGCTGCAACGCGGGTCCCGCGTTCGCCAAGCTCGATCCCAACGCCACGCCGTTGCCGAGATGCGGATTGATAAGGGCCGGAAGGTCCTTGGACTCGGCGCTCAATTGCTTCAGGAATAGCGCAGCATTGCCCAGCTTATCTTTGTAGGGTGAGTTCTTGAGGAGCTCGACCGCCTTGGCGTTCGCCGCTTGAACGTCGGCCGCATTGTCCTTGAACGAGAAGTGACTCAGCGCCTCGACAGTGGAAACGTTCGTCATATCGTTGAAGCCCCACTGATCGCTGGCCGGCTTCGTCACGATGATGCCGCCGAGCTCCTGCGCGAGCATCGCAGCAAGGCTGGCCTCATCGGGCAGCACGTCGATCAAGCCACGGCTGAGGACAATCGTGTGGCCGATCGAGAACGATTCCAGTGTCCCAGTGAGCAAAACCCGGCAGTGAATTTCGGGCTGGATGTCGAGATTGTTCGTGACTTCCAGATTATTTACGACGGTCTCGAGCACTTTATCCACTTCGTTGGGAGGAGCGAGCAAGCCGGTGCGCTGGAGACGATCGATCACGTTGATCTCGGCTTGATGCTGCCATTCCCGCTCCGCTTCGATCGGCGAGCGATCGGTGGCCGCGGCGCCCTGGTCCTGAATTGCGGTGGGCGACTCGATTGTGAGTTCAGTCAACTCCTGTTCGTGCCCCACGTTCTTCAGGTCGTAGCCCCACAGACGGCTCTGCGCCTTGAAGTGGATGTGGTTGCCCATGAAGTCTTTCAGGTCGTTTTCCTGGCTGTAAACGAACGCCGGAAGCCAAAGACCGGGTTGCACGTTCATGCGCCAGCTATCGAAGTGAATGTTGAAACCATTCAGTCCGGCGAGCGGCGTGTACACGCCATTGAAGCGGACAATTGTAAAACCCTGGTCCTCCGCCCAAATGCGTCCCTTGAAGCGGCCCTTGCCCGATTTAGGAAGCGGCGTGACGTCGAAGACAAGGCAGCGGACTTCCCCTAGAAATTCCCGCCCCACATAATCGAATTCGTAGTGCTGGCGATCGAACCCGTTGGTATCCAGATAGATCATCTGGAGAAAGCCTTCGGGGACGTAGGACGACGAGAAGAATTCGGCGACGTGCGAGACCGGGTTCAATTCATCGAGCTTGCCCTTCTTTCGCGTGAGCATCGAAGTGTCCACGACGCCCTTCGCAAGATTTGCCTGGCCAAGGAAGTAATGGTCTTTCACAGGAATGGTGCCCATGTCCTTGTCAGGCTTCATGTCCTGAATGTAGGTCTCTATGATCGGGTTATAGCGGCGAATCGTCGCGTTCTGGTCGTGCTCACGCGCGATGATGCGGTCGATCGCTTCGTTGACCGTAGTAACCGAGCCGGATGACGAAGCGGGCGCTCCAGCCTGCGGCTGAGTCTGATCGGCCGTCTGCATTTGCGCCTGCGCGCCAGCGGTGCCCGCGACGGCACACGCCAACACGATCGACGCCCCGAGATTTTTCCACGTGCGCATTGCTTTCCCCTTTCAGTACGCCAGTTCGAACTTGATATGTGCAATCGCGGGAGAATCGACCGGCTGTCCCTCTTGAAGGGCAGGCTTGAAGCGAATCTGCCGAGCCGCGGCTTCAGCAGCTTCATCCAAGCCGAATCCGAGGCCGCGCACGACGCGGAGCACCTTGACTTCCCCCGATGCCGCAAACACGACCTCCACTAGGACGTCCCCCTCAATCTTCCGGTTCCGCGCCTCATCCGTGTAAATCGGCTTGGGCACGGACAAAATCTCCACTGGCTTCACGTTCGAAGTGGCCGCTGTCTGCTTGACCTTCGGCGTGTCCGCGGCCTTCACATCGAACATGCCCTGCTGCACGGTTCCGTGGCCGCCGCCACCGGGACCACCGGTCGCGACACCGTTGCCAAAGCCAGCGCTGGCGACCACTCCCTTGGCGCCTTTGGCGCCACCTGTTCCGTTCCCGGTGCCGGGGCCGCTTGGCATATCGAAGCTGCCAGACTGAATGATATTCGGATTTCGATCCGTCTTGTTGTTTGTCGGCACGCCATTCGGGTCACCGAAGCCACCGGTTTGCACGGCCTCGCGAGGCTTCTTCAGGTTCGGAACGGCGGAGCTTCCGAGCATCGGATTGGGATCCGGAAAAGCCTTCGCGACTTCCGTCATATCCGGGGCCTGCACTTTTCGCACCACTTGTTTCACAACGGGCGAAGTTATCACAGGATTATAAATCTTGGGCTTGGGTGGCTCGACAATTTCCGGCTTTGGAATTTCCTTCTTGATCACCACTTCGCGCTTCACCACAGGCTTCGGTGGCGGTTGCGGCTTCCAAGCCTCAATCACCGGTGCTTCAAGGGGAGTTACCCAGTAGTGCTGCATGGCCTCGAATTTCTGCGGCATCAGCAGCGGCAAGACAACAAGAGCGGTGAGCGCGACGCACTCCAGCCCCAGGCCAACGCTAAAGGATCCCCAGCGCTTTTTCCCTTCGGGAAGGATTGCGTCCTTGAATACGGGTCGGTTCTTCACTGCTGCCATCGCTTTTCACCCCGGAATGTAGTGCCGGTTGGACTCGTGTGCGGGTACACAGATACCGCACAGTATTTTAGTACTAGACCAAAGGGCTGGGGTGAATAGGACCCGGGTACCATTCTATCCCCAGTAGTGCTGAAAACGATAACCCAACCGCTTGTGCCATCGGACACCTGTCACTAAGTGCGGCCGACAGCCCTGCCTGCGGCGTGATCCCCGACGAGATTGAACCCTGCTTTCGAAAATTGGTTGCGTTGACACGGATGCCTGAACACCTGCTTCAGCTCTCGGGGATAACGCTTTACTATGGGCGGAGCGCTGCGGCTAGGGGGATCGCGCTCCGCCCTCTTAGACTATCAGACTACTGCGACTCGATCACCAAGTAGTTCGAGACACCTTGCTGGTTCACAAGTAGCAGGATCGAGCCTTTACCTGCGGCGGAAACCGCTCGCCTGTAGTCTTCGATGCTGGCTACTGGTTTATGGTTGACCTCCTGAATCACGTCGCCGCGCTGCAGACCGGCCGCAGCCGCCTGGCTGGCGGGATCGACCGAAGTCACGACGACGCCGTGCGTGCCCGGCTGCAACTGGAGCTGCTCGGCGAGATCCGGAGTCAAGCTCTGCACTTCGACTCCCTCCAGTCCGCCGGATTCGCCTTGCGCCGGGCCGGCCTTCTCCGCCTTCTCCGGCAGCTCGCCGAGGGTGACGTTGACATCCTGTATCTTGCCGTCACGCGAAATTCCCAACTTCACGTTGGTTCCCGGCGGCGTCTGCGAGATGCGCAGCCGCAGGTCGTTGGCCGAAGTCACTTCCTGACCGTTGAGGGAGAGAATCACGTCTCCGCGCTTGAGTCCCGCACGCGCTGCCGGCGTGTCGGGTTCGAGTTCGGCGATGATGGCGCCTTTCGGCTCTGACAGGCCAAACTGTTTCGCGAGGGCGGGTGAGACGTCCTGCGGCAGGAGACCAAGATAGCCACGCACAACCTTGCCGTGCGAAACGATCTGGTCCATCACTGTTCGCGCCATATTGATGGGAATTGCAAAGCCGATTCCCTGATTACCGCCGTTCTCGGCCAGGATCGCCGTGTTGATCCCGATGAGGTTGCCGTGCAGGTCGATCATTGCGCCGCCGGAATTTCCGGGGTTGATCGCCGCGTCGGTTTGAATGAAGTCTTCGTAGTTTTCGATT
>Ga0187778_10002445_pt1 | contig 12651 bp, 9 predicted proteins | sample 1015_Q2_SP5_20_M_FD_132418 | JGI IMG/M metagenome (GOLD analysis project Ga0187778, IMG submission 132418) | Tropical peat soil microbial communities from peatlands in Department of Meta, Colombia - 1015_Q2_SP5_20_MG | ecosystem: Environmental > Terrestrial > Soil > Wetlands > Peat | place... | reverse complement strand
CGCCATCCTCGAGCGAATCAAGTTCGGAATTGCGATGGCCGCGATGATCAGAATGATCGCCACGACGATCAGCAACTCGATAAGAGAGAAACCCTTCTGCTTCTTCATGAGATCTCCTTGAGAAAGTGTAACGTGCCAGGGCACGCGGTCAATATGAGCAATGGCGATGCCAATGCCAGGAGTAGGAATATGAAGGCACCAGAGGATATACAAGTCATAGATTTCACCCGTGTTATTGATTTCTATGAATCGGAGATGGTACCAGTGATCTCGGTCGGCTTGGTTCGGTTGCCCTGGACTGACACTTATTGTCATGCCTATTCGCCACTTACTGTCACCCGCCACCGCCGTAGTTGGGCCTCAATTTTCGACTGGGTATGCGCTGGGGCTCGCTCCCGAATCCAACAGACTCAACCAACGGGCCCTCTACAAGTTGTGTTTCTTCGCGAAATGGCGGAATGAGCGATAGCTAATCTTTAGCAGGTCCGCGGCCTGTGTCCGTACGCCTCCGGCCTTTTCCAGTGCCGCCTGCAAGTATCGCTTCTCCGTCTCAGACATTATCCGTTCCAGATCGACGCCCTCGGCCGGAATTACCGGGCCATTGCCCTGTCCCAACTGAAGCGCTGCCAGACCGGGAATGCCCGCCACCCGGTCAGGCAACACACCAACGGAGATTTCCGGACCGCTCTCGAGGGCAACGGCCCGCTCGATGGTGTTTTCCAGTTCGCGCACATTTCCCGGCCAATCGTAGGACTCCAGCCGGCGCATCGCCTCCGGAGAGATGCCCTCGATCTTCTTCTCCATCGATTTACGGAAGCGCTCCAAGAAATGACGGGCAAGCAAGGGAATGTCTTCGCGGCGGTCCCGCAATGAGGGAACGTGCAGAGGGATGACGCTCAGGCGATAAAAAAGATCCTCCCTGAACTCGCCCCCCGCAATGGCTTTTTCCAGGTCCTTATTGGTCGCGGCAATCACGCGAACGTCGACGTCAATCTCTTCTGTGCTGCCGAGCGGCCGGACCTTGCCTTCCTGGAGTACGCGATAAAGCTTTACCTGCATGGCCAGGTTCATGTTGCCGATCTCGTCCATGAACAGGGTCCCACCATGCGCTGCCTGGAAGAGTCCACGGCGATTCTCATTCGCTCCCGTAAAGGCTCCCTTCACGTAGCCGAACAACTCAGACTCCAGGAGTGTCTCCGGGAATGCTCCACAGTTGATGGTGATAAAGGGAGCCTGTGCGCGCGCGCTATTTTCGTGAATCGCGCGGGCCACGAGTTCCTTGCCCGTGCCGCTGTCGCCGGTAATCAACACGCGGCTGTTCTGCGGGGCGACTGTCTGGATGAGATCAAAGATCGCTCGCATCTTCGGGCTTTGCCCGATAATGTTGTCGAGCCCGGTGAGGCGACGGAGTTCCCGCCGCAGATATCCCGCTTCTTTCTTCCACTTCAGGTTCTCCGTAACTTCCCGGACCGCCACGCGCAATTGTTCAATCAGATCGTGGTCCTTGATGACATAGCGGTTGGCGCCTTCGTTTGCCGCGGCGATGGCCGTCTCCAGCGATGGAACTCCCGTAATCAGGACGAAGTAGCAGTCAGGTGCGACTTCCCGGGTAAAGCGGAGCAATTCCACGCCGGTCTCACCCGGCATACGCACGTCGGAAATCACGATGTCGAAGAGCGAAGCCTCCAGCTTGCGCTTAGCTGCGTCCACGTTGTTCGCTACTTCAACGCGATGCCCTTCCTTGCGAAAGGTGATCTCCAAAAGCTCGCAGATGGACTTCTCGTCATCCACAACGAGGATATGGGCCATCTCTCGGCTAGGATCTCTGGGAGCAACTTTAGTTGCCTGCATAATGGCTCATCCAATCCGCGGCAATTCGACCACGAACTCCGCACCCTTGTCTTTTTCGCTGATCACGCTGATCCGGCCGTCGTGCGCCTGCACGATCTGATACACGATCGCCAGCCCCAATCCGGTTCCACCTTCAAAACTCGACTGCAGCGGCTCGAAAATCTTCGAGCGCTGTTTCGGATCGAGTCCCACCCCCGTATCTCGAAACGAGATTCGCACCCAATCCGGCTGCTCCTCCATTCCCACGGTCAGTGTCCCGCCATTTGGCATGGCGCGTAGCGCGTTATCGCAGAGGTTCCAAAACACCTGCTTAATCTTGCTGGGATCCACGCGCGACTTTGCACCCCTCCCGTTAAATGCACGAACCAGGTGGTAGTTTTTGACCACTTCGGGCTTCCGCTCCATCAGCAGAAGCGTTTCTTCGAGGAGCGCGCGAATGTCCGCATCCTGAAATACATATGATTTTTCCCGGGAATAGTTGAGGAAGTCTGTAATGATGTGGTTCAGGCGCTCCGATTCCGTGCTGACGATGCTCACGAGATGTTTCTCGTCTTCCTCGAGAGGCACCAGCCGTCCCAGCTCCTTCACCGCGCCGGCGATGGCCGTGAGCGGCTGACGAATTTCGTGGGCGATGGCGGCCGAAAGCCGGCCCACAGCGGCCAAGCGTTCCTTCGTGGCCACTTCCTGCTCCAGCCGGCGGAGTTCCGTCAAATCCTGAAAGTTGAAAACGTAGCCGCTGCGGGCAGCATCGCGCGTGCGCAACGGTGATACAGAAACGCCGAGAAAGCGCCGCTGCCCACCAGCGGCGCGGATCTCAATTTCCCGACGCAGCGACAGCCGCTCGGGAATATCCGCCATATCGGCCAGCCAGAACTCCGGGCTGATCTCGCGGAGATTGTGGCCTCGCATTTCGCTGAAGGACCGCCCGAGAATCTCCTCCCCTGTGCGGTTTACAAGCACGACGCGGCCGTCCATGTCCGTGGTTACGAGGCCCCCGCGCATGGAGTGGATAATGTCTGCAGTGAAGTCCTGCAACTCCAGCAGCTCTTCCCTTTTCTGCTCCAATTCCGTGCTCTTTTTGCGCAGGGACGCCGCCAGGAGGCTTGCCAGATAGCCCACTGCTAGAAAGCCGAAGGAGGTACTTAGAAACCACGGCCGAATTGTTTCGAACGTTGGCGCAGCGACCGAGGTCCTGGGGATCTTCCCGCTGTAAACGAGAGCGGTCATAAACGCCAAGGACGAAAGGCAAAGCATGGCCGTCAGAAAGGTGATTTGGCGTGAAAACAAGATGCTCGCGACGATAATCACCAGAACATACAGCGAGGTGAAATTGCTGTCTTGCAGTCCTGTTGCGTAGACGATTCCCGTGGTCATAGCCACGTCGCAGGACACTTGGAGGGCACCGAGCCAGGAAGCGGCTGGGAGCAGCCGGACCAAAATGAGGTGAAGAATTCCAATGGTAATCCACAGAACGATGATGGGCAGAAAATAACGGGTCGTTCCCACAGAGGGTGAATACTGCGGCCAGACCACGCCCACGCCCAAGATCAAAGTGATCATGAGCAGGCGGACTTTCGTCAGCCACTCCAGCCATTCCCGCCGCGTTAGTGTTTGTTCCATGAATGAGAAGCCCAAACCGAGCTGGCTTGGGTCCCCTGATGTTTAATCTTAAACAGGATGGCGAAGATGCGGGTAGCAGCAGCAAAATGGGGGTTCGTAATAGTCAAGGGAAGGTGGGTGGTGACCTGCTGAAAAGTGTCCAGTGTCCAACAGCAGGACAGGCACGTCGCGTCCCTGCACTGAACGAAACCGAAGAGCGCTAGTAGATCCGCGACGGCAAGAGGTGGTCACTCTTTCAATGGGGCCTGGACAGAAAAGGGGGGCCAGGCAAACCGCGCCTGGCCTCCCTTTTGCAAGAACGACTCTGGTTAGTGCGCGCCGCTCAGCTTTCCGATGAGCGAGAACAGCGGCAGGTACATGGAGATGACCACGCCGCCGACCACCAACCCGAGGAAAACGATCATGATTGGCTCCAATGCGGTCAGCAGGTCTTTCACCGCCGCGTCCACTTCTTCTTCGTAGAAGTCTGCAATCTTCTGCAACATGGCGTCCATCGCGCCGGTCTGTTCACCGACCGCGATCATCTGCGTCACCATACCGGGGAACACTTCCGATTCTTTCAGCGGCTCGGTGAGCGACTTACCTTCTTCGAGGGATTTGCGGACCTTGGTTAGCGCCTTTTCGATGACGGCGTTTCCGGAAGTCCTAGCCGTAATATCCAAACCTTCAAGGATGGGCACACCGCTTGAGATAAGAGTTCCCAGAGTACGGGTAAAGCGGGCCACGGCAATCTTCCGCATCAGGATGCCGAGGACAGGCAGTTTCAGGATGATCGTGTCGATCGCCATTCTGCCGCCGGGGGTTCCGTACCAAATCTTGATTCCGAAGATGACAGCACCGACGGCCACGAAGATGAGCAAGCCGAAGATGCTGCCCACAAAGTTGCTCAATGCGATGACGATTTTCGTTGGGAGAGGCAGGTCCACGCCCAAGCCCGCGAACAGGGTGCCGAAAATTGGCACGACCTTCCACAGAAGGAGCGTAATGACAGCCACGGCAATGGTCAAAACGCCGATCGGATAGACGAGAGCCGATTTCACGGCGCGCTGCAGCTTCACGTTCTTTTCGATGTAGGACGAGAGGCGTTGCAGAATGGTGTCGAGAATACCGCCCGTCTCGCCCGCTTCCACCATGTTGGTGTAAAGCGGATCGAAAACCTTGGGGTATTGCTTCATGGCCGAAGAGAGCGTGTTGCCGCCTTCAACCGAGCCGCGCGTACCCGTCAAGACCTTCTGAAAGGTCTTGTTCTCCTGCTGGCTCGCGAGAATCTCCAGGCACTGCACCAGCGGCAATCCGGCGTCAATCATCACCGAGAACTGCCGCGTGAAGATGGCGAGTTCCTTCGACTTCACGCCGCCGCCGAAGGTGGGCAGATTGAACTCCTTGCCCTTTTCGGACATGCGCGTGGGCGTGATTTGCTGGCGGCGCAGCAAGGTCTGCAGCTCCGTCTTGTTGCTCGCGCTCATCTCGCCCGTCACGGTCGAGCCCGCGCGATTCGTTCCTTTATATGTAAAGACCGGCATGATGTTCCTCCTCCGCCGTCAAATCTCGAGTCCGTTCTTCCCCTGAAAACCCATTCATCCTAAAAATCAATTCCGTGCTCCCACCGGCGACTTCCCGCCCGGTGCTTTGCCCATTGCCGGGGGCGTCGCGACGCCGCGATTAATCATGTCCTGCAGTTCGTCCGGGTTGGAGGAGCGGGAGAGTGCCATGTCCAGGGTGATGAGCTTGGCAAAATACGCATTGGCCAGACCCTGGTTGAACGTCTGCATACCCGTTTGGCCTGTTCCGGTTTGCATCGCGGAGTAGATCTGGTGAATCTTGTCCTCGCGGACCAAGTTACGGATGGCCGGCGTCGGCACGAGAACTTCCATGACCATGACGCGCCCACGGCCGTCTCCGCGTGGAAGCAGCGCCTGACACAGGATCCCTTCCAGCACCATAGAGAGCTGCGCGCGAATCTGAGGCTGCTGGTGGGCAGGAAAGACGTCGATAATACGGTTAATGGTGGACGAGGCCGAATTCGTGTGCAGGGTAGCGAAGGTCAAGTGGCCGGTTTCCGCGATGCGCAAAGCCGATTCGATGGTCTCGAGGTCGCGCATCTCTCCGATTAGCACGACGTCGGGATCTTCACGCAAGGCGGCGCGGAGCGAGTTCGCGAATGAGTGGGTGTCGGCATGGACTTCGCGCTGGTTCACCAGGCATTTCTTGTGATTATGTAGAAACTCGATCGGGTCCTCGATCGTGATCATGTGCTCTTCGCGCTCGGAGTTAATCTTGTCAAGCATGGCGGCCAGAGTGGTGGACTTGCCGGAACCGGTCGGGCCGGTCACCAGCACCAGACCGCGCGGCTTGTCGCACAAGCTCTTCACCACGGGAGGTAGGCCAAGGGCATCGAAGCCCTTGATTTCCCACGGAATGGTACGGAAAACAGCTCCCACCGCGCCGCGCTGATTGAAAATGTTCCCGCGAAAACGGGCAAGGTTCTTCAACCCGAACGAAAAGTCCAACTCCAGGTTTTCTTCGAAACGGTGCTTCTGCGCGTCGGTGAGCACGCTGTAAGCCAGCGACTTGGTATCGGCAGCCGTCAATGGCGGCATATCCAGCGGCCGCAGGCGTCCGTGGACCCGGACTCGGGGGGCGCTGTTGGTGGTGATGTGGAGGTCGCTGCCTCCCATCTCGATCATCTTTTTCAACAGTTCGCTCAGTGTTATGCCGGCCATATTTGCCTAATCTCCGTTCTATAAAACCGTCTCGCGAAGAACTTCTTCCAGTGTCGTCATTCCCGCCGCCGACTTGATGAGGCCGCTACGCCGGAGCGTAATCATACCCTGCTCGAGAGCCTTCTTCTTCAATTCCAACGCGGAGGCGCCCACGAGGATGAGCTCGCGCAGTTCGTCGTTGATCTCCATCACTTCGTACAGACCCGTGCGACCTTTGTACCCGCGCTTGCCGCAGGTCGAGCAGCCCTTGCCGTGATAAATCTTGGTGGACTTCACTTCCTCCGGCAAATAGCCGGCGTCGATTAGCGCTTGTTCCGGGATTTCCAGCTCTTCCTTGCAGTTGCTGCAAATGCGGCGCACCAGGCGCTGGGCGCAAATCAGGTTCACGGAAGTCGCGACAAGGAAAGGCTCAATACCCATGTTCATCAAGCGACTGATGGTGGAGGGCGCGTCGTTGGTGTGCAGAGTTGAGAGAACCAAGTGTCCAGTCAACGCGGCCTTCACGGCGATTTCCGCCGTTTCAAAGTCTCGAATCTCTCCCACCAAGATGATGTTGGGGTCCTGCCGGAGAAAGGCGCGTAGGGCGGCGGCAAAGTTCAACCCGATCTGGTCCTTCATTTGGACCTGGTTGATGCCCGCCAACTGAAATTCAACGGGGTCCTCTGCGGTCATGATGTTGGTGTCCACCTGGTTGAGGCGCGCGACGGACGAATACAGCGTGTTCGTTTTGCCAGAACCCGTCGGGCCCGTGACCAACACCATGCCGTATGGTCTCAAAATGTTGCGTTCGAATTTCTTCAACGATTCCGGTTCGAAGCCCAGTTTGGTCATGTCCAAACGCAGGTTTTCTTTGTCCAACAACCGGAGAACGATTTTCTCGCCGTACAAAGTGGGAACGGTCGAAACGCGGAAGTCCAATTCCTTCTTCTTGCCCTCGGCCTTGTACTTGATCATGATGCGGCCGTCTTGAGGCAGGCGCTTCTCGGCGATGTCCAGCTTGGCCATGATCTTCATGCGGCTGGTGATGGCGTCGCGCAATTTCAGGGGCGGATTCATGACCGTCTGCAGCACGCCGTCAACACGGAACCGTACGCGCATTTCGGTTTCGTACGGCTCAAGGTGAATATCGCTCGCTCCCCGCTTCACGGAGTCCGTCAGGATCAGGTTCACCAACTTGATGATGGGCGCTTCTTCGGCGGCCTTCTCGAGCGAAGCCGCATCCATCTCCTGCTCTTCCGCAGCCAACTCGAGTTCCTGGTCTTCATCAACCAGGTCCTTCATTAACGAACTCAATTCCTCGTGGCTCGAAGCCCCGCCGCCGTAGAACCGGGAGATGGCCTCGCCAATAGCAGATTCGGACGCGACGACGGGTTCCACATTGAAGCCGGTCATGAACTTGATATCGTCCATCGCGAAGACGTTTGTCGGATCGGTCATCGCGATGGTGAGCACCGAGCCAACGCGCGACAACGGGATAACTTGGTAACGCAGCGCGGTGTCCTGTGGGATTAGCTTGATGACATTGGGATCGATCTCGTAGTACTTGAGATTGATGGAAGGAACGCCGTACTGCCGGGAAAGCACACCCGTAATATCATCGTCCGTAATGAAGCCCATCTTCGTCAGGCAGCTTCCGAGCTTGCCACCGTTGGAGCGCTGAAATTCGAGCGCCTTATCCAACTGATCCTGAGTGATCAGGCTTTCTTTCAGTAAGATTTCGCCCAAACGGACCGACATCCAGAGTACTCCCTAAACACAATGCACCCACCGCTCAACATAGCAAAGGGGATGGGACAGCGTTGGCCGATTTTGAACCATCGTTGTGAATTCGCTAATACCTGTACGCGGGAACAGGGTCTCCTACCTGTGACCAGTACCCCAATCTTGACTTGCCAGAAAGCCGCCGCTATCTTGCGAAGAAGATGTCTGCCACTTGCATTCAGCCGAGGCGCCAGCGTATTCCCAGACGGGCTCCGCAGCTCTCGCCCCAACCTTTGCCGTCAGCGGCCACCCCGTTCGTTCCACAGCTGGGCACCTACTATGATGCCTTATTCCGTGCACACGGCTCGCAGCATTGGTGGCCTGGGCGTACCCGGTTCGAGGTCATCATCGGGGCCATCCTGACGCAAAATACCAGTTGGTCCAACGTGGAACGGGCCATCGCCGAGATGCGTCGCGCAAAAGTGCTCTCTGCGGCAGCCCTTGAACGCGTCCCGCTCGCCCGGCTGGGCAAATTGATTCGTTCGTCGGGGTATTTTCGTCAGAAGGCGCGCAAACTCAAGGAATTTGTGCGCTACCTTCGGGTCCATCATGGAGGCTCTCTCGACAGGATGTTTCAGACGACGACATCCGAACTGCGAGAACAGCTAATGAATGTCCACGGCATTGGTCCGGAAACAGCGGATTCCATTCTTCTCTATGCTGGCAAGCACCCAGTCTTCGTGGCCGACGCTTACACCCGACGAATTCTGGAGCGGCACAATCTCGCGAGTGGGAGAGAATCTTATGAGGAGATTCGCGCACTTGTTGAGCGCAACCTGCCGACCGAGCCAGCGCTCTTCAACGAGTTCCACGCCTTGATCGTCCATGTCGGAAAGCACTTCTGCCACAGACGCGAGCCAGATTGCCAGCACTGTGCTCTGCGGCCATTTCTCCCTGGACCGGCAGAGGCCATGTCATGAGTCCGGCCGTGCCCAAATCGCGAACCCGCCTGATCCTGGGCAGCGTTCTTCTAACGCTGCTCCTTGCCGCCGTCTTCACCATGGGCTCGCTCGACGTGCCGTTCGAGCCACGCTCCTGGCGCGAACTCATCGCGCTCTTCGCTGTCAACTGTTTCGTCACCGCCGCTCTGCTGGTGTTTGGACTAATCCTTATCCGAAACTTCGTTCGGCTGCGCATGGAGCGGAGCAAAGCGCAATTGGGCGTGCGCTTCAAGACAAAGATGGTTCTGGGTGCCATGGCCGTCTCCCTTGCTCCCGTCATCTTCATGTTTTTCGTCAGCTATTCTCTCCTCAATCGCACCCTGGGCCGGTGGTTCCCGCGGCCACTCGAGATTGCTTCCGAAGAGACGCAGAAGCTTCTCAACGACCTTGGCAAAGGGACGCTGCCGCGCTTGCACATGCTGGGCCATCAAGCGGCCACGCATGCAGACGACCCCCAGGAGCCGTTCGTGCAACAAGCGCTCCGCCTCGGACTGGACGCGGTGTGGCTCTACGATGCGAATGAGAAGTTGCTAAAGGGCGGTGTGGTCTGCGACGATCAGCCCGAAGACCGTTCCGTCGAGATTTGCAGTGTGACCGGCGCGGAGGGCTCTCTGCAACGCACCTTGCCCAGCGGAGTCGAAATTTGGCGTGCGCGGGACAAGAGCTACTTCGCAGCGCGGGTTCCGGTGAACTTGTCCGGGAAACCTCGAGGCACCTTGGTGGCTGCCTATCGCACCAGCCCCGACTTCCTTACCCGTTGGTCCACCATTCAGACCCAAACACAGCAGTATGAGGACGTAAAACAGAGTCTGCGCGCGCTCAAACGCCAGATGCTGCTGATTCTCTTTTTTTTCACTGTTTTGGTCCTCTCGGCCGTCACATGGATCGCACTGTTCCTTTCCAAACAGGTGACCGTTCCAATTCAGGCGTTGGCTGAAGGAACTCGCGAGGTTTCGGCCGGCAACTTCGAGTATCAGGTGCCCGAGCAGGCGCAGGACGAACTCGGCGTGCTTATCCGCTCGTTCAACTCCATGACCACGCAATTGCGGGACAGTCGCGTGCAGATTGACGAATTCACACGCAACCTCCAACAGGCAGTTCAGGAGCTCGAGCGGCGCCGCCAACTGATGGAGACGGTCCTGGAGAACATTCCGGCGGGAGTGATCTACCTCGATGCGAATGGCGGGCTGCAACGCACCAACTCCGCACTCGAACGAATGTTCCAGCTGCCCTCCCCCAAGCCCGACTCCTTGGAATCGCTTGTTGGCGCCGAAGCTAACCGCACTTTGGATCACCTGATGCGACGGGCATTGCGTATGGGCGTGGTCGCGCGCGAAATGGAGATCGTGTTGAGCGACCGCGTACTGCACCTGGCGGTCACCGTCAGTTCATTGGGGCCGCGTCGCGCGAATACGGGCTACGTGCTTGTGTTCGATGACCTCACCGAAGTCCTGCGCGCGCAGAAGTCTGCGGCATGGCAGGAAGTTGCCCGCCGCATCGCGCACGAAATAAAGAACCCGCTTACGCCTATTCAGCTCTCGGCCCAGCGAATCCTCCGTCATCTTGAACTTCGCGCCGGCCAGGGCGAAGCGACTGGCGATCCGGAACTCGCACGCATCTCGCAGGAATGCGCCCGCCTTATTGTCCGCGAGGTTTCCACGCTTTCATCCTTGGTAAACGAGTTCTCACAATTTGTGCGTTTTCCCACCGCCAAGCTCGAGCTGACCGACGCGAATACAACTGTCCACGAAGCCGTCGAGGTATTCTCCGGCCGCCTCGACGGCATTCAACTCAAAACCGCGCTAGAACCCAATCTTCCCGCAGTCCGCGCCGATGCGCCCTTGCTTCGCAGCGTCATCATCAACCTGATAGATAACGCCGCCGAGGCACTTGAAGACGCCACTGTCCGCCAAATCACGGTCGCTACGCATTTGCGCTCGGAATCCGATACGATTGAAATAGCCGTCGCCGATACCGGCCACGGCATATCGCCCGAGGACAAAGACAAGCTCTTTCTGCCGCACTTCACGACCAAGGATCGGGGCACCGGCCTGGGACTTGCCATCGCCGCCCGGATCATTTCCGAGCACGGTGGCTCGTTACGCGTGGAAGACAACCGCCCGGTGGGCTCGCGCTTCCTGATCGAGCTGCCAGTCGCCGAATTATCGGCGGCCGCTGGGAGCGAGCGCTCTGGCGCGGACATCGATCGATGATCACTTATCCCAAACTGCTCATCGTGGATGACGAGGAAGGCATTCGCGAATCGCTCGCCTCCATCCTGCGCGATGAGCGGTACTCCGTCGAAACCGTCGCCTCGGCCGAAGATGCCATCGAGCGCATCTCCAAGAATGATTTTCAGGTCGTTCTGCTCGACATCTGGCTACCAGGCATAGACGGCATGGAGGCGCTCAGCCGCATTCAGGCTTTGCCGCGACCTCCTGCGGTCATCATGATTTCCGGGCACGGCAGTATAGAAACCGCGGTACGCGCTACCAAGCTTGGGGCTTACGACTTCATCGAAAAGCCACTCTCCTTGGAGAAAGTCATCGTGCTGGTGCGCAATGCGGTTCAGCAGCGCCGCCTCGAGGAGGAAAATCTGACGCTACGCGGGGAAATGACGCACCGCTACCAGGTCATGGGCGAAAGCGTGCCGATGAAGGCGCTGCGGCAACAGATTGCGGTTACCGCGCCGACCAATGGCCGCGTGCTGATTTATGGCGAGAGTGGTACGGGGAAAGAACTCGTTGCCCGCGCCCTCCACGTGAACAGTCTGCGGAACAAGGGCCCGTTTGTGGAAGTCAGTTGCGCGGCGATTCCTGAGGAGTTGATTGAGTCCGAACTCTTCGGTCACGTTAAAGGCAGCTTCAGCGGCGCCACCGACGACAAAATCGGCAAATTCCAGAAGGCTGACGGCGGCTCGCTTTTCCTCGATGAGGTTGGCGACATGAGCCACCGCACGCAGTCCAAGGTTCTTCGCGTCCTCGAGGAGCAGCGCATCGAGCCCATCGGCTCCAATCAGACGCTGCATGTGGATGTTCGCGTGATTGCCGCCACCAATAAGAATTTGGAGCAGGAAATTGCCCGGGGCGCGTTCCGCCAGGATCTCTTCTACCGCCTAAACGTGATTCCCTTCTACGTTCCGCCCCTGCGGGACCGCAAAGAGGACATACCGGTGCTGGCGCGATTTTTCCTGAACGAATTCAGCGCGGAGTACGGCAAGAAAACACGCGAATTTAGCGAGGCCGCACTTGAGGTCCTAATGAGGTTCCCTTGGCCGGGCAATGTTCGCGAACTGAGGAATCTCGTGGAGCGGCTCGTCATCGTCTGTCCGCAAGCGCGGATTGAACCACACCATCTTCCGCCGGAACTTTTCCGCGGCGTAGCGGAAAGCCCGCATCAGCCCTACTCAACGCTGCATGAGGCGCGCAGCGCTTACGAACGCGAGTTCATTCTCCGCAAGCTCCAGGAGCATCGCTGGAACATGACGCAGACGGCTTCCGCGCTGGGCCTTGAGCGGTCCCACCTCTACCGCAAGATGAAGTCCTTAGGCATCGCCGCGCCGGAGTAGTAAGGTCTATTCCTGGCTTTCATCCTTGGATTTGCACTGGTTCTCCGCCAGAGCCTCCAGCTGCGTGTGCCAATCGAGTTCGCGAACTTTTTGAATGTCTTCGCGCCAGCCGGGAACCACCTTAACGAACATCTCCAGGAAGATCTTCGTGCCCAGCAGCGATTCCAACTCCTTGCGCGCCTCCGTG
>Ga0187778_10002443_pt1 | contig 12654 bp, 11 predicted proteins | sample 1015_Q2_SP5_20_M_FD_132418 | JGI IMG/M metagenome (GOLD analysis project Ga0187778, IMG submission 132418) | Tropical peat soil microbial communities from peatlands in Department of Meta, Colombia - 1015_Q2_SP5_20_MG | ecosystem: Environmental > Terrestrial > Soil > Wetlands > Peat | place... | reverse complement strand
TTCGGTTCGCCGGCGGGGAATCTGTACGGTAATTCGAGTTTCAACGACTTTTCACCGCGCTTCGTCGTTACGTACAAGTTCACACCGGACATCATGGCCTACGGCACCGTTTCTCACGGTTTCAAGGCCGGCGGCAACAATCTCAGCGTACAGCTGGCAAATCATAATCAACCGTTCGCGCCGGAAAAGGTCTGGAACTACGAGCTGGGATTCAAGAGTGAATTCTGGGAACACCGTGCAATGCTGAACATGTCAGCGTTCTATCTGGACTGGCATGATCTGCAGGCAGAAGTCGATTATCTCGCCATCCCCGGAGACATCAGCTCCGCCGTCGAAATTACCGAAACGGCGGCCAGCGCAACCAGCAAAGGTTTGGAGGCTGAAACGCGCCTGCGGCCCATCGATCATCTGACATTTGATATTGCGCTCGGGTATCTGCAGGCGTCGTTCGGCGACTTCCCCAATGCCGTGATCTACGGAGAATCGGTGAACATGACCGGCGTGACCCTGCCACAGTCGCCCAAATGGACAGGCAGCGCGCTCGTGGAATGGTCAGCGCCCATCGATGACAGGACCAGCTGGTACGTGCGCTACCTGGAAAGTTACCGTGGCGAGTCGACGTCCAACCTTGAGGGCGCGGGCTACCAGAGACTTGGGCTCCCGAGCTTCCCGTTCCTAATGCCATCGTGGTGGGTTGCCAACCTGAATTTCGGGGTGACCTCAGGGGGCGTGACGGTCGACCTCTCGGTTCAGAACCTTTGGGATAAAGAGTATTACACGGGAACGGGCGACCACTTCGGACTCGGTGGCGTACGCGTGACCCCGCATCCCCGCATGGTTCTGCTGGAAGCGATTTATCGGACGCATTGATTTAGGGGTGCACTCAACGGGCCGCGTGGCACGACGCCGGCCCGTCATGGCTGCGGCGCCGCGGCTCACACGGCGCATCTGCGGGCTCGTCGCGATGCTTACACTGGCGACACTCGCGCGCGTGGTTGCGGCCGCTCCCGTGACTCTGGGCGAGTTCGACGGACTCAAGAAGTCCGTCACTCTTCCGAACGGACAGCGTATCGCTTTCGTTGAATTGGGCGATCCGTCAGGCCGGCCGGTCGTCCTGATCCACGGGATTTTCGACAGTTCGAGGGCATGGCTGCCAGTCGTGCCCTACCTGTCGACGCACGATCGCCTGATACTCGTCGACTCCCGGGGCCACGGTCAGTCGGCCAAGCCCGAGTGCTGCTACGCGCTCATCGACTTTGCTTACGACATCAAGCTGCTGATGGATTCGCTGCAACTCTCCCGCGCGGATCTCGTTGGCCATTCGCTCGGGAGCTTCATCACCCAAACATTCGCCGAACAATGGCCGGAGCGGACGCGCCGAATCGTGCTCCTTTCATCGAGCGGCGGGGAACGGCCGTGCGTGGCCCACAAGAAGCCGGCAGTGACTGTGGCGGACATGATCGCCGAGATCAAGAAGCTCAAGGAACCGATAGACCCGGACTCGCCTTTCATGATGAATTGGTTTGCGTCGCCAGCGCCTCTCGATCCGGAATTCCTTCGACGAGAACGGCGCGACGCCGCCGGCATACCGTTGGCGGTGTGGCTCGCGATCGCCACCCAGGCCACTCCGACCATTGCGGTTCAGAATCCTGCCCTTCGCAGGCTGACGATGCCCGCGCTGTTGTTGTGGGGCAGCGCCGATCCGTTCTTTGGCACCGAGGCGCGTCACACGCTGCGGACAGCGCTTCCGCACGCCGAGGCCAAGGTCTATCAGGGGCTAGGCCATAATTTCTTTCAGCAGGATCCGGAGTCGACCGGTCAAGCGATCAATTCCTTCCTCGATCGCGGCAGCTAGAGTCGGTCCTACAACTGTTCGTCGGGGTAGCGCAGCCCTATCTGGCGGCGGATGCCGTCCATGGTGGACATGACCGCGAGTGTCTGAGCGAGCGGCAACGCCGGGCTTTCCCGCTCTCCGGACCGGATACAGCGAATCATTTCTCGGAGCGGGTATCCGTAGCCTGACCCAGCGATCGGGTAGTCGATGATTTCTTCGGCCTGCCCGGGTCGTATCAGCGTGGCTCGGGTCGGACGGAATACCGGTGCGTGCAGCACCAGCCGGGCCCGATCAAAGAGAATCTCAAGATCGGGTGCCCGACGGGCTCGCAATGACACGTAAAGTAGTGCTTGCGAGCCATCCCGGCAGTTCGCCACCCACACATCCTGCTCGTCGACGCCGCTCACTCCCAGTGCCCCGGCGGCCAGCACTCGGCTGGGCTCGCCAAGGAACATTTGCACTAGATAAACGAGGTATACCCCCGCATCCAGCAGAGCGCCTCCGCCGAGTGCTGGGTCGAGTAGATAGGCGGGTTCGCTGCCCGGGACAAATGCCCCGCCAGCGATTACGAGCTGGGGTCGACCCAATTGACCGTCGCCGATCAGCTCGCGAACCGCGACGACAGCCGGCAGCAGCGCCGTCCACATCGCTTCCATCAGGAACCGTCCGGACTCGCGCGCCACTGCAACCATCCGCTCAGCCTGACGGACGTTGAGCGCGAACGGTTTCTCGCACAGCACGTGTTTGCCGGACTCGAGGCACAGGATGACGTGGCGTTCGTGGTGGCTGGGGGGCGTCGCGACGTATATCGCGTCCACACCTGGATCGGTGGCGAGCGCCGCATAACTGGCGTAGGCGCGCGCGATACGGTGAGTCGCGGCAAACTGACGCGCACGGGCTCCGTCGCGGGATCCCACGGCCGCGACCTCGATCTCATGGCCCACGAGGTTGCCGACCTCCGTGGCCATGGCCGCGGCCATCCGGCCCGTGCCGAGAATGCCGAGGCGAAATGCGGTCACGGCCGTGCGCCAATCGCCGTAAATCCGCCGTCGGCCACGATCGTCTGCCCGGTGACGAAACTCGCGTCGGGCCCGGCAAGAAAAGTGATCACCGCCGCGATTTCCTCGGGCTCGGCAGCGCGCCCGACCAGGCCGTAACCGCGAGCGCTTGCGCGCAGCTCGGCGGGCCCGATGCCCCGCTCCGCGGCGCGCCGGATGTGATAGTCGGTAATAGTCGCGCCGGGACAAACCGCGTTGGCCCGGATCCCGCGCGCGCCGTATTCGACGGCGAGATCGCGGACAACGGCCAGCAGTGCCGCCTTGCTGGCATCGTAGGCCGCCATCCGTGGGTAGCCCTGTAGCGCGTTGATTGAGGACACCACGACGATCGAGCCGAAGCCGCGCTCCAGCATGAGCGGGAGCACCGCCTTGCAGCAGCGAACGACGCCCAAGAGATTGACGTTCAGTACGTGCTGCCAGTCGGACTCCGGGGCCTCATGCAGGCTTCCAGCGGTCTGGATGCCAGCGTTCGCAACCAGTACGTCGAGGTGCCCGAACTGCTCATGGCACGCAGCCGCCGCCCGTTCGCAGTCGTCGGCGCGAGTCACGTCCGCCGGAATGAACGAGACATCCGCGGACGCTGCGCGTTGAGCCTCCTCCACCCTCTGTCCATCGCTCGATGCCAGATCGGTGAACGCCACGCGGTACCCGGTTGCTGCGAATCTTTCGACGCAAGCGCGCCCGATACCACTCGCGCCACCCGTAACCAGCGCCGCGGATTTTTCAGTCGCCATCGCGGGCTCCTGCGGCCGGAGGCGAGCGCTGTCCGTCTTCCCACCAACCGGTACCGAATGCTTCCCGCACGAAAGCCTGGCGCGCGCCATCATCCATAGTCCGGAGGCGTTCGAACAGCTGTTCCGCCTGACGTCCGGCGGGATGACGAAGCTGCGTGCTGTTGCTGGCGATTAGGCGAGCCACGAATTCCGCGATGTCCGACGGGTCGCGTCCCGGTCCGGCGCTCGAGGCTGAAATCAGCGACTCCACCAGCGGGAGGTACGGACTGGTCGCGGGATAGTCCGGCGGAAGCTTGCGCTTGGTGGCCATCGCGGTGTCGTAGCCGCCGGGCTCGATGAGCGCGACCCGCACGCCGAACCGAGCAACCTCATGACGAAGGGACTCGGTGGCGCCTTCCAGAGCGAACTTGCTGGCGCAGTAGGCGCCCGAACCCGGCAGGCCGACCAACCCCGACAGGGAGGAAATCATGACGACGGCACTCTGTGGCCGAGAGCGCAACAAAGGAAGTGCGGCCCGGGTCAGGGCCAGCGCCCCAAAGAAATTGACCTCCATAACTTCGCGCAAATACTTTTCCGGCAGATCTTCGAGCGCTCCCGGTATGTCGATTCCCGCATTGTTGACGAGTACATCCAGCGCACCCACATCGCCTCGGATTGCGGCGACTGCGGCGCGCACTTGGGTGGCGTCCGTGACATCGAGCTGAATGGGTACTACGTCCCGCAGCTCGACCGGAAACGCCGCGGCATCGGTCAGCCGGCGCAGGCCCGCGTATACGCGGTAGCCGAGCTTCGCGAGCTCACGGACGATCGCGTGGCCAAATCCGGTACTGCAGCCAGAAACCAGCGCGGCCTTCTGGGTCGAGCGCAGCCCCGTCTGTTGCGCCTGCATGCTAGGCCTCCGAAATGGACTTGGCGCCGTGCCGAAAGGCTATGCCAAGTCCGTGTAAATTAAGATTATTAATACTTATTGGCGCTATGAGAAAGTCTCGCTTGTCGCCCCGCAGCGCTTTGCATCGAATGACCACCCTCACCGCCGCCTCGGCCCGCCGGTGTGGCGCGCGTACCGCGGTCGGCCCTGGCCGAGAGACACCGCGCACGCCATGACCACAGAGACCTACGACGTCGTGATAGCCGGAGGAGGCGTCAATGGCCTCGCCTGCGGCGCCGTCCTCGCGCGGGAGAAGCTGTCCGTCTGCGTGCTCGAACGCAATGCGTGGGTGGGCGGCGGATCGATCACGCGCGAGGTGACCGGTCCTGGCTTTCGCCACGACCTGTTCGGGTCGTCACACGTCTGGATTCATGCAAACGCTGACTTTCAGAGCATTCTCCCGGAGCTGGAGGCGTACGGTCTGAAATACATCTGGTCAACCGACCAGATCACCGGCCACCCGGACCGGAATGGCCCCGGGATAGTCATCTACCGCGATATCACCAAGACCTGCCGGCAGATTGCCCAGTATTCGAGCGCGGATGCGGCGCGATATCGCAGGGTGTACGACGACTTTGCCCAGATCCGTGACGGTTTCATCAAGGCGTTCTTTTCCCCGCCTGCCCCGCCCAGCCATCTCTCTCAGGCGCTTGAGAACAGCCCAGACGGACTGCGTCGCCTGCGAGAGTTTTCACTGTCCGCCCGATCCTGGGTGGAGCAGAACTTCGAAAACGACTTCGTACGCGCGGTGCTTCTGAATTGGGCGCTAGCCCCGCAGATCCTTCCTGAGCAGGAAGGTGCCGGCCAGTCCTTCTACATCATGATTCCCGCGATCCACGTCTACGGTCAGGCGATTCCGCAGGGCGGCACGCAGCGGCTCCCCGATGCGATGGCACGTTACATCGAGGCCCACGGTGGCCGGGTCCGCACCGACACCACGATCAGAAGCGTGCTCCTCGACGACGGTGTAGCCGTTGGGCTGACTGCTTCCAATGGCGACGTCTACCGGGCGCGCCGCGCGGTCGTGAGCGCCCTCGAGCCCAAGCAGACCTTCCTGCGCCTCGTCGGCCGCGACAAGCTCGCTCCGGATTTCGCCCGCCTCGTTGACGAGTTCAGCTTCGGCAAGATCTCGATCGTGCGCATGAATCTGGCGCTGCGCGAGGCACCGAAGTTCTCGAACGGCGGCGACATGAGCCGGTGCGCCTTTCACCGCATCGTGGACTCGATGCCGCAGATGACGCGCCAGTACGCCGACATCGCCCAGGGAATCCCGCCCAGCGACCCGTTCCTGTGGTCAGCCTGCTGGACGCTGCTCGACCCGACGCGCGCGCCCCCCGGGCAACACACGCTGATTGTCGACACCTACGTGGCCAATTGGCGGGCCGATGGCTTGCCATGGGACGACCGCACGGCAACGGACTACGCTCACAAAGTATTGCTGCCGAAATTGCGCCAGTACGCACCCAATATCACCGACGAAGTGATTGTCGGTGAGTACGTACAGGCGCGGCACACGCTCGAGCAGGCAAATCTTTGCTTCGTGGAGGGGGTTACGACGGGTGGCGAGCGGATCCAGGCACAGCTTGGTGCATTCCGTCCGTTCCCCGGCTTCGCTCACTATCGTTCGCCGATCCCGAAGCTCTACATGACCGGACCACACTGTCATCCTGGCGGCGGGATCTCGGCCATGGGCACGATCACGGCCAACGTGATGCTGGATGATTTCGGCGTGCAGGTCGCTCGCCGCCACTGATTGCTCCCCTACTCCGACTGGAACACGCCATGACAACCCCCGCCCCAGCCAATCGAATTGCCAAGTACACGGCTCTCGTGATCCAGCCCCACGTCATCGTTGCGGATGATCGGGCAACGATCAAAAAGAATCTGGACCGCGTCTGCAATCTGATCGATTTCGGCGTGGGCTATACGTGGGAGCTGCCCGCGCGACTGGTCGTGCTGCCTGAGTACTTTCTTCAGGGCGTGACCACCCCCGGGAAGGGCGAGCACGGCATTGACAGTTTCATGAAGAAGGCGATCACGATTCCGGGGCCGGAGATCGACGCGCTGGCGGCCAAAGCGCGCGAGTACCGCCTTTATATCGCCGGCGGCGGCGTGGTCGAACAGGTAAAGCAATTCCCGGACCGGTGGTTCAATACCGCATTCATCATTGGCCCGACCGGCGAGGTGATCCTCAAGTACCACAAATGGCACATTCCGGCGTCGATCGGCCTGGGTACGAGCCCTCACGACATGCTGGATGAGTACGGGAAGGTCTTCGGTACGGATATTCGTTCGCTCTTCCCGGTCGTTGATACCGAAATCGGAAAACTGGGCACGATGACCTGCCACGACGGATGCACACCGGAGGTTTCGCGCGCGCTCGGCTACAACGGCTGCGAGGTCATCTGCCACCCGGTCGCACTGCAGGAAATTGAAGGCGTCACACCACCGAACGATTTCTGGGTATTCACGCGCCGGACCCGAGCCCACGACAACATGTGCTATCTGCTCGGTTCCAATTGGGGCAGTGTCGATTACGCGTACTACCCGCAGTCGTTCTGCCCGGGATCTTCGATCATCATCGACTATCTCGGTATGGTTCTGCGCCAGGCAACCTACCCGGTCGAACAGGTCGTTGCGGCGCCCATTGATATCGACGCCTTGCGCGAGCATCGTTCACGCTGCAATCACAATTGCTGGATTGACGTGCGCACGGAAGGGTTTCGCGAGATTTACGAAAAGCCGATGTATCCGCCTAACCGATTTCCGACCGGCAAGCCGCCGCGCACGTTGGCCGACAAGATGGGTCCGGTCAGCGAAGTGTTTCGCGATGTCTACGGTCGCGGCCAGTTCGTGCCCCCTGGCGGCATGAGCGTGGCCGACATGCCCAAACTTCATGAATCACGCGTGCGCCGCGCTCAGGATGCAGGCACGCTGAAGCGCAGTTAGGGACGGAGGCGCGGGATGAAAGTGGTCAGCACTCTGGCGGACCTCGACTTCGATATCGGCAGCGCGGAACGGGCCGGCAATGCGCTCAAGATTTCTAATCGCACCGGGTCTGGCATCCCGACCAGTGTCTACGTGCGGCCACAGGATGTGCTCCGGCTCGTTGCCGTGGTCCTGAGTTCCACTGGCGGCCTGGCGTTCATCCTAGGCTTTCCGGTTTTCTGGTGGCGGGCGCGCAAAGACAAGCCCGCGCGGCCGGGCGCCCAGGAGCGCATGCCCGGCGCATCGATGAACAAGCCCTGGTAGTTGTGGACCGGGAGCTGGCGAAACGTCTTGCCGTCGATCGGATAGTTCCGGTCGCCATCGTGGATGATGTCGCGAGCGTGCCGGGGCTGGTAGGCGCCCTCAGCGAGGCAGGCGTCCGCCAGTTCGAGATCACTTTTCGCACTCCCGTGGCCGCCACGGCGATTTCCGCGGCGCGTCGGCTTGCACCCGAGTTGCTGGTGCTTGCCGGAACGGTTCTGGAGGAGGAGCAACTGGATCAGGCCGTTGCCGCCGGCGCACAGGGAATCGTCAGCCCCACTCTCAACCCGTCAATTCTTGAAAAATCCCGTATTCTTTCCGTGCCTATGATTCCAGGCGTGGCAACACCGTCGGAGACCGACTACGCGCGCCGCCTCGGCCTGACGCTCGTCAAGACGTTTCCGTCGGAGCCGCTTGGTGGGGCAGCCTTTAACCGCGCGCTGCGCAGCGTTTTTCCGACCATGGGCTTTGTGCCCACCGGCGGCATAACGCTCACGAACCTGCACACCTACGCTGCAGTTGATGGCGTCATCGCATGCGGCATGACCGAAATCGCCCCGCGTGAATTGATCCAGGCAGGTGAATTCGCGGAGATCGTGCGCCGGTGCGTGGCGGCCAAATCTATAATGGCGAGTCCGCGAGCGTCGATTCGGTGAGTACCATCGTCGCGTTTGGCGAGTTGATGCTGCGGCTCAAGGCGCCGGGCGCGGAGCGCCTGTTGCAGACGCCGCGGCTGGAGGCGACATTTGGTGGTGCCGAGTTCAATGTTCTAGCCTCGCTGCGCCAGTGGGGGCACGACACGGTATTTGTCACGGCGTTACCAGACTCGGTGCTCGGCGACGCCGCGGTCTCCGAGATTCTCCGGTTTGGGGTCGGCACCGAAGCGCTGCAGCGCGCGCCAGGCCGTCTGGGTACGTATTTCGCAGAAAGCGGTCACGGCGCGCGCTCCGGGCTGGTGCTCTATGATCGCGCCGAGAGCGTCTTTGCGCGCCTGGGAGGCGCAGGCGCAAACTGGGATCGCCTGATGTCGAGCGCGCAGGCGTTACACCTGACCGGAATCACGCCCGCGCTCAGCGAGCAGGCCAGACTCGCCTGCATGACCGCGACTCAGGCCGCCGTCCGGCACGGCAAGATCGTCAGCATGGATGTCAACTACCGGGCTTCGCTGTGGCCCGCGGGGGGAGTTGCGCCAGCCGCGGCGCTCCGGCCGTTGCTCGAGGCCGCCACGATTGTGTTTGCGAGCGCTGCTGACCTGAGGCTGTTGCTGGCTGTGGATCCAGGCAAAGCGTTGGCTGGCGATCGTAGTGACGAATATGCGGCGCTTTCGGCGACGGCGGTCGCGGCGTTCCCGCGCCTGCGCTGGATCGCCACCTGCGACCGGCTGGGTGCGCGCGCCCACCGAAATGAACTCGTTGGCATGGGGCGCGACAGCAGCGGATTTCACCTGCTGCCGGCGCAGGAGGTTGACCAGATCGTGGACCGCATCGGAGCCGGCGACGCTTTCGCCGCGGGCGTGCTCCACGAACACCTCAGCGGCGGTTCGCTTGCAGCTGCGCTCGCCTATGGAGTCGCTGCTGCAACTCTCAAGCACAGCATTCCCGGTGACGTGCTCAGAGCGAGTGACAGTGAAATCCGTTCAGTCGTGGCCGGTGTGTCGGCGGCGAAGCTGAGGCGCTGAGCGCGGCATGACGGTGCGGCTAGGGCCGCGCGTCAATCATTTCAGCAGGGTCGCCACGCTGATACCGATAAAGTTACCGACGATGTGACAGAAAATTCCTGTCATTACCGCCGGACTGATCATCGAGTACCACCCTTTCCCCGCGACCACCGCGACGGTCGCGACCGGGCCCACGATTGCGGCGCCGAGTCCGGTAACGGCCTCGGACATGTCGAGCTTTAGCAATTTAGACAAAATTAGTGACACGACGATGCCGACGCCGAGCAGTATCAGCACATAGAAAAACAGGCTAACCGCGTTACTCAGAAACGACGTGATGTTCGTGCCCAGTCCGATCATTGCGAAGAACATGTACATGAAGATCATTCCCAAATCGAACTCGCCGCGCAGCAGCTGCAGCTGTCTGGGAAACACGTTGGCAACCACGACGGTCATCGCGGTCACGTACAGGATGTGATACTGGCTCTGGTCGTGGCCCACTCCCCGGGCAACGGCAATTTCTATGGCGCGGGCGATTGCACAGATGCACAGTGAAAGCGCCAGTGCCCCGGTGATGTGCGTCAAGCGAAATTCCGGAACCTCGCTGGCGAGTTGCGCGCTCATCTCGGCGCCGTCGGCTCTGGGATTCAGACGGCACGGCAGATGCCGTTTCACGACCGGCAAGTTGGGGATGGCCACCAGGGCCATCAGGCCGAGCACACTGGGGATCATGCTTGCGCCGGTGGCGGCTGATATGTCAGCAGCTGGCATCTGGATCGCATTGCCCACCGCAATCATGCTGATGGTCCCGCCGATGAACGCGCCTGCGTAAAACGCGGCCACTTTGACACCAACGTGCCAGGGCTGCAGAACGTAGTAACCGACCAGCACGCCCATCAAGATGCCGACGCAGGCCGCCGCGAATCCGATCATGACGCGGCCACTCTCGACGAAGATCTTTTTCAGGTCCGCCTTGATCATCAAAAGCGGAATCGCGGCCGCGACGATGTACTGGCCGATGAAATCGGAGACCGGTGACGTGAATGGTGTGATCTTAAGATTCGATAGCGCCAGACCACCCGTGAGAATCACCACGACGCCGGGTATCGCCTTGCCATATCGCGAAGCGTCAACTCGAAAGCCCAGCCATATCAGGACGAAGACGACCGCTGACAGCGCAAGGACATCGTTTTGATCGATGAATGGCATCAAGGCGCCCCCCGGAAAGCCTGACCGCGCGCGCACATCGGCGACCGATGATCCCAGCCATTCGATCCTACAATATGCAGAGGATGTCACGGCCGCGTCTTGTAGGCGGCATCAATGCCACTCATGTGGCGCATGAGGGAATATGATGGTTGCCAGCCCGCGCACTCCATAGAATTTGCACAGCGCCGGAAAGCCGGCTCGGTGAACATCAAGGGGGTCGTGGTGATCGGGTGCGGATGCCCGCGTACGGAATCGCTGCCGTGACTGCGCGCGTCCTCGGCCAGCCGGTGAGCTGGTATTGGATCCCGGTTGAGCGCGAGACCCTGGCTGCCCTGAGCCGCAAAAGCAACCTGCTAGGGGCATTGCAAACGGGTGGCTTCCTGACAACGCTTGCCCTGACCGGCTCCCTGGCTTGGTATTCGGCCGGGCGTTGGCCTTGGTTTGTGACGCTGGCGGCACTGTTCCTGCATGGAACGGCCTGGGCGTTTCTGGCCAACGGTCTGCACGAGTTCAGTCACGGGACAGTATTTGCAGCGCCTGGCCTGAACCGGTTCTTCCTCGGGATCTTCGGTTTTCTCAAGTGGATAAATCCGGTCCTGTTCTGGACCATCCACGGTGAGCATCACAAGTTCACGATGTATCCGGAAGACGAATTCGAAGCGGCGTCGTTTCGGGCTCTGACTCTACGCGGCTATTTGGCCGTCGCATTCGTCAATCTCGAGGGTCTGCACTGGTCGATCACGACCAACGTTCGACACGCGTTCGGTCGCTTTGATCAGGCTTGGGAGGCCCGGCTGTTTCCTGCGTCCAAGCCGGAACTCAGGGGGCAAGTCGCTCGGTGGTCGCGACTGTACCTGGTCGGCCACGCCACGATTCTGATCGTTGCAGCGTACTTTCAGTTGTGGATGCTGCCGGTGGTCATCTCGCTGCCCGCCTTCTACGGCGGGGCCCTTCAGTGGTTGTGCAATCAGGCGCAGCACGCCGGGCTCCCTGGCAACGTGCCCGACTTTAGGCTTTGCAGCCGCACGGTCTATCTCAATCGCTTCCTCGAGTTCATGTACTGGCACATGAACTACCACACCGACCATCATCTATATGCCGGAGTGCCATGCTACCGCCTGGCGCAATTGCACCGCGTCCTCAAGGCCGACATGCCCGACTGCCCCCGAGGTCTCATCGCGACTTGGCGTGGCATCAACGCGATCTTCCGGAAGCAGAAGTCGGATCCTCGCTATCAGTACTACGCGCCGGTGCCGCCCATGCGCGGGCGATCTCCCTCAGTGACCCGCGGCTCGGCATCGACTGTGGCTGCCGCCGTCTAGGTCAGCGCGTATCAGCGCTCCGCCGGTGTCGTCGCGCTGGCCGAAGTTCCGTCGAGAGATTGAATAAACTGCCGCGTCGCACGAATGACCGCGTCCGAGTGATGGCGGTGGGGCGAGTGCCCGCAGTCCCCTATTTCGAGATACTTCACGTTCGGGAGAGCGCGGCGGATGCGATCGACCTGCTCGACGGTTCCGTACTCGTCATCGGTTCCCTGCACGACCAGGACCGGCGCCACGATGGAAGGCAGCAGTTGCTCGATGTTCCAGGCTCGAAATGCCGGGTCCAGCCAGGCGCGGTTCCACCCCCAGAACGCGCCATCAACGTCGGCGTGATGTCGGGCCAACCGAGCGCGCAGGTCCGATTCCCGAAACTGCGCCCGTGCCCGCTCGATCCCGGTTATCGTGATGTCCTCAACCATCACGTGCGGCGCCAAGGCGATCACGCCTTTCACTGCACGCTCCGATTCGGACGCGTAGATCAGGGCGATCGACGCGCCGTCGCTATGGCCGAACAGTATCGGCTCCGTGATGTGGTGCGCATCGAGCAGCGCAGGCAACCAGACGCGGGCCTCCTCGTGCATGTAGTCGGAGGTCCTCGGCGCGGACAGCGGCGAGGAGCGTCCGTACCCATGCCGTGAATAGACGAGCGTGCGGCATCCCGTG